>Ga0126362_10000475_pt1 | contig 17621 bp, 20 predicted proteins | sample ANMtaG_FD_126269 | JGI IMG/M metagenome (GOLD analysis project Ga0126362, IMG submission 126269) | Continental margin sediment microbial communities from North Pacific Ocean - ANME2c_DSS_Sorted | ecosystem: Environmental > Aquatic > Marine > Continental margin > Sediment | place: Pacific Ocean... | reverse complement strand
GGCGTTTTCGCCACAGCTTATGGCCTCCGCATACGGGATCTGCGCCCGTTCGGCTTCACACCTGTCTCGCCTCACTGGCTGATGATCGCGGCAGCAACGGGCATCGTCAGCTATGGCCTCAACCTGATCGTACAGTTCACATATCTTGCCCTGTTCGGAACCAGTGATCCTCAGGGCATCCTGCATGCGGCCGCACGTGGCGGCCCGCTTCCGTTTCTCTTGTCCTTCCTGGGCGGCGCCATCTTCACACCCTTCGGCGAGGAAATCCTCTTCAGAGGTGTCGTTGCGAATGCGCTCAACCGCTACGGCGCGTTTGCCGGCGTCGTTCTGAGTTCAATCATATTCGGACTCGCGCACGGTGTCAGCGTAATCCTACCCATCGCGATCATGGTCGGTCTTCTAGCCGCTGTCCTTTTCCGGGCAACCGGATCGATCTGGCCCTGTGTCATCCTGCACTGCGTCTATAACGGGATGAATAGCATCGCGTCGGCGTTTGGCTTCGCACCTATGCCGTAATTGCGCACCGCGATGGTTGCGAACCTTAACCGGGCTGTTCAGCGAGCACTTTTCAAACTCAGACAATGTTACCACAATGTTTGCCTGCTTTTTGGGGCTATGGGCGGTCATGGCGGGCTTGCAGGGCACCGCTGCTCTGCCTTGCTCTTGTCGCCGAAGAAGCGCCCAACGCTCATTTCTCAAGGAGATCAACAGAATGCTGCAACGTCCTTCCGTCGAACATCGTCGGTCTGCGATAACCATATTCTCCATAGCCCTGTTCGGCCTCGCTGTAACAGGGTGTGTGTCAGCCGAAGAACGCCAGTACAGGGACGCGAATACATGCCAGAGCTTTGGAGCGCCCTATGGGTCTCGCGCTTATACGAACTGCATGCTGGAACAACAGGCGCGGCGCGACAACGCGCGACGGGAGTCGCTCGAGCGGACCCGATTGACACAAGAGATTGCAAGAGATGCTCAGATTATGGCCGACCGCGCTCGCTGGGACCGCTGCAGACGCGATCCTGACCGGCGTGAGTGCCATCGATAAGGACCAAACGTCGGCAGCTGCACATCGCGTGCCAAGACTGAATAAACGCGCCCGCTGCCACTAGGCGTTTACGAATGCATAGCACAGCGTTCCGCTTTCAGCGACACAGCTTGTCATGAAAAAGGGCTACCAAAGCTCGTGCAGGAACAATAAAATTCATGCCTCCACGGCAGTAAAGGATTGAACGATGACTGCTTGTAAAGGCTCTGGTCTGCGTGTCGCTCTGAAATTTTCGTGCTCGTCGACATCGGTCAGTCTTGTCCGTCCGCGGATGTCGACCAAACGAGAGCCCGAATACCTCCGGCAGGCCAATAGCAAGACCCGGAGCATCCACGACGGTGATGACTAGACCGAACGCTTCACCTCCGACGTCAAGTTTCGCCCGCGCCTCAGATTCTCCGTCCGGAAATTCACAAAAACAGATATAAGCAGGAAGTGATCATGCTCAAGTTTGCTGCAACGGTTGCTATCGCGACCGCCCTTCTATCCGGTGCCGCTATTGCTCAACCGGTCAAGCCCACTATCGTCCTCGTTCATGGTGCGTTTGCTGACTCGTCAAGCTGGAACGGCGTCGTCATCAACCTTCAGAAGGACGGCTATAAGACGGTCGCTGTCGCCAATCCGTTGCGCAGCGTCTCGAATGATGCAGGCCTCGTCTCCGACGTCATCGGCAGCATCGAGGGCCCGGTGGTGCTCGTCGGTCATTCTTACGGAGGTCAGATTATCTCTAACGCTGCGCGTGGGCACGACAACATCAAGTCACTCGTCTATGTGGCTGCCTTCGCACCAGATTCTGGCGAATCTGCATCCGATCTGGCGGGCAAGTTCCCCGGCGGCACGCTTGGGGATGCGCTTGCAACCCCTGTCAAGCTCATTGACGGCGGTGTCGATCTCTACATCGACCAGACGAAGTTCCGCGACCAATTCGCGCACGACGTTCCCGCCGAGATAACTGCGTTGATGGCGGTCGGCCAGCGGCCGATCACTGAAGCGGCTTTGACGGAAAAGTCTGGCGAACCGGCCTGGAGAACACTGCCTTCCTACTTCGTCTATGGTGATGGCGACAAGAATATCCCGGCTGAGGCACTCGGCTTCATGGCGAAGCGTGCAGGTTCCAGGCGGACAGTCGTGGTCGATGGAGCATCGCATGTCGTGATGGTCTCGCACCCGCAGGCTGTGACGGATCTGATCGAAGAGGCTGCGAAATAAATCCTGCTTTCGGCCAATAGGCAACCACCCGTTGCGCGTGTTTCCACCCGCAACGCGATACGTAACCAGATCCAAATCTGATCGAATACTGAATCGGGGAGTGTCACATTGAAAGCTGTTACAGTTTCAAAGACAGGTGCAGAAACTCACCTGGTCCTTGCCGACCATACAGAACCTGATGGCGTGCCGGACGAGGCAATCGTCGCGGTTCGCGCGTTCTCGCTGAACAACGGTGAAGTTCGCGGTGCACTCTATGAAGGTACCGATGGCGATCGACCCGGATGGGATTTGTCCGGCGTGGTACAGACGGCCCCGGAAGGATCCGGTTTCCAACCGGGTGATCGCGTGGTGGGCCTGGTATGGAGCGGTGGCTGGGCGGAACGTGTCGCCGTGCCGACGAGCCGGCTTGCCAAAATTCCCGACGACGTAAGCTTTGAAGCGGCCTCGACCCTGCCTGTCGCAGGTCTGACCGCGGCCGTAGCGCTGCAGAAGAAGGCGATCGGTCTAGGAAGCCGTGTTCTCGTCACGGCGGCCACGGGTGGTGTCGGCATTTATGCGATCCAGCTCGCAGCGGCTGCAGGCGCCCACGTGACGGCCTTCGCGCGGGATGGCTCGAATGCGGAATTCCTGCGCAGCCTTGGCGCGAAAGATATCGCGGTCGGCGTCGAGGCTGGCGAGAAGGGTGGGCCCTACGACCTGATTCTTGAGGGCGTCGGAGGCTCGCTTCTGGGCGAGGCGCTGATGTGGCTGGCATCGCGCGGTGTCTGCGTTCTTTTCGGTGATGCTTCGGAGGATACGCTCACGACCTTTGACGCCCGTCGCTTCCGCCTTCAATCCGGCGGAGCATATGGCGCTACGGTGCTCTATGGCTTCTTCCTCCTCGAGGAGCTGACCCGGCCGGAGGGTGCGGCCGACGGGTCGGCCATTCTTGCCGATCTTGCGCGGCGGCTGTCTGATGGAAGTCTGCGTCCGGTTATCGGAAAAACCGCACCATGGGCTAACATCGATGCAACAGCCCGCGAACTCCTGAAAAGAGAGTTCGCGGGTAAGGCCGTCCTTACAGTGGGCGGATGAGGAAAAGCCTCAGGATTTACTTGCTCTCCGGTATGCGCGCGATGACCTTGATCTCGAAATCGAACCCGGCCAGCCAGTTTACTCCAACGGCAGTCCAGTTGGGATAAGGCGGCTTGGTGAAAAACCTTTGCCTGACCGCCATGATCGTTGCGAACTGGCTCTCCGGATCCGTGTGGAACGTCGTGACGTCCACGAGATCATCGAACGTGCAGCCTGCGGCATCGAGTGTAGCCTTGAGGTTGTCGAATGCCAGTTGAACCTGGCGTTCGAATTCAGGTTCAGGTGTTCCATCACCGCGGCTACCAACTTGCCCTGAAACGAAAAGAAGATCACCTGATTGGATCGCTGCCGAATAGCGATGTTCTTCGTAAAGAGCATGTCTGTTGACGGGAACGATGGCCTGGGGTTTTGTCATTTCTCGTCCTCTCTTAATAGTTGTCGATGGGTATGTTAACCAATCTGGTCCGACATTCGATTACTTCAACTGTTCGGGCAGCGGAATGAACTCGGCCTCGTCGCCGGGCGGCAGACGAAAGCGACCATGCTCCCAGTCACCCTTGCGCCAGGCTTCTTTCGCGGCATCGATCTTCTCCTGCGACGAGGCGACGAAGTTCCACGAAATATAGCGCGGTCCATTCATTGTCTCGCCGCCGAGCACCATAAGGCGCGCGCCTGCCTCGCCTGCTGTCAGGCTGATCCGATCGCCGGGACGGAACACCATCATCTGGCCAGCAGCAAACGGAGTTCCGGCGATCAGGATGCTGCCCTCGACGACATAGACGCCCCGATCTTCGTGATCATCGGGCAGTGGCAGTTTTGCGTCGGCGGATAGAATGACATCGGCATAGAAAGTCTCAGTGAAGGTCTTGACCGGCGCCCGCGCGCCCCAGGCCGAGCCGATGATCAGCCGGATCTGCTTGCCTTCATCCTCGATGACCGGCAGCGCCTCGCGGCCGTGATGCTCGAAACTGGCCGCAGTGTCTTCCGCGTGATCCGGCAGCGCAACCCAGGTCTGGATTCCGAAAGCGGTGCGGGGACGGCTGCGCATCTCCTCGCTGGTGCGTTCGGAATGGGTGACGCCATTACCGGCGATCATCCAGTTCACCTCACCGGGGTAGACCATCTGGTCGGCGCCGGTGCTGTCGCGATGGTGAAAAGCGCCCTCATAAAGATAGGTCACGGTCGCCAGCCCGATATGCGGATGCGGACGAACGTCGATGCCACCGCCAGTCAGGAATTCCGCCGGTCCCACCTGATCGAAGAAGATGAAGGGGCCAACCATCTGCCGTTGCGGGGCGGGTAATGCACGGCGCACTTCGAACCCGCCGAGATCGCGGGTGCGCGGGATGATGAGCGTCTCGATTGCGTCGAGGCTGCCAGTTTCGGGGCATTCGGGGTTCTGGGTGGGATTCCAGCTCATGTCAAATTCCTTCGCTCAAACTGGTCATAGAGGCCGTCGCAGGTGGCGGACGATTGGCGGTTGGTCGCCGCATCTTTTGGCAGGCGTCAACCCAAGCTGGTAGGGCTGGTGATCGATCTGAACGGCCACCGAGTGGTTGGGGCGAAGAAGCGAGCCAAGTCCAATATAAAAGGTCATGAAAACATCTTTTGTTGCCGATGAGACTAGTGTGATTGGCAGGCTAAACCGCCTCCGACAGTGCTTGAAAAGACACTGACATTTATATTTATGGTGCGGTAGCGCCCGTTCATGCGAAGCTGTGTCACACCAAGGGGAACGGGCAAGTCCGCACCGACACGGTGCCCAACCAAGCGGACGATGCGTTCGCCGTCGGCGGCCGTCACCCTCTCTCCGGGTCGGCCAGCCCGTAGGAGAGATCCACCCAGATGCGGCCATCGGGATTCACCATCACCTCGACCACAGCCGGATTTTCCAGAAACCTGGCGATTGCCGCTCCAAACGCGATGCGCAGCATGCGCACGCCGCGTTGGATCGCTCCCTGCCTGAGGTGGGTGGATGCCATCTCGTCCCCGTTTCTCGTTGGGACGCGACAGATGGTCCCGGGATCAGGGATTATTAAAAGAGCCCGGAATCAGGCCGGTTCAACAAGTTTCAGTCGTAGTAGTAGCGTGGCGTGCAAATATAGGAGAATTTTGGCGAGGGCCTCGTCTTGACGGATTAGTCACTGCGATTGTTCGCCGACTGCGTGTAAAAATGCCGGCGGCGATTCGGTGGCCCTTACAAAGGCAGCAATCGGGTGGAAACCAGTAAGGCTTCTTTTGGGAAGGAGAGCACCGAAAGCTTCCATTTCTGGTATCGATCCTATCGAGCGTCTTCGTGGCAATTGCGGCTATTTTGCCTTCCCCGCACCATAACGCAGGCCATCCAGCAGCAGCATGAGCATTCGTTCGGTGTGCGCCGGCCCATCCTCCCCCGAAGCCACGGCGAGGTTTCCGATCGCGCGCAGCAGGTCGTAGGGCGCAACGTCAGCTCGGACTTCTCCCGCACCGGCAGCGGCATTCAGCAGCATCGACAGAGCCGGTTCAAATCGGCTTCGGAAATAGTCCGGCAAGGTGGCGAATGCCGGATCGCCAGAATGGAGCGCCGCGGCCAACCCCTGCTTGGTGGCCAAGAAACGCGTGTAGCGCTTCAGCCAAGCTGCCAGCGCATCGGCTGGCCCGCGCTCAGCGGCAAGCGTCGCTGCCGCATCGGCGCAGGCATCAACCTCGCGGCGGAATACCGCCGCCACCAAGTCGGCACGCGTCGGAAAACGGCGGTAGAGCGTACCCAGTCCAACACCCGCTTGGGTCGCGATCTCCCTTATGGGCGCATCCACCCCCGAACGGGCGAACACGATCTTGGCGGCTTCCAAAAGTGCTTCCTCGTTCCTGCGCGCATCGGCACGCATTCGCGGTGCGGACGCTTCGGCATCGCCAGGAGCCGGTGACGCGGCCTCGACTGCATTCCGGAATTTGGTCGACAACATTTTCCGCGATCCTTCTTGCTAAACGGATCATTGATCCGTATTTACAGTATAACGGATCATTGATCCGTTTGCCAGTTCGGAGGTTCACAGTCCTATGTCCAGCTCGTTCGCTGAAGCCCGCGCGCATGCCGCCGGCTTACCCGCTATTGTCTCCATCTCTCCCATTACCTTGCCGTCCCCGGGACGAAGCGTTGACCTGCACGTTCGGGTTTCCTTACCGATCGCAGGCGATGCGCTGCCCGTCATCATCTTCTCGCATGGCAGCGGCCAGTCGCTTCACGCCTATGGCCCCCTCGCTGATTATTGGGCGGCGCATGGTTTCGTCGTGATCCAGCCGACACATCTGGATTCGCGGATGCTCGACCTTGCCCCGGACGATCCTCGCCGCCCCCAATTCTGGCGCTTCCGTGAGGAAGACCTCGCCGCCGTTCTCGACGGGCTCGATCGCATCGAGAACGAAGCATTGATGATCCGGGGGCGGCTCGATCACTCGCGCATCGCGGTTGCCGGCCATTCATGGGGCGCGCAGACTGCCAGTACCTTGCTCGGCGCCACCCATCCCGATCCTGACAATGGATCGGTGGTCAACAGGAAGGACAACCGCGTGAAGGCGGGCGTGCTGCTGGCGACGCCAGGTCGAGGCAATGACCTGACCGAATATGCAGCCCGTACCTACCCATTCATGTATCCAGATTTCTCGACCATGACGGCGCCGACCCTGATCGTCGTGGGAGACCATGACGTGGGCAGGCTTTCGACACGTGGCGCTGAATGGTGGCGTGATGCCTACGATCTGAGCCCCTCACCCAAGGCATTGTTTACGGCCTTTGGCGGCGAGCATGCTCTTGGCGGCATTCCCGGTTACGAGGCGCGCGAGACGACAGACGAACGGCCGCAGCGGGTCGCCGCGATCCAGCGCCTTTCGACCGCCTTCCTCCGCAGCGCGCTCTATCCCGGCGATCCCGCATTTTCGGATACGGTCGCGACGTTGGCAGCTGATGCTGCGCCGGAAGGCAGCGTCGAGACGAAGTAAACCAGGTACGCCTGTTCCTCCTCCCACCAAAGCGCGTCCAACCCTATCCACGGTTCGCGCTGCACATCCCCACAAACAGGAGTTTTCACATGAACACGATCCTTATCACCGGCAGTTCATCGGGTTTCGGGCTTGAGACCGCCCGCTATTTCCTCGATCACAACTGGACTGTCATTGCCACGATGCGCAAGCCTCATGAGGACGTGCTGCCCGCATCCGAACGTCTGCGCGTCGTTGCACTCGATGTGACCGACGCTGCCAGCATCACCCGTGCCCTGGACGAAGCAGGGCCGATCGACGCCCTGGTCAACAATGCCGGTGCCGGTCTGATGGGTGCGCTGGAAGGCGTGTCGATCGATGCAACGCGCCAGCTTTTCGAGCTGAACACTTTTGGCACCATGGCGATGACGCAAGCCGTGCTGCCCGGCTTCCGCGCGCAAGGGACGGGCGTGATCGTCAACGTGTCGTCCGCCGTGACGCTCAAGCCGTTACCGATGTTGTCTGCCTATACGGCCGCCAAGGCGGCCGTTGAGGCATTCAGCGAAAACCTCGCCTTGGAGGTGGAGCCGTTCGGGATACGCGTGCGGCTCGTCATTCCCGGTCGGGCGCCGGAAACTTCCTTTAGCGCGACCGCCCGCGATCGCTCGCAGAACGGCATACCCGAAGCCTATGCCGGCTGGGCGAAACAGGTGTTCTCCGCAACACCGCCGCAGCCGGCCGAAATCACCACTGCGAGCGACGTGGCAAAAGCGGTCTGGCACGCAGTGACCGATGCCTCTTCGCCGTTTCGCATCCCGGCCGGCGCGGATGCCGTAAAGCTTGCCGCACAGGTCGCATAACGGCTTACTTCTGCCCCTTCACCGGCCGTCCCGCTCGGAAGTTTCGAATGAGACGATGCGCTCCGTCATCCCAATTTCACTCGCTGCCGAGAGACACTGAGCGATGACGAGTGGCCGGGTTCCGCGATCCATGACGCGGGCGCCGATCGACGGAAACCGTTTTAAGGCCGAGATTAAATGCCGCGAGATGCGCCGAACTGCGGTGGGAGTCTACAGCCTTTACTGGTTTCTCAGCCTCATCGCGCTTTGGGTTACCTGTGGTGTCGCGCCCGTCGCGACGCGGCCACGAAGATCGAGACCGCAGTGTTTTCAATAGGAACCTCCCGCTCGAAAGACCTTGTCAAACGACACGCTTCAGCATGTGTACGAAACGCCTCGTTTCGATATTTTTTGCGCCATTAGCGTGAAAATGTTGGATGTGGGGACCGTATTCGTGGTGCTTGATCTGCTCCTCGGGAGACGCCCATTCTTCAACAAACACGAAGAAACCAGGTTGCTCCTGATCTTCGAACAGATCGTAGCGGATATTGCCGTCCTCATTGCGCGAAGGTTCGACAAGAGCCAATAGATTTCTGCGGAGTTCATCCTCTTTTCACGCCGCCGCCTTGAGCCCGACGACCATGCATAATTCACTCATTATTCTCTCCTCGCAGATGTGCGGCGACAGCTCTCGCGGCCGCCGCAATCATCAGATGTCAGGTGTCTGTTCAGCCTTTTGCCGCGTGTTCAGCGGCTTTCTCCGGATTGAAGCCGTCGGAGTGGTCGAAGACGCCCATAAAGCCAGGAACTGTTGCGTCGCGCGCCCAGTCACGCTGGAGTTCGCAATACATCTGGACGCGGCTGATCACTTTAGCGCCAGCCTGTTCAACGCGCCGCAGTGCGGCCTCGTGCGCGGCAAGCGAAGTACCGCCGACTGCGTCTACCGGAACATAGACCTCATAACCTTCCTGAAGCGCATCCAATGCGGGAAAGGTCAGGCACGCCTCTGTCCAGAGTGCCGTCATAATGAGTTTTCTGCGGCCGATCGCCTTGACGGCCTGTTTGAATTCCGTGTCTTCCCAGCTGTTGATCGAAGTCCGGTCATAAGTCGGAAGGTGACCTAGCACATCCTGGAGTTCCTGGATCGGCGGCTTGTTGCGTCCGGTCTTGACGTTGACGGTCGAATGGATGATCGGCAGGTTGTAGTTTACTGCAGCTTTCGCCGTGCTGACGATGTTAAACACAAGTTCGTCGCGAGGCATCGAGCGAATCGAAGAAACTTGGACCGGTTGATAGTCGATGATGATAAAGGCCGAATTCTCCGGAGTGAGGAGATGGTCTGTCTGGGCGTTACGGATTGATTCACTAGCCATGGAAATGGTTTCCTTAATTGCGATTGCGCGCTGAATGCGGGCCGGAGCCCTTTATCAAGTGGAAGGACGAGCGCACGTCTTCCCACAGGGAAGAGGGGCCACACGCGTGGTCCGGGTCGCCCCTCTGTCATCCTGTAAATCTTGGCACAAAGGCCGTGTTTGAAGCCTGGCCATCCTGGCGGGTTCGGTTGCGCCATCGATTATGTGGAGGCCGCTTCCCAAAGTAGATCGTAACTCGGCTCACCCATTGATCGTCACCCCCACCCTTGGCAAAATTGATGCGAAACAATGCCTAGCAGCGCGACGATGGCGTCGGAAGGTTGCGTGATGCAACGCAGCGTCCTATAATAAGGACGATGAAAGACCTCAACGATCTGTACTATTTCGCGGTAGTCGTGGACCATGGCGGCTTTTCGTCGGCAGGGCGCGCACTGGGAATTCAAAAATCCAGGCTGAGCCGCCGCGTCCTTCTTCTTGAGGAACGTATGGGCGTCCGCCTCCTCAACCGTTCTTCCCGTCACTTCTCCGTGACCGAGGTTGGCCGCGCCTTCTACGAACGGTGCGCTGCAATGCTTGTGGAAGCGGAAGCGGCCGAACAGATTGCAGCCGAAGTGAATGCAGAACCCCGTGGCGTGGTGCGTATGAGTTGTCCCTCCGGACTGTTGTTGTTCCAGTTCAGCGAACTGATTGCGCGTTTCATGATGCAAAACCCCCGAGTCCAGGTGCATTTGGAGGGAACGAACCGCCGGGTCGATGTGATTGCCGAAGGTCTCGATCTCGCCATCCGCGTCCGTTTTCCCCCGTTGGAGCCAACCGATCTGGTTCTGAAGCGACTTGATGAATGCTTCCTGTGTCACGACGCAGCACCAGGCTTGGTCAGCGAAGCTGTGCAATCACCCGCCGATCTGCAGAACCTTCCGAGCCTTGCTTTGGGGCGCCCCAAGAGAGAGCACGCCTGGCAGTTACGTCATCCGGATGGTCAGGTGGCAACTCTTCCTCATTCGCCTCGATTGGTCACGGATGACATGGCGGCTCTTCGTGAAGCGGCTATCACCGGTGCGGGTGTCGTACAGCTACCGACCATCTTCATTTGCGAAGATATCAGGGCCGGTAAATTGGTAGACATTCTGCCCGATTGGAGGCCCGAGGCGGGAATAGTTCACGCTGTCTTCCCGTCGCGGCGCGGGCTGCTCCCTGCAGTCAGGGCGCTTGTCGATTTTCTTGCACATGAATGTGCCGTCCAGCGCGCGCAAGCCAACGCGATCATTCCTCCTGTCAAGGTTTCGATGTAAAATTAGGCTCGTGAGCCCATAAACCGTAACCGTGAGGATCAAATATTCCGATTTTAGCTGGGTGATACGCAGCAGAACGATCTCGACGCTCATCGTCAGCACCGTCTCGGCGAGAGCTGCCAGGGATCAGCCTCAAAGCTTAACGGCCTACTTTGGATGACAACGTTTTTGTCTATTTCAGATTGACGTAACCGGGTTACTGTAAAGTCACGCTGGAAATCGCTTTGAACTTGTGCGAGAATGTCTATCATGGATGGACACAGCACACCGAAGCTAAAGTACATGCTCCAGTCGGTGCCGCCGGGCTTTCTAATAGACTCGGTTTGGACGGCGCGCAATGACATCTCGCGGCAATCGGTCTCGGCCTACGTAAAACAGGGCTGGCTCGAGCGGATAACGAAAGGCGTCTATCGCCGCCCCTTCTCGCCAGGAGATAAATTGGAAGTCACGACAGGATGGAAGATTCCACTGTTGTCCGCCCAATGGATCATGGGACATGATTTCCACGTGGGAGGCTTGAGCGCCCTCAGTTTGCGCGGCCATTCACACTATCTGCAGCTTGGTGGCGGCGCCCGCATATATCTCTATGGGCCGGATATCCCGGACTGGCTCGTGAAGCTGCAAACCGATGCCCGCTTCGTTCGGAGAGGCGATGCGCTATTCGGTGAAGAAATCACCGGCGTCGAAGACAGTGAATTCAGCCTGTCCGAGGACGCAGACGCGGAGCTCGCGTTGAGCCCATGGCGCTGGCCGATCAGGATGTCGTCAGCCGAGCGGGCACTCTTAGAGGCCCTCGATGAACTGCCGAAAAACGAGAGCTTCCACATCATCGACATGACGTTTGAAGGGATGGTCAACCTACGCCCAAAATTACTGACGACACTATTGACCCAATGCCGGAGCGTGAAGGTCAAACGCCTGTTCTTCGTCTATGCCGACAAACATGCGCATGCGTGGCGTAAGTATATCGACATGTCGCGTATCGACATGGGACGCGGCGACCGGGCTCTTGCTCCCGGCGGCCGGCTTCACCCTATCTATCGCATTACAGTCCCGGCAGACCTGGTACCACGGGAGGCTGCGCATGGCGCGTGAGCGATATATGCGGCAGGTCGAACTGCTCGTCCGGACGTTGCCCTACATCGCGCGGCAGGACGTGTTCGCACTCAAGGGCGGAACCGCAATTAATCTCTTCTACCGTAACATGCCGCGTCTGTCGGTCGATATTGACCTCACCTATCTGCCGATCGAGGATCGGGAAGCGACGTTGAACGGCATTGACACAACGCTCGATCGCATTCGCGAAGATCTACTGAAAAACCTTCGCGGCGTTGCCGTCCAGCGGATCGCCGGTGGGGGCAAGAATGACACACGGATGCTGGACCGGCCGGCCACCACCGAGATCAAGATCGAGACATCGCCGGTCTCGCGTGGAACGGTACACCCTCCTGATCTAAGGTCCGTGACTGACCTTGTCGCCGACACGTTCGGCTTCGCCGAAATGCAGGTCGTCTCCTTTGAGGATCTGTTTGGTGGCAAGCTTCATGCAGCTGTTGATCGTCAACACCCGCGGGATCTCTTCGATGTGAAGCTGCTCTACGAGAATGAAGGGCTGACGGATGCACTATTTCGCACCTTCCTCATTTATGTCGCCAGCTCGGGCCGGCCGCCGCACGAGCTTATCAAGCCCTCGTTCTCCGAACTCGACGAAGCGTTCGTCAAGGAGTTTGAAGGTATGACCACCGCGCCTGTCAACCTCGGTGAACTGAAGGATGCACGGGTGCGTCTGACCGACGACTTACTCACACGGTTGGATGATAGCGCAATGCGTTTCTTGCTTTCACTGCACGATACCGAGCCGGATTTTGAAGCCATCGGCATGCCGCAGGCGGCAAACCTGCCGGCCGTCAGATGGAAACTGCTCAACCTTACGAAACTGAAAGAGCAGAACCCGGAGAAACACGCCCAGCAGCGCCAGGAGATTGAAAACATATTGTCTTAGCGTCCGGACGACGGTTATAGCACGCTCTGGCACACTGAATCTGAAAACGTTTATCAGCTCTTTAAGGTGCCGTGCAAATCGCCATGTCCCGAGCACGCAAAAACACCTTCTCCATCTGCCAATGCTCATTGGAATAACGGGGATCCGCGGCCCACTCGTCCCATCCGTGATAACGACGTAATTCACCTAGCAATCCTGACGCGAGGATCGATTCCCTATCGACCGGATCGGGCCGGTCGCAGTAGGGTCCGACGTAGATTGCATCTTCAACACAATAGAGCTCACACATAAAACAGGTCTGGCATTCGTTCTGTCGAGCAATAAACGGAGAACTGTCACTACCAATTTCAAGTACGTTGGTCGGACATATTTCGACACAGGCATTGCAGCCTGAACAACGCTCTTCAATGACGAGTTCAATCATGATGCAAGCTCCGGTTTCGGTGCAGGATCAGTGCGGGTCCAGACTTTTTGGAGCCCACCTACAAGTATCCGCCTGTTGAATCGAGCGGACGTCTGGGGCCTGTCATCCCGCTGATGCATGCCGCGGCTTTCGTTCCGAGCAAGAGCGGAGGCTACACACCAGCGGGCGGTCGCCAGCATTGCCGCCGTTTCACGCGTCCTCAGCACGGTTTGGAAGTTACCTGCGGCATGTGAGTGAAACTCCGTCCAGATGTCTTCAAGAACCGTCCCTGACTGCTCTAGTCGGTCGCCACTGCGGAAAATGTTCTTGTCATACGGTAACACTTCTCTTTGAACGGCGGCCAGCGCCGCAGCCAGGTCGACGTGCCTTGTTGCAGAACCGGGTCGCAGTCCCGCCTGCCCGATGGGTCTGCCACCGCCTGCTGCTTCGTGTTTCCTTGCGTAACGTGCTGCTCCTTGCCCCGCCCACTGGCCGGATGAGACGGCCCAAGCTGAGTTGATGTTTCCGCCGCCGGAAATCGCGCCGGCGACCAACTCGCGCGTCGCGGCATCGCCAGCAGCGAATAGTCCGGGCACAGAAGTGCGGCAATCCCGGCCAGCAACCCTCAGGCCGCCGATACCACGAATAGTCCCTTCTCCGTGAAGGGTGACCTCGAAGCGATCCTTATAGGGATCAATACCCCAGCGCCTGAAGGGCAGCATGAAATTTGGCGATATCACCGGCACTTTCGCTCGTATGTCTTCGGGCGTCCGATGCAGGTCGCAGAAAACCCGCCCCTTGAGTAGGGCGCGCGCCAGAGGCCGCATTGTATCGGGGCCTGGGGGCATCGGGATGACTACACCATCCTCATCGTAATAGGTGGCAAAGGCATAGGACATCGACCGCGTCATCGTCGAATGATTGGGGGCGACAGTATAATAGCTTGTAAACTCCATACCGGAGAGCTCTGCCCCCGCCTCCGCAGCCATGAGATAGCCGTCACCAGTGTTGGTATGCGAGCCAAGCAACCGGGATAGGAACGACGTGCCACCGGTCGCCAGTACCACAGCTCCTGCATTGACTTGCCAATCGCCACCCTTCTGGCGACGGATACCACGCGCGCCGGACACCGAACCATCGGAATGCTGGAGCAGTTCCAATGCCGGGCTGTGGTCGAGGACCGTGACATCAAGACTGTCGACCAGATTGCGCAGGGCGCGCATGTATTCCGGCCCCCGCAGCGCACGGTACTGCATCATTCCGTTCTCATCTTTCGAGAAATTATAGAATTTCGCCAGTGTGGGCAGACTTTCCCAAGTCAATGCCAGCACACGGTTCATCCATTCCGGGTCGTTCAATCCGAAGCCCGTCTTGAGACGGTTGCGGATTGTGTTCTCACGCAATTCGGCAGGATCTGGCGGTACCCACCAATGACCGGGACCAGCCGTCGCGGTAACGCCGCTGGTGCCGCAGTAGCCTTTGTCGACGAGTATAACAGAGGCCCCGGTCCGACGAGCGGCGGACGCCGCCCAAGTTCCCGCAAGTCCGCCGCCGATGACAAGAACATCGGTGGTCAATTCCAGTGTATCTTGCCGATGATTGCTCACGGTATAAATGGCCCCAGCCTTGGTTCGGAGAGCCTAATCATTGTCGTATTTTCCGTGACGCACACCCAACCAGTCCAGAAGATCGCCGCGTATACGTGCGAAGGCCGGATCGGCAACGTCGCGCGGACGACGCATGGCTATGTGTTCCTCATGAGCAATGACGCCATCTTTCATCACCAGGACGCGATCAGCGAGGAGAACGGCTTCTTCCACATCATGCGTGACCAGAAGGATTGCGCAGCCATGCCGCTGCCACAGTTCCCCGACCAGATCCTGTGCCTTGATGCGCGTAAGGGCGTCGAGAGCAGCGAATGGCTCGTCAAGCAGAAGGAGATCGGGCTCGCGCACCAAGGCGCGGGCAAGCGACGTGCGCTGCGCCTCACCTCCCGATAGGACCTTAGGCCATTGGTCGGCCCGATGGCTGATACCAACTTCCTCAAGAGCCGCGAGCGCCCGCTGCCGGTCAGGCCGCCCAGGTAAGCCAAGAACCACGTTTCGCCAGACCTTCTTCCATGGCATCAGGCGAGGAGCCTGGAAGGCAACCGCACGCCGGACGGGCACTTCAACCTCGCCGATCATTTCGCGATCAAGGTCGGCGAGTATCCGTAGCAACGTGCTCTTGCCGCAACCACTCGCGCCGAGGAGCGCGACGAACTCACCGGGTGCGATGTCGAGATCAAGGTTCTTTAATACCTCACGCTCGCCAAAGCGGCGCGTGAGCCCGCGCACTCTGACTGCCAAATCGGTCGCTTTTGCCCGACCCAAAACGTCCACTGGCGTCTCGGTTTCGACAATTTTCAAGTTCCGTTGAACGCTGGCCGCCATGCAAGGAACACCTTCTCTAGAGTTCGGACCATGAAATCGACAGCGAGGCCAAGCAGCGCATAGACCGCAAGGCAGACGACGATGACATCCGTTTGGAAAAACTCACGGGCGTTCGCCATCAGATAACCGATACCCGCTGTCGCATTAATCTGCTCCCCGAAGACGAGCGCAAGCCAGGCAATGCCAAGTGCATAGCGCAGACCGATCAGTGCATTCGGGAGCGCTCCGGGCAAGATCACGTGGCGGATCATCGCCAGCCGCGAAAGTCCAAGCGTGCGACCCGCTTCGATCAGTGTTGAATCGACATTGCGAATGCCCGCATAAACATTCAGGTAAAGAGGAAATGCAGTACCGAGCGCAATCAGCGCGACCTTCGGGGTCTCTCCGATGCCGAACCAGATAATAAGGAGCGGGATAAGGGCAACGTTCGGGACGGTCCGCAACATTTGCATAGGCGCGTCGATCAAGTCCTCACCGAGCCGGAATAGCCCAGCCACGACCGCGAGTGTCACACCGATCGTACCTCCGATCGCGAGTCCGCTGAGTGCACGTCTGAGTGATATCCACATTGCCTCTTGAAGTTCACCCGTTGCAAACAGCTTTGCAGCGCTTGAAATGACAGTTGCCGGCCCCGCCAGTATTTCGCCCGGCAACACTCCGGAGACCGAGGCGACATGCCAGATCAGCACGAGAAGCACCGGGCCGGAAAAACGCCTCACCCAGCGCGGAATACTCCCACGCCTTGCAGATGCCGGTGTGATTGTTTGCAACGGTAGTCCAGTCACGCCTCTTGGGTTAACACTGTCCATCCGCCCAATATTCAGGATAGGATCTCTCTGAAGCGAACTCATCGTCCAGTCCGTCAATTGGCCGGAAGATCGCGATAGACATAGTCGCTCAGATTGAGCGAACCGGTGAGAACACCTGCCTCTTTCCAGGTATCGAATACGTTCTGCAGCGAAGCGGCAAAGGCATCGTCGAGCGTGCCACGCTTATAGGCGGCTTCATCGGGATAGATACTCTCGATGGTTTGTCGATCCTGCTTTGTGAAAGCACTGTAGAAGTCGATAAATGCATCCTTGTTTTCCGTCGACCATTTGTAGCCGCGCTCGACGCGATCCGAAAAGTCCGCAATCGCCGCAACCTTACCAGGATCAGCCAGCGCTTTGTCGGTTGCACTTAGAACATTGTTTCCCGTGTTGACGCCGGGGCCGTCGATTAACACCGTCGCTTTCAGCGTACCGATGCTGCGAGCCTTGTAGACGCCCCAGGTTCCCCAGGCATCGATGCTTCCGGCCTGAAATGCGGCGCTCGCATCGGTCGGCGTCAGGAACGCGAGTTTCACGTCATTCACGGTAAGCCCGGCCTTTTTCAGGACGCCCAGCGTCAGATAATGGGCGACACTGCCGCGTGTTGTTGGCGAGATCGTCTTACCCTTCAGGTCCTCTATCGATTTGATCGGGCTTCCGGCAGGGATGATAATCGAGCTTCCGAGGCCACCGTTGGTGAAGTAAGCCGCTACCTTGATTTTCGATCCTCCGGCAATTGCGCTGACGGTCGGGGAATCCGCAGCTCCCCCAATATCAACGGCATTTGCCTTCAGGGCCTCATGAAGATTGACGGCTGCAGGAAAGACCGACCACTCAATCTGATAGGGCACGTCTTTCAGCAAGCCCGCGGCCTCCAGCTTTGCCCGCGTAGCCCCTGTCTGGTCGCCAATACGAAGTGTGACCTTGCTCAGATCCTGAGCTGCGAATGTTGAGGGCGCTGTTCCGAGCGTCAGCCCGGAGACGAGGCCTGCGATGGCAAGATTGATATAACGGCGTGAGACTGTTGTCATAGCGGTTCAACTTTCGTTAGGGTCAAATATCCAGAGGGAAAATTCACTCGGCTGCGGCCGCAATCTCTGCGGCATACCTGTTGACCGGGATGGGGATTCCAAGGTTGCCGCGGAATGTTTCGGCCTCGTATTCGGTGCGGTAAATCCCACGTTCC
>Ga0126362_10000472_pt1 | contig 17712 bp, 10 predicted proteins | sample ANMtaG_FD_126269 | JGI IMG/M metagenome (GOLD analysis project Ga0126362, IMG submission 126269) | Continental margin sediment microbial communities from North Pacific Ocean - ANME2c_DSS_Sorted | ecosystem: Environmental > Aquatic > Marine > Continental margin > Sediment | place: Pacific Ocean... | reverse complement strand
TCGGCCCGGCGCTGTACACCGCCGAGAAACGCTCGGCCTCAAAGCCCGACAGTTTCACCGTGGGCCAACGCGCGGCCATGCCGGTGGGCGCATCGCAGGCCGGCGCGGTCTCGCCACTGGCCAGCGACTGCGCCTGGATCACCGCGTCGGTGTAGCGCGTGCCGGTGGCCAGGTTGTCGATATAGATCGCCACCGCGCCATCGAGGGCGCTGCGCCCGTTGTCGATGGCCGTGGCAAACAGCGCCGCGCTGGCCTCGTCCTTATTGTCCAGGGCCTGCTGGCGACTCTTCTGCAGGTTGGCCAGGCGGATGTTGTAGTTGCTGATGGTCTCGGCCACCAATGCCGCCGACTGAATCAGGTTGCCCGCCGCCTCTTCGCGTTGCTGGGCGATCAGCGAGACATTGCGCTTGAGCTCTTCGTTGACCAGCCCAAGCTCGGCCTGCAACTTGGGGTCGACGCTGGCGGCGATGATGCTGTCCAGGCGCTTGGTCGGGTCCTGGGCATCGTCAATGGCGTCGGTCAACGAGGCCAGGCGGCCCTCTTTCTGCCACTGGGCGAACAACTCCTTGTAGCGTGAGCGCGGTGCCGACAACGCACCAATCGCCACGCGGAAACCGGTGGTCTCATTGCTTTGCTCGGTGCCGTCGGCGGCGAACAACGGGTATTCGCGGCGCATGCCGGTAAACAGCGTGCCCTCGCCTTCCAGGTAGTTGCCGCCCTTGACCACAAAGCCGCCGTAGGTGCCCTGGCGGCGTCCGGCGTGTACCAGTTGGAAAGATTCCTGGACCATTTCCGCAGCGTTACCGATCACGTCGAACATGCCGATCGGGTTGGGCAATTTGGTGCCGATGGGCATCAGGCGCGCGGCCTGGCCGGTGCCACCGGCGACCTGGTTGAACACCGCGTAATCGCCGAGCGGGCCGTCGCTCTCGCTGCCTTCGACGCGACGCGGGAACAGGCGCCCTTCCAGGTCCTGGCGGCTGACCGCATGGCCACCGCGGGCCGCGAACTCCCATTCCACTTCGGTAGGCAGGCGCACAAAGCCCAGGCCGCCCTCTTCTGCCGACGAACCGCGCCCGCTGACCGGCAGCAAGTCGCGGTGGTATTTCATCAGCCAGGCGCTGTACACCGCCGAGAAACGCTCGGCCTCAAAGCGCGACAGTTTCACCTTGGGCAAACGCGCGGCCATGCCGGTGGGCGCATCGCAGGCCGGCGCGGGCTCGCCACTGGCCAGCGACTGCGCCTGGGACATCACCTGAGCGTATTGGCGCGCGGTCACTTCGTACTTGCCGATGAAGTACAGCATCGGCTTGAGCGGGGTCTTGGCGTCGGTCTTGGGCATCAACGGTGCGATGACCTTGTTCCAGTCTTTCGGCAAGTCCTTGAGGGTGAATTGGCCGTTGATGAAGTCGCGGCGATAGCCGGAGATAAACGACTGCTGATAGCCCGCCTCGCCTTCGGCAAACGGGTAACCAAGGCTGATCTCGCGGTCGTCCAGGGTGCCCTGGGCCAATACGTAGGCGTAGCGGAACACCATATTGCCTTCGCACGGCAACGGCAGGCTGACGTCGTCGGGCAACGGCTTGGGGTTGTCGAGCTTGTCACTCGCTTCATCGGCCCAGGCCATCGAAGCCAAGGTCAGCGCCACACAGGCGCCCAGTAACTTATACATCTCTGATTCCTTCAGAAGCCTGGATACGCGCCACTCGCCAACCGCCACAGGCCGCCGCCACGGCGCTGACGCCGAGGACTGCAACCAGGGCCAGGCCGTAGTGACGCGCCAGCAGGTGGCTGGCGTATTCGCCCGGCACCTGCACGAATAACTTATTCACCGCTGTCTCGGCCAGGCCATACAGCCCGGCACTGAGCAAGGCGGCAAACCCTGCGCTGTACAGCGCCTGCACCACCACAAACAGCAACAGTGCGCCGGTGGAAAAACCCAACAGGCGCAACACCGACAATTCCCGGCGCTTGCGCGCCACGGCGGCCAGCGCCCCGGCGAAGATCGCCGCAAACGCCCCCGCCAAGGCCAACCCGGCGATGATCCAGAACACGATCGACAGGTTGCGGCTCAACGACTGCACCTGGGCGATGGTCTGCGCCTGGGTCGACACCAACAGATTCTGCGCGGCGAAATACACCCGCAGCGGTTCCACATCGGTGAGGCTGCGCGCATACAGGCGAAATGCCGGGTATACCCGCTGCTCGCTCACAGCCACCTCATCACCGGCCCAACCCAACGCCGGTACCGCACGGCCATCGCGGTAATCTTCCGCCGCTTCCAGCAATCTCAAATCGGCAAACAACCCATCACGCGCGAAGGCTTCCAGCGGCAGCACCGCCAGTACCTGCAAGCGTGTGCGCTGGGCTTCTACACGTCCCGCCACTTGCCGCGCAAAACTGGTCTCCAACCAATCCCCCGGCCGTGCCGCGAGCTTCTCGGCAGCGGTGTGGCTCAGCACGATCTGGTCCAGGCCCTTGGGCATCGGCAGGCCGCTCAACAACGGGTCACTCGCAGCGGTCGGCAGCATTTCCAAGGTCAGCGTGCCGACCTGCGCCGTCGCCGCAATCTGCCGCGTGCGTGGTAAGGCGAACGCCACATCGCTGCGCTGGCCGAGCTGTTCGACAAATGCGCTGCTGAATCGACCACCGCCCAACGGAATAATTTCACGGGTGGCCGGATCGGTCTCCAAACGTTCGGTCAAACTGCTAACCAGTCCAAATTTCAGGCCGAATAACACCAGCAACGGCGCGATCACCGCCACCAGCGCCAACACCGAGCAGGCCGACAGCCAGGCATCGTTGCGGTAATCCTGCCAGGCCAGGGACGCCACCAGAGGGATACGCATCAGCACGCCTCCCCGAGGGTCGCGGTGACGCCGCCGTCGGCGTCGCGGCGACAGCTGATGCGCCGCACCTGCAAGCCGCTGGCGCGGGCCAGGGGTTCGTCATGGGTGGCGATCACACAGGCGGCGCGATGCTCGCAGGCCTGGGCCAGCAGCGCCTGCATGACGCGTTCGGCATTCAATGGGTCAAGGGACGCGGTGGGTTCATCAGCCAGCACCAACTGCGGCGCATGGGCCAAAGCGCGCGCGCAGCTCACGCGTTGGCGCTGGCCCACTGACAGGGCCGCCGGCTTCTTGGCCAACTGGTCGCTGATCTCCAGCTGTTCAGCCAGGCGCGCCACGCTGCCATCGTCCTTCAACCCCAGCAGTTGCCGCGACAGCGCGATATTGCTGCGTACATCCAGAAAGCCCAGCAGCCCGCCGGTTTGCAGCACATAGCCCAGGTGTTGGCTGCGCAGCGCGGCCAGGGTGGATTGCTGATCGGCACGCCACAGCCCGCCAATGTCCTGCTGATTGAATTCGAACCGGCCCACCTGATCAGGCGCCAATACCAGCGCCAGCAGATCCAGCAAGGTGCTCTTGCCACACCCGCTCGGCCCGACAATCGCCAACTGCTCCCCGGCACGCAGGTGCAGTGCCGGGATCACCAGGCTGTAACGCTGGCTGCCGACACCCCGGCTCTTGTGCACCGCACTCAGGTTCAGCATTACGGCAGCGTCGACAAGGGTACGCGGTACAACGCATCGCCCGGCTCGGCGTCGCCGAAACGAACCCAGTTGGCCACGTCATTGTGGAAGGTTTCGTAGAGGCGGATCTTCGAATCCAGCTCGTCGATAAAGTCTTCCTGCTCGGCCACGCTCAACGACAACCACAAATCCTGGGTCATGTTCAGCGACTTGCTGCGGTACGGCAGGCCTTCCAGGTACTCGCCGAGGATCCCGCCATCGGCCAGGTTGCCGCCCTTGCGCAGGGCTTGCGGGTCGCGGCTCATATAGGCTGAGGCGCTGGCGATTTCCTGGAAGAAGTCCTTGGGTGAAGTCTGGGTTTTGCGCGCGGCATCGACGATCAGTTTCAACGACTGTTGCAGGTCATTGAGCTGCAATTTGGTCAACATCACACACACCTGGAACGCCGGCAGTGCCGGGTTGGTCAGGTCGCGGTCGGCGGTCCAGGCGCTGACCAGTTGCGGCGCCTGGCTCGCGGCTTTGCGGCCGAGGAAGTCCATGTGCATGGCATAGCCGACCGCCGCGGATTTATCCGCCAGGCTCGGCGCGCCACTCAGCAACGGCACCGGCTGCGGCGTGTTGCTGCGCACTTGGTGCACTAGGTTGGCGAACACCGTGCCGATCTCATCGACCCGCTCACCCAACTTGCGCACATCCCCCCCCGGTACCGGCGTGTACAGGTCGCCGATCTGTGGGTTGGCGTCGGCGGTGAGGACACGGTATTGGCTCTCGGCGCCGGCGTGGGTTTTCTTGCCAGCGTCGGTGCGCAGGTGCAGGGCGTAGATCTTGATCTGCTTGCCCAGCGCGGCCTGGCGCACTTCGGCTTCGTTCATCTGAGTGGCGGCGAACGGGTCGTTCTTGCGCAGGGCGCCAGCGTCGGTGACCAGCAGGATGATCCGCCCGCCATAGCCGGACCAGTCCATGCCTTCCACGGCCTGCATCACCCCGGCAAACGCATCTTCGTTGAAGGAATGGCTGGACACCGTGGACGCCTTGACCTGGCGCGCCATGTCGAGGAAGCGTTGCGGGTCGCGGCCCTGGTCAAGGCTGATCAGGGTCTTGGCCACGTATTCCAGGCCCGGGGTTTTCTTGATGCTGTTGCGAAAACCGACCAGGCCGAAGCTGACACTGTCCAGTTCGCCACGCTCGGCAATGCGGGTTTGCAGTTCGTGCACCACGTCGCGAACCTGGTCGATATAGGGCTGCATGGAAACGGTGGTATCGACCACCAGCACCACGGCGGTGCGGAAGGCGTCGGCATTGGCGCTCATCACCGGCGTTGCAGGCTTGGCGGCCGCGCTGCCGCCAGGGTCGATGGACGCGACATTCAGCAACTGCACCGGCTGGCCGTTTTCGTCGAAGCTCTCTTTGGAGTCGAAGATCGGCAACAGGTAGAACTGGTTCTGCGGCACCGCACTGGCAGCCGGCTCCAAGGCCAGGACCTGGCCGTTGTCTTCGCTGTTTTTCTGCGCCTTGGCCAACACGCCTTTGGCCGCGGCAGGATCAGCCAGCAGCTTTTCCACTTCCGCGGATTGGCGCAGGAACATCACCGGCGCCCGGCCGGAGCGTTCGGTGAACTTGAGCACCAGGCTTTGCTTCCAGTCGCTGACCTGGGCGGCGGGCAACCAACCGTCGCTGCGGCCATCGGTGGCGGCGCCGACACGAACCCACGGGCTGCCGTCGACGTCCTTACGCTGATACACGTAGAGCACGGAGAACGCCGGCAGGGCCTTGCCCGACGTGCTGCCGGCCTCATTCGACAGTTTGGCGCCGGGCTTGCTGAGGACGCGCTGGAACAGGGTCTTCTTGCCGGCCATCAACAACGGACGTTGGCCGCCATCCACTTCAGCCACCGCCACGGGTGGCGTTGCTTGTGGCACTTCGGCTACCGCCGCAGGCGGCTTGGCCTGCGGCACGACGGCAACCGGCGGCTTGGCCGGTTCATCACGGCCGCTCAACCACCAGTAGCTGCCGCCACCAATGGCCAATGCCACGGCCACCGCCACGGCGGCCAGTGCCAACACCGGCCCACGGCGCTGCTCGGACACGGCGTTATGCTGGGTCGGTGTCACCACCGGCTGGCGCACCGGTTGCGGCTGGGGTTTATCGGTCGGGATGTCGATGGTGACCGGTGTCATGCCCGCCAGATCAAAACTCAGCGGGATCGGCAACGGCCGCACCAGCGTGGCCTCTGGCGAGTCCGCCGGCAGCCGGTCCAGTGCCGCCAACAACGCCGCCGCATCCGGGAAACGCTCCGCCGGGTCCTTGGCCAACAGCTTGCGCAGCACGCCCTGATAACGGCCATGGTGCACCGGCAACTCCGGCAAGGGTTCGGTCAGGTGCGCCAGCGCCGTGGACAGCGCATCGGTGCCGTTATACGGCAGCTTGCCGACGAGGATTTCATACAGCACCACGCCCAGGGCGTAGAGGTCGGCACGGCCATCGATCTCCTGGCCCCGTGCCTGCTCCGGGCTCATGTAGCTCGGCGTGCCCACCGCAAACCCGGCCTGGGTGAACTGGGTACGGTCGTCCAGGGACTTGGCGATACCGAAGTCCGACAACACCGCAGTGCCGTCAGCACGGAACAGGATGTTCGCCGGCTTGACGTCGCGGTGCACCAACCCCTGGGCATGCGCATAGCCCAGCGCCGAGGCAATCTGGCGAATCAACGTCACGCCCTGCTCTGGCGTCAGGCCCGCGGCGATGCGCTCCTTGAGCGTGCCGTTGGGCAGGTACTCCATGGCCATGTAATACAGCTCACCGACATTGCCGATGTCATGGATGGTCACCGTATGCGGGTGCGACAAGCGCGCCAGGGTCTTGCCCTCGCGCAGGAAGCGTTCGCAGAAACTCGGGTCGGCCGCCAGCGCCGCCGCCATCACTTTCAACGCCACCTTGCGCTCCAGCGAGCGCTGGGTCGCCAGGTACACGCTGGCCATGGCGCCTTCGCCGATCTCGCCTTCGATGTCGTAGCCCGGAATCACAATGTTCATGCCGATACCTTCACGACGATGGCGGTGATGTTGTCCGGCGCGCCGCGGTTAAGCCCCAGGTGCACCAGGCTGCGCACGATTTCGTCCGGCGCGTCGTGGCTGAGCACTTCGCGGATCTCATGGTCTTCGACGGTCTTGTTCAGGCCATCGCTGCACAGCAGGTAGCTGTCACCCGGGGCGATCAACAGGTCGACCACCGCCAGTTCCAACTGGGCCTCTACGCCAATGGCGCGGGTGACGATGTTGGCGCGCGGATGCACGCGCGCGTCGGCTTCGCTGAGCAGGCCGCTGTCTTGCAGGTCCTGCACGTAGCTGTGGTCGCGGGAGATACCTTCGAGCACGCCGTCGCGCAGGCGGTACAGGCGACTGTCGCCAGCCCACAGGCACACACCGCGCAAGCCGCGGGCGGCGAGCACCACCACGGTGCTGCCCATCATGGTCACACCACGGTTGGCGGTTTCTTCACGCACGGCGGCATTGATACGGAGCAGGTCATTGCGCAAGGCCGCCGAGTATTCCTCGAGGGACCGACCCAACGGCACGCTGCGCAAGCTGTCGACGATCAGGCTGCTGACGTAATCCCCCGCCGCATGCCCGCCCATACCGTCGGCCACCACCCACAGGCGGTTTTCCGGCAGGTCCAGGCAGGCGTCTTCGTTGACCTGGCGGACCATGCCCACATGGCTTTTGCTCGCGGATACATACGTCGCCCCCATCTACATCACACCCTCTTGTCCGAGCAAAAACTGCGCAAAATCGCCGGTGGCGGGCAGGCCCTGACACCGCAATAAACCAGGGGAAATCGTCTGCGAACCACGGCCCCACCACAGGCTGGCACCGTCGCAGGCCTGTTCGGCGAGCGCGGTCATGCGCTGGTGGGGCTCGGTGGCGGCCACACGTTGCAGGCCGGCGAAACGGCTGTCGACCGCTCGCGGCTCAATCGCCGGCAAGCCCAAGCTGTCGAGGCCATCGTTGAAGCGTTCAAAGGTAGCGTCGGCGTCGAGGGTGCCGAGCAACAGCTCTTCGGCCTGTTCGAACCAGGTGTCCGGACCGCCCACCAGAGAAGCCGGGTTGGTGTCGTGATCGAGCAAGGCCACCACCGCCAGCGGGAAATACCGCCCCACCCGATCGATGCTCGGCATCACCACGCCCGCCGCCGCGTTCGGTCCGCACACACCCGGCGCCAACACAAAGCGCCACAGCGGGCTGACCAGGTACACGTTGAGCCACTCGGCGCCCAGGCTCTGCTGGCTGGCGAGCAAACCCGCCGCCAACCAGCTGTCCCATGGGCCAATAAAGCTCTGGGGCAAGGCGCGGCTGACAAAGTCCCCACGACTGGCCAACTTGCCGTAGAAACCCAGCGTCGTCATAACCGCTCCGGCAGGCTGAAGCCGCTGAGCACGCGACTCTTGAACGGATTGAAGGCGCTGTTGGCGCGCAACTCGTAGGCGATGCTCGCCCCATCCACACGCAGGCGCAGGTTAAAGCGATCAGGCGAGTTGCCGGCGGTAAGGTCCGATTGCTCCAACAGGCGGAACCAAGCCCACGGGCCATCCAGGGTCACACCGGAGCGGCCACTGGCCGACGGCGGCATGATGGAAATTCGCACCACACCAATGCTGCCGGGGTTTGGCCATTGCATCGCCACCGGGCGGCTCGGGCCGTGGTCGTAGCTCAGTTGCTGGCCGTCAAGGTCAAGCAGGAACTGGGTAATGCTCGGGTCCATCGACACTGGCTTGAGTTCGAAGCGCACGATGGGTTGGGTACCCCCGGAGCGGAAGAACGCATCGCGGATCGTCGCGGCACGCTGGAAGGTTTGCAGCACGCCCGGTGCAATCCCGAGCTTCTGCGCCGCGCCCGGCTGCCAGCGCCAGGTCTGCGCCGAGGTGTCCACATACGGCTGCAGGTACTTGCGGAAGTAATTGTCCATCACCCCGCCCACGCCAAAGAACTGCCCGAAGTCATCCAGGGTGGCGTCACGCGTACTGCCCGGCGACATCGGGTAGCGCCCTGCCAGGGACTGACGATACACGTTGACCACTTCGCTGACCCAGGCCGCGTTCAGTTGGTTACGCACACCGCCCATCATGCTGTTGGTGGTGGAGTTGACCACCGACTTGACCATGCCTTGCACCAAAGGTGGCTGGCGCTCGGCATTCAGGCTGACCCGCGTGGCCGCAGCCGCCGCCTGGTTCTTCGCCTCACCCAGCAAGGCGTCGCCGCTGGCACCGACCATGGCGCTGACCTGCACATATAGCGCATTCATGTCCGACAACAGGCCGTCGATGGCAGCCGGTTCGCCTTCGTTCTTGCTGACGATGCTGTTGAGTTCGGCGAAGTGTGCGGTCACCGGATCATCCGCGGCGGCCGGGGCATTCGCGGTCGGTTGCTCCTGGCCGAGCAGGCTGCCCAGGCGCTCCTTGAGCTTGTCCACCCCACCTTCCACCGGTACACCCTTGGCGGCCAATTGGCGCTCTTCCGCTTGCAGGTCGGTTTCCTTGGCCACCGCCACCAGCAGTTTTTTCAGCGGCGAGGTGGGTCCGGAAATCACCCGCAGCACATCGGCTGCCTGGGCCACGCTGGTGATCGGTACAAAGTCGATGTCGGCGAGCAACGCGTCCCACTGGCGCTGGTAGTCCTGGAAGTACAGGCGACGCACATCGGCGGCCAGGCTGACCACGTTCTGCTGATCGGCCTGCTCACGGCCCAGTACCCATTGCTCTTCGGCCAGGGTACCGGTCTGGTTCAGGCTGCTCAGCAGGAACGCCTGGCGATAGCCCTTGGCGGTAAAGAAACCACTCAGCGGCTCACCCAGCGGCTTGCCACTTTTGCGGCTGAACACCAGCGCAGCATCACGGCCGGCGGCTTCGTTGATGCGGAAGTCCGGGATGCCTTCAGGCAATTTCTGACGTTTGACCCGGTCGTAGACACGCTGGGCCACCGGCAGTTGTTGCAACTGGCGACGCAGGTCGTCGATCAAACGCGGATCGAGGCGTGCGCTCGGCGGGTGCCGTTCGAACAACGCCTGCAGGTGCCCGGCCAACGCCTGGCGCTGATCGGCGGGCAGGTCACGGGGCAGGTTGCGGTCCCAATCGAGGGCGATCCAGGCCTTGATGAAGTCCGGGTCGTAATGCTCGGTGTCGGCGAGCATCAGGTAGGCCTTGAGGCCCTCGTAAAGGAAGTCGGAATTGCCGCCGCCGTGCAGTTGCTCTTCGATACGCGTCACCAGGCGTGGCGCGAAGACCGCGATCAGCAGCTTGCGGTAGACGCTGGCGGACTCGGCTTCCAGCATGTCGCCTTGATACAGCCCAAGGCCCTCGGACCAGCTGGGCGAATCGCCTGCCAGGTTCTTCACCGCATTGAGCAGCGGTAGCACGGCCAGCACTTCGCGCTGCGCCGGGCTGAGGTTCTGGACGGTCTGGCCCAGGGGCGCGACCTTCTGGTCGACCTGGGCGATATACGCCTGGTTGGCGCGATAACTCACCCACCACAAGCTGCTGACCACGATCACCAAGGCCACGGTGGCCGCGAGCACACCGCGTGCGATCCACTTGCGCCGGCGCTCAACTTTCGGGTTCACACCCACCAGTCCACGTTCGGCAAAAGCCACGGCGGTGAAGAGTTTTTCGATGAAGTAACTGCGCCCGGTACCGCTCTGGCGCGCCAGGTGCTGGCGGTCCAGGTTCATGCTCTGGGCCATGGCGCCAATCAGGCGGTCAATTGGGCTGCCTTCCTGGGTACCGCTGGTGAAGTACACCCCGCGCAGCAACACGCGTTCTTCAAAGGCGTTGGGCTTGAATACGCCTTCGAGGAAGCTTTGCAGGCAATCCTTCAGGGCGCCGAACTGTTGCGGGAAACCGTAGATCAGGTCGCGCCGCGCCGGGTCGCGCTCCTGTTGCAGGCGCTCCACCAGGCGTTCGTTGAGGCGCTGTTCCAGGCCGGCGAATTCGCTTTGCAGGTGGGCCAGCGGGCTGTCGCTGTTCTTGCCGTCATCCAGGGCAAAGGTCATGCCCCACACCTGGGCGCGTTCTTCCTTGCTCAGGTTGTCGAAGAACTCCATGAAGCCCGGCACCAGGTCGAGCTTGGTCAGCATCAGGTAGATCGGGAAACGCACGCCCAATTGGGTGTACAGCTCCTGGATACGCAGGCGGATCGCCGCCGCATGGGCGGCGCGTTCGGCGTCGGTACCCAGCAGCAGGTCCGAGAGGCTGATAGCGATAAAGGCACCATCGATCGGGCGACGCGAGCGCTGCTTTTTCAGCAGGTCGAGAAAGCCCAGCCAGGCGGCTTTATCCACCGTGGAATTGCTGTCCTGGGTGGTATAGCGGCCTGCGGTGTCGAGCAATACCGCCTGGTCGGTAAACCACCAGTCGCAATTGCGCGTGCCGCCGACACCACGCACCGCACCGGCGCCCAGTTGCGCGGCCAGCGGGAAATGCAGCCCGGAATTGACCAGCGCAGTGGTCTTGCCCGAGCCTGGCGGGCCGATGATCACGTACCACGGCAGCTCATAGAGATTGCGGCGTTCGTCACCACCAAGCTTGGCCTTTTTCAACAGGGCCAAGGCTTCGTCCATGCGCTGGCGCAAGCTCGACAATTCTTCGGCGGTGGCCACGCTGTTGGGGTCGGCCGGGGTTTCCGCCGCCAGGCTGCGCATCACTTCGGCCGCCTGACGGCGCGCCTGGATGATGCGGAACACCCGATAGGCAATCCACACCGCAAAGATCAGCACGATCAGCGCCCAGCGCCGCCCTTCCGGAACCAGCCCATCGAGCAGCGGCCCCACAAACCAGATGATCAGGCTCAGGGCGATCAGGCCCAGTACGGGGATCACCCAGCGAATCATGAAACTGAAAAACGCCTTCACTCGACGCCCTCCGCCAATACGGTGATTTCAACCCGGCGATTGCGGGCACGGCCTTCGGCGGTGGCGTTGGTGGCCACCGGCTCGGTGTCGCTGCGGCCTTCGGCGCTGAAGCGGTCGCCTTGGCCGGTCTTGGCTGCCAGGATGTCCAGCACCGACTTGGCCCGCGCTTCGGACAGCGCCCAGTTGGACGGGAAGCGCAGCGTGGCAATCGGGCGGTTGTCGCTGTGCCCGGTGACACGCACCTGGCCCTTGACCTTGCGAATGGCGTCGGCGATGCGCAGCATCAGCGGCTGGTAGTCATCGACGATGCTGGAGCTGGCGGACGCAAAGAGTTCGTCGCCACGAATGGTCACGACTGAACGGTCGACCTGATCTTCTACTGCCACACGACCCGCCTTGATGTCCTCCGCCAGGAAGCCGGCCAGGCGTGGCCGCTCGATGACTTTGGGCTGCGCCACCGGACGGTCGATGGCCTGCACCGGGATCTCGCCCAAGGCATGAATGTTCTTGAACACCGGCTCGGCGTCCGATGCCAGCTTCATGCGCAAGCCGAACAGCAACGCCAGCAGCAGCGCCAGGCCGATAGCCACCGCGATCCATGGCGGCATGAACTGCGCCAGGCGATCCCGCGCGACGCTGACGCCGCGCCAGTGCGGCGATAACTCGCGTTCGTGGTCGCCACGGGCACTGCGAATCGCCGCAGCGGTGCGCTCACGCAGGGCTTCCAACTGGCTGCGACCGTCGTTGATCACGCGGTAGCGGCCCTCGAACCCGAGGCACATGCACAGGTACAACAATTCCAGCAGGTACAGGCGCTCGCGCGGGCTTTGCAGGCAGTGGTCGAGCAACTGGAAGACTTTTTCGCCGCCCCAGGCTTCGTTATGCACGGTGATCAACAGGCTCTGCTTGCCCCAGTCGCTGGTGCTGCCCCACGGCGTGCTCAACACCGCTTCATCGAGGGCGGTGCAGAGCGCATACCGCGCCAGCAGCACTTCATTGCGTGCCACACCGGCCGCTTCCGCACGTTCTTCGAACTGGCGCAGGTAGGCCAGCAGTTGCGCACGCAAGCTGGCCGGTGCGGGGTGGGCAATGGTGTTGCGCAGGCGTGTCAGCAACGCCAATAGCGGGCCGGCGGCGCTTTCCAGCGGGTTAAGCCCCTGGCTTTTGCCGGTCAGGATCGGTGCCGCCGGCATCGACAGCGGCGCCGGCTCTGCACGCACAGGTTCCGGCGCACGGCCACCCGGGCGCGGCATGAACTGGGTGCGGTCATCATCATTGGGATGCATCGCGAATTATCCTCGGATCGCCCAGAAGGCCAGGTTCAAACCCGGGAACTGCCCGGCGATATGGAAGGCGAAACCGCCGGAGTTGCCCAACTGCTGCCAGTGCTCGCTGCCACGGTCCAGCTCGTAATAGGTACTGCCCGCGTGGTAGGGAATCTGACGTGGCGCCACCGGCAACGGCAGCAGGCTGATGCCCGGCAGTTGCAGGTTGACCAGGTCACGGATGTGCTCCACCGAGCCGACCTTGCTCTGCTGGCCGAAGCGCGCGCGCAGGGTTTCACCAGGCACATCGGCACGCACCACGAGAATGAAGCTGGCGCTGTCGAGCAGGGTCTTGTCGGCCAGCATCGCCACGTGGATGCCATAGGCTTTCTCCACGATCGGGATCGGCGTGGCCTTGCTGTCGATCAGCATCGACAACGCTTCGCGCAGCGCCGCCATCACCGGGGCGAAGCTCAGGGCCAGGTCGTCGTGCTGGTACTGCGGGTATTCCTGGGGGCGACGGCCGCTGGTGGAAAAGGTGGAAAACTCACCGGCCAGGCTGACCAGTTCGCTGAAGAAGCGCTCCGGATGCAGCGGGCTCAACTGGTTGAAATGCTGGATCAGCGGTTGGGCACGGTTGACCAGTTGCAACAGCATGAAGTCGGCAATCTCCGACGCCCCACCGGCACCCGAGGCCACCACACGGCCCGCCAGGGCTTCGCCACGCTGGTGCAGCAGGCCAAGCAGTTCACTGCGAAATGCGCTCAGCGGTTTGCTCGCGGCCACGTCCAATACCGGCGGGATATAAGTGTCGTCGAGGACCAGCGCGCGGTCGGCGCGTTTTTCCTTGATGCGCACCAGGCCGATGGCGGCGTAATCGCTGATGCCATCCTGCGCGGTCAGCAGGCGCAAGGCACGGGAGCCAACGGCCACTGGGGCGCGGTTCTCGAACGGGGCGTTGTCGTCGCGCACTTCGCGCACCTGGCTCACGTAACGCGCGGCGCCAAGGTCTTCGCCGTCGTCGACGGTGTCGCGGGCACCCGCGCGCTTGAGGGGCAAGGCCAGGTAGACCAGGCCGTCGCGCAGGTTGTCGTCGATATTCAACGGGCTCGGCGCGAGGTCATCCTGGGGAATATTGAACGGCGTGCCGTCGGGCAACAGGCCGCGTGCCGACACGATCGCCAGCTTGCCCTGGGCCAGCAGGCCCTGGTCGATCAGCAACTCGGAAAAGCCCCAGGCGCCGGCGGACAGCGGACGGCTGCGGGCGTCGATCAGGTTTTCCAGGTAACGGTCATGCTGCTGGAAGTGCTGCGTTCCGATGAACATGCCTTCCGACCAGACCACGCGATTGTTCCAGGACATGGGGGCTCCGATTGCTTCTTATTGGGCAGGGCTGGATGGGGTAGCCACGACGTCGGCGCGCACGGCACGCACATCGAGGCTGATCTGGTATTCGGTGTATTGGCGCGCGGGCACGTTGATCACCGTGCGCCATTGCGCGCGGTCCAGCTCGCGATAACCCACCAGCAAGCCGATCTGGCGCGTGGAGGGGTCGAGGTCGCGCTGGATGCTCAGTTGCTGGCCGGGTTGCACCATGACTTCGTCCTGGTCCAGCAGGTCCAGGCCGAGGGTGGATTGCGCGCGGTCAGCCAGGGCGAAGTAATCGGAGCGGGCGAAGGTGGCGGCGTTCTTCAGTTCGAAAATCCGTACCCGCACCGGGGCGGCCTGGCCGTTGGCGCCGGGGTTAAGCCCGGCAATGGCGTGGAAATGCAACTCGACGGCGGCGGTGTCCACTTCAGCCTCAGCGGCTGTTTCGGGTTTGGCCGCGTCCTTGGCACACGCGGTCAGCAGCAGCGCGGTAGCGACTGCGAGTAAAAACCTGGGAATCATCCTGCGTCCTCAATGACGTACTTAGCTATCCGTTAATCCATGTGCTGCGGCTCAGCGACGCTGGCGTGCGCTGTGTTCTTCGTAGGCTCGGCTGAATTCGCGGCCGAACAGGTCCTGGAAATCTTCCTGGGCCTCGCGGGAAATATTGCTGTAGAGCTCGGTGAATTGCTGCCAGTACTGGGCCTGGCGCGAACCGTTGAAAAGGCTCGACAGCCCGCCGGGTTTGCCCATGCGTTCTTCCAGTTGTGCCGGTTCGAAGCGGCCGAGCAGGTGTTTGATCGCCGCTTCCACCCCCGCCATCACCGCTAACTGATGGGCGCGCAGATCGTCGAAACTGTCGCGCACGGCGAGATCCGGAGCCATAAACGCTTGGTTGCCATGGCGAAGCAGCAGCAGTAACGCTTCGTCGGCGTTCGGTGCGAATTTCAACGGATTGTTTTCGGCGGGTTGGATCATCGTCTGCTGCATGCGGAACTCGCCCTTGAGACTGGCGCGGGCGCGCAACACGTCGATCAAGCCCTCGACCATCAGGCGGTAGCTGCGGCCGATGCTTTCCATCTGCGCACAGGCATCGGCCTTGTCCAGGCGCAGTTGATCCAGGCCCGCGCCACGCAGGAAGGCTTGCAGGAGGTCGGGTTGCCGGGTATCGGCCACGGGGAGCACGGGCTCGACCACGGGGGGCGACGGCACGCTCGGTGCAGGCGGCGGTGTCGGTACGGGGGGTGGTGTCGGCGCGGGCGGCGGCGCGCTGGTCAACGGCGCTGGCGTATCGCCAAACAGGTCCCAGTCTTCGGGAATCACCGCGCCGGATACCGCAGGCTTCTCGATCACCGGCACCGCGACCGGCGTAGGTGGGCGGAAGTCGTGTTGCTCGGAGGGTACGTGGTCCGGCACGGTGGGCGGCGGTACGGCGGTGGGGCTGAGGAAGTCGAACAGGTCGGGCAGGGTGTCCATCGACGAAGCGCCGTGGAACTGCGGCGCAATCACGGGCGTCGGCGCGGGCTTGTTCGCCACGGCGCCCATCAAAGCCTCAAAACTGTTCGGTGAATCACCGGCAAACGGCTGGCTATCGACGGCCTGCACGTTGAAATCGATACGTGCCTGGATTTCGTAATCGCCGATGCGGATCAACTCGCCATCCTGCAGCGGCTCGCTATTACCCCGGCGCATACGAATACCGGCGTTAACCAACTCCACACCATTTGTACTGTTATCGGTTAAATAATAACGGCCATCTTTGTATTGAATAACGCAGTGTTGCGAAGACACCAGGCGCTCAGGGTCGGGCAATACCCAGTCATTATCCGAGCTGCGGCCGATAGCCATCGAGCCCTGGTTCATGGACTTTTCGGAGCACTGCCCCGGGGTAATCTTGTGATAACTAGTGATAGTCAAACACAGCGACATCTTGCCTCCTTGCTGATACTTCGCGCGCAGTCGATCCAAGGGACAGCGATTCCCGAGAGATCCCCATCAGGTCGTGCAATCGACCTTCCACAACCTGCTTTTGTCAGCATGATCGCTGATCTTAACTGGCCTTCATGACAAAAATCCTGTTCCGGTGCGTCGTTCGACCCACCAGTCGCGCAGGTTGTTAAACACCGCACATCTGTCACAGAGCGCGAATAGCTTACCTTGACAAGGCATAAGTACTACACCAAAAATGCACAACTTCTTGAATACCAGTGATGGCACATTAGTGGCATCTTACTTATATGACCAAGAAAACATGCAAAGTTCCTCGCGCAACTAATGCATGAATTGCCCGCCATTTAACGGGCTGATAGGGAGATCGATTTCAGTGGATGTGCCGTTGCTGCTCACCGCCGTTTCCGCGACTTCGCCGTGTGGTGAAGACATGGAATATGACGCGCAATTTTTGCAATTGGAGCGTGATGCCAAGGGCCAACCCGAGCGCAGCATGGGCGACTCGATCCTGCCCGCTGAACCGCCGGAGTGGCGCAGCATCCAGCAGCAAAGCCTTGACTTGCTGCAACGCAGCAAAGACCTGCGCATCACCCATTTCCTGCTGCAAAGCTCCCTCGCCCTGCAAGGCGTGGCCGGGCTGGCTGAAGTCCTCACGCTGATCAACGCGCTGCTGCGCGAATACTGGGCCGACCTGCACCCGCACCTGGATGCCGACGACGATAACGACCCCACCGTGCGCATCAACGCCCTGTCTGGCCTGACCAGCGACGCGACCATTCGTCTGTTGCGCGAAAGCATCCTCACGCGCTCGCGCACCTTCGGCCCCGTGAGCCTGCGCGCTGCGCTCAGCGCCAGCGGCCTGATGAATTTCCCCGATGAACAACTCGGCGCCCAGCAACTCAACGCCGCGTTCCTCGACAGCGATCCCGAACAACTGCAGGCCACCCGTGACGCCTTGAGCACGGCGCGCGCCGCTTGCGAAGCCATCGAGCAGCAGGTCAGCGACCAGGTCGGTTCAGCCCAGGGCGTGGACCTCAGCCTGCTGAAGCAGCCGCTCAAGCAGGCGTTGCAAATACTCAACCAAGCCGTACCCGACCCTACAAGCAGCCGCGAACCCGAGGCCGTCAGTGACGACAATGCCCCCTCGGTCGATTTCGCCGCTGCCCCCGCCGCACCTCGCCCCACTGGCGACATCGCCAACCGCGACGACGTGCTGCGCAGCCTCGACAAGATCCTTGCGTACTACACCCGGCACGAGCCTTCGAGCCCGCTGCCGGTGTTGTTGAACCGGGCCAAACATCTGGTGCACGCCGACTTCGCGGCCATCGTGCGCAACCTGATTCCCGATGGCATGTCCCAATTTGAAAACCTGCGCGGCCCGGACGGCGAGTAAACCGCCCGGCTGTGCAGTAACAGCTCCGTCGTTCAAGCGGCCAGGAGCAGCAACGGGGCGAATCAAAGTTCTCAGAAATTCATCGCGCGCAACCGCGCGCCTCGAGTGCAGATCGAGTACGACGTCGAGCTCTACGGCGCCGAGAAAAAGGTCCAGCTGCCCTTCGTGATGGGTGTGATGGCCGACCTCGCCGGCAAGCCTGCCGAGCCTCTGGCGCCTGTGGCCGACCGCAAGTTCCTTGAAGTGGATGTCGATAACTTCGACTCGCGCCTCAAGGCCATGCAGCCACGCGTTTTCCTCTTTCC
>Ga0126362_10000470_pt1 | contig 17801 bp, 20 predicted proteins | sample ANMtaG_FD_126269 | JGI IMG/M metagenome (GOLD analysis project Ga0126362, IMG submission 126269) | Continental margin sediment microbial communities from North Pacific Ocean - ANME2c_DSS_Sorted | ecosystem: Environmental > Aquatic > Marine > Continental margin > Sediment | place: Pacific Ocean... | reverse complement strand
TACCCCTGCAGCGCCTCGCCGAAACCTTACGCTACCTGGTCGCCGAGGGGGTCTCGATCCGTAATCAGCGGGCCTTGCTTGAGGCCATGGCCGAGTGGGGGGCCCAAGAGGCTGACGCCTCGCGACTGGCCGATCATGTGCGTGCAGCCCTGGCGCGACAGATTAGCCATCAGTATGCCGACGCTAACCGGGTTATCAGCGCTTTTGTGTTGGCCCCGACGCTGGAAGAGCAACTGCGCTCGGCCGTGCGACGTCAGGATAGCGGGCGCGACTCACTGCCCGAACCGATTTGCCGTTTCCTACTGATGCAACTGCGTGAAGCCTGCCAGCCATTGCCCGATGTACAACACGCCGTGCTGCTGGTTCACGCGGAGTTGCGTCGTATTTTGCGCCGTCTGGTGGTGCGTGGTGATATCGAGTTAGCGGTGCTCTCGTTCCGCGAACTGGCAGGCGAATACAACTTGCAAGCGCTGGGCTCTATCAGCCTCAACGACATCACTCATCACCGTGTTTCCGACGACGCTCCGGTCACCTCATTGGCGAATGTTTCATGATTGGTTTTTTCCGTTTTTCCGCCTCCGGTTATCTGATTGGTCTGCTGACTGTATTGATTGCGCCGCTGGGATGTGCACAGGAGATTGCCAGGGGGAGCAGCGGTGCGTTGGATCTCGCTTCAGGTGAGGGGCGCATTCTGCATTTCAAGGCGCCTGTGGAGTCGGTGTTGGTGGCTGAACCGGAGGTCGCCGATCTGCAGGTGGTGGGGCCGGGGATGATCTATCTTTTTGGCAAGGCACCAGGGCAGACCAGCCTTATCGCGCTGGGCAACAATGGTCAACAGGTCGCCGAACTGAGTCTGGTCGTCGCCAGCGGCACGCAGGGCGTTAGCCGCCCTCTGAAGTCCCTTCATCCAGACAGCGTCGTCCAGGTGGGGGCAGCAGGAAAGCGCGTCGTGGCGAAAGGGGCTGTCCGAGATGTTGCCGAGGCCACGGATCTGAACGCTTTGCTTGGTGGCACTGCTGGCGAGGGGATGGATCCGGCAATTAACAACGCAACCTATGGCGGTTCAGCCCAGGTGAATATTCGCGTGCGTTTCGCAGAGATCTCGCGCTCAGAACTGCTGCGCTATGGAGTGAGTTGGAATGCCTTGTTCAACAACGGCACTTTTTCCTTTGGCCTGCTAACGGGCGGGGCCCTTGCGGGCGATGCGGCCAGAGGCGCCTCGAATGTCATCAGCGCGGGGCTGTCTTCGGGCAACGTGAACATTGACGCCATGCTCGAAGCCCTGCAAAGCAACGGCATTCTGGAGATTCTTGCCGAACCCAATATCACCGCCATGACCGGCCAGACCGCCAGCTTCCTGGCCGGTGGCGAGGTGGCCGTGCCGGTGCCGGTCAGCCGCGACATGGTGGGCATCGAATACAAACCCTATGGCGTGTCGCTGCTGTTCAGCCCGACGCTGTTGCCCAATGGCCGCATAGCTCTGCAGGTTCGCCCGGAAGTCAGTAGCTTGACGGGCTCCAACACCGTCAACGTCAACGGCTATCTGGTGCCCTCGTTTCGTGTGCGGCGGGCTGATACACGAGTGGAAGTAGGTAGCGGCCAGACCTTTGCAATCGCCGGGCTATTCCAGCGTGAAAGCAGTCAGGACTTGGAAAAGGTGCCGATGCTGGGTGACATGCCGATCCTGGGCAGTCTATTTCGCTCCAAGCGCTTTCAGCGTAATGAAACCGAGCTGGTGATTCTGATCACGCCGTACTTGGTCCAGCCGGTCCCTGGGCGGACGCTGGCCACACCATTGGATGCCTTGCCCGGTGGCACGACCACGGCTTCTACCTGAATTGACCGAGGAGCGACCATGAAGCCTTTGTTTTCACTGCTCTTGATACTTGCCCTGGGCCTGCTGGCCGGCTGCAAGACTCACCTGGATCCGGCCTCTTATTCACCAGATTACCAACGCCTGGCGGGAGCCGATGGCCGGGTCGAATTGCTGCCGGCGGAATGCCTCAAACCGAGTGCGAAGGATGAGTACGGTGTTGGTAAGGATTTTGTTCCGCTGCTGGCGCCGGGTTGCGCCAACAACCTTACGCTGATGCAGATGGTCGAGCAGCGTGATGACCTGTTTCAGGGCCGTGTGACTGGCCCGACCATGGCCGGACCCGTGGGTCGGGCGGCCCAGGTATATATCGATGGTTATGACCGTGAAGAGTTGCGTCGTCGCCAGGACGAGCAACAGTCCCGTGCCGACAAGCAGGAAAAACAATGAAGCGTCGGACCTCAGTGGCTGCTGACCAGCCCCAACTCACGCGCCTGGACCACCGGGTCGTTGATGGCCTTGATGCGTCGGGCCTCGACCAGAAGTGCCTTGCGGTCGGCTGCGGGAATATCTTCCAGGGCCATGCCGGCGACGTCCCGCTCGCGACCAGCCAGGACCGTGATCAGCAGTTCGTTGCGCTGGTGCCGAGGCTGGGCGCGGGGCGACTGGCTGACGCTGTGAATCTCTTCCAGCGCCTGTTGATTTTGGCCGCCCAGGGCATAGGTCAGGGCAAGGTTGCAGACGGTGTCGAGATCGTTGGGGGCCAGCGTCAGACTTTTGTTGAACGCCACCTGGGCGTCCTGAGCGTGGCCGCGCAGGATCTGGGCAATGCCCAGACGGTTCCAGGCTTCGGGTTGATTGCCCGTGTCGGCGGCCTGGGTCAGGGTGGTGACGGCACGGTCCAACTTGCCCAAGCGTACCAACGCCGTGCCCAGGCCCAGCAACGCATCGGGGGCGCCTGGCTTGAGCTCAAGGGCTTGTTGATATGCGCGCTCCGCGCCTCGGGCGTCGTCGCTGGCCAGGCGTGTTTCGCCCAGCTTCAGCCAGGCATCGAGATGACTGCCCGGCTCTTGCGCGGCCTTTTCGTAGAGCGAAGCGGCGGTAGTGGCATCACCACGTTTTTCCAGGTCGCCGGCCAGCCGCATGAAACGGTTGTAGCTGCCGTCGGACGGCAATTGGCTGGTACAGGCAGTGAGCAGCGCGCTGACGATCAGCAGCAGGGGGGACGGCAAGCGGTTTTGCATAAACAGGACTCGGCCGGACGACGTGGGGGCCATTTTAACGGTTTGACGCTCAATAGCGACCGTTATGTACGTGAAATTATCACGTTGGTCATCGTTGGCTGTACGTGTCAGGGAGAGCACTGCCATGCGTAGGCTGCTGATGATTTTTGTCTATCTGCTGGCGCTGTCGATGTTGCGCGTCGAGGCGCAAACCGAGGCGGCGACAGATAAGCCACAGTGGTTCGACACGCCTTATACCTATGCGCTGGTTGATCAGGACGTGCGCGGCGCGCTGACTGAGTTCGGGCATAACCTGGACCTGATCGTGGTGCTGTCCGACAAGGTTCGCGGCAAGTCGCGTAGTACCGTGCGCGGTGAGACCGCTGAGGATTTCCTCAGCCGGTTATGCGACGTCAATGGACTGGGCTGGTACTTCGACGGCAACGTCCTGTACCTCAATGCCATCGATGAAGTTACCACTCGCCTGTTTCGCAATAGTCCGGGCCTGAATCTCGATCAACTGCACACTTACCTGACGGGCCTCGATGTCTACGGCAAGCAAATGTCGATGCGGCCCAGCCCCGATGGTCATGAGCTGTTTGTTTCCGGGCCACCGGCCTACTTGAACATGATCCAGCAGCACCTCGATCACCAAGCACGTCCTGTCGCCGTATCCATGGGTCGCGAACGCGGCATACGGGTGTTTCGCGGCAGCGTCGTCAGTGAAAACTGAAACCAAGGAGAAGCACCATGTCAGTCGCCCCAATCGATAGCAGCACCAGCGCACCACCGAGTTCCGAGGCTCGTTTCAATGCCGCGGTGGACAAGTCCAAGGACAAGTCCAGCGATAAGTCCAATGATGCCGAATTCAATGAGGCGATGATTACCCAGGCGGTCACCATCGGCGGTCAGTTCATCATCATGCCCAAGGCTCAGGAGCTGCTGAACGAAGCTATGTCCTCGGATGACGACGAAGAATAGAGGCCAAGCCATGACCGTAAGTCTTGCAACTACGGCGGCATTGCCGCCGTCAGGGGGGCAGGGAGGGCTGCAAGCCTCCCAGAACCTCTTTGAACACATGGCTGGCAACGCCAAAGGTATGCCCGAAGGGGCCAGCCCGTATCAGATTGGCGAAGGTCTGATGGAGCGACTCAATAGTTTTATCGACCGCTCCCGCAGTTTTTCAGAACGTGCCGATGTGATTGGCAATAACCGTTTGCCAGCGGCCTCAGGTTCGTCGGCCGCCGCGGACAAAACGGTTTTCAGTCCGGCGACCGGCACCAGTGACGCGGCAAAAAAAGTTGACGAAAAACAAATCGATCAGATCGTCCACTCCCTGAGCCGGATGTTCGATTACTCCATTGAAACCCAGATGGTCGTACGCGGTGCGACGCAGATATCCGGTGCCGCCAATACCCTTCTTAAAGGCCAGTAAAGTCATGTTCAGTCGCTGTCGTACCCTGCGCTTGATGATTGTCGTCGCCCTCGCCGGTTTGCTCCAGGCGTGCGATATGGACCTGTACAGTAACCTCAGCGAGCGGGAGGCCAACGCTATACTGGCTGTGTTGCTGCGAGACGGCATCCCGGCCTCGCGCAAGGTCCAGGACAGTGGTCAGCTCAAGATCGTAGTGGACGAGAGCCGCTTTGCCGAGGCAATGACATTACTCGATGAGGCTGGCTTGCCCGGGCAGAATTTTTCCAATATGGGCGAGGTGTTCAAGAGCAATGGCCTGGTGTCCTCCCCTGTACAGGAGCGAGCGCAGATGGTGTTTGCCTTGAGTGAGGAGCTCTCCCGCAGCGTGTCGCAGATCGATGGTATCGTTTCGGCGCGGGTGCACGTGGTACTGCCGGACAATGACCTGCTCAAGCGTGAGATTTCGCCGTCTTCGGCATCGGTGCTGGTGCGCTACGAGGCTAATACCGATATCAATTCGCTGATTCCGCAAATCAAGACACTGGTAGCCAACGGTATTTCAGGGCTGAGTTACAACGGCGTATCGGTGACGGCGATCAAGGCGGTCATACCCGGCCATGGCAGCAATGGCCAGTCGCGTCTGACCAGCTTCATGGGCATCTTGTTGCTCGAAGACAGCCTGTCTCGTGCCCGCTTCATTTTCGGCGGCAGTCTGTTGCTGGTGTTGTGCCTGGGAGGAGTGCTGGGCAGGCAATACTGGAACCGACGTCGCGCCCAAAACCTGTACACCTTGCCGGAGGTGTCATGAGTCTCTTACTGCAATGGCAAGGTCTGCTGCAGAAGCCGTTGGACTTTGTAGACCGGCAGCATCTCTCAGGGTGTTTTCCTCAAGAGGTGGCAGCCGAGCGAGTTCAGATACTGGCCGCTGAGCCACGTTTTCAGTCGCGTCTGCTGGCGGTGTTAATGGCGCACTTTGAGCTTCAGCCCCTGGACCAGACTCCCCAGCCGGATGAAGAGGATTTACCGGTGTTGTTGATACCTCCCGATATCTTCAAGCGATTGCCGCGGCTATGTGGGGCGATCTGGCATGCCGTGCCCCTTAGCCAGGAGATTCGCAGCACGTTCGTCAATCAATTGCGCGACAGGCTGGGCAGTGAGGTTTTTGCTTTAGCACTGGCCAATCGGCAATGGGCCGGAGCTGCGGATCTGTTGCGTCAGCCTGATGAATTGGTAGCGGCCATCGATCACGACGGCGCTCTGTGTGTAGCTGCATGGTTGCAAACGCAGCCTTCTTCGCTGCGCGATTGGTTGCGCCTGCGCCTGTCAGAGCCTCCAGTGACGGACTCGCACTCGTCCATGAATGCCCAGATTGTAAAGCATGTTGCAGCAGCGCTTTTGCGCACCACGCTGGAGGAGCGGCATGAGTGAATTGCCTGAGCGCCCCGGTTTGCGAATTCTGCGCGCTGATCAGGTCGCATTATGGACCGATGGTTATGCCTTCTTGCAGGCCGCGCGTGATGAGGCCCAAGTGATCCGTCAGGGCAGTGCCGATTGGTTAGAGCAGGCCCGTATGGAGGGTTTCGAGAGTGCACGCTTGGAGGGCTCAGAGCTGATCACCGCACTGCTGGCGGAAACCAGCGCCAGGGTCGATGCGTATCTGGCCGGCCTGGAAACGGCCCTGGCAGACCTGGCGTTGGGTGTGGTGCTTGAAGTAATGGAAGGCCTGGACGCTGCCGAACGTATCGTCGGTTGCACACGCAAGGCCCTGACTGCTTTTCGCCAGGATCAGACCCTGATGCTGTTTGTGCCGTCCTTGGAGGTAGAAAAGGTGCGCCGGCGCCTGATAAGCGAGGTCGACAACTTGTCGGCGATCACCGTTGAAGCCGATGACCAGTTGCACGCCGGGCAAGCGCGACTGAGTAGCCCGGTCGGCTCGGTAGAACTGGGCCTGGACGCTCAATTGCAAGCCTTGCGTCGCAGCCTGCTTCCATTTGCCGAGGTCACATCATGAGTGAGGATCTGCAGCAGTTAATACCGCGCCTGCGCGAGCGCCTCGACAAGGCTCGGCCACGACCGATGAAAGGCACCATTCGCAGTATTCGCGGGGTATTGCTACGGGCCAGCGTGGCAGGTGTGGGAATCGGCGAGTTGTGTTTGCTACATGACCCAAGCAGCGGTCGCAGCCTGACGGCGGAGGTCATTGGCTTTGATGAAGATGAGGCGATCCTGTCGCCTATCGGATCAATGGAGGGGCTGTCCACCCGAACTGAAATCACCGCTACAGGCGAGACCTTGGGGGTGAGTGTTGGAGAAGGGCAACTGGGGCGGGTGGTCAGCCCCATAGGCGATTATCTCGATGGCGATGGCGTGCCGCCTATCGGCAGCTTGGTGAGCTACCCATTGCATTCCGAGCCGCCCGCGCCTTTTTCCCGGCAATTGATTGTTCATCCTGTGTCGTTGGGTGTGCGTTGTATCGATGGTCTGCTGACATTGGCACGAGGGCAACGTATGGGAATTTTCGGTGAGCCAGGTGTGGGCAAGTCATCCCTGTTGGCCAGCATTGTGCGCAACAGCGACGCCGATGTGATTGTGATCGGCTTGATTGGCGAACGTGGCCGCGAAGTACGCGAGCTTCTGGATGTTCAGCTCGATGCCCGGGCACGCGAACGTACCGTTGCGGTGGTGGCCACCTCCGATCGCCCTGCCGCGGAGAGGGTAAGGGCAGCGTTCGTGGCTACGGCGATGGCTGAGTATCACCGTGATCAGGGACGCAATGTGCTGTTGTTGATGGATAGCCTGACCCGCTTTGCCCGTGCCCAGCGCGAGATTGGTCTGGCAGTCGGGGAGCCACCGACTCGTCGTGGTTATCCTCCCTCTTTTTTCTCAGCATTGCCCCGCTTGCTGGAGCGCGCCGGCCCCGGGCCAAAGGGCAGTATCACAGCGCTCTACACCGTGCTGACCGAGGGCGATGCCGCCACCGACCCAGTGGCCGAAGAGGTGCGTTCGATCCTGGACGGCCACATTGTGCTCAGCGCTGAGCTGGCCCAGCGCAATTTTTTTCCGGCCATTGATGTGTTGCGCAGTCGTAGCCGTTTGATGGACCAGGTTACCAACGCCGAACAGAAGCACTTAGCGATGCGTATCCGTGAGCTGATGGCACGACGCAATGAAATCGAAATGTTGATCCGTATCGGTGAATACGCCGCAGGTAGTGACCCTCTCGCCGACGAAGCCATTGACCGGCACGAGGCGATTGAAGCTTTCCTGCGGCAGACCGCCGACGAGCCCAGCAGTCTGGATGAAACCCTGAAACTCATGCACAAGGTGTTGGCATAACAACCAAGGAGGCATTATGAAGACCCATGAACTGCGTAGCCTGCAAGGCTTGCGGCAACTGCGTGAACAACGTGCGGCGAGTCAGCTCGCCGCTCAACAACGGCGCTGCTGGCAAACCCACGATGTCTTGGAGGACGCTCGGAAACGTTTGAGCAAGCATCGAGAGTGCATTGCTCATGAAGCAGAAAGCCTCTTCGGACGATTCAGCGAAGGCTTGTCGGTTGCTGCCTGGCAGGCAGCCCAGGAGCGCTTACAGGTATTGGAGTACGACCAGCGGCAGTTGGAAAGCAGCGTGCATAAGGTTCGCCAGATCCTTGACGGACAAGAGTTGGAGCGCGATGTATTTCGCACGGCCAGGGCCGCCCGCCAGCGTCAGGTCGATGCCTGGCAAATGCTGGTCGAAAGGCGAGAGGGAATTGAGCGGCTCGTCGATGAGCGTCGCGAAGAGGTCGATGAACTATTCACAGTGCCCCTCGGGGGCGAGCGTTGATCTCTCGCTCAGGCGCTGCCGACCTGGATGCGCTGACATTTGAGCAGGCCCTGGCTTGGCATGATCCACTTTGGACGTCTCTACATAACCGCCTGCATCGGCCGCGTCGAGGTTGGCAGGGGCAGTACGCCGGTCGTGCTTTCACCGTGGCCTGGGAGCCTGGCGAGGCGACAGTCGAGGACGGTGTTGAGGTATGGCTGACGCTTGGGGGGGCATTGCTGAAAGTAACCTTGCCTGCTCAGGGGATGGAGGTGTTCGGCATGCCGGACGGCCTTCTGCCGGACAGTCCGTCTGGCAGTTTGCTGCTGGAGTTGGCGCTGCTGGAACTGATCATCCCGCTTGAACACCTTATTGGCCAACCGATCCGTGTACTTGACCTTGAAGCATCACGGGCCGTGCCTTCACTGTTGCCGCTGAGCGTGAACCTAGGGGTACGGTTGGGCGATGACCTCAAATTGAATGTACCTATTCAATTGAGCGAGGCCGCCACTCTGGATATTGCTGATGCGTTAGATCGGCACGCGCCAGCCACTCTCCATGATCTGGGCCATTTACGACTATCTATATCGGTAGATAGTGCAGAGGCTTGGCTGACATTGCCTGAACTGCTCAGCCTGCTGCCAGGCGATGTTGTGATGCTCGACCCTTGGGCTGACAGCCATGTGCGTTTGCGCCTGGGCACCAGCTTGTGGTGCCGTGCACGACTGGAAGGTACTTGCCTGCAATTGATTGAACAACAGCTTGCGGTGATTTCTATGAAGGAGCATCACATGACAGAAGTGGACGCTGGGCCGAGCCTGGATGAAGTGCAACTCAAACTAGTCTGCCGGTTGGGCAGTGTGGAGCTATCTCTGGCACAACTGCGTGAGCTGGGGGAGGGTAGCCTGTTGCAAATGACGCCGTCGATGCAGGAAGGCGTCGAACTGCTGATTAACGGCCGCAGGGTGGGACTGGGCCAACTGGTTAAAATCGGTGATGGCTTGGGTGTGCGAATACTGAGCTTTTCCACAATATGAACGGCTATCAGCCGAACCTGATCGAGATCATTCTGGTTGTCGCTACCATTGGCCTGATCCCGTTGGCAGTGGTGACCTTGACGGGTTTCATGAAAATCTCCGTGGTGCTGTTCCTTATCCGCAACGCCCTGGGCGTCCAGCAGACACCACCGAATTTGATGCTGTATGGCATCGCGCTGATTCTCTCGGTATACGTGACCACGCCCTTGATTGGCGACATGTACCGCCAGATTCAGGGGCGCAACCTCGATATGCAAAACATCGAACAGGTCAAGGAGCTGGGGGATGCCCTGCGGCCACCGTTGCAGGCGCACCTTTCACGCTTTGCCAATGAGAGTGAGCGGGGGTTTTTCATCCAGGCGACGGAGACGATCTGGTCAGCCGAGGCTCGTGCTGACTTGCGGGATGACGACCTGGTTGTGTTGGTGCCGGCGTTTGTGAGCTCGGAGCTGACTCGTGCCTTCGAGATCGGCTTCCTGTTGTATATCCCGTTTCTGGTAGTAGACCTGCTGGTGTCCAACGTGCTGATGGCGATGGGGATGTCGATGGTTTCGCCCACATTGATCTCTATTCCGCTGAAGCTTTTTCTCTTCGTCTCATTGAGCGGCTGGTCGCGCCTGATGCACGGTCTGATTCTCAGTTACGGGTGACTCTATGGGACAGGATGTTTTTCTTTCGCTGATGAAACACGCACTTATGACTGTACTGCTGTTGTCAGCCCCGGCACTGGCTGTAGCGATTATCGTCGGTTTGAGTGTCGGGCTGTTACAGGCACTGACCCAGATTCAGGATCAGACCTTGCCTCAAGCGGTCAAGCTGGTGGCGGTATTACTTGTGATCGTGTTTGTCGGTCCACTGCTGGCCGGTCAGGTACTGGAATTAGGCAGTCAGGTGCTCGACAACTTTCCATTGTGGACGCGTTGACGGTTTATGAATGCCAGTCTGGTCAACACGTTTCTGGAGGTCGCCTACCCGGTGATCAGCTCCGCTGCGCTGGCGGCTTCTCGAGCCATGGGGGTGGTGGTGATCACCCCTGCGTTCAACCGGTTGGGTCTGACCGGGATGATCCGCGGCTGCGTAGCGGTGGCGATTTCTGTGCCGATGTTCATGCCAGTGTTCCTGGCTTTTGCCACCATGCCTGAACACGGTAGTTTTTGGCTGGCCGGCTTATTGGTCAAGGAGTTCATGATCGGCCTCATGGTGGGTCTGCTGTTTGGTATCCCGTTCTGGGCAGCAGAGGTGGCTGGAGAGCTGATCGATTTGCAGCGAGGCTCGACTATGGCACAGCTGATGGACCCTTTGTCCTCCGGTGAATCCAGCATCATGGCGACCCTTTTGACAGTGATGTTGATCGCGCTGTTCTTTATGTCGGGTGGTTTTATTCTGCTAGTGGACGGCTATTTCCATAGTTACTTGTTGTGGCCCGTGACCGCCTTTACTCCACTGTTTGCCTCGTCTGCCTTGCTGGCAGTGTTAGCGATTCTTGACCAGGTAATGCGCGTCGGCGTGCTGATGATCTCGCCGCTGATTATTTCATTACTGATCACCGATATGATGCTGGCTTACTTGTCGAGGATGGCGCCCAGCCTGCACATCTTCGACTTGTCATTGCCGGTGAAAAACTTGTTCTTCTCGATACTGATGGTGATCTACATAGGTTTCCTGATTCCGCTAATGCTTGATCAGTTGGCTGAGTTTCGTGGCACGGTGGAGATGCTCAAGAGCCTGGCGGGGGATGGGCATGGCTGATACCAGTGAGGAAAAGTCCCAGCCGGCTACCGACAAAAAACTCAAGGACGCACGCAAAAAAGGGCAGGTAGCCAAGAGTCAGGACTTGGTGTCGGGTATGGTCATCCTATTCTGCAGTTTGTGCATTTCAATTGTTGTGCCCAGGGCCAAGGCGCAGGTCAGCGCACTGATTGACCTGACGGCGCTGATTTATATTGAACCTTTTGGCACGGTATGGCCCAGGGTGCTGGATACCGCCGAACAGTTGCTGATCAACATCACCTTGCCGGTGATGGCGGTGACGGTGGGGGTGGTGATTCTGACCAATTTGGTGACTATGCGAGGGCTGGTTTTTTCGGTAGAGCCGGTAAAGCCGGACGTCAAGAGGATCAACCCTACCGAAGGTTTCAAACGTATTTTTGCCATGCGCAATGTTGTTGAGTTTCTCAAGGGGCTGGTCAAGGTGCACTTACTTGGGCTGGCGTTCTATGTGGTGGGGCGTCATGCCTTGCAAGCCCTGATGGAGTCTTCGAGATGTGGTACTGAGTGCCTTGAATCAACTTTTTTCGTAGTGTTTAAGCCTTTGATGATAACGGTGCTGAGCGCATTTCTGCTGTTGGGCGGCGTGGATGTCATGGTGCAGCGCTGGCTGTTTGGGCGTGACATGAAAATGACCCGCAGCGAGCAGAAACGTGAACGCAAGGACCTCGATGGTGACCCGCTGATCAAGAGCGAGCGGCAGCGTCAGCGTCGGGAAATGCAGGCGATGGCGACCAAGTTGGGGTTGGGGCGGGCTTCGCTGATGCTGGGGGCGGCAGATGGCTGGGTGGTGGGGGTCCGCTATATTCGTGGCGAGACACCCGTACCTGTGGTGGTCTGCTGCGCAGGGCCGGAGGGCGCTCAGCAGATGCTGGCCGAAGCGGTGGAGCTGGGCATTGCCCTCGGCGGATCTCCAGCGCTTGCAGCCAATATTGCCCGGCGTGCGGTCCCCGGTGATCCGGTACCGGACAACACATTCCAGGCTGTGGCGGATTTGCTGGTAGCGGCACGACTGATTTGAAGGCTTTGATATGTGAAATAGGATGGTGTGTGGCCCTCCGGACGGCAGCCATGCATCATTTTACCTGTTGAGGAGCGCTCAGGGGAGCCAGATCGGCCGCGATTCGCATGGTCCAGAAACAGGCCCCCTGAGATTCGGCTTCGGCCATTGCCTCGTGCAGAATTTCGCGCGCCAGTGGCTGTGACGCGGGGTCATCCTGCCCGAGCAGCAATTGTGCCTTGATGCGCATCAGCTCGGGGTGATACCAGAGATCCTTGCGCGCTTCGCAGGTGTGCAGGGTTTCATTGAGGATGTCCAGGCCCTGCTGAATCAGACCGAGCGCAGCCAGACCCAGCGCATACTCACTGCGGGCGAAACTATAGAATGGTGTGCCGCCGATCTGGTCCATTTGGTTGAGCACTTCGCCCAACCGCGGTACACCTTCTTCGGGGTTGTTGTCACGGATCAAAAGTATGCTTTCGAAGCAGCGTGTGAATAGATCCCAGAGATGGAGCCCCTGACGGTCTACAGCACTTCGCAATAGCTTGAGATACGCGCGGCTTTTTTGCTCATGTTTGACCACCAGCGTGATGGGAGTCGCTATGGCGCACAGGGTATAACAAAGGTTTCCAAGTTGTGATGTAGCGATGTCTTCTTCGATGGCGCTGTCTATACTGAGCAATGCCTGAGCGACATTTCCCTGCAGCAGCTGGATGAGTGCATTGAACGAGCGAACACAGGAGCGTCGGTCGAAATAAATATCGATTAGATGGGTACTGGGCGACAGAGGGGAGCTGAGCGCTTCGGCAAGTCGTTGTTGCGCGCCCTTCAGATCCCCCATGTAAAACAGGGTTCCGGCCAACACATGTTTGCTGACCAACTTGCCTTCCATGCTGTTACTGCTTTCGCTGCGCTGCAGGTAGCAGTTCGCGAGTTCCAGAGCTTCCTGATACTGATTGGCGCAACAGCGGTCACTCCAAAGCCCCCACAGAGCCCTGAGCTCGTACTCTGTATCGCCTAGAGCACAAGCATCTTCGTTGACCAACTTCCAAGTGTCGCGGATTTTTTGCCCCGCTCCGTAGGCAAGGGTCATCACATTGGCCGAGGTCGCCAGCAAGAGCATTCGTTGGCGGGGAGCGTCCGATGCCAAGTGCTCTGTTACTTGAAGTGCGCGATCAACCCAGTTGTGGTATTCACTGACGAGCGATAGACGGAGCCACAACATCGCACTCGTCAGCGTCAAATCAATTCCAAGAGCCTGGTCCCCATCTGAAGAATACGCCCAGTTCAACGCTGCACGTACGGAGTCGATTTCCGGGCTATAAGAGGCCAACCAAGCGCTGAGACTCATGCTGCTGAAGTCTTTCACAGCATTTTGTTGAACGTTGAGGGTATATACGGCATGGCGATGCGCCGTGGCCGATGCTTCCACTTGCAGGGAAAGCTTTTCTGCTGCGTACAAACGCGTGGTCTCAAGCAGTCGATAACGCTTTATCGAGAAGTAATCCACACCAGTCAGCAGGGACTTGTCTTTCAAACTTTCGAGCAACGAAGGCAAATTCTGACTCGCTTGCAAGTTTATATCTATTACAGCCTGGGCCGCGTCGAGGGTAAAGGGCGCCGTGAATACCGAGAGCTGACGCAGCATTGCCTGTTCGCTGTCTGAGAGTATGGTATAGGTCCAGTCGAGAGTGGCGCGTAGCGTGCGGTGGCGTAGCTTGGCCGTGCGCCGTCCAGTCATTTGCAGACGAAAGATTCCGTCAAGCAAGGTCACCAAGTAGTTGAGGCCAAAGGTGCGCACACGGGCCGCGGCAATTTCGATGGCCAGGGGGTTACCGTCAAGTTTGCGGCAGATAGCGGCGGCGGAGTGCACGTCTATATCCTGAAAAATAAAGTCCGGATCGTAAGCGCGCACTCGGTCGATGAATAACTGAATGCTTGAATAGTTTAAGGCTTGGCGGGAGCATGCATCAAGATCGTTTGTCGGCACCTCCAAGGGAGCCAGTTCGTGTACAAGTTCGCCTTCGGCATACAAGGGCTCGCGACTCGTGACCAGCACGCAGCACTGGGGCATCTGCCGCAGGATGGTTTCCACCGCATTAGCGGACTCTTCCAGTACGTGCTCGCAGTTATCCAGGATAAGCAATTGTCTGCTGTCAACACGGGTGTTGCCGATGTCCTGCAACGGGGAGTTTGTTACCGACTTGATTCCCAGTGCCGATGCAAGCATGCCATTTACCAGCGTTCCTCCACTGATCTGGGCCAGATCAAGAAAAGCCATGCCATGAGGGAAGTGTGTGGAGAGGTGCTTGGCCAGAGCCAGTGCCACGGTAGTTTTTCCGATGCCGCCAGTACCTGTGATGGTGACGAAGCGAAGTCGTAGCAATTGTTCTGCCAACGTCGTGAGCAATTGATCCCGCCCAATAACAGAAGTGCATATTTGAAAAATTTCTGTGTCGCACTGTACCGCCTGGGTCGGAACCGGGGCGAGTTGTTGCATTGCTTCCTGGGTCGTCACGGGCGCGACAAAACGGTAGCCACGTCTTGGTACCGTAGCGATATAGGCGCCATCTTCGTCGTCGTCCAACGCCCGACGTAGGGCCACCATCTGGGCTCGCAAGTTACATTCTTCGACAATGACTTTGGGCCAAACCAACGAAAGCAATTCGTTTTTATCTACTAGTTCACCAGCACGGCTCACCAAGGTGATGAGCAGCAAAATAGCGCGACTACCCAGCTGTACGGTCTCACCATTCTTGAGCAGTAAATACTGTTGAGCATAGAGCACAAAAGGTCCGAAATAAAAGACATTTTCGGCATTGAACGTATCTCGTGCCTTATGAGCTGTTGGTTTCCCGAAGCTAGCTTTATCGAATGTCATACTTGAGCCATTTGTGCGTGAGGTTTCTATCGGGACCTAGATTGCAAGGTTATAACTTTTCAAATAAAAGTCCTGCCTCGTTATCCAGAACAATTGTTACAGTTTGAATACTCCTACATGTAGCTTGGGCAATTGTCGATGCATTAGGTCTGTGGTCGTTCATGAACTACAAGTCTATTGCAATTATAGACCGGTAAAGCGCCCTATGCGGAGGTGGTCACAGCTCAGGCTTGGACATCGCTGATACTATGCGGGCGTCCAATGGAGGCCTCGTGGTGCTTGTCATGTTTTCCACAGGCGTTTGCGTCATCACTGCAATTATCAGGCTTTCCACTACCGCATGCGCCGATGAAATGAATGAGTGATGGCTACAATCTTTCAAATAATTGAACTTAAGAGAAATCGAATATGAAGCTTTCCTCATGTTCTCTTAGCACTAATAGGCATTAATAGAAAACCCATTGAAGCTGATTTTTGACGTTGCAATCCAACTCGGTCGAGTTTCACTGTTATAGTCTCGAGGTTGTGCCTGTCTCCGAGTGTAAAAACTGTAGAGAGCTTGCTTAAGTTACTAGAAGCTTCGGGTTAAAAGATACCCTGTAGCACATCGTACAAGTTGTACGCAGTGTCGTTTCACATTTCACGCAGAAGCAGCATACGCTTTTTCTTTCGTAAAAAAAGACATTCACATAATTGTTCGCAGTATTTCACAGCTGTGAATTTATCGCGTTGGTCGGCGGGGTTGTGTTGGGATGGCTTGATCTGGTCTCGTGCAGTTGTTTTCTTGGCGCTCATCTCTGGGGGGGGGCTTAAGGATCAAGTTGTCGTCGTAGTGGCGCACAATGGTCTCGATCGAGCTTGTGGGGACGGTGGTGACAGTCCGGCATGGAGCTGCCTGACTATAAGTGTCGGGGTGTGTAAGCGTGAAGAGGGTGCCACGAATAATCACAAATATTTACTGGAGGGTCTTTTCCATAACCCTCACTCTCTAACATGCTGAGGTTGGGGTGGGGCTTCGCGCTCTGTTAGAGAAAAATGAAGAAGCTAGTCCTAAGCAAGCGCTCTTGGTTGTATTTAGTAATGGTCTAAAGCAGCTGTTGCGCGGAGCATTTATGGAGGGGGGCGAAAGAGCGGTGTTATTTTTTACCAGGTGCGGTGTTGGCTGCGTAATAGTGCGGTGTCGGGTGAGGCTCGCCCAATATGGCTCGCAATTAGTTATTGACTGCCTGTTTTGTTAGTTGTTCGGATGGGTGCCTCAAGGAGTTTTAGTAATGTTGATATTGTCCCGTCTTTCTGATGAGGCTTTGAGAATAGGTGATGAAATACAGGTTACCGTACTGGCTATTTATGCGAATCAAAAGCAAGTAACGATCCAGGTCACCATGCCGGGGGCTCTCAAGGTTCGTCATGAAGAAGTGTGCGGTCGAGTTCATGTCAGTAAGCAGGGTGTCACCATCAAATATAAGCGTTGAATCTGGGCTCTGGTCTGTTGCTGCAAATGCAGCGTCTGAAAAAAGGGGGGGCTGTGAGTAAGTCTATCGATGTGGATTTAATTTATTCACTTATCGTAGGGGATTTAGTGCTTGAGGTGTATGAGTCCAGTAATGGGATTAATTGGACCTTGGTCGATTTCAAGGGGCTAAAGTATCGTTGTGGAGAGGGAGGTTTCAAAACTGTAGCTCATGCTCTGCGTGACGGGCTGAATTCCTGCAGGTTGGGGTGAAGGAGATGTGAAATACTTGTAAATAAAAATATATCCGTGCGCAGGACTTTTATAAAAATAAATTTTACATGTTTTTCACAGCTCTTTTTGTCGAGTCTGTGGATGATATTGGCAAGGGACCCTTAAGTTAGGCTGTCGTAGCTGAAAATAGTGGGAAATCGTTGAAGGCCCGACTACCAAACTCGTAGCTTGATGATATTCGTGGTACGCAGTTTTGCGAATAGGGCGTCGCGGACAAATGCATGCGCGCGTTAAAAGTCTGAAGTCATAAGGGTCAGTCAAAAGCGTTGAGTGTAGAGAATACGGAAAATAACTATAAGAATTGAGAGATCGTTATGGCAAAAAGTTTAATGGAAGCTATATGTAGTGCAAGTTATTTAATTTTCGCGCGTCTATGTGGGATGCTTGGTGCTTTTAAGCTTTTCGGGCGGCGCGCACGTAGTAGCTTCAAACTGTCCGAGGCGATGGCTTTTGTTGGAGTGGGTGTTGCGGTCTTTTTTCCTGAGGCGAGAGCTGACTGTTCCGCATACAATCATCTTGCGGTACCGTCTGCACTAGGGGCATCTATAAGCGCATGTTCTACTGTCGATCCTGAGCTTGGAGGCCTGCGAGCTTCGCTGGCGCAGCACGGGATTGGCATTCTGTTCGTGAATAACTCAAATTTCAGTTATGACTTACATAGCGATCATCAATCGCCCCAACTATATGGTGGGCAGAAGCCAACCTATCTAGCGAATATGGCGCCGATAATTTCATATGAGCTCAATAGTATTGGGCTGCCAGCAGGTTCAATGTTTATATATGAACCCATGCTGACCTACTCATCATATGAAGGAAATGGACTTACAGCGGCTTATACGCGAGCGGCGTACGCCTATATCCCTTTTTGGGAAAAAAAAGCTTCAATTTACGCTGGCTATATGGACTTGGGCGGGATGTTCAATATTCAGGGGATCTCGGACGTTGTCGGAGCAACAGTGCTAGGTGCCGGTAGCACACTTAGTGGTCAGCTTGGTCTCTCCGGATATGCTCCAACACCATCGATTATATTGAGCCTAGAGACATCGGATCAACGTTTTTATAATCAGGCAGGTGTGGGTCGTAGTGTTAGTCCCAAGGGGACGCTTTATGATCCTCC
>Ga0126362_10000464_pt1 | contig 18124 bp, 14 predicted proteins | sample ANMtaG_FD_126269 | JGI IMG/M metagenome (GOLD analysis project Ga0126362, IMG submission 126269) | Continental margin sediment microbial communities from North Pacific Ocean - ANME2c_DSS_Sorted | ecosystem: Environmental > Aquatic > Marine > Continental margin > Sediment | place: Pacific Ocean... | reverse complement strand
GGGGAGAACGCGGCACCTGGGTGCGCGTGCCTTTTCTTTACAGCAGCAGGAAACCAAGCGTTATGACTTCCAAGGGTTTCACCCATTGGCCGGTGTTCGACGGCCCCCTGACCGCCGAGATGACCGACCGATTTTTGATGGGCCTGCCTGAGCACTTCCAGGACGCGCTTAACCTGAAGCTGCCCCTGGCCGCCTGGCGCCAGGTCTCGGAAGAGTCCATCGAACAGTTGGCTGAACGCGTGGAAAACCCGGTCTCGCCACTGGCCTGGCGCTATGCCGCCGCCCAACTGCTGGCCCTGACCATGGACCCACGGCTCGACGTGCTCAACCCGGCAATGATTCACATCAGTGGCGGCCAGGTCGAAATCGGCCTGCCAGAATCGGCGGTGGATCAAGTCATGCACGACCTGCAGGGCCTCGGCCTGGACCGCGACTGGATCGCCAAGGAAGTACCGCGACATCCGGTACACCTGCAACCCTACGCCATTGGCAAATACCCGGTGACCAACCTCGAATACCGCGCCTTCCTCGAAGCCTCGGGCCAGGCGCGGATTCCCGAAAGCTGGGCGTTCGGCCAATATCCCAACGCGCGCGCCAATCACCCGGTGTTCGGCATCACCGCCGAAGACGCCGACGCCTACGCCGCCTGGCTCAGCGCAGCCAGTGGCCAGGCCTTCCGCCTGCCCACCGAAGCCGAATGGGAATACGCCGCGGCCGGCCCGGAAAACCTCGAATACCCCTGGGGCCCGACCTTTCTGCCGCAGCACGCCAACACCGCCGAAATGGGCCTGTTCGACACCACCCCGGTCGGCTTGTTGATCGAAGGCGCCTCGCCCTTTGGCTGCCTGGACATGGCCGGCAACGTCGAAGAGTACGTCAGCGATGACTATGCCCCCTACCCAGGCGGCACGGCTATCACCGACGACCTGGTCACCGTGGTCGGCAACCATCGGATCGCCCGCGGCGGCAGCTTCACCCGCTTTCGCGACCTGACTCGCAATTGCCGACGCCACGGCAAATACCCGCGACAGATTTATGTAATGGGTTTTCGCCTCGCCAAGACCCTGTAGACCCCTCGCTGTTTTACAACGAATAAATTCAAACAAAAACGCGTTAATCATTCAGCATGGAAGGAACCGCAAATGACCCGCCTAAGCGTACGCAATCACGTTGATATTCCCTTGGATGACACGTCGCATCCCGGTACTTTTTATACGTTCAGTGGATTGGAAACCGCCCTCGAACATATTGTCATTAAACTGGGGCCGGCTAATCCGGTCAGTCCGTTAGTGCGGATTCATTCCGAATGCCTGACGGGTGACGTATTCAGTTCACAGCGCTGTGATTGTGGCCCTCAATTAAATGAGTCCATCGACCGTATGCGAGAAGTTGGTGGCTATTTGATTTACCTGCGCCAAGAAGGTCGCGGTATTGGCTTATATGCAAAGTTGGATGCTTACCGCCTGCAAGATTCTGGCATGGATACCTTCGAGGCGAATGCACACCTTAACTTCCCCGAAGATGATCGCGACTTTTCCATGGCCGCCGGCATGTTAAAAGCGTTGGATATCAAGCGTTGCCAATTGATAACTAATAATCCGGAAAAAGTTCAGGCCTTGGTTGATAACGGCATTATCGTCGATAAAGTCATTCCCACCGGCGTATTTGTCACGCGCCATAACACCCATTACCTGCAAGCCAAAGTCGATAAAAAAAATCACGTGATCAAGCTGGTGAAATAACTCGCTTGCGCGGCCGAATCATTCAGGTCGCCCGCAATAAGCCAACCTCAACATTAAGGATAATGACGCATGAGACATTTTGGCCCTATCAGCGGTATTGCAACGTTCAACGATACCTACGTCGCCACCGCTGGCTATGACAACCAGGTCATCCTCTGGGACGCAAAAACCAAAACCCCGATCCAGCGCGTACTCCACGACCACCTGGCCAACCAATGCGCGTTCAACGCCAGCGGCACGTTGCTGGTCAGTGCCAGCAGCGACTACACCGCCCGCGTCTGGGAAATTCCTTCGCTGCGCCTGAAGAGCGTGCTGGTCGGCCACGATGACGACATCGAAATGGCGGCCTTCTCGCCGGATGGCCAGACCATCGCCACTTGCTCCCGCGACCACACCATCCGCCTGTTCAACCTCAGTGGGCAAACCCAGAAGATCCTGACAGGCCATGAGGCCGATGTGATCTCGGTGTGCTGGTCCGCAGACGGCCAGACCCTGGTGTCGAGCAGCGATGACGGTTCGATCCGCCGCTGGGACGCCGCCTCCGGCGAGCAACTGGACATCATCGACCTCGGCGGTGTCGAGACCGACACCGTGGCCTTGTCCCGCGAAGGCATCATCTTTGCCGGTGACGACGAGGGCAAGATTTCGGTGATCAGCAGCAGCGGCACCTACCTGCAACCGGCCCACGCCGCCGGGATCAAACGCATTGTGTGGAACGACGCCCAGCGCCTGCTGGTCAGCCTGAGCTACGACCGCTGCGTAATGCTATGGAAACTGACTGCCGACAACCGCCTGGAAAAAACCGCACAGACCTCACTGCCAAGCATCATCTGGCCGCGCAGTTGCGCATTGCTCGGTGACCAGCGCATCGCCTTCGTGACCTTTGGTTCCACCTACGCCACCTGGGATTTCACTACCCAGCAATGGGACGTCAGCGGCATCGAGCCGGCCATCAGCCTGAACGCGGTGACGGTGGTCGGCGACGACATTTACAGCATCGGCGACGCCGGCATCCTGCAGATCAATGGCCAGCCCAGCACCAAGGCCGGCAGCCTGTGCAATTTCCTGCTGCCATTCGGCGACAGCGTGTTGACCGGCGGGCAAATGGGCACGGTGTTCGACGCCAAGACCGGCGACGTGATCTACCAGCACCGCTCACCGCTCAACTGCGGCACGACCTTTGAAAAGGACGGTGAGCTGCACGCCGCGATTGGTACTTACACCGGCGAAGCCTTGATCTTCAACCTGAAAGATCAGCAGCCGCAGTTCCTGCGCGAAGTGCGCATGCATGAAAATGCGATCAAAGGCATCGCGGCGGATGAACAGTATTTGTTCAGCGTGTGCGCGACGGCGGCGGCGGCGTTTTTCCGCATTGCCGACTTCGAGCTTGAGACCTACCTCGATAAAGCCCACGACCGCATTTCCAACGGTTGCACACAGATCCAGGGCGGCTTTGCCAGCATCGGTCGGGACCTCAAGCTGCGCCTGTGGCAGGCTGGCAACAGCGAAGTCTATGACACACCCCACAGCCACTCGATCAAGTGCATCGCCATCTCCAAGGACCGCAAGATGATCGCCACGGGCAGCTACGGCGGTACCGTGGCCGTGTTCGACCTGGCCAAGCGCAGTTGGGCAAAGGTGGAGAAGATTACCGCCAGCGGTATCTCCTGCCTGACCCACGACGCCGAAGGCAGCGGCTTCCTCGCCAGTGCCTATGATGGCCGCATCTACCCGATCAGCGCCCAGGCGTCGGCACGGCAAACGCGCCCATGACCCACTTCAGCGAAATCGACTTTCAACATATGCAGCACGCATTGTCGTTGGCCGAGCGCGGCAGTCACTCCACCTGGCCCAATCCTCGGGTCGGGTGTGTCATCGCCCACGGTACGCATATCGTGGGTGAGGGCTGGCATCGGCGTGCGGGTGGCCCGCACGCCGAAGTGTTTGCCCTGCGCCAGGCCGGCTCCCTGGCCAAGGGAGCCACCGCTTATGTGACGCTCGAACCGTGCAGCCATGTCGGCCGTACGGGGGCCTGCCATCAAGCGTTGATCGAGGCCGGCGTGGCGTGCGTGATCGTGGCCCATGAAGACCCGTTCAAGCAGGTCGACGGGCGCGGCATCGCCGAACTTCGCGCCGCCGGGATCGAGGTCAAGGTCGGCTTGCTCAACGTCGCGGCGTGGGAACTGAACCGGGGTTTCTTGTCCACGGTCAAGCGCAAGCGGCCCTGGGTGCAGTTGAAGATGGGCATGAGCCTGGACGGCCGCACCGCGCTGAACAATGGCAGTTCGCAGTGGATCACCGGCGCCCGGGCGCGCGCCGATGTGCAGTACTGGCGCGCGCGCAGTGCGGCGATCCTGACCGGTAGCGGCACCGTGCTGGCGGATAACCCCTCGCTGACCGTGCGTGAAATGGCGTCCGCCGAGGCCATCGCGCCAGTACGGGTCATCCTCGACAGTCAGGCGCGCGTGCCGCAGACCGCACGGGTGTTCGACGACCGGGCGCCAAGCCTGCATGTAATGCACGAGCGCCATGTACCGCAGGACGCCAACGGCGAACGCCTGCTCGGCCTGCCGGGCAATCAGCAGGGTCTGGATCTGCATGCCCTGATGGCTCACCTGAGCGAGCGCGGCCTGCATGACGTCATGGTGGAAGCCGGCCCGACACTGGCCGGCAACCTGTTGCGCGCAGGCTTGGTCGACGAGTTGCTGCTGTACGTGGCACCGCGTCTGCTCGGCGACCTGGCACGGCCATTGGTGCATTTGCCGGAGCTGGAACACCTGACGCACTCACTGGACTTTGCCCTGTACGACGTCACCCAACTGGGGCAAGACCTGCGTTTACGCCTGCGCCCCGATCAATCGACCAGTACGGTATGAGCCACCACTTGCTTGACTTGATCGCGCAACCACGCATGTGCCGGATCGTCACAGAAACGCTGGTGCCAGATCTGCACAAACGGAAAGCGCGGAATGCTGAACGGTGGCGGCAATTGCACCAGGTCCGGGTTAAGCAGGGTGTCCTCCAGGGTTCGCGTCGCGACGGTGAGGATCAGGTCAGTGTTGTGCAACAGGCTTGGCGCGGTGCGCCAGTGCGGCACGCTCACGGCGATACGACGGCGCAAGCCCTCGGCGCGCAACACGCTGTCGACTTCGCCATTGGCGCCACCGTCCATGGACACCTGGATATGCGGGCGCTCCAGGTAGCTCTCCAGGTCCAGCATGCCTTCCTTGGACAAGGTCCGCCGGTCGAGCAGGCAGGAAAAACTTTCCTCGAACAACACTTCCATCGACACATCGGGCGTCAGGCTGGGGAACACCCCCAGGGCCAGGTCGATCTTGCCCTGCGCCACTTGCTCGAACATCCCGTGCCGACTGCCCTGGGTTACCACCAGGGTGGTGTTCGGCGCCTCTCGACGCAGTCGCACCAGCAATTTGGGCAAGATAATCGCCGCGCCATAATCCGACATCGCCAACTGGAAGGTGCGTTGAGAGCGGGCCGCGTCGAAGTCGATGGACTTGCCGAACAGCGTTTCAATCTGGCTGAGAATCTCGCGCAGCGGGTCCTGGATGTTTTGCGCCATGGCGCTAAGCATCACCTCATTGCCCTTGCGGATCAGGATCGGATCGTCCAGCAGCACTCGCAACTTACTCAGGGAATGACTGATGGCCGGCTGGCTCAAATTCAGCCGCTCCCCCGTGCGGGTGACGTGTTTTTCGGTCAGCAGTGCATGGAGCACCACCAACAGATTCAAATCGATGTTGCGCAGTAAGACGGTGACCATGCGATGAATTCCATTTCAGGGAGCAACCCTTTAAAAAGGAGCAAAACATGCCTCAAATCAAACGAATTATTGAGACCGCGCTGTACGTGGATGACCTTGAGCGCGCCAAAGCGTTTTACAGCCAGCACCTGCAACTGGAAGTGATGGTTGAGAGCAGCGTGCTCGTCGCGTTCAACGTTGGCCAACAGAATACTCTCTTGCTGTTCAAACGGGGCGCCTCTGTACACACCAAGTATTTGAGCGGCGGCGAGATCCCGCCCCACGACGCCAGCGGGCGTATTCATATCTGTTTTGCCATCGATGCCGAAGACCTGCCGACCTGGGAGAAGCGTCTGGACGCGGCCAATATCGCCATCGAAGGGCGTACGCACTGGCCCAAGGGCGGATCGAGCGTTTACTTCCGTGACCCGGATGCGAACCTCGTCGAACTGCTGACACCGGGCTGTTGGCCCATTTACTGATTGCTCTTCAAGGAATGAAGCTTATGCCTCACGTCAGCACTCCGGGACGTGCCGTTTCCCGAACCACCGTGGCATTGCTGATCGCCGCGCTCCTGTTGCTCGCCCTGGCCTGGGGCTTATGGCGCTGGAGCCATCCGGCCGTTGCCTCCTATGCCCCGGCGCCGATAAAAGTCGCGATTGCGCCGGTCAGCGATGCACCGTTCACCCGCTACCTGGAGGCCATTGGCGAACTGGAGGCGGTGCAACAGGTGAGCGTGCCCGCCGAAGTCGGCGGGCGCGTTGTGCAATTGCCGGTAGAGTCCGGCCAGCGTGTTGAGCGGGACCAAGTGCTGGTCAAGCTCAACGACGCGCCACAGCGCGGTAGCCTGATGCGCCTGCAAAGCGAGCTGGAAAACGCCAAGGTCAAGCTGGAACGTTCGCGCAGCCTGGTAAAGGTCAGCGCTATCTCCCACGAAGCCTTCGACAATGCCCAGACCGAGTACACCACGGCTCAAGGAGCCCTGCAGGAACTCAAGGCGCAGATTGATCAACTGACCATTCGCGCCCCTTTTGCCGGCACCCTGGGGATTCGCAAGGTGCACTTGGGGCAGTACGTCAATCCGGGCGACAGCCTGATCAACCTGGTCGGCGACCAAGGCCTGTACGTCAATTTCAGCGTGCCGGAACAAGCGCTGGCGCAACTCAAGGTCGGCAACCGCGTGAACGTGCAGCTCGATGCCCTGCCGGGGCAACACTACACCGCGCGCATCAGCAGCATCGACCCGTTCCTCGATCGCGCGCGCACCTTGAGTGTCCAGGCGCTGCTGCAAGCGCCGACGCCCGGCGCCTTGCCGCGCATGTTCGCCAAAGTGCGCCTGCCCCAGCCGCTGCCGAGCAGTACCCTGACCGTGCCGGAAACCGCGATCACCTATAACGCCTATGGTGAAGATGTGTTTGTGGTGCAACCCTCGCCAGACGCCAACACCCCGCCCATTGCACGGCGGGTGCTGGTCAAGACCGGCGAACGCCGGGATGGCCGGGTAGTGATCGACTCGGGGTTGAATCCGGGTGAACAGGTGGTGATTTCCGGGCAGATCAAGCTCAGCGACGGCGCCGCCATCGAACCCCTTGAGCGCACGGTGTTGAACGACGCCAACACGCCCCCGCGGCTGAGCATGTCCGGAGAGCAACCGTGAAATTCACCGACCTCTTTGTGCGCCGCCCGGTGCTGGCGCTTGTGGTCAGCCTGCTGATCGTGCTGGCCGGCCTCAAGGCTTACCTCGACCTGCCCGTGCGCCAGTACCCGCTGCTGGAAAGCTCGGTGATCAGCGTCACCACTGACTATCCCGGCGCTCCCGCCGAGCTGATGCAAGGCTTTGTGACCCAGCCGATCAACCAGTCCCTGGCCTCGGTGGAAGGCGTGGACTACGTCAGCTCGACCTCTGTCCAGGGACGCAGCCAGATCACCTTGCGCATGGCCCTTAATCAGGATTCGGCCAAGGCCCTGAGCGATGTGATTGCCAAGGTCAACCAAGTCAAATATCGCCTGCCGGAACAGGCCTACGACCCGGTGATCGAGCGCTCCGCCGGCGACGCAACGGCCGTGGCCTATGTGGGGTTTTCCAGTGATTCGCTCAGCGCTTCGGCCTTGAGCGATTACCTCAGTCGCGTGGTGCAGCCGCTGTTTTCCACCATCGAGGGTGTGGCCAAGGTCGAGACCTTCGGCGGCCAGCGCCTTGCGATGCGCCTGTGGCTCGATCCGCAGCGCATGGCAGGCCACGGTATCAGCGCGGCTCAGGTCGAACAGGCCATCCGCGACAATAACTTCCAGGCAGCACCGGGGCAGATCAAGGGCCAGTACGTGGTCTCCTCGATTCAGGTCAATACCGACCTGAGCAGCCTGGATGAATTTCGCAACATGGTCATCAGCAACAATGGTGACCACCTGCTGCGCCTGCGCGACATCGCCACCGTCGAGCTCGGTTCGGCCGCCTATGAAACCAGTGCCTTGATGGATGCCAAGCCGGCGGTACATCTGGGTCTTTACGCAACGCCCAAGGGCAATCCGCTGCTGATCGTCGCCGATATCAAGCGCCTGCTGCCGGCCATCGAGAAAACCTTGCCGCCGGGGGTCAAGGTGGCGCTGGCGTTCGAGACCGCGCACTTTATCGAGGCGTCGATCATCGAAGTGATCGAGACCCTCATCGAAGCGATCCTGATCGTGGTGGTGATCATCTACCTATGCCTGGGCTCGGTGCGCAGCGTGATCATCCCCATCGTCAGCATCCCGCTATCGATGCTCGGCGCTTTGGGGCTGATGACGTTGTTCGGGTTCAGCATCAACCTGCTGACGCTGCTGGCGATGGTGCTGGCCATCGGCCTGGTGGTGGATGACGCCATCGTGGTGATGGAGAACATCCACCGTCATCTCAAGGAAGGCCGCACGGCCCTGCAAGCGGCGCTGTTCGGCGCACGGGAAATTGCTTCGCCGGTGATCGCCATGACCATCACCCTGGCCGCCGTCTATATGCCCATCGGACTGATGAACGGCCTGACCGGTGCGTTGTTCAAGGAGTTTGCCCTGACCCTGGCCGGCGCGGTGCTGGTCTCCGGGGTCATCGCCCTGACCCTGACCCCGGTGATGTGCGCCAAGCTGCTGCCCAGCCAGGAACACGAAGGGCGCATGAGCCGCCTGGCCGAGCGCTTCTTCCAGCGTCTGGCGCGCCTCTACCAGCGCGCGCTGCTCGGCTCGTTGCGCAGGCGAGGGCTGATCCTGCTGCTGGGCGCACTGGTGCTGATCAGTCTGCCCTGGCTGTACGGGCAGGCCAGCAAGGAACTGGCGCCGAATGAGGACCAGGGCAACCTGCTGCTGGCGATCAAGTCACCGCAACACGCCAACCTCGATTACGTGGAGCGCTATGCCTATCAGTTGAGCGAGATTCTCGGCCAACTGCCGGAGACCGTCAGTACCTGGATCATCAATGGCAACGACGGGGTGGCGGCCAGCTTCGCCGGCGTCAACTTCAGCGAGTGGTCGCAACGTTCACGCAGCGCCGCGAGTATCCAGGCCGAACTGCAACAGAGCGTGGATGCGGTGGAGGGCAACTCGATCTTTGTGTTCCAGTTGCCGCCACTGCCCGCTTCGACCGGCGGTTTGCCGGTACAACTGGTGATGCGCAGCACCGAGGACTACCGCTCGTTGTATCAGGCCATGGAAGAGCTGAAGACCCAGGCACGGGCCAGCGGCCTGTTTGCGGTGGTCGATAGTGACCTGGCCTTCAACAACCCGGTGACCCAGGTGCGCATCGACCGCAGCAAGGCCAACAGCCTGGGGATCCGCATGCAGGACATCGGCAGCACCCTGGCGGTGTTGATCGGCGAAAATTACACCAACCGCTTCGCCTTGCAGGGCCGTTCTTATGATGTGATCCCCCAGAGCCAGGCGTCGCGCCGCCTCACGCCCCAGGACCTGAATGCCTTCTACCTCGATACCGACGCCGGCCAGCAGGTGCCGCTGTCGACCGTGGTCAGCCTGCACAGCGTGATCGAGCCGAACAAGCTCAAGCAGTTCAATCAGCAGAACAGCGCGACCTTCCAGGGCATCCCGGCGCCGGGGGTCAGCCTGGGTCAGGCGGTGGCGTTTTTGCAGGCGCACAGCCAACAGCTGCCGGCCAGCTTCAGCCATGACTGGCAGGCCGATTCGCGCCAGTTCATTCACGAAGGCAATGCGTTGATGCTGACGTTCCTGTTTGCGCTGATCGTGATCTATATGGTGCTGGCCGCGCAGTATGAAAGCCTGACCGATCCGCTGATCATCCTGATCACGGTGCCGCTGTCGATCTGCGGCGCGTTGATCCCGCTGGCCCTGGGTTTGGCCACGATCAACATCTACACGCAGATTGGCTTGGTGACGTTGATCGGACTGATCAGCAAACACGGGATCCTGATGGTCGAGTTCGCCAACGAGTTACAGCTGCTATACCGCTGCACACCGGCTCAGGCGATCATTCGCGCGGCGCGAATTCGTCTACGCCCGATCCTGATGACCACCGCCGCGATGGTGGTTGGCCTGGTGCCGATGCTGTTCTCGTCTGGCGCCGGCGCCAGCAGTCGATTTGGCCTGGGGCTTGTGATCGTTATCGGGATGCTGGTGGGCACCTTGTTTACGCTGTTCGTGTTGCCGTCGGTCTACACCCTGCTGTCACGAGCGCATAAGCCGGTAATTGATTGGGAGGTGATAGAAAAAACAGCCGCAGGCTTCAAGCCTCAAGCTTAAAAGCAAACGGGCGTCCTGAGGACGCCCGTTTCAGTCAGTGCCTGTAGCCGATGGAATCTGCACCGAAGACCTGTTGATCAACCTTATTGAAGCACTGGCCTCGGCCAACGCGCTGAGTTGCGACTTGGCGTTTGTTCGTATCAGGTCATAACGACTGTAATGCTTGCAGTACCGAGTTGACGGTCGTGAACTCCCGGTCCACCTCCGGCAACACCGGCCGCTTCAACACCAGCACCGGCACCCCACGCTCCCGCGCCACTTCCAGCTTTGGCTCCGTGGCGCTGCTGCCGCTGTTCTTGCTGATCAGTACATCAATCTGCCGGCGCTCAAACAACGCCCGCTCATCCTCGATCAAAAACGGTCCACGGGCACCGATCACTTCACAACGTTCATTGCCCGGATATACGTCCAGCGCGCGCAGCGTCCAGAACTGCTCGGAGGGGATTTCGTCGAGGTGCTGCAACGGTTCGCGGCCCAGGGTGAACAGCGGCCGCTTGAAGGGTTTCAAGGCTTTGATCAACTCCGCCCAGTCACTGACCTCGCGCCAGTCATCACCGGCCTGTGGCTGCCATGCCGGGCGGCGCAGGGCCCAGCAGGGAATGCCGCACACACCAGCGGCGCGGGCCGCGTTGGCGCTGATCTGCGCGGCATACGGATGAGTCGCGTCCACCACCCGTTCGATGCCTTCGTCGCGAATAAACTGCGCCAGGCCATCAGCGCCGCCATAGCCGCCGACGCGCACTTCACAAGTAAGGTCGGTCGGCACCCGACCAACACCCGCCAGGCTGTAGATATGCTCCGGCCCCAGTGTGCGGGCAATGGCCAGGGCTTCCGTCACGCCGCCCAGCAGCAGGATGCGTTTCATAGCGGCTTGATCACTTCCAGCAGGGTGATCGGCAGCGCCTGGCGCCAGGTATCAAAGTCCCCCAGTGGCTGGGCCTGGGCCACATGAATGCGGGTCAGTTCGCCGCCGTGTTGTTCGCGCCAGGCCATCAGGGTCATTTCACTTTGCAGGGTCACGGCGTTGGCCACCAGCCGACCGCCGGGGCGCAGGTGTTGCCAACAGGTGTCGAGCACGCCGTCGCGGGTGACGCCGCCGCCGATGAAGATGGCGTCGGGCGCTTCCAGCCCGTTCAGTGCGTGGGGTGCCGTGCCGCGAATCAGTTGCAGGCCGGGGACGCCAAGGGCGTCGCGGTTGTGTTCGATCAACAGTTGCCGACCTTCATCGGCTTCGATCGCCAGCGCGCGGCAACTGGAGTGGGCGCGCATCCATTCGATCCCGATGGAGCCGCTGCCCGCGCCGACATCCCACAGCAGTTCGCCGGGCATCGGCGCGAGGCGGGCGAGGGTCATGGCGCGCACGTCACGTTTGGTCAATTGGCCATCGTGCTTGAAGGCCGAGTCCGGCAGCCCCGCCAGGCGTGACAGGCGGGCTGTGTTGGCGTCGGCCATGCAGTCGATGGCCATCAGATTCAACGCGGCAATCGGTTCACCTGGCCAATCCCGGGCGATGCCGTCGATGCGCCGCTCATCCGGCCCGCCGAGGTGTTCAAACACCCTCAGACGACTTGCGCCAAAGCCACGCTCAGCCAACTGCGCCGCCATCGCCGCCGGGCTCTGGCCGTCATTGCTCAGCACCAGTAAACGCACGCCGCTGGCCAGGTGCGCATTCAGCGCCGCCAACGGCCGGGCAACCACCGACAGCGTCACTACGTCCTGCAACGGCCAGCCCAAACGCGCCGCCGCCAATGACACCGACGAAGGCGCCGGCAGAATCAGCAGCTCATCGGCGGGCACCTGCCGCGCCAGGCTCGCGCCCACGCCATAGAACATCGGATCGCCGCTGGCCAGCACGCACACCGCTTCACCGCGCCTGGCCAGCACCGGTTCCAGGGAAAACGGGCTTGGCCACAGCTGGCGTTCGCCACGGATACATACCGGCAACAAGTCCAGCTGGCGCTGGCCGCCAACAATGCGCGAGGCGCGCAACAGGGCGTGCCGGGCGTTTCTGCCCAGGCCCTTGAAGCCGTCTTCACCGATGCCTACTACCGTCAGCCAGGGCGACATATGAATTCCTTGAACGACATCCGACGGGCAGGCTTTTCATGCCGCCGGACAAAGCAGGCATAATACCGCGCCTTTACCCGTGAACCGGTAGCCCTGTGAAACCAATACCACCGTCCAATACCTTGCGTCCCTCGGCCTGTCCGGGGTTGCTGCGTATTGTCCAGGCGTTGGACGGCGGGATTTGCCGGATCAAGTTGGCCGGTGGTTCGATCCTCGCCGAGCAGGCCCTTGCCGTGGCCGATGCGGCCCAGGCCCATGCCGGCGGCGTGATCGAGGCGACCAACCGCGCCAACCTGCAGATTCGCGGAATAGGTGCCGAACAGGACGCATTGATCGCCGCCTTGCTGGCCGCTGACCTTGGGCCCAGAAGCGCCGCCGGTGACGATGTGCGCAACCTGATGCTCAGCCCCAGCGCCGGTATCGACTGCGAGATGCTGTTCGACACGCGGCCGCTGGCCGACGAAATCCTCACCACACTGGAAACCCACCCGCGTTTCCATGAGCTGTCAGCCAAGTTCGCCGTGCAACTGGACGGCGGTGAAGCCCTGGCGATGCTCGAGCATCATCACGACCTGTGGTTGTCGGCGTTCGACGCCAATGGCCAGACGCTGTTGGCATTCGGCCTGGCAGGCTGCCCGGCGCAGGACGCGCCATTGGCCGCCGTGCCTTTGGCGCAAGGGCATGCACTGGTGGTGGCGGTTCTGGAGCTGTTCCTTGAACTGGCCCGGCCCGATCAAACCCGCATGCGCCACCTGCTGGCTGAAACGTCTGTGGATAACTTTCTGCGGCAGCTAAACCTGCCCTTGCAGCCGGTTGACGGCTTTTCACGCCATTCCAACCCCGCGCCGCTGCACCTGGGAAGTTATCCACAGCGCCAAAAAAACCAGTACTACGTCGCCGCCGTCGCACCCTTGGGCCGCCTGGATTCGGCGATGCTCAGGGGCGCCGCGCAGCTGGCCGTCGATCATGGCGACGCCACCCTGCGTGTCACGCCATGGCAGGGCCTGCTGCTGCCCAATATCCGTGACGCGACGGCTGTCATTGAACGCCTCGAACGGCTTGGCTTTTTGTGCTCGGTGGACCAACCCCTGGCGCGCCTGATCGCCTGCACCGGCTCCAGCGGATGCGCCAAAGGCCTGGCCGACACCAAGGCCGACGCCCTGCAATTGGCAACGCTCGCTCCCGGCCACAGCGTGCACCTGTCCGGTTGCCCACGTTCCTGCGCCGCCGCACACACCGCGCCCGTCACCTTGCTGGCGGTAAGCCCCGGCCACTACGACCTCTATTTCCGCGACGCAGGCCAGCCCGGTTTCGGCCGCCTGAACGCGCGCACTCTTTCTATTGAAGCGGCGGGCGCCTTGCTGCGCGCCCACCCACGGAGCAACACCGATGATTGATTACATCCGCGACGGTCAGGAGATCTATCGCAACTCCTTCGCGATCATTCGCGCAGAAGCCAAGCTGGATCGCATTCCTGCCGACCTGGAAAAACTCGCCGTGCGGGTGATTCATGCCTGCGGCATGGTCGACGCGATCGACGGCCTGCAATTTTCCGAAGGTGCCGGCAAGGCCGGGCGCGAAGCCCTGGCCGCCGGCGCGCCGATCCTGTGTGATGCGCGGATGGTTTCCGAAGGCGTGACCCGTACGCGCCTGCCGGCCAACAATCAGGTGATCTGCACCCTGCGCGATGACAGCGTGCCGGCGTTGGCCCGCGAGCTGGGCAACACCCGTTCCGCCGCCGCCCTGGAGCTGTGGCGCCCGCACCTGGAAGGCAGCGTGGTGGTGATCGGCAATGCGCCGACAGCGCTGTTCTACCTGTTGGAAATGCTCGACGCCGGCGCGCCAAAGCCCGCGCTGATTCTCGGTTTTCCGGTGGGCTTTGTCGGCGCCGCCGAATCCAAGGCGATGCTGGCGGCAGACAGCCGCGGCGTACCGTTCGTGATCATGCAGGGCCGCCTGGGCGGCAGTGCGATGGCCGCCGCCGCGGTCAACGCCTTGGCCACGGAGGTCGAATAATGCCAGCACGCGGACGTTTGATTGGCCTGGGCGTAGGCCCCGGTGACCCGGAACTGATTACCCTGAAAGCCCTGCGCCTGCTACGCGAGTCGCCGGTGGTGGCGTACTTCGTGGCCAAGGGCAAGAAGGGCAATGCCTTTGGCATCATCGAAGACCATTTGGTGCCCCAGCAAACCCTGATGCCGCTGGTGTACCCGGTGACCACTGAAGTGCTGCCCGCGCCGCTGTCCTACGAGCAAGTGATCAGTGATTTCTACGACACCGCCAGCGTCGACGTTGCCGCACACCTGGATGCCGGGCGCGATGTGGCGGTGATCTGCGAAGGCGACCCGTTCTTCTACGGCTCCTACATGTATTTGCACGACCGCCTGGCCGAGCGTTATGAAGCTCAGGTGATCCCGGGCGTATGCTCGATGCTCGGCGGGGCGTCCGTGCTGGGTGCGCCGCTGGTGTATCGCAACCAGAGCCTGTCGGTGCTCTCTGGCGTATTGCCCCATGACGAACTCAAGCGTCGCCTGGCGGATGCCGACGCGGCGGTGATCATGAAGCTGGGCCGCAACTTCACCAAGGTGCGTCAGGTATTGGAAGAGTTGGGGCTGGCGAGCCGGGCGTTGTATGTCGAGCGCGCGACCATGGCCAATCAGAAAATCGTCGCTCTGGACCAGGTCGATCCAACGTCCTCGCCGTATTTCTCGCTGATCATCGTTCCTGGTGAAAGGTGGCAAGGCTGATGACGGCTCCCGCGATTGTCATTCTGGGGCAGGGCAGTCTCGCCACTGCCCGGGCTATCCAGCAGGTGTATCCCGACGCACTGATCCACGGCCTGGCCGGACGGGTTGAAGGTGCGGATCAGTCCTATAACGAATTCGGTGCCAGCGTGCGCCAGTTGTATCAACAGGGCACGCCGATCATCGCCCTGTGCGCCGCCGGAATTGTGATCCGCACCCTGGCGCCGCTGCTGCTGGAGAAGGGCGTCGAGCCTGCCGTGCTGGCAGTCGCCGAAGACGGCAGCGCGGTGGTGCCGCTGCTCGGTGGCCTGGGGGGTGTGAACGTAATGGCGCGGGAAATCGCCGCCGCCTTGGGCGTTGCCGCTGCGATCACCACCAGTGGCGAACTGCGTTTCGGCACCTGCCTGCTCAACCCGCCCAGCGGTTATCAGCTCGGGGATCTGGAACTGGGCAAACGCTTTGTTTCCGATTTGCTGGCGGGTGAATCGGTGCGCATTGAAGGCGCGGCGCCATGGCTGGATCAGGCCAACTTGCCCCAGAACCAGCAGGCGCGTCTGGCGATTCACGTCGGCAGTGCCGAGCGTACGCCCGCCGCTAATGAACTACTGATTTATCCGAAAAACGTGTTGGTCACTTGCCAGTCGGGGCCGCAACTGGCCGCACGCATTCGTGCAGCGTTGCAGGATGCAGGGCTCGCCGTGCAGTCTCTGGCGTGTTTGCTGGCGTCTGAAACCGAGATGGCCGATTCGTCGCTGCGTGAAGCTTCAATCGAGTTGGGCGTACCGTTGCGCTTCGCCAGTTTGGCGACCCAAACGGACATCGCCATCACGGTGGCCGATGCACCGCTGGACCTGTCCCTGGTCGGTCGTCCCCGTGGCCGCCTGGCGGTCATCGGTTTGGGCCCCGGCGCTGCCGAACTGATGGTGCCAGCGGTAAAGGCTGAACTGGCCCGCTGCACCGACGTGCTGGGTTACGAAACCTATGTGCGCATGGCCGGGCCGTTCCGCCCGGACCAAATCCAGCACTGCACCGACAACCGCGAAGAGATGCAGCGCGCCCGTCACGCCTTTGAGCTGGCGGCGCAGGGGCGTTCGGTGGTGGTGGTGTCTTCGGGTGACCCAGGCGTATTCGCCATGGCCGCTGCGGTGATCGAAGCCTTGCACGAGTCCAGCGACCCGGCCTGGCATCAGGTCGAGCTGGAAATCCTGCCGGGTGTGTCGGCATCCCTCGCCACGGCGGCGCAGGCGGGGGCGCCGCTGGGGCATGACTTCTGCGTGATGTCGCTGTCGGACAACCTCAAGCCCTGGTCGATCATCGAGAAGCGCCTGGACCTGGCTTCCCAGGCCGACCTGGCGCTGGCGTTCTACAACCCGATTTCCCGTGCTCGGCCCTGGCAGTTGGGGCGCGCCCTGGAGATCGTCGCGCAGCACCGCACGGCCGAGACGCCCGTGGTGTTGGGCCGCGATATCGGTCGGCCGGGCCAGACCCTGCGAGTCACCACCCTGGGGCAACTGACCCCGGAGCAGGTGGACATGCGCACGATGGTGCTGATCGGTTCGTCCACCACCTGTGTATTCCCACGGGCCGGGGGCGGCGAATGGGTGTATACGCCACGTTGGTATGGCGAGAAACCCGCGTCCTGAACAGAGGTGGCCCCGCAATGGGGCCGCTTTGAAAGAGTCGCCAGGTGATGGAAGAAATGTCTGCTTGCCGGGTGGTTCTTGCAGCGGGTCGAGTCTTATCCTTCGCTTCTGGTTGAGGAAAAATACGGCCTCTTTTCGCACCGCAGGTTGATCCCCAACGTTTACTCACCGTCGCCGCCAGCAGTGATTTTTCCTGCGCACCGCAGCGCGTTTTGCCTTCGATTTCCAGCACCTCAAAATCCCCGGCAACTCGACTAGTGTTGGCGTTAAGCCCCATGTTGGGGGTTATGGAGAAATGGCTATGGAGCGAAATAACAGACGGATCAACAGCGCAAAAAGGAGGAAGCTGATTGCCGCATACCGGCTTCCGGGCGCGTCCAGCTTGTCGCCGGGGTTGAGCGCGCCGGTGAAGCTCGAAGGTGATGATGAGCTGAACGCGGCAGTGGTGAACAACAGTGTCATGTCGTTTGTGGAAGGCATGACGAGCCTCAACAAGGAGTACACCCGCAAAAGCTATTTGCTGGCGAGCAGCTACGTCAGTGATGTATTGCGGATCGCCCGGGGAACAGAGGCCTGGTACAACGAATTCATCAAGGTGATGAGCAGCCTGGGCTGGATGCCGGTCAGGAGCAGTTTCGAGCGGGTATACACCACCCGCAAAGGGCTGTCGGTGCAGTTGGCGGCGCTGAATCTGGTGGCGGCCACGGTGGCCTCGACGTTCCTGTCCGGGCCATTGATCAGTGCACTGCCCAAGCGGGTGGGGGAGGCTATCGAAGCCTTGAAGCAACTCCCGGCCTCATTTGAGTTATTCAAACGAAATACCACGACCCATGAGGGTGGAGATTTCGGCTTGGCGTCCTGTTCGGAAACGGCGGGGGAAGTGTCGATGGTGCTGGTGACCTACAGTTCCCACGGCGTCAGCAAGCAGTGGGGCATGCCGTTTCTGGAGTGGGACAGTGCGTCCGTTGAAGCCTTCAGTGGCCGCACCTGCCTGGTGCTGAACAGTTCGGTGGTCAACGAAGCCACGATTCAACTGATGCGCGACAGCGCAGGGGACAAGGTCCGCCTGGCTATCGCCCAATACAGGATTTGACCTACGGCACCAGGTAACCGCGTACCCCGGTGAAGATGATTTGCGCCGCCAGTGCACACACAAACAACCCCATCAAGCGGCTGACAATCTGCAAGCCCTGGTCGCCCAGAATGCGTTCGATACGGTTGGACAGGTACAGCACCACGCCCACCGTAAGGCTGGCCAGGGCGATGCTGAGGATGGCGGTGATCTTATCGTCCCAGTGCGGCTGGCTGACGCCCATCACCAGCAGCGCACCGATGGTGCCGGGGCCGACGGTCAGGGGGATGGTCAGCGGGACGATGGTCACGTCCTGCTGCACGTTATCGGTCTGCACCGCCGACTTGCCTTGGGCCATG
>Ga0126362_10000462_pt1 | contig 18252 bp, 12 predicted proteins | sample ANMtaG_FD_126269 | JGI IMG/M metagenome (GOLD analysis project Ga0126362, IMG submission 126269) | Continental margin sediment microbial communities from North Pacific Ocean - ANME2c_DSS_Sorted | ecosystem: Environmental > Aquatic > Marine > Continental margin > Sediment | place: Pacific Ocean... | reverse complement strand
GGGAAGGAGGCCTGCGTTCACCACCTCGTCCGCCTGGTTGCCCGCAAGTTTTACCCCGGTGCCCTTTTTGTTTTCGATAAGGCCCTGGTTTTCCAGCCAGACAGGATTCTGGCCGGAGCTTGAAAGGCCCTGGGTCGTGGCGGTAGGCGAGTTGATGATTTCGATGCCTCGCAGTGAAGTGCGGGGACCGGTTTTGGCGTAGGGGGAAATCAGCTGGCTGACATTATCGATGTCCAGTCCTGCCCCATTGTTGAGGGTTACGGAGATGGAGGTGAAGTTTGCGCTGACGGGGGCGGCTGAAGGTGGGCGAGGTGCGACGGCCTCGGCGAGTGACCGAGTGCCGTAGGCCAGCAGGGAGCCTAGGGAAGGAAGGTACGGGATTGTCGACGACATAATGTTCCGGCCTCTTGGGTGAAAGAGACCGGAATGTAGCGAGCAATCCGGGTTGATGACTGTCAGGACATCGGGCCGATGCTTGCGGGATTGTTCCTCAATTCACCGAGGTTAGAACGCCATCCGCCAGTTGCCCATCAGTCCTTGTTGAAGGCTGTTGCCGCCGACCTCGGCGGTATAGGCCAGGCCCATGGTCTGTTGTGCCGAGAGTGCCAGGTCGAGCCCGGTGTGCAAGGCGAGGCTGTCACGGTCAAGGGAGGTGCCTTCGATGCTGAAGTCACTGTTGAAGCTTGGTCGTTTTATCAAGGCTGAGGATTGGCGCACGCTGCTGTCCACGTCGCCGTAGAGATGCTTCCAGCTAGTGCTCAGATGCGGTTTCAAGGTCATCCGGTTGTCCAGCTCAAACGCGCTGGTCATGCGCAGGCCGAAGGTACTGCTGAGGTTTTCCTGGGTCTGGGTGCCGACGTTCAGCGCTGTGAAGCCGCCTTTTTCCTGGTAGCTGTCACGGTGATAGCGCTGGTAGCCGACACCGGCAAAGGGTTCGACGCTGAAGCTGCCCTTGTCCAGTTGATAGCCCAGTTCGGCGAAAGCGTTCTGGCTTTGGGCGTTGTATTTGCCTTTGGCCTGCTCGCGATAATCGACGAAGTCAAAGTCCACGGAGCGTTTGGATTGGCCGGCATGGCCGCTGTAGATCGCACCCAGGCGCAGGGCCAGGGGCCCGTCCTGCCGCACCGCGTAACCACCAAGGTGCCAGCTGTCCAGATCACCCTTGAAGCGTTTGGCGCTCAGGTCGCTGGCAGACTTGGCGCCCATTACACCCACTCGCCATGCGTCATTCACTGCCCAGTCGCCACCCAGCATCAGGCCAGTGGTTCGGCGATCCAGACCCGCGCTACCGTGCTGCCCATTGAGCTTGCCAGTGTCGCCCAGAGCCTGGAGCCAGACGCGACCATTGCCTGCGCCATTGCTGACGTTGCGGTCGTCGCTCAGTTGGCGCATGGCTGAAAGCAGGCTGCTATTGAGCTGTTTCATGCTGTCTTGAGTGGCGGTGCCAAGGTTGGCGTTCTGGCTGCCTGCCAGTTGCTCAAGGACCGCACCCGCACGGCCTGGTGCCAGATTGTCGAGGTCCCGGGTGAAGCTTTCCAGTTGATATTCTTGCCATTCGTTGAGCTTTCCCGACTCGAGAAGGGTATCCACGGCCGAGTCCAAGACGCGAGCGACCTGCTGGCCGTTGCGGGTGGTCGCTTGGTCGGCGAAGTAGAAGTCGGGAGTGGGCTCGGGTGGCTTGGGATACGGGTGGCCCTGCTGGCCTACCGCCGGTTGTGGGGTGAGCCACTCGCTGTCTGGATCAATCTCCTCTTGCGCCTGGACGAATTGGGCGCTGTTGGCTCCCAGTGCGAAGATGATGGCGACAGCGAGCTGTTTCTGTAGGAGTGGCATGTAAACCGAACCTCTTGATGTATGAGGTCGGGAAATCTAGCGAGGTAAAGGGCGGATAAATGTCAGGCTATCCACCCTTGCCTTGCCAGAGATGTCTCTAGTGGGCTGCGATTAAAAACTCATCTGCCATTGCCCGATCAACCCGTGATTGCGGCTGTTACTGCCTATTTCGCCGCTGTAGCCCACACCCAGCGTGTGGCGTGCCGACAGGCCAACATCCAGCCCGGCCTCCAGCATCAAGCTGTCACGGTCCAGTGCGCTGCCTTCGACGTTGAACGCGGTACCGCCCATCAGGAAGGCCTGGCGAGTGCTGCTGTCGACATCGCCGTAGGTGTGTTTCCAGCCGGCGCTGACCCGTGGCGTGAGGCTGATGCCATTGTCGAGCTGGCTCAGGTGTGCCAGGCGCAGGCCGAACGTGCTGCTGAAATTGTCCTGGGTTTGCCCATCGACATGCAGGGCCGCAGCACCGCCTTTTTCGTTGTAGCTGTCGCGGTGGTAGCGCTGGTAGCCGAGGTTGGCGAACGGCTCGGCGCTCAGACGCCCGCTGCCCAAGGCATAACCCAGTTCGGCGAAGGCTTGTTGGCTGTTGGCGTCGTAGTCACCTTTGGGGCGATCGCTGAAACCGTCGAAGGTCACGGTGCGTTTGCTGTCCCCTTGATGCCCACTGTAGGCAGCACCAAGGCGCAAGGCCAGCGGTCCACTCTGGCGCATGGCGTAGACGCCGGCGTGCCAGCTGTCGACGCTGCCATCGACGCCGGTGGTGTCCAGGTCGGTCTTCGAGTAACCGCCCAGTACGCCCACGCGCCACTCCGAATCGAGTGCCCAATCGGCCCCCAGCACACTGCCTTTGGTGCGCTGGGTCAAGCCGTTACTGCCGTGGTCGCCGTCGAGCTTGCCGTAGCTGCCGATGCCTTGCAGCCACAGGCGGCCTCGGGCATTCGGATCGTTGAGGTTACGAGCTTCGGCGGGTACGCCAGTGGCGGCCAGAACGGGGGTGTCTTTGTGATCAAGGCCCACCAGCAATCCTGCGCCGCCGCCCAGTTGATGCATGGCGCTGAGCATGCTGTTGCCGACCTGGGCGCTGGCGCCGAGGGTCGCGCTGGTCAGGTTGGCAGTGCTGCTGCCTGCCAGTTGCTCGATGGCGGCACCGGCGCTGCTGTTGGTGGTGTTGAGCAGGGCGTTATACAGCGGGTTATTGTTGCCCAGGGTTGCCAGGGCGTTGGCGGCGCTGGTGCCGTTGCCGGTGTTGGCGAACTGATTGAAGGCCACGTCGTTGCGGGTATAGGTCAGGCCAACCTGGGTAGGGCTGTAATCCAGGGTGGGGGTGAGGAAGGCATAGTCGCTGGTGACCTTGCCGAATGTGCCATTGATGCTGCCGGCCTGCAGCACCGTGTAATGGCTTTGCCACGGGTAGGTGCCGGTGCCGGGATTGACCGCCAGGGTCGCGCCATTCAGGTAGGCCGTGCCACCGACCTGGACTGGAGCGCTGCTGCCGTCGGCATTCACGCCATAGGCCAGGGTCGAGCCGCTGGTCATGGTCAGGTCGCGGATGATGCTGGCGGTGCCGAGTGCAGTGTTTGTCTGCAACGTGCCTTTGACCAACAGGCTGCCGACGCTGCCGCCACCGGCATAAATACCGCCTTCATCGACGGTCACGTTGCCGGCGATCCCGCCTTGGTTGATCAGCTTCGCGCCGCTGAAAATCTCGCCGCCATCGCTGAAGTCACCGCTGCCGGTGAGGGTCCAGGTGCCTTGCTTCACGTCCAGCCATTCAAAGTTGCGGCTGTCGCCGAAACTGCCGCCGGCGGCGTCGTCCATGATCACGCGGTCATATCCCGTGCCGCCATCCACCACGCCGACAAAACGGCTGCCGCCGAGCAGGGTCAGCTTGTCATCGCCGCCGCCCAAATCCAGGGCCAGGCCGTTGCTGCCGCTGATCAAGCCAGCGTTGACCACCGTGTCGGCAAACTCGCCTACGAACTTCACGCCGAAGCCATCCAGGCCCTGGATGGTGCCGTGGTTGATCAGGGTCGTGGCTGCCAGTCCCGAGCCGTCGCTGCCGTCGTCCACCAGCACCGCGTTATTGGCGCCGCTCACCAGCGCACCGACACCGTTGAACACATAGCCACCGCCAAGGGCGATGCCTTCGCTGCCGTTGGCAAAGCCGTTCTTGTCGACGCCACCGGCGCCTACGCCCTGGATGACTCCGTAGTTTTCGATGTGGGCGATCTTGTCGATGTCCACGCCGTCGCCGTCGCCATCCGGCTGCAGTCCGGAGAATGCGCCAGTGATGGTGCCGTGGTTGATCACCGTGCCGTCGCCGTCGGAGCCAAAGCCCGAGCCGTTACGGCCGATCACCGTGCCGTAGTTGGTCAGCGTGGCGCCCAGGTCGGTGGTGATGCCGTGGCGCCCGCCGGAGATGAGGCCGTAGTTGGTGACGGTCACGCCGGTGGCGGAGTCGATGTCGACGCCGTCGAATTTGTCATCGCGCGAGTGAGCGTCGCCGGTGGAAATCTCGCCGTAGTTGGTGATGCTGGCGTTGCCGCCGGTCTTCATGCCGTCGCTGGCGTCGCCGCGAATCAACCCGCCCTGGCGGTTGATGATAGTGGTGGTGACGTTGGGGCTGCGGATCGCATCCAGGTCCAGACCTTGGCCGGTGGCAGAGCGAATGGTGCCGCTGTTGTCGATCAACAGGCTGCCGCTGGCGAAATTGCTGTCGATGCGCAGCGCGTCGTTGGCACCCTGGATCACGCCGCCGGCGCGGTTGTAGATGCTGTAGTTGCGCGCGGCGGTGAGATCGCCGCTGCTGTCGATGGCCCGGCCACCCGTGGAGGTAATGCTGCCGGCGTTGTCGATCACCACGCCATTGCCGGTGGTGCCGTCCTTCAAGGTCACCGCGACTTTGGAGGTGGTGATACTGCCCGGTGCCGAGATCGTCAGCGAGTCACTGCCGCTCAGGGTTTGCCCGGTGGTGGTCGGCGTGTCGATCTGCAGCGTCTTGGTTGGCGTGGGCGCCGCATCGACAAAACCGCTGCTGACCAGCAGGCCGAGGGTGAGCGCAAGGCGCTGGGGCGAAGGGGGCATGGCGGGCGACCTTGTTTTTGGAAAAGAGTCGACCTGTATAGCGGAGGTTTTTTACAGAATGATGGCGGGGAGGTGACGGAAGAGTGCAAGTTATTGCAGTTTTTGCAGCTTTATCATGCAATAAACGCAATATATTGCAGCTTGCCGTGTTCAGTCCGTTTGAATTGAAGGTGGGAGCGTTGAAGCGTCGTAGAAGCTTGTAGGAAAAGGCGTTAAGTGCGGCTATTGTCCTCTTTGGCAGTGTGTATCGTTCGAGGGCTCACCTATAGTTCTGCGGTTGCCGATTCATCGGTAATCGACCTTAGCCGGTCGAGAGAAAAATGATGCACAAGCGCCCGTTCAGACGTGGCGCTTTTTGCTGCCCGATTTGTTTAGCCGCATTGGGTGGCCGTTTTCATTTAATAAAATGCGATATACCCATGCCTGACTACACTCCGCTCGATAGCAACATTAGTTGTGACCCTGTCTTGTTCCTCAACCCCGATGCCGACGCCCGCGGGCTACTCGAAACCGCCACCCAGCGCATCGAGGCTGCCCGCAATTTGCTCAATAGCGTGATCTGTCTGAGTACCGAGCGCGTGGAGGGCGCGGACCTGCAACACTTCGCCTCGGCGGCGCAGCTGTTGTTGCAGGATGGTTGTGACGCCTTGCAGGCGTTGGGGTGGAAAGAGGGCAGGGTTGGCTGAGCACAAGGCCCGGATACGCTGAAGATACAATGTGGGAGCCGGGCTTGCCCGCGATGACGGTGGGTCAGTTAATACATTTGTGACTGATACACCGCTTTCGCGAGCAAGCCTGCTCCCACATTTGTCAGGGGGCAGGGTGGCTTAGGTACGGCACTCCACCAGCGTTTTCAGTTGACCCGAACCCGCCTGGTTTTCATCCGAGAGCCAACGCTCGAACCCCGCCCCAATCGCCGGCCATTCCCCATCCAGGATCGAATACCACGCCGTATCCCGGTTCCGGCCCTTGACCACGGTGTGCTGGCGAAACACCCCTTCAAAACTGAAACCCAACCGCTCGGCCGCATTTTTGGAGCGGGCGTTGGCGTTGTTGCACTTCCATTCCAGGCGACGATTTCCCAGCTCAAACGAGTGCTTGGCCAGCAGGTACACCGCCTCGGTGCTTTTCGGAGAGCGTTGCATCGGCGCGCCGAAGGTCACGTGGCCGATTTCGATGCGGCCTTGCTCGGGCACGATGGACATCAGGCTGAGGATGCCTTGCACGTCGCCGCTGGCCTTGTCGATCACGCTGAAGAAGTACGGGTCGCTGTGGGACGCGTGGTTGTTCAGCCAGGCGTCGAAGGCGGCGCGCTCGGGGAACGGGCCGTAAGGCAAATAGTCCCACAGCTTTGGATCAGCACCGGGGCCTTGCAGGGCGTTGAACAGGTCATCGCCGTGGCGGGCCGGGTCGAGTTTTTCCAGGCGGATGAAGCGCCCTTCGATAAGGGTGACGGTAGGCGCCGGGACGCCTTTCCAGTCGGCCAATGATGTCGTCATGCTGTGCTTCTCCTTAAAGACCTTTGCGAAACTGGATAAAGCCGGGGCGTTCGGCGATGCGTTCGTACAGCTGGATGGCGGTGGCGTTGGTCTCGTGGGTCAACCAGTGGACCTTGCAGCAACCATCGGCCTTGGCGGTGGTGTAGACGAACTCGATCAGTTTGCGGCCGACGCCGGTGCCACGTTGGGCCGGGTCTACCAGCAAATCCTGCAGGTAGCAGGAGTTTTCGATGCTCCAGTTGGACCGGTGGTAGATGAAGTTGACCATGCCTACGGCCTTGCCGTTCTGCCAGGCCAAGGCCGAATGGGTCGGCTCATGGGCGTCGATCAGGCGTTGCCAGGTGTTCTGGCTGACGGCGTCCGGCAACTCGGTGTTGTAGAAGCGCAGGTAGGCTTGCCACAGGGGCAGCCACGCGGCGTGGTCGGCGGCGCTGACCTGGCGGATTTCGATCTGGCTCATGTTGGCTCCTTGGGAATAAAGCGGGCGAGGGTCTGGTCGCGCACGTCGGTGCTGGCCGCCAGGCCCTTACGAACGCCGGCGATGTCCGCCGGGCTGCGGTTCTGGCTGAGTTTTCGTTTGCCTTCCAGGCGTTGGATCGGCAGGGCAAAGCCGACGATGGCCTTGAGCATGCTGTCGATGTAGTCGGCCGGGGCGTCGCTGACGTTCCAGGGCTGGGCGCGCTTGCCTTCATGGCGGTCGGTGAGGGCGCTGACCAGCTCCAGCAGGCGCTCGGCATCGGTGAACACTTCGCCGGTGCCATAGGCGTGTACCGCGATGTAATTCCAGGTCGGCACCACTTTGCCGTGTTCGGCTTTGGCCGGGTAGAACGATGGGCTGACGTAGGCCTCGGCACCGGCAAAAATCACCAGGGCCTCGCCGCCATTTTGCAGGTCCTGCCATTGGCGATTGGCCCTGGCCATGTGCCCGTAAAGGGTGCCGTTGGGCCCTTCATCTGGGTTGAGCAGCAGCGGCAAATGGCTGGCTTGCAGGCCTTGTTCACCAAAGGTCACCAGTTGCGCCAGGCGCGTGTACTGGATCAGTTGCTGGATTTCAGGCAAGTCATCGAGGGCAAAGGCGCGTGGTGTGTACATGAAGATTTTCCTTGGCGAATGCCTGCATCCTAGGCAGGCTATTGGTTCGTTGTAAGAGCCATCTACAGTCAATTTCATAGGTCCAATTCCATGCCTGCGTTAGAACCACCGCTCTCGTTCAACCCGGCGGGTATCGAGTTGGACCGTCGCCAGGGCCTCACGCGCCAGCTCTATCAGGCGCTGCGCCAGCGGGTATTGGATGGCCGGCTGGTCAGTGGCACCCGGCTCCCCGCCAGCCGCGACCTGGCGGCGGCACTGTCGATCTCACGCAACAGCGTGGTCCGCGCTTACGACCAGTTGTATGCCGAAGGATTTATTGAGGGCCGCGTGGGTGATGGCACCTATGTGGCGCAATTGCCGCAGACGCCGACGCCCGCAAAAAAACTATCCACAAAAGTGTCCACAGGGTTATCAACAGGCTTATCCCCAGGGTTATCCACAAATCGGGCGGATTTACCTGGGGTTTCGTCCAGTCAAGTTATCCACAGCGGTGCGTTGGCGCGGGTGGAAAACAATCATTTGGCACTTCCACCCAGCGGTCCGCCGAGGGCTTTCAGGGTGGGCGTACCGGCTTTTGATCTGTTCCCCTTCGACGTGTGGGCCAAGCTGAATGCGGCTTTCTGGCGCAAGCCGGACTTGCAGCAACTGTGTTATGGCGACCCGGCCGGCGACGAGCGCCTGCGTGGATTGATTGCTGCCTATTTGCGCAGTTCTCGCGGCATGCAGTGCACTGCTGAGCAAATAGTGATCACCAGTGGCGCGCAGCAGGCAATCAGCCTTTGTGCACAGTTACTGGTGGAGCCCGGCGATGCAGTTGCCATTGAAAATCCGGGGTATCGGGCGGCGGGCCATGCGTTCGCGGTGGCGGGGGGCCAATTGCATGGCGTGACGGTGGACAGCGAGGGCATCGACTGCGCTGCCTTGAACGGCCTCGGCAGTTGCCGTCTGGCCTACGTCACCCCGTCGCATCAATACCCAACGGGTGTGGTGATGAGCCTGGCCCGGCGCCTGGAACTGCTGGCTTGGGCCGAGCGTACGGGCGGCTGGATCGTCGAGGACGACTACGACGGTGAGTACCGCTACAGCGGCGCGCCCTTGGCGCCATTGGCAGCCCTCGATCGTACGGGGCGGGTGCTGTATGTCGGGACCTTCGGCAAGGTGGCCTTTCCGGCGCTACGCCTGGGTTACCTGGTGTTGCCGGTCGGCCTGGTCCAGGCCTTTGCCCGGCGCCGCGCGGTGGACGTGCGCCACTCGGAAGTCAGCACTCAAGCGGTGATGGCGGAGTTCATGGCGACCGGGCATTTCCAACGCCATGTGCGCCGCATGCGCCGAGCCGCGCAAAGCCGGCTCAATGCGCTGGTGGCCGAATGGCCCGCCGGTATCGATGGCGTTGGCCGCCTACCGTCAGTGGCGGCCGGGCTGCACTTGACCGTGCGGGTCGACAGTCTGGCGCGGGAAAAGGCGCTGATCGCCCAGGCCGCGGCGGTGGGTGTGGAGATCAATGGCCTGAGCAACTATTGGCTGCCGGACTCACTCACGCCGCAGGATCAGCGTGCCGGATTGGTGTTGGGGTTTGCTGCCGTGCCCGAGGCGCAGATCAGTCAGGCGTTGAAGCGCTTGGGCCAGGTTTGGCGCGCGCCGGTTACGCGCTGAGGCGCAACCGGCGGTAACCGATCAGGTGCCTGACTTGATCTTGGTCCAGGCGCGGGTCCTGGCCCGTTCGGCGTCACGTCCCAGGGGCTTGAGGGTATACAGCGTGGCCATGGCCGCCTCGGTCGGGTACAGGTTGGGGTTGTTGCGAATCGCCGGATCCACCAACCCGGTGGCGTCCTTGTTGGGGTTGGGGTAGCCGACAAAATCGCTGATCGGCGCAATTACGCCGGGTTGCAGCAGATAGTTGATAAAGGCGTAGGCGTCTTCCGGGTCCTTGGCGCCTTTGGGGATGGCGAGCATGTCGAACCAGATCGGCGCGCCTTCTTTCGGCAGTCGCATGTCCACGGTCACGCCGTTCTTGGCTTCCTTGGCGCGGTTGGCGGCCTGGGAGAAGCTGCCGGAATAGCCGACCGCCACGCAGATGTCACCGTTGGCAATGTCGGCCATGTACTTGGACGAGTGGAAATAGGTGATGTACGGGCGAATCTTCATCAGCAGCGCTTCGGCTTTGACATAGTCCGCCGGGTTGCTGCTGTTGGGGTCCAGGCCCAGGTGCTGCAAGGCCAGCGGCAGAATTTCCGAGGGCGAATCCAGCAGCGCCACGCCGCATTGCTTGAGCTTGCTGATGTTCTCTACGTTGAAGATCAAGTCCCAGCTGTCCACGGGCGCGTTGGCCCCCAGCGCGGCCTTGACCTTGTCCGGGTTGAAACCGATCAGGATGGTGCCGTACATGTAGGGCACGGCGAATTTATTGCCGGGGTCGTTGGCCTCGATCAGCTTCATCAACTTGGGATCGAGGTGGTTCCAGTTGGGCAGTTTGCTTCGGTCCAGCGGCTGGAACACCGAGGCTTCGATCTGCTTGGCCAGGAACACGTTGGACGGCACCACCACGTCATAGCCGGAGTTGCCGGTCAGCAGCTTGGCCTCCAGGGCCTCGTTGGTGTCGAAGATGTCGTAGACCAGCTTGACGCTGGGGTTCTGCGCCTTGAAATCTTCCAGGGCCTTGGGGGTGATGTAGTCGAACCAGTTGTAGACCCGCAGGGTTCTTTCTTCGGCGTGCGCGGCCCCGCTCAGCACGGCAGCGCAGAGGACGAGATGCTTGAGCATGTTCATTGGGCGAATCCCTCAAAACCTTCGAGAACGTTGACGGCATTGATGCCGATTTCTTCCACGGCGTAGCCGCCTTCCATCACAAACAGCGTCGGTTTGCCGAGGCGGGCGATTCGCGCACCCATCGCCAGGTAGTCGGGGCTGTCGAGCTTGAACTGGGAGATCGGGTCGTCCTTGAAGGTGTCCACGCCCAGCGAGACCACGATGATGTCGGCGCCATAGCGTTCAATCTCCTCACACGCCTGCTCCAGGGCGGCACTCCAGCGGTCCCAGCCAGAACCTGCAGGCAGCGGGTAATTGAAGTTGAAACCTTCACCGGCGCCTTCGCCCAACTCGTCGGCATAGCCCAGGAAGAACGGAAATTCCGCTTCCGGATGGCCATGAATCGAGGTGAACAGCACATCGCTGCGCTCGTAGAAAATCGACTGGGTACCGTTGCCGTGGTGGTAGTCCACGTCGAGGATGGCGACCTTCCCGTGGCCCTGGTCGAGAAACGCCTGGGCTGCGATCGCCGCGTTGTTCAGGTAGCAATAGCCGCCCATCAAGTCGCTGGCGGCATGGTGCCCGGGCGGACGGCACAGGGCGAAGGCACTGTGAGCGCCTTGCTGGATCGCCTGTTGCGCCGTCAGCGCGACTTGCGCTGCGCTGTAGGCCGCTTGCCAGGTACCGGCGGTGATCGGCGCGCCGCCGTCGAAGCTGTAATAGCCGAGCTGGCCGTGCAGGCTGGTGGGGATGACCCGGCGCAAGGTGCGTGCGGGCCAGGTGTAGGGCAGCAAGTCTCCATCCTGGCCGAACGCGGTCCAGCGTTGCCAGGCGTCTTTGAAGAAGTCCAGGTATGCCGGGCTGTGAATACGTTGCAGCGGCGCCAGGCCAAAATCCTCCGGGGCTTGCACCGGTCCCAGTTCGCGATCCCTGACGCGTTGCAGCACGTGGTCGGCGCGCGAGGGCATTTCGAAACACGGCATCAGTTGCCCGTCCATCAACTCGCACCGGCCATGGTGCAGGTGGTGATCGTCCGAGTAGATCGTCAGCATATTGTTGTTCTCCGCAGGCTGAATCGGTGAGGTCCAGTCTTGCGGCGGGCGCGGTTTATGAGAATGGCAGGAGCGGCCAAAAGGAGATCTATATGGCCAAATTATCTGTCCGCAATTCGCCCCTCAATAGCGCAGCCATGCCCTTGAATGGATCAAGGCCGGAACTGGCTGGGCGCGACCCCGCTCCAGCGTACAAATGCATGGCGGAAACTGGCGGTCTCGCTGAAACCCAACTGCTCGGCAATCCGATGGATCGGCAGCGCATCTTCCCCCAGCAACTGCTTGGCCCGCTCGAAGCGTAGCTCGTCGAGCAGTTCCTGGTAGCTGCACCCCAGGTTCTGCAAATGCCGGCGCAGGGTGCGAGCTGAACAGTTCATCTGCAGCGCCAGCCCATCAAGGCCCGGGGCCGCGTGCAACTGCGACCCCAGCAATTGGCGAATCCGCCCCAGCCAGGCCTGGCGCCCGGTGAATTCGGTGTTCTGCTTGCGGCAGCGCTCGGCCATGGCCTGGTGCGTTACCGCATCGGCCAGGGGCAATGGCTGGTCTAGCCAGCGGCGGTCGAAGGCAAACGCATTGGCCGTGGCTTCAAATTGCAGCGGGCAATCGAAGTGTTCGGCGTAGTGGGCCCGATAGGCCGGGGCGTCGTGTTCAAAGCGCGCGCCGAGCAAGGGCAGGGGCTGACCCAGCAAGTCGTCGCAGATGACTTTCAACGAGACCAGGCACAGTTCGACGTTGAACATCGCCAGCGCCGGGTCTTCTCGATAATCGCTGGCGGTGAACCAGATGCGCTCCTCTTCTTGCACCAGGCTCAGCTCAAAGAGTGTTCCCAACAGTGCGGGATAACACAGGGCCAGGCGCAAAGCGTCACCGAAGGTGGCACTGGTGAGCAGGGCATAGCCAAGCATGCCGTAGGACGAAACATGCATGCGCTGGCCCAGTTCCAGGCCGATATCCTGCTGCAACGCCACGGCATTGGCACACACCCGCATCTCCTGGTGGGTGGTAATACGCGCATCGGCGCGGCCCAGGTCGGCCGCGCAGATACCGCTGCCGGCCAGCAACGCTTCGCTGGGCATGCCCTGGGCCTTGAAGGTGCCGAGTATCAGGGAGACGGCGTTGAGGGTGGTGAGGTGTGAATGCAACATGGGCAATTCCCGCCGGAGACTGCCCTGGACCGAGCAAGTTACATGCCGCGCCGCGTCATCAGCCGATCGCGAAGAATACCCGCGTGGCCTGGTCGAGGCTGAATTCGCTGCGGTAAAACGCGGCCAGTTGGTGCTCGCTCAAGCCTTCAGTCGTATCGGCAGCAGAGCCGCGGCGGAATTCGTCCGGGGTTTTCAGGCGTGCCGAGATAAACGCCTTGGCCGGTGTCCAGGCGGCCGAATAGTGAAAGTGCGCATACCAGAGGATCTTGCGGGTGGAGCGCTCGGTGATGGTGTACTCGTCCAGGTAGTCCGGGCTGGGTGCCTTGAGGCGGCGACGGTTGATGGTTTTCTTGATGGTGATTTCGTTGCGGTTTTTCAGCCATTCCACGCCGTCGAGGGTGGGGGGGCGTTGTTTGGTCAGTTGCAACCGATGCTGGGCAGCCTTTTGGTAAAGCGCTTCGGCTGCCTGGCTGAGCTGTTTGCCCAGGGCGGCGGCGGAAGTGGTATCACTTTCCGTGGCGTTGATCAGGGTCAAGGCGTGCTCGATGTCTCGATCCGCTTGTTCCAGGTGCATGGCGTGCTGGTGAAGCATCTGCTCGATGCCTTCGATGGTGCGGGCAGGCTTGCTCATCTGCACGGCGGCCCGCTGGTTGAAGGTGGGCAAGCCATCGATCAATGCCTGCCCATCGCGCAGGCTGGTTGCCAGGTCGGGCGCGGGAGGCGGCGTGGCCGGTGCCTCGATATGCCGGAACCACAGGCCCGGGAGTTTCTCGTGGAAGGTCGCCATTACGGTGTCGGTCAGCGGTGACTTGATGTCGACCAAGTGGGTCTCCAGGCCAAGTTCTGTCAGGCGTGGCTCGCCTACCAGCACGCCGTCGAAGCGGGTCTTGATGAATTTCTTGCGCGGGCGCGGCGGCGTCGGCGGCGGGGTTGGCCGATTCCTGAGCATGTCGCGTTCGGCATGCAGCAAGGTCAGGTTGCTCAACGCGCGCTGGGAAAATTCACTCAATTGCTGGCGCAACTGCTGGATCGGCGTGTCCTGGGCGGAATCGGGAAACTCTCCGGGGAAGTCTTCCAGGCGTTCATCCACGTGCTTGAACTGATCAATCAGGCTGCTCAGGGTTTCGATGCGCTCATCGAGCCGCGACTCGCTGCGTTCGCTCAGGGTGTCGCTCAAGGTTCGCACTGCGATGGCCGCCTTGTCGATAATCTGGTCGATCGCCGTCCAGGCCTGTGGGTCGGTGCCGAGGGTGGTTTTGGACACGCAGAGGTTGCGCGCCAGCATCACTTGTAGGGCCTTGAGGTGATCGCTGGTGTAGGACGGCAGCAGGCGCCTGGTCTCCTGGATCAGTTGCAGGCCCTCTCTGGCCAGTCCCTTGAGTTGGTCGAAGCGGGAGGTGGTGTAGTCGATGCGAGTGATCATGTCCTGGATCAGCTCGCTCATTTGCCGCGCGTCTTCGATATGCCGTTCCCCGGGCGCTTCAATCTGGCGTTCGACCTGGTCGAGCACGGTCTTGAGCTTGGGGCTGAACCGGGTCTGGACTTCACTGATGCCGGCCTGGTTGAGATCGAGCTGAGCCTTGAGATAGCCCAGTGCCCGAGGCTGGTAGTCGGGCATGTTGGTGAAGATGCTCAAGGTTTGCAGATTTTGCAGTGCGGCGTCGTACGCGCTGCGCTGGGTGTCGAGTTTCTCCAGGTAAGTCTGGCGCCGGGCGTCGGCGGAGGTGCCCGGGGCGTTGTTCATGGCTTGGCGCGCGAGCTCCAGTTGGCGCTGGGCTGCCTGCTTGCCGCTTTCAAACAGTGCCAGTTTCGCGCGAACCTCGGCGGCTTTGACGGTGGCCTGGTCCTGGGCTTTCTTGGTCATGATTTTTGGCCCGCCGCCGCGCAGGTGCAGGCGCGTGTCGATGAACCATTCTCCCTTGAGGTTATGAATCAGCAGCGGGCCGGTGTGGGCGGGTTGGCTCGGGTCGACAATCAGCACGTTGGCGTTTTCGTCCAGCTGCACTTCGAACCAGCGCTCTCCCACAGGCGCATACCATTTCGTACCCAACGGGTAGAGATGCTGATGGGCGTCGACCTGGGCGCTGGCCTGCCCGAGCCCTTCGGGCTTGCTGACCTTGAAGCGATCCAGCAGGTGTGCGAGGCCGCTGGGAGTGCGGGTGACGGCGCCAAGTACATGCAGCGACTGTGGATGGCCGGCCGGCAGTTCGGTGGTCGCGATGTTCGGCTGTTGCTGGATCACGCTGGTCTTGGGTTTGGCCGGGGCGAGGGGAGCTTTTTCCGCCTGATAACCCGGCAGGCGACGGCTGGCGGGGTGGCTGCGGCCGGTGGCGTGCAGGGTGATAGCCATGCCCAGGTTCAGCAGCAGTTCGGTGAAGGCCTGCCATTGGTCTTCGGATTTGCCACGTTGTTGTGCGTCGGCCAAGGCTTGTACCTGGTCCATGAGTTGCCAGATCCACGCCGCTGTACCTGCAGTGCGGCCCAGGAACGGCAGTGCAGCATTGAGCAGCAACCAGCCGGCCCGTTTGAATGTCGCCCAGCGGGCTTCGGTGTTGGACACCGATTGGCGGTCGGCCAGCTCCACCAGGGCCTTGGCGTTGGCGCGGAACAAGCTCTCGAACAGATCCCCAGGCAGTACTTGGGTACCCAAGGCCATGGGGCCGGACATCGCCCAGAGCTTGGTCGGCTCCACCAGAAACCGCAGCACCGCCCACGGCGAAGGCAATGCGCCTGGGAACACGTAGTTGACGTAGTCGCTGCGCACGCTTTCCGGCAGCCACGCCAGCACTGAATCGCGCAGGTTGCGGTCCTGGGTCAGGGTGTACAGCAAGTTGGCGGGCGACGGGTATTGACTCAAGGGTTGGTCGAACAGTGGCCGATACAACAGGCAAGGGCCCGCGCTCGGGTCTTGAGGGCCGATGACGAACATGTTGGCCACCTCATCCACTGTGTTTCCGGCCCGGCGTTGCGGGGCAAATGCCAACGGGCGCAAAACAATCTTCTGACCCTGTACCTGGCGCTTGGCAACATCTGTCTCCATCAGCGCCGCGACGTACCGGTAGCCGAGTTCGTCGATACCCGCTTCCTGGTGGATCTTGCATTGCAGCGCCAGCAACGGCAGCTGCACCTGCAGGTGCTGGCGGTACAGCTGCTGGCGGCGGGCTGACTCCAGTGAGTCATCCAGCAGCTTGGCCTTGACCAGTGCCGGGTAGCGGTTGCCGATATCGGCCTGGCTGATCAAGCGTTCGACGTAGGCCACCGTCAGCCACGCGGGAGCCTTTGTTGCGTTGTGCAAACGCAAGGTCTTGTTGCCCAGCGGCAGGGCGATCAGGTTTTGCAGCGCCAGGTCCGCCAGCCGGAACGTGGTTGTCTCGACCTGTCCGGGTACGGTGAAGAGGCCCCATACCACCTGGCTGTCTACGCGCATTTCAAGGTCGTTGAGGTTCAGTTGAGCTGCATCGGGATGGTCGGCGGTCATGCGCGCTTTCAGTTGAGTGAGGGCGTAGTCGCGCAAGGGCGGGATGTCATCCTGGTAGGACTTGCCCTGGTTCTGGCTGTGCAGCGCCGCGAGGTCTTTCAAGTGCCGGGCGTACAGGTTCAGGTCACTGGTCAGGGCATTGGCCAGCCAGTTGGGCAGCCGGGCTTGATACCAGTCGAGGTCGGGGTCCTGGCGGGCAACCAGCGACTGCACGGCCGGCGGTGCGCCGAGCGGTTCGGGGTTGGCATCGACCTGGCGCAGGGTGGGGAAATCAATGGCCGCAATGGCCTCGATCTGAATGCCGATCAGCGCGCAGGCCAGCTGGTCGAAGAAGTTGCCGTCGGGGCGGTACAGTCGCCATTGCAATTGTGTACGTACCATCAAGGTGCCCAAGGCGTTGCCCAGGTTCTCAAGGGTGGCAAACTTCTGATAACCATGTACCAGCGAATGGCTGAGGATCCGCGAGTTCGATTGATGGGTACCGATCAGCACGGCCATGGGCATCAGGTTGAGCGCGGTCAGGGTGTTACCTTCCACCTGGCAGATATCGATCAGGTAGGCCTTGCTGGCATAGGTGTCGGTAGCCTGACGGTTGCTTTGGTCGGGGGCGTTGAACAGTCCCCGGGCCATGGCACAGTCATCACTGTCCCAGCCCTCGACCGTGTCGACATTCCACACCGCCTGCAGGCTGCTGGACAGCGTGCGCCACTGGGGTTGGCCTTCGATCATGCGGTTCCAGTAATTGAGCTGTTGCTCCTGGAAGGCACAGAGCATGACGGGCGCCAGCACATTGAGCATCTGGGCGATCTCGCCGATGCGCACCGGCAAGTGCAGCGGTGGGTCGCTGAGCGGCTGCTGGGTCAAGAAATGCACACCCTCGATGTAAAGGGTCGGGAGGCCCGATACAGCCTGGTGCGCAAGGATATCGGTGAGGGTCTGGTAGCGGGGTTCGAGTGGCTGAACCTGGTCACCGACAACCCCCCAGGCGGGTGTGCAGACCAGGACGATATCCGGGTCCAGTGCCAAGGCGGGATATAACGTGTGCAGTGAATAGCGCAACTGCACCGAAGCGGTCTCGCGAAACGAGGGGCCCAGGCACAGTTGGGTGAGCAGGCTTTCAGGCGTTGGACGGAGCGGGGTGGGTGTGGTCATGGCGGGCATCCCTGGCGTATGAAAACGACCCGAGGCGATGCCTCGGGGGGTTCATGCTAGGGAGCGGCCTGGCAGATCAGGGGGTGGATATATAGGGCGACCAGCCTCAGGCGAGTTCGCCGCACAGGTCCAGTTCCACCAGGCGGCGAACCTCGGCCACCGGCAGGCCGGCACCGAGCAGTGCGTTGAGCTTGCCGAACGCGGCCTCGCGGGTCATCCCGCCACCTGACAACACGCCCACGCCACGCAAGCGGCTACCGGCTTCGTACACATCCAGCTCCACACCGCCTTCATGGCATTGGGTGATTGCCACCACCACCACGCCGTTATCCTGCGCGCGCTGGAGGCTGGCGAGGAACTGGGGGTTGTCGCTCGGCCCGGTGCCGCTGCCGAAGCATTCCAGCAGCAGCGCCTGGATGCCGCTGTCGATCAACCCGTCCAATTGCGCGGCGGCGATGCCCGGCACCAGTGGCAGCACGCCCACATTGATCAGCGCCTTGGGCTGGCGGTAATGCAGCGCCGCCGGAATCATATCCGCCTTGGCGACGCCGCCGTTACGCTGCAATGCGGCAAACGGGTGGCGACCAAAACTGCGGATTTTCGCGCAACGGGTCGGGGCCATCAGTGCGCCGTGGAAGTACAGTTGCACGCCCGGCGCCAGGCCTTCGCCCAAGGCTGCCAGCGCACCGCTGACGTTTTCCCAGGCATCGCTGTCGGGCACACCGGCCGGCAGCATCGAGCCGGTAAACAGCACCGGTGCGGGCAGGCCCAGCAGTTGGAAACTCATGGCGGCCGCGCTGTAGGCCAGGGTGTCGGTGCCGTGCAGCACCAGTACGGCGTCGCAACCCTCGTCCACCGCCTCAACCACGGCGGCGCGCAGGCGCTGCCAGTAGGCGGGGGTCATGTTGGCGCTGTCGATCAGCGGGGACATTTCCCGGAAGCGCCAGGCTGGCATATTCAGTTGGGCGAGGGCTTCGCTCATTCGCGCTTCAAAACCCGAAGCGGGGGCCAGGCCGTTTGCGCTGGCCTGCATGCCGATGGTGCCGCCGGTGTAGAGCACCATGACGTTGTTGGCTGGTTGCATTGAAGAATCTCCTGAACGAAAAACGCCGCCGGGCCCAGAGCATGCCCAAGGCCGGGCGGCGTGTCATCTATCTAGGTTTAGCGTTGCG
>Ga0126362_10000460_pt1 | contig 18331 bp, 13 predicted proteins | sample ANMtaG_FD_126269 | JGI IMG/M metagenome (GOLD analysis project Ga0126362, IMG submission 126269) | Continental margin sediment microbial communities from North Pacific Ocean - ANME2c_DSS_Sorted | ecosystem: Environmental > Aquatic > Marine > Continental margin > Sediment | place: Pacific Ocean... | reverse complement strand
CCAGACCCTCATGGATCGCCGCTTGCGCCATCACGCGCAGGCTGCCTAACCTCTCACCCTAGGTGGACAAGAGCCTCCGTTCCTGAGCGTCCCTGATCGTCTCAAATCACCTGACGACGGACAACAGGTGACCTGACCCGCGGGCTGCAACCGGCCGTGTACGTCCGGTCACAGCGCGCAGACGCGTGCTCTCCGGTTCTTCGTCGTGTGGAGTTGATCGTCCCGCCCGGCGTCTCGTATCCGGCGCTGCCGTGAGGCAGCGAGGAGGAAGGTTTTGGGCGCAGTTCGGCCTACTCGCCCGGCGTCGTCTTGTCGTCCCAGCGGCTCGAGATCCGGAAGATCCTGTCCCTCACGACGGGGAGGACGTTTCGAAGCGGGACCGGCGGCGAGACCGCCGTCTCCTCACATCGCACGACCTCCGCCCGGCTCTTGCCCTGGCGCCTGATCTGGCGGAGTTGCCCCTCCGCCACCTCCGCCCCTCGTATCGGCTCTTCCCATCCCATCCGATTTGATCGGAGCTCGTGGTTGACCTCCGCCGGAAGACGGGTCCGATTTCTTGGCGGTGGCTATCGCCGACGACGTTGTGGAGCTTCCGAAGTAGAAGCCCACGACGGTTACGAAAACGGTAGCGAGCGTTGTGAAAACCTGATTTGAGAAATCATCACCTTCTTTACTGCGCTTTGAGAAGTACTTAACGTCGTATAGCTGGCTCTGATCTTTCGGGTCCAGCAAAGGCGTGCCGTCCACATTCTTTAATGGTTGCGCGGCGACCACGAAGACGGCACGCAGATCGTCGACCTGCGACTGCCTCACACCTTTCAGATCTCCACCGCCAGCCGCGATTTCCGGGCCGGAAAGACCGCTTTGGAGGAAGGAGGACATGCAGACGAAACTCAAGACCAAGCTGAACGCGATCAGAGCTCGCACCGATCCTTCGGGCAGCCCGAGGGCTTGATCGTCCTTGGTGATCTTCAACAACGAATAGATAATCGCCAAGCCTGCCATCAGCGCGACGATGACGGTCAGGCTGACCACCGTCATCCGGCTCAGGATGAGTGCACTTCTGAATTCCGGGGCTTCCGAGATCGACGGAAAGAAATGGTACGTCGCAACACCGGACAGCAGTATGAGGAGAGAGGCCACGATGAAGGGTGCGGCCTGATTGGTGAAGAAGGAAACGAATGATCGGATCGTTACCGCGAATCCTACGTCTTCGTGCCTCCTCTTTTCCACCTCTTCAGATTCTTCCGCCTTTCCGCCATTGGCCATGCCGCCCTCCCGGGTTGTCGACACCGATAGGATCTCCGACCGAACAGGTTTTCGCTACCCGATGTGGAGCGATCTGTTCTATCCGCGCACTTCGCGTGTGGCAACTTCACGTTAACGATATCGGGACCTATCTGCCTCCCGCTCCGGAAGGGTGCCTCATCTGTCCAACGACCGCGCTGTGACGTGAACGCTGCGCGCGTGATGCTCGCGCGCGGGCTCGCGGCCTTGACCGAGACAGGGGAGGCCGTGCCCCTGAGGACGCCGACGTGGGCCGATAGGCCTTGCGTCGTCCCGGAACTCTCCTCGTTGCCATCTGGCAGTGCCCGAGGAGACGTCGGATGGATGCATCGACCCTATAAGTGCGGCTGGGGGCGGAGTGGAAGCCGTCGAACAAGGGGCCCTCGACCGGCCCGGGCGGCGCCACGCATCCTGGAGCGCAGGTACCGCGACGCTGACGATCCCCAGACCGTGGCGGCCCTCAGCAGCGATGACCGTCAGGAGGCTTTCCGAGGGCCCGGCGAGAAGATTGATGAGGGGACGGGGGACATCGCCCCCGCACCTTTTCGCCAGTCTGCAAACGTCATGGTCTGTCTTCGGTGTCGTCCAGCTAGAGCGTCGGGTAGATAAAACCGGGCATCCCCACGACCTGCGTCCCCTCACCGATGCCCATTATGCTTCACAAACCGGCAGCATATCCGCACGTACTGGCAGCACTTTGCTGCACGTCACAGACAAAACAAGCCGGAACAACTAGCTGCACCCTGTTGTGCTCCCGCACGTGTCACACTTGAGGCAGGTGCCGTTACGGACGAGCGTGAAGTTCGCGCATTCCGGGCAGGCCTCGCCGACATAGCCCTTCATCTTCGCCTCGGCCCGACGGTCGGCGACGCTGCGCTCGGCCGGTTCGGGCTGCTGGAAGGGCAGGCTCTCGATGGCCTCGGCCGGCTCCGCCTTCAGCGCGGTGGCGCCGCGCAGTGCGTGGACCGTGCCGCCGGCCGGCGCGCTCTGACCGGCCGAGGCCGAGCCGATGCCGACCGTGCCGCCCGCCGGGCCGCCCTGGATCAGGGTCAGCCGGTCTGCAGAACCACGCAGCAGGCCGCGCGAGACGACCATCGAGGCGGGCGCGGGCTTCGGGCCCTCGCGGGTGGTGTCGCCGCTCTCGCCCCCGCCGATCACGGTGCCGCCGATCTCGTTCGGGTTCACATGGGCGAGGTCCGCCCGGCCGAGATAGGAGACCGCCAGCTCGCGGAAGACGTAGTCGAGCAGCGAGGTCGCGTTCTTGATCGCGTCGTTGCCCTGCACGAAGCCCGCCGGCTCGAAGCGGGTGAAGGTGAAGGCCTCGACATATTCCTCCAGCGGCACGCCGTATTGCAGGCCGAGCGAGATCGCGATGGCGAAGTTGTTCATCAGGCTCCGGAAGGTCGCGCCCTCCTTGTGCATGTCGATGAAGATCTCGCCGAGGCGCCCGTCATCGTACTCGCCGGTGCGGAGATAGACCTTGTGGCCGCCGACCACCGCCTTCTGGGTATAGCCCTTGCGCCGGGCCGGCAGCTTCTCGCGGGAGCGGATGCGCTCGACGCGCTCGATCACCCGCTCGACGATCTTCTCGGCGGCGATCGCCGCCTTGGCCGCAGCCGGGGCCTGGACCAGAGCCTCGATCGCCTCCTCGGCCTCGTCCGCCTCATCCGAGATCAGGGCGGCATTCAAGGGCTGCGACAGCTTGGAGCCGTCGCGGTAGAGAGCATTCGCCTTGAGGGCGAGGCGCCAGGACAGCAGGTAGGCCGCCTTGCAATCCTCCACCGTCGCGTCGTTGGGCATGTTGATGGTCTTGGAGATCGCCCCCGAGATGAAGGGCTGGGCCGCCGCCATCATCCGGATGTGGCTCTCGACCGAGAGGTAGCGCTTGCCGAGCCGCCCGCAGGGATTGGCGCAGTCGAAGACCGGATAGTGCTCGACCTTCAGGAAGGGTGCTCCCTCCAGGGTCATCGCCCCGCAGATATGGGTATTGGCGGCCTCGATCTCCTTCCGCGAGAAGCCCAGGAACGGCAGCAGCTCGAAGGTCGGGTCCGACAGCCTCTCGGCGGGCACCTTCAGGGTCCCTGTGAGGAAGTCGTCGCCGAGCGTCCAGCGGTTGAACACGAACTTGATGTCGAAGGCCGATTTCAGGCCCGCCTCGATCGCCGCGATCTTCTCGTCCGAGAAGCCCTTGGCCCGGAGCGAGCCCGGGTTCACAGCCGGCGCCTGCCCCATCGAGCCGTGGCCGACCGCGTAGGCCTCGATCTCGGCGATCTCGGACTCCCGGTAGCCCAGCGCCCGCAGCGCGTCCGGCACCGCGCGGTTGATGATCTTGAAGTAGCCGCCGCCGGCGAGCTTCTTGAACTTCACCAGGGCGAAGTCGGGCTCGATGCCGGTGGTGTCGCAATCCATCACGAGGCCGATCGTGCCGGTCGGCGCGATCACGGTGGCCTGCGCGTTGCGGTAGCCATGCTCCTCGCCGAGCGCCAGCGCCCGGTCCCAGGCCGCCTTGGCATGGGCGCCGAGATCGGCCTGCGGGATGTTGGCGTGGTCGAGGGGCACGGGGATGACGTTGAGGAACTCGTAGCCCGCAGCCTCGCCATGGGCCGCCCGGCGATGGTTGCGGATCACCCGCAGCATCGCGTCGGCATTCTCATCGTAGGCCGGGAAGGTGCCGAGCTCGGCCGCCATCTCGGCGGAGGTGGCATAGGCCACGCCGGTCATGATCGCGGTGAGCGCGCCGGCGAGCGCCCGGCCCGCATCGGAATCGTAGGACAGGCCCATGGTCATCAGCAGGCCGCCGATATTGGCGTAGCCGAGGCCCAGCGTCCGGTACTGGTAGGACAGCTCCGCGATCTCCTTCGAGGGGAACTGGGCCATCATCACCGAGATCTCGAGCACCACCGTCCAGAGGCGGTTCAGGTGCTCGTAGGCCTCCACGTCGAAGCGCTTGGTCTCACGGTCGTAGAGGGTGAGCAGGTTCGTCGAAGCGAGGTTACAGGCCGTGTCGTCGAGGAACATGTACTCGGAGCACGGGTTCGAGGCCCGGATCCGGCCGCCCGACGGGCAGGTGTGCCAATCGTTCATCGTGGTGTTGAAGTGCAGGCCCGGATCCGCCGAGGCCCAGGCCGCCTCGCCGATCCGCTCCCAGAGGTCGCGCGCCTTCAGGGTCTTCGAGACCTTGCCCGTGGTGCGGGCCGTGAGGTTCCAGTCGGCATCCGCCTCGACGGCCCGCAGGAAGCCGTCGGTCAGCGAGACCGAGTTGTTGGAGTTCTGGCCCGAGACCGTGAGGTAGGCCTCCGAATCCCAGTCGGTGTCGTAGATCGGGAACTCGATCTTGGTGAAGCCTTGGCGAGCGAACTGCACCACGCGCTTGATATAGGCGTCCGGCACGGAGGCCTTGCGGGCGGCCCGGATCTCGCGCTTCAGCGCCGGGTTGCGCTCGGGGTCGAAGCAGGCATCCCCTTCCGCCTCGCACTGCGTGCAGGCCTTCATCACCAGCGTGAGGTGCTTCGAAACGACCTTGGAGCCGGTCACCAGGGCGGCGACCTTCTGCTCCTCCTTCACCTTCCAGTCGATGAAAGCCTCGATATCGGGATGGTCGATATCGACGATCACCATCTTGGCGGCGCGCCGGGTGGTGCCGCCGGACTTGATCGCGCCCGCCGCCCGGTCGCCGATCTTGAGGAAGCTCATCAGGCCCGACGACTTGCCGCCGCCGCCGAGCTTCTCGTTCTCCGCCCGCACCATCGAGAAGTTGGACCCGGTGCCGGAGCCGTACTTGAACAGGCGTGCCTCGCGCACCCAGAGGTCCATGATGCCGCCCTCGTTGACGAGGTCGTCCTGGACCGACTGGATGAAGCAGGCATGCGGCTGCGGATGCTCGTAGGCCGAGGCCGACTTCGTCAGCGCACCCGTCTTCCAGTCGCAGTAATAGTGGCCCTGGCTCGGGCCATCGATGCCATAGGCCCAGTGCAGGCCGGTGTTGAACCATTGCGGCGAGTTCGGCGCCACCATCTGGCGGGCGAGCATGAAGCGAAGCTCGTCCATGAAGGCCGAGGCGTCCTCCTCCGAGGAGAAGTAGCCGCCCTTCCAGCCCCAATAGGTCCAGCAGCCGGCCAGCCGGTCGAAGACCTGCGTCGCCGAGGTCTCGGAGCCGTAGCGCTCCTCCTCAGGCAGCGCCTCGAGCGCCGCCTCGTCGGCGACCGAACGCCAGAGGAAGGAGGGAACGTCGTTCTCCTCGACCTTGCGCAGGTGCGCGGGCACGCCCGCCTTGCGGAAATACTTCTGGGCGAGCACGTCGCTCGCCACTTGGCTCCAGCTCTCGGGCACCGAGATGCCATCGAGGCGGAAGACCACCGAGCCGTCCGGATTGCGGATCTCGCTCAGGACCTTGCGGAAGGCAATGGCCGCATAGGGAGGCTGGCCGGCCGTGGTGTAGCGACGCTCGAACCGCATGAAACACACCTCTCCCGACAGGGCACGACGACCCTGCCCGCGCGGCTGCGCAGGTTATGGTCCCAACTCTGGGGATGCCGGCTCCGCTACATCCGCGACGCGGAGTCAGGGCCGGCAGCTATGACGTGAAGGCTCGGGACGCCCCTCGAAACCACTCGCCCGGGGCGCCCGAACCATGACCCGGAGATTAACGCCGGGCTCGCCGTCACGTCAACAAGTGGTGTGCCGGCTCCGAGTTCCCCGCTAGATGTGGTAGAGAATGCGAAATCCCTGTGGATATCCGGCACCCCGCCGCTAAGTGCTCTTTCGGCTTCCGGGATTCGGAGCGGGAAAATTTTGGATTCACAGGCGTCGGCAACCCGCCCGCCTCGATTCCTGCGGGCCGCGTCCGGGAGCGACATTTCGGCGACACTCCGGCCCATGCTGCCGCCGCCTTTCGGCTGGACTCGCAGGCGCGGGCTCACCATAACCGCGCAGGAATCCCTGCGCCTGCGCGGGGCTCGGCGGACGGCTCGGGAACGGCGATGGCTCTCAAGGACACGCTTCTGCGCATCTTCACGTGGTGGAACGGCCAGACGGTCTCGCTCGCCATGTACACCGCGCGCAGCGGCACCTTCGTCGGCAGCGACGAGCTCGGCAACAAGTACTACAAGGCCATCGGGCCGCTGATCGACCGCTCAGTCGGGCCGGAGCGGCGCTGGGTCGTCTATAACGGCTATGCCGACGCCTCGAAGGTGCCGCCGGGCTGGCGCGCCTGGCTCTGCCATAACGGGGACGTTCCGCCGAGCGAGGAGGATTACCAGCCCCGCGCTTGGCAGAAGCCGCATGTCGAGAACCAGACCGGCTCGCCCGACGCCTACCGGCCGAAGGGCTCGCAGCTTTCCTGGGGCGCGCGACCGGCCGCGACCGGCGACTACGTGCCGTGGACGCCCGACGCGTAGGCCTTCGCCCTCAATTCACCACCGTTCGGGTCTTGAGTGCCGGCCACGACGCTCCCGACCGGGAGTCCTTCCAGCGGCCGCGAGGCCGGGAAGGTCCGTTGAGAGACACCGAACACGGGCCGCGCGACGTCCATCCCGCGCATGCCCGGAGGGCCTGAGCCTTGAGCCGCATCCCCGCACGCCTGTCGCGCGCCGCGCTCACCGCGACCGTACTCATCCTCGGCGCCCTGCCCGCCTCGGCGGACAAGATCAAGAACCCGACCGCCGTGTTCTCCGGGCTCGACAAGATCACCGGCCGCATCGTCTCCTTCGAGGTGGCGGTGGACGAGACGGTGCAGTTCGGCGCCCTGCAGCTCACGCCGCGGGTCTGCTACACCCGGCCGCCCACCGAGAGCGCCAAGACCACGGCCTTCCTTGAGGTCGACGAGGTTACTCTCGACAACAAGTACCGGCGCATCTTCACCGGCTGGATGTTCGCCGCGAGCCCGGGCCTGCACGCCATCGAGCACCCGATCTACGACGTCTGGCTCGTCGATTGTAAGGGCGGCACCGACGTGATCGCCGAGGCCAAGGAGCAGGAGGACGTGCCGGCGCTCGCCTCCAAGCCCGAGAAGAAGAAGGGCCGCGACGCGACGAAGACGGCCCAGCAGATCAACGCCGCCGGTCAGGTCGACGTGGAGGCGCCGCGCGGCGTGCCGGTGCAGCCGCGGCAGAAGCCCTCGCGCAAGTTCTTCCCGTCGAACGAGGGGCCTGCGCCGGCCCCGCCGCAGCCGCAATCGATCTTCGACGCCCTGTTCCGGTAAGGCTCGCCTAGGTCTCGACGGGCCCGAGCACCGCGAGCGCCCGCCCCCCGCTGACGCTGCCGTCGCTCGGCCAAAAATTCCAGTCGGCGTGGTGAGTGAGCGCCTCGGCGAGGCGCCTCTTGTAGACATGGCGCGGCAGCTCCTCGGCCCCGAACTGGGCGAGGTGGTCGGTGACGAACTGCGTGTCGGCCAGACGGTAGCCGCTGGCCTTGAGGCGCGCCATCAGGTGCACGAGGGCGACCTTCGAGGCGTCACGCACCGTGTGGAACATGCTCTCCCCGAAGAAGGCCGCGCCGAGGGAGACGCCGTAGAGCCCGCCGACGAGGCGCCCTTCCGCATAGACCTCGACCGTGTGCGCGTAGCCGCGGTCGAACAGGGCACCGTAGAGCTCGCGGATGCGGCCGTTGATCCAGGTGCGCTCGCTGTCGCGGCGCGGCGCGGCGCAGCCTGAGATCACCGCGTCGAAATCGGTGTCGCTGCGGACCTCGAACACGTCCGAGCGCACCGTGCGGGCGAGCCTCCGCGACACGCGGAAACCGTCGAGCGGCAGCACGCCCCGAGCCCGCGGCTCGACCCAGTACAGGGTCGGGTCGGTCGCGTCCTCGGCCATCGGGAAGATGCCGGCGGCATAGGCCTTGAGCAGGATCTCCGGGGTGATCTCCACGCGGGCGCCGTCGTGCATGGGTCCAGTGTGACGCGGGCTCGGCCGTTACGCCAGAGCCGGCCGCAGCAAACTGCCGGGCTCCCAGGCGTACCGGATCCGAGGCCCCGGCCACAAGGTGGGAGGTGGCACCCGGCTCAGGCCGGAAGCCCCTCCTTCTCCAGGAAATGTTCGAGCCAGTGGATGTCGTAGAGGCCGTTCTGCACGTCGGCATTGCGCACCAGCGTGCGGAAGAGCGGCAGCGTGGTGTCGACGCCGTCGATGACGAACTCGTCGAGGGCCCGGCGCAGGCGCATCAGGCACTCGTTGCGGGTGCGCCCGTGCACGATCAGCTTGCCGATGAGCGAGTCGTAGTTCGGCGGGATGCGGTAGCCCTGAAAGGCGGCCGAGTCGACGCGGACGCCGAGGCCGCCCGGCGGATGATAGTAGGTGATCTGCCCCGGAGAGGGCCGGAAGGTCGCGGGATGCTCCGCGTTGATGCGGCACTCGATGGCGTGGCCCTCGACCCGGATCTCGTTCTGCGAGACCGAGAGGTCGCCGCCCGCCGCCACCCGGATCTGCTCGTTCACGAGGTCGATCCCGGTGATCATCTCCGTGACCGGGTGCTCCACCTGGATGCGCGTGTTCATCTCGATGAAGTAGAAGCGCCCGTCCTCGTAGAGGAACTCGATGGTGCCGGCGCCGAGATAGCCGAGCTTCTGCATCGCGCCCGCACAGATGCCGCCGATCTCGGCCCGCATCGCGTCGTTGAGGGCGGGCGAGCCGCCCTCCTCCCAGACCTTCTGGTGGCGCCGCTGCAGGGAGCAGTCGCGCTCGGCGAGATGCACCGCGCCGCCGCGGCCGTCGCCCAGCACCTGCACCTCGATATGGCGCGGCTTCTCCAGATACTTCTCGAGATAGACCGCGTCGTCGCCGAAGGCGGCCTTGGCCTCGGTGCGGGCGAGGCCGATCGCCTGTTCCAGGTCGGCCTCGGTGCGGGCGACCTTCATGCCGCGCCCGCCGCCGCCGGCCGCCGCCTTGCCCAGGACCGGATAGCCGATCCCGGCAGCCACGCGCTTGGCCTCGTCGATATCCTCGACGCCGCCCTCCGAGCCTGGCACGCAGGGGATGCCGAGCGCGAGCGCCGTGCGCTTGGCCTCGATCTTGTCGCCCATGGTGCGGATATGCTCCGCCTTCGGGCCGATGAAGCCGATATTGTGGTGTGCGAGCACCTCGGCGAAGCGGGCGTTCTCGGAGAGGAAGCCGTAGCCCGGATGCACCGCATCGGCCCCGGTGATCTCGCAGGCGGCGATGATCGAGGGGATGTTGAGGTAGCTCTCGCGGGCCGCGGGCGGGCCGATGCAGACGCTCTCGTCGGCGAGGCGCACATGCATGGCGTCGGCATCGGCCGTGGAATGGACCGCCACCGTCGCGATGCCGAGCTCCTTCGCCGCCCGCAGGATACGCAGCGCGATCTCGCCGCGGTTGGCGATCAGGATCTTGTCGAACATGGACCCGCCTTACTCGATCACCAGCAGCGCCTCGCCGAACTCGACGGGCTGGCCGTCCTCGACGAAGATCGCGCTGACCGTGCCGGCGCGGGGCGCCACAATCTCGTTGAAGGTCTTCATCGCCTCGATCAGGAGGACCTTGTCGCCGACCTCGACGCGGGCGCCGACCTCGATGAAGGGCTTGGCGTCGGGCGAGGGCCGCCGGTAGGCGGTACCGACCATCGGCGAGGGCACGGCGCCGGGATGGGCCCGGCCGCGCTCGGGGGCCGGGGTGGCGGCCGGGGCCGGAACGGCCGGCGCCGGGGCGCTCACCGCAGCGACGGGGGCCGGCGCCGCGACCTGGACGCTGACGGGCTCCAGGCGGCGGGCGACGCGGATGCGCAGGTCGCCCTTCTCGACCTCGATCTCGGACAGGCCGGTCTCGGTGACGAGGTTCGCGAGCTCGCGCACGAGGTCGGGATCGATGGAATCGTGCTTGGGCATCGGGGCAGTCTTCTTCGAAGGGAGGTTCACGGCGAGGTCGGCTTCAAGGCGCGCGCCGGCGGGCCATCAGGCGCGCGAGCGCGTCGAGGCCGAGACCGTAGCTGTCGGGACCGAAGCCGCAGATCACGCCCGCGCAGACAGGGGCGATGAGGGAGACGTGGCGGAAGGATTCGCGGGCGTGCACGTTGGAGAGATGCACCTCGACCGCGAGGGCGCCGCTGCCGCTGATCGCGTCGCGGAGCGCCACGGAGGTGTGGGTGTAGGCGGCGGCGTTGATGAGCACCCCCGCGCCGGCCAGGCCCGCCTCCTGCACGAAGCCGACCAGCTCGCCCTCGAGATTGGTCTGCCGGACGGTGAGCGTGACCCCGAGGCCCTCGGCCTGGGCGCGCAGGTCGCGCTCGATGTCGGCGAGCGTCGCGGTGCCGTAGATCCCGGGCTCGCGGCGGCCGAGAAGGTTGAGGTTCGGCCCGTTGAGGACGTGGATCGGAATCATGGCCGGATTCATGGCATCGTGCGATCGCTTCGCCCGGGCCGGGCGGCGGGGCCGCTCTTAGAGCATTCTCCGCCGCAGGGCACCCCGGTTCGTCGCGGAAACTGCGACACCGCGGAACGGCCCGGCCCTCGTGCTCCGGGCGAAGGCGCGCTACCGGTCAAGGCCCGCGGCCCTCACGACCGGCCGCTCAGCAGGACGCGTGGCCGCACTGGCGCACGTCCGCGATGGTCTTGCGGATCGGCTCGACGCCGACCGCGCCGGGGATGATCTCCTCGCCGATGATGAAGGCGGGGGTGCCGGACAGACCGAGCTTGTCGCCGAGCCCCCGGTTCTCGGTGAGCGCCGCCTTCACCTCCGGCCCCTGAGCATCCTTCTGGACCTTCGCGACGTCGAGGCCCATCGCCTTGGCGACCTCGAGCGCGCGGGCGCCGTTGACGCGGCCCTTCGACTCCAGAAGCTTCTGGTGGAACTCGAACAGCTTCTCCCCCTTGAGCTGCTGCTTCACGGCGAGCGCGATCTGGCTGGCCTCCAGCGATTCCGGGCCGAGGACGGGGAAGTCCTTGATCACCACGCGCAGCTTCGGATCGCTCTTGATCAGCGTCTGCACGTCGACCAGCGCCTTGCGGCAATAGCCGCAATTGTAGTCGAAGAACTCGATCAGGGTGACGTCGCCGCTCGGGTTGCCGGCGATCACGTCGTGCGGGCTGTTGAGGAGCGCGTCCTTCGACTCCTTCAAGGCGGCGGCCTGCGCGAGGCGCTGCGTCTCCAGCTGCCGCTTCTCGCCCTCGGCGATCACCTCCTGCAGAACCTCGGGGTTCTTGACGAGGTAGTCCTTGACGATCGCCTCGATCGCCTGCCGCTGGGCATCGGTGAAGGGCGAGGCTCCCTGCTGCTGGGCGAGCGCCGGCGCGACCGCGAGGCCGAGACCGAGGGCCAGGATCGGGAGGGAACGGGAGAAGAGCATGCGTCCTCGCTGCGCGCGGGGCGCCGGCCGGGCCGGACGGCGGTTGGCGGATCGGTAGCGGCCGGGTTAGGCGTTTTCACGGCGCCCGGCAATCGCGGGGGCCCGTCCTGTGCCGGAGGCCGGACCGTCCGGCCGCTCCCGTGGCGAAGCGTCCCTTGCCGGGCACCGGAAAGCCGGCCATTCGGCCGCGAGACGAGACACCCGCTCGAGACCTGCGGACACCAGATCCCATGCCCCTGCCCTCACGCCGCGCCGCGGCGGTCGCCCCCTTCCTCGCCATGGACGTGATGACCGCGGCCGCCGCCCGGGAGCGGACGGGTGCCGGCGTGGTGCATATGGAGGTCGGCCAGCCCTCGGCACCGGCGCCGCGGCCGGTGATCGAGGCGGCGCGCCGCGCCCTGGAGACCGGCCGCGTGCCCTATACCGAGGCGCTCGGCTTGGCCGCCCTTCGGGAGCGCATCGCCCGCGATTACCGCGAGCGCTACGGCGTCGCGGTCCCGCCGGAGCGGGTCGTGGTCACGACGGGCTCCTCGGCGGGCTTCATCCTCGCCTTCATGAGCCTGTTCGATGCCGGCGACCGGGTCGGCGTGCCGCAGCCGGGCTACCCGGCCTATCGCAGCATCCTCAACGCCCTCGACCTCGTGCCGGCCCCGATGCTGCTGCGGCCCGAGGACCGCTTCGCCCCGACCGCCGCCCTGCTCGCGGCCACCCATGCGACGGCCCCGCTCGCGGGCGTGCTGGTGATGAGTCCGGCCAACCCGTCCGGCACGGTGATCACGCCCGCGGCCCTCGCCGATCTCTGCACCGAGGCCGCGCGCCTCGGCCTGCCCCTGATCTCGGACGAGATCTATCACGGGCTCAGCTACGGCGTGCCGACCGCGACCGCGCTGCAATTCGATCCCGACGCGGTCGTGATCAACTCCTTCTCGAAATACCATTGCATGACCGGCTGGCGCATCGGCTGGATGATCGTGCCGGAGAGCCTCGTGCGCCCCGTCGAGCGCCTCGCGCAGAACCTCTACATCTCGCCGCCCTACCTCTCGCAGGTCGGCGCGCTCGCGGCCTTCGAGGCGGGCGCGGAGCTCGACGCGGTGCGCGACGGCTATGCCCGCAACCGGGCGATCCTGCTCGACGCCTTTCCGGGCCTGGGGCTCGGGCGCACCCACCCGGTGGACGGTGCCTTCTACCTCTACGCCGACGTCTCGGGCCTCACCAACGACGCGCCGGCCTTCTGCCGGCGGATGCTCGACGAGGCGGGTGTCGCGGCGACCCCGGGACTCGATTTCGATCCGGTGGAGGGGGCGCACCATGTGCGCTTCTCCTTCGCCGGCTCGGAGGACGAGTGCCGCGAGGCGGTGCGGCGCCTGCGCGGCTGGCTCGGCTGAACCCGGGTGTCGAGAGGGATCATCCCTCTCGCGGGTCCGGGGCGGAGCCCCGGTGGAGACGCCGGAGCAACAGCTCCGGCTTCCGGCCAAAGGGATAATCCCTTTGGGATCCCCGATTTCAGGCCGCGGCGGCCGTCGGGATCGCGGCCTCGGCGGCCTTCAGCGTGTCGGCGATCCGAGCCTCGAAATCGGTGAAGGCTCCGGCGGCCTCGCCCCAGGCGGCGGCGCGGATATGGCCGAGCATCGCCTCGGCCCGGGCATTGGCAGCGCTGAGGGCCGCATGGACGGGGCCCGGCAGCGCCGGATCCGGACGGACCGCCACCGCGGCCGCCTCGGCCACCGGGAGCAGCCCGACGAGGGCGGAGGCCAGGCGGCGGCGCCAGGAGGCGCAATCGGCCGGGAGGCGCCCGAGGCGCAGGACGAGGGGATCGCCCGCGTAGCGGTCGAGCAGGGTGCGGCTCATCCCTTCCAGGCTGTCGAGTCGGCCGATCGCGTCCCCGATCTCGCGCCGCGACTTGTCGATGCCGGACGCGATGTTGCCGACGCTGGAGGCGATCTCGCCGGTGGCCGCGATCTGCTGGTCCATGATGGCGGCCATGGCGCGCATCTCCGAGGCCGCGGTGGCCACGGCGGCGCTCTCGGCCTCGACCCGGTGATTGGCCCGCGCCATCACCTCGGAACCCGCGGCGACCGCCGTGCGGCTCTGGTCGACCGCGCCCTGCATGGCCGCGAGTTCGCCCTGCAGGGCGCCGAGCCGGGCCCGGATCTCGTCGGTGGCCTTGGCGGTCTGGGCGGAGAGCGCCTTGACCTCGCCGGCCACCACCGCGAAGCCGCGGCCGGCCTCGCCGGCCCGCGCCGCCTCGATCGTGGCGTTGAGGGCGAGCAGGTTCGTCTGCGCCGAGATCGCGGCGATGGCGCTCGCCATCTCCTCGATGCGGCGGGCGGCGGCGGCGAAGCCGTCGAGGCAGCCGCCGATCTCGGAGGCGCGCTCCTGGATCACCTGCATCCGCTCGCCGGCGAGCCGCATGTCGGCGGCGCATTCGGCGATGCCGGCGCGCGCTCGTTCGGCGGTCTCGGCGGAGGCCTGCGAGCGGGCGGCGACCTCGCTCGTCGTGGCGGCGAGTTCCTCGCTCGCCGCGGCGATCAGGCGGGCCTGCTCGGCCATCTGCGCGGAATCATGGGTGATCCAGCCGATCGAGGTGCCCGCCTCCGAGGCGGCGGCCGAGAGGCCGGCCTGCAGCTTCAGGACGGCGGGATCGTCCATCGGGTGGGGCTCCCGCGCCGAAGGCGCTGTCTCGGCGGGGCTCTCCGACGGGAGCGGCGCCGTCACCGGCGGCAGCTCCGCAGGGCGTCCTCCGCGGAACAGTGCAAACATGGTGGCCCCTCTCCGACAGCTATGCGTCAGACGAGAATGCCGCGCAGGTGCTCAACCGCCGGTTAAATTGCCAGCAGATTTTCAAGGTCTCGTGCAGGCCTCCGAAATGTGATCCTCGGATTCCCGTCGAACGCCGTCACAACCGGCCCTGGAATGACCGTTTTCCGGTCAGACCGAGACGCGAACGGCGGGGCAAAGCCCCGCCGGACATGTGGGACGCCGCGCGTCCGGATCGATCAGGGCCGCTCACTCCCCCGTGAGCGCGGCCTTGGTGCGCGACCACCAGCCGGCCCGCTTCGGCCGGTCGGGGTCGGAGGGCGTGCTCAGGACCACGGCGACCGGCTCCGGCGGCGGAACAGGGGCTGGCGCCGGAGCGGGCTCCGCTGCCGCCTCAGGCTCGGACGGTGCGGCGACCGGCAGGTCGATGGCGGCCTCGACCGGGGTCTCGACCGCGGTCTCGAGCGGGACCGGCGCGGCCGGCGTCTCGGCGGAAGCGGCCAGGGCCTCGGCGCTGACCGGCTCCTCGGGCGCCAGGGCCGCGATGGCCTCCTCGCGCTCGGCCTCCGCGTCCGTCTCCTCGCCCGCCTCGTCGGCGCCGTCCTCGCGACCGCGCTGGTCGGAGCGGCCGCGACCACCGCGGCGGCCACGGCGGCGGCGGCGGCGGCCGCCCTCGTCGCCGGCCTGCTCGGGGCGGCCGGACTCGGCCTCACCCTCGCCCTCGGCGGCCTCGGAAATCTCGGCGCCCGCGCCGGCTTCCGCAGCCTCGACAGCCTCGGATTCCTCGCCTTCCTCGGCACCGTCCTCGTCGCCCTCGCCCTCGGACTCGCGGCGCTCGCCGTTGCCCTCGGAGCGCCCCCCGCGCCGGCGGCGGCGACGGCGGCGGCGGCGACCCTCGCCGTCCTCGCCCCGGGCCTCGGCAGCCTCCTCGCCGTCCTCGGCGCGGATCTCGGCCTCCTCCTCGGCGAGATCCTCCTCCTCGATCTCGTCGTCGATCTCCATGGCGGGCGAGACCGCGGTGGCGCGCACGGCGGTGGCGGGCGCCTCGGGCCGCTGCGCCGGCTCGCCGCGATCGAGCTGGAACGGCGTGCTCGCCGAGAGCCGCTCGTCGGCGGCGATGGTCAGCGTCACGCCGAAGCGCAGCTCCAGCTCGCGCAGATGCGCCCGCTTCTGGTTGAGGATGTAGAGGGCGACCTCGGTGCGGGTGCGCAGAACCAGGTTGTGCGAGGCCGACTTGACCAGCGCCTCCTCGATCGAGCGCAGGATGTGCAGCGCCACCGACGAGGTGGCGCGCACGAAGCCCGAGCCGCCGCAATGCGGGCAGGGGATCGAGGAGGATTCGAGCACGCCCGTGCGGATGCGCTGGCGGCTCATCTCCAGGAGGCCGAAGGGCGAGATCCGGCCGACCTGGATGCGGGCGCGGTCGTTCTTCAGGCACTCGTTGAGCTTCTTCTCGACGGCGCGGTTGTTGCGCTTCTCCTCCATGTCGATGAAGTCGATCACGATCAGGCCGGCGAGATCGCGCAGGCGGAGCTGCCGGGCGACCTCCTCGGCCGCCTCGAGATTCGTCTTGAGCGCGGTGTCCTCGATGTCGTGCTCGCGGGTGGCGCGGCCGGAATTGACGTCGATCGAGACCAGCGCCTCGGTCGGGTTGATGACGAGGTAGCCGCCCGACTTCAGCGAGACATGGGTCGAGAACATCTGGTCGAGCTGCTGCTCAACCCCGTAGCGGGCGAAGACCGGCGTCGTGTCGCGGTAGGGCTTCACCACCTTCGACTGGCCGGGCATCAGCATGCGCATGAAGTCCTTGGCCTCGCGGTAGGCGTCCTCGCCCGCGACCAGCACCTCCTCCAGGTCCTTGTTGTAGAGGTCGCGGATGGCGCGCTTGATCAGCGAGCCCTCCTCGTAGACCAGCGCCGGCGCCATCGAGGTGAGCGTCAGCTCACGCACCGATTCCCACAGGCGCATCAGGTACTCGAAGTCGCGCTTGATCTCGGGCTTGGTGCGCATGGCGCCGGCCGTGCGCAGGATGACGCCCATCCCCTCCGGCACGTCGAGGTCGGACACCACCTCCTTGAGGCGCTTGCGGTCGGCCGCCGAGGTGATCTTGCGCGAGATGCCGCCGCCCCGGCCGGTATTGGGCATCAGCACCGAGTAGCGCCCGGCGAGCGACAGGTAGGTGGTCAGCGCCGCGCCCTTGGTGCCGCGCTCCTCCTTCACCACCTGCACGAGGATGATCTGGCGGCGCTTGATCACCTCCTGGATCTTGTAGTGGCGGCGCGGGCTGCGCGGGCGCTCGGGGATCTCGGCCAGCGCGTCGCCGTTGCCGCCGACCTGGGCGATGCGACCCTCGGCATCCTCGCCGTCCTCGGACTCCTCGCCGTCCTCGTCGTCCGAATCCTCATCCTCGTCCTCGTCGGACTCGTCGTCGGAATCCTCGTCCTCGTCCTCGTCCGCCTCCTCATCCTCGGCGGCCTCGTCCGAAGCGGGGGCCTCGGCGACGGTCAGCGCCTCGGCGACCGCGACGATGGCCTCGGGGGCCGGGCCGGGCGCGGGCTCGCCGGAGACGGCCGGCTCGGCGGCCGTCTCGACCTGCGTCTCGGTCGCCTCGGCGGCGGGCGCGGCCTCACTGGGCTCGCCCTCGGCGGCCGGGGCCGGCGCGACCTCGTCACCGCTCTCGGCGCTGGCGGTGGCGGAATCCGGCAGGTCGGCGGAGGCGTCGCCACCCGTGACCGGCACGGCCTCGTCGGCCGGCGCGTCCACGGAGACGTGTTCGGCCTCGCCGTCGATGATGGCCGGAGCGGCCTCCTCGCTCACCGTGGCATCGGCGTTGCGCGCGGCGGCCTCGGCCCGGCGGCCGCGATGGCGGCGGGACGAGCGGCGGCGCTCCTCGCGCTCGCGGTACTCCTCCGCGTCGCGGGCCTCGTCCTCCAAGAGCGCCTGCCGGTCGGCCAGCGGGATCTGGTAGTAGTCGGGGTGGATCTCGTTGAAGGCGAGGAAGCCGTGGCGGTTGCCGCCGTACTCCACGAAGGCGGCCTGGAGCGAGGGCTCCACCCGCGTCACCTTGGCGAGATAGATGTTGCCGCGCAGCTGACGCCGGTTGGCGGCCTCGAAGTCGAACTCCTCGACCCTAGAGCCGTGGACCGTGACGACCCGGGTCTCCTCCGGGTGCGTCGCATCGATGAGCATCTTGTTGTTGGCCATGACGAACTTTCGACATGGCGGCCGGCGACGCCCTCCCGGGGCGATGTCCCGGTGGAGCGGCTCCCGGCCTCACGGCCCGTGGGAGACACACTCGCGCCGGCCTCGTCGCCGAGGCCGCGGGGTCTGATCGGAAGGGGGAGCCGCCAACCGCCGCTCGGCACGCCCCAACGGCGTGCCCGGGGTTGAACATGGCCGGGGGGAGAGGCGAACCGGCGCGACGCGAATCACGCGCGCTTGCGGCACGAGCAGCGGCAACCGTTGCTGTGCGTCCGCCCATCCTTTCCCCGACCTCGCGAAGACATCTTGACCGGCTCGGACCGGTCGCGAATTCGAAAACCTCGCGGCGAGAGCAAACTCGCCGCCTGCGCCGACACCCGCCCTTGTGTGGAATCCGACGGACGCCGCGGAGAACCGACGGCGAGGACGCGGCCGAAGATCGTAGAAGCTCGGCGCGCCCGCGGGCCGCGAGCGCGACCGGCGGGACCGGGAGGGGGTCGGTATCATTACAGATCGTCGCAGGGATTTGGCAAGGCGGGAATTGCGGAGCCCCGGATGGGCGCGCCCGCTCGCACGTGCCGGCACCGGCCCCACGCGGTTTCGGCTCCGCGCGTCTTGCTGACGCCGGAGGCCTGGCTGGAGGGAGACGCGGGACGCCGCGGAACCCAATGTGTGTGCGTACGGATACCGAGTTCCCCGGCGTCCCGCGGACGAGGGGGCGGGGATCCGCCGGCCTCGTCCGTCTATGCGTCGCGGTCTCTTGCTCACCTGCATCGACCCCGATCGTGGCGGACTG
>Ga0126362_10000459_pt1 | contig 18382 bp, 16 predicted proteins | sample ANMtaG_FD_126269 | JGI IMG/M metagenome (GOLD analysis project Ga0126362, IMG submission 126269) | Continental margin sediment microbial communities from North Pacific Ocean - ANME2c_DSS_Sorted | ecosystem: Environmental > Aquatic > Marine > Continental margin > Sediment | place: Pacific Ocean... | reverse complement strand
GGGGTGGATGACCCGAAGACTCTCGAGCGCCTGTTCGCCGAGGTGCCGACCATTCTCCTGGCCCACTGCGAGCACACCCCCAGCATCCACGCCAGCGAGCAACGGATGTGCGAGCGCTTCGGCGAGCACATTCCTGCCGTGGCTCACCCACTGATTCGCGATGCCGAAGCCTGCTATCGCTCCTCGTCTTTAGCAGTGGAACTGGCCAAGCGGCATGGCACGCGCCTACATGTGTTGCACATCACCAGCGCGCGGGAATTGGTGCTGTTCGAAGACAAACCTCTGGCGGAAAAACGCATCACGGCGGAGGTGTGCCTGCATCACCTCTTGTTCGATGACCGCGACTACGCGCACCTCGGCCACCAGATCAAATGCAACCCGGCCATCAAGACACGCGCCGACCGCAACGCCCTGCGCCTGGCATTGTTGAGTGATCGTCTGGATGTAATTGGCAGTGACCATGCGCCGCACACCTGGGCGCAAAAACAGCTGCCGTATCGTGAGGCGCCGTCAGGCTTGCCGCTGGTGCAACACGCCCTGCCGGCGCTACTGGAATTGGTGGCTGACGGCCTGCTGCCGCTGACTACTCTGGTGGCGAAAACCAGCCATCGCGTTGCTGACCTGTTTGCGATCCCCGACCGTGGCTACCTGCGGGAAGGCTATTGGGCCGACCTGGTGCTGATCAAACCCGAACCCCAAGGCAAGCCCGTCAGCAGCCAGCCGATTATGGCCCGTTGCGGCTGGACGCCCTTTGCCGGGCGCAGCTTCCGGCACAGCGTCAGCACCACCCTGGTCTCCGGCCACCTGGCCTGGCACGACGGGCGCGTGCACGACAGTTGCCAAGGGCTGCCGCTGCATTTCCAGCGTTGAAGAGAGCTATGAGTTGGCACCCCAATCAACTGTGGGAGCTGGCTTGCCTGCGATTGCGGTGTGCCAGTCAACCTGATTGGCACTGATAAACCGCTATCGCAGGCAAGCCAGCTCCCACAATTCTATCGGGGTACCTCTCAGTTAAGCGCGCGGTTTGACGGTGCCGCAGTCGCTGCCCAACCACTGCGCGTGGGTGTCCAGGCTGCCCTTCTGCTGAACGCCGGTAGCGTTGAAGGTGCCGTTCACCGTGGTGGTGAATTCCTGTTGGCTCTGGAACGTCGCCACGCCAGTGCCCTGGGCTTTCGGGCAGCTGAAGCGGAATTTCCACTGGTTGCCGGTCTTGTCCGTCACCTGCTGTTTGCAACCCGATTGCGGGTCCGTCAACGGGATGGAATCGGACGCCACCTGGGCTGGAGTCAGGCACACCTGGACGCCTTTGCCGGCCATGGTGATGCCTTGCTTCTCAAGCATGGCGCGTTGTTCCGGGGTCATCTGTTGCTTGAGCTGACCGAGGATCAGCGACAAGTCCGGCAGGTCCTGGTTATCGACCTTCATGTTGCTGGTGGTCAGTTCCCACAAGCCCGGCGCCAGCATCTGCGCTTGCGCCGCCACGGGCAGCGTTAAACCAACAACCATGGCCAAACCAAGCAGACGAGCATTCATCGGGTAACTCCTGGGCAATTGTCGGCGTTAGACGCCGCAAAAGCGCCAGTGTTGCACAGCAAATAAAATAGCGACATTCGGGGCCGAACATGGTCTGTTAGGCACTTGTTCGTCAGGAGTACCGTTGTCCATGGATTTCTTTGGCCCGCACCTGCTCGCCTATTTCATTGCCACCCTGCATTTTCTGGGCACCCTCGCCGCCATCCATGCGGTGCTGACCGTCAGGACCGCCCAAGGCTCGATTGCCTGGGCGTTGTCGCTGATGTTCATCCCCTACCTGACGCTGATTCCCTACCTGATCTTTGGCCGGAGCACTTTCGACGCCTACATTCAGGCGCGGCGCCAGGCCAACCAGGAAATGCACAAGGCGATCACCGAGCTGAACTGGCGCCCATGGGTTGAAGAGGCATTGGCCGCGCGCAACTCCCAGGCCTACGCTTCGCTACGGGCCATGCCCAAGCTGGGGCGCATGCCCTGCCTGGCGAACAACCAGGTGCGCTTGTTGATCAATGGCGAGGCCACCTTCAGCGCGATTTTCGAGGCGATCCGCTCGGCAAAAACCGCCGTGCTGTTCCAGTTCTTCATCATTCATGACGACGAGCTCGGCCGCCAACTGCACACCTTGCTCAAGGAAAAGGCCGCCGAAGGCGTGTCGATTTTCGTCTTGTATGACCGTATCGGTAGCCATGCCCTGCCCCATCGTTATGTGCAATCACTGCGGGACGCCGGGGTGCAGGTCAAGGCATTCGCCACGCGTAGCGGCTGGCTCAATCGCTTCCAGGTCAACTTCCGCAACCACCGCAAGATCGTGGTGGTCGACGGCATTACCGGGTTTGTCGGCGGGCATAACGTCGGCGATGAATACCTGGGCAAGAAACCACCTCTGGCACCGTGGCGTGACACCCATGTGCAAGTCAGCGGCCCGGTGGTGGCGTGCTTGCAGGAATCCTTTGCCGAAGACTGGTTCTGGGCCGCGCGTGAGTTGCCGCCGCTGCTGCTGCCGGATACCTACCCGGACGACGGCGTGCTCTGCCAATTACTCGCCAGCGGCCCGGCGGACCCCTACGAAACCTGCTCGCTGTTTTTCGTCGAGGCGATTCATGCGGCGACCGAGCGGGTGTGGATCACCAGCCCGTATTTCATTCCTGATGAGGCGGTGTTTGCGGCGTTGAGGTTGGCGGTATTGCGCGGTGTCGACGTGCGCCTGCTGCTGCCGTCACGGCCGGACCACCGCATCGTCTACGCCGCCTCCAGCCTGTATGCGATCGAAGCAGTGCGCGCGGGCGTGCGGGTCTTCCGCTACACGCCGGGGTTCCTGCATCAGAAAGTGGTGTTGGTGGACAGTGAAATCAGCGCCATCGGCAGTGCGAACCTGGATAACCGTTCATTCCGGCTGAATTTCGAAGTGATGTTGCTGACCGTTGATGAGGCCTTCGCCAGCCAGGTAGAGCACATGCTGCTGGAAGACTTCGCCCTGGCTCATGAAATCAGCCAGGAAGAAAACCGCCAGACCCACCGCCTGCAACAACTGGGCATGCGGGTCGCGCGGCTTATTTCCCCAATTTTGTAAGGCTTGCACCGAACCCAATGTGGGAGCGGGCTTGCTCGCGAAAGCGGGGTGTCAGTCACTGAATGTGTTTCTGATACAACGCCTTCGCGAGCAAGCCCGCTCCCACATTTAGATCACCGGTACCATTGCTTACTGGTACAGGTCATCCCGCGTCCACGGCAGCTCATGGCTACCATCGGCATGGGGTTTCACCGCCAGAATCTGGTGCAGGTTGATCCAGCCCCTGGCAAACGCATACGCGCAGCCGGCCAGGTACAGGCGCCAGATGCGCAAGGCCTGCTCCGGCACCATCTTGCCCGCCGCCTCCAGGTTATCTTCCAGGCGCTCGCTCCAATGGTCCAGCGTGCGCGCGTAATGCAGGCGCAGGCTTTCGACGTCGACCACTTCCAGCCCGACTTCGCTGATCTCGGCGGTCATCATCGCCAGGTGCGGCAGCTCGCCATTGGGAAACACATAGCGCTCGATAAAGTCCCCGGCGCCACGGCCCACAGGCCGGCCATCCGTGTGCTTGGCGGTAATGCCGTGGTTCATCACCAGGCCGCCCTCACGCACCGCGCCATAGAGAATCTTGCAGTACTCCGCCAGGTTGGCGTGACCGACGTGTTCAAACATCCCCACGCTCACCACCTTGTCGAACCGGCCATCCTGGGGCAAGTCGCGGTAGTCCAGCAGCGTCAGCTCTACCTGGTCTTCCAGGCCTTCGGCTTTCACCCTTTCCTGGGCCAGCTCCAGCTGTTCCTTGCTCAGGGTGATACCAAACACCTTGACCCCGAATTCCCGCGCGGCATAGCGCGCCAGCCCGCCCCAACCGCAGCCCACGTCGAGCAGATACTCCCCCGGCTGCAGCCGCAATTTGCGGCACAGGTGGCGGAATTTGTCTTGTTGGGCTTGATCGAGGGATTCACTGCCGGTCTCGAAATACCCGCAGGAATAGGCCATGTCACGGTCCAGCCACAGCTGGTAGAACTCGTTGGACAGGTCGTAATGGTAGGAAATAGCCGCTGCGTCGGTGGCCTTGTCGTGGATCGAGCGCACCGGACGGGTGTCCTCGTCGTCATCAACCAAGGCATGACTCAGCTCGTCAACGACCCTGATCACTTCGGAAATGGAGCCTTCCAGCTCCAGTTTGCCCTCGACGAAGGCTTCGCCCAATGAATCGAGCGTCGGATGGCTAAGCTTTGAAACCATCATGGGGTCCTTGACCACAATGGTGACGCTGGGATCCGGGCCCAGGTTGAATTCATGGCCGTCCCAGAGTCGAAGACGCAGCGGTAGCTGAAGATTCTGTAAGGCCGGTGGAAGTTGCGCGAGCATGAGTAGTCCCCCCTTGTTTCAGACGTCTGAAATGAGGGTAGACCATCCACGGAAAAATTAGCAGGCTATCGAAACAATAGCCCTTTTCTATGGTGCCCGCCGCTGGAGCAAACCCTCCTGGACCCACTGTTTCAGCCAGGTAACCGCTTGCAATGGCGCGCCCTCTTGGTAAGTGACTGCCAACTCGGCACACAGTTCGGAAAAACTCCAGCCGCTGGTGACCATGCCGGTCAGCGCGCCGTCTTCAGCCGCTTCCAGGCTGCGGTACTGGCAAACATTCTGATGGCGCCAGACCAGGCAGACCTGCGCCAACGGCAAAGCCTCGCTGCCGGGGAAGTCCCACTCGCCCTTGCTGGCACGCCAGATACCCAGGCTGTTGAAATCACACGTCACCTGCTGCACCGAAGGTGCGAGCTGCACGTGCAACCCGGGCCAGTCTTCAGGCGGCAGCGTTGCCATGTCTTGCAGGGTCAACGGCTCGCCTTGCGGTGCATCAAAGGCCAGGGTGAAGGCCCATTCCAGCCGCGCCAGCTCGGCCAGCGGAGCGCCCTGCTCGGCATAATGTTCAACGATAAACCCGGGGAACCGCTCGCCGAACCAACGCAGGCTGTAATGGGCCGAGGGGTAACGCCGGATATAGGCCGAACCCAACTGCGCAAACTCATCGTCCCCCAGCCAATACCAGACGGCGCTGAAGTCATCGCGCAGCACTTCCTGCAACCGTGCGTGATAGGCGTTGTGGTAAATCGCCAGGCCCGTCTCGACATCCAGGGTCGGGCCGCCGATCAAGGTGGCACTGAAGCTGTTGCTGGCAGTGGACGTCTCGGCCAGCAAGTGCTGTTCAAAGGCCAACTGCCAATCGATCAGGCGCATAACGCTCTCCTGTCCAACGCGCTCGCGCCCAGTTCACGGGCCTTGTTCAGCTCGTCGAGCAGCTCCTGGAATGGCGGGAAATGGTCATCGCGTTCCAGCAAGGTCGAGACGGGTCCAAGGTGCTCCAGGGTCTGCTGATACAGCGCCCACACGGGATCGCATACCGGATGGTCGTGCGTGTCGATCACGTAGTCACCGTAATCCATGTGCCCGGCCAGGTGCAGTTGGCGGATGCTTTCGGGCGGCAGGTTGCGAATGAATTCCCAGGCGTCGAACCCGTGATTGCGCGAGCTGACGTAGACGTTATTCACATCCAGCAGCAGCTGGCAGCCGGTGAGATGGGTCAGGGCGTTGAGAAATTCCCACTCGGTAAACTCATCCGCCTTGGAGCGCACATAGCTGGAGACGTTTTCCAGCACGAAGGGACGCTGCAACACATCCTGCACCTGCCGGACGCGACCGGCGACGTGGTACAGGCTTTCTTCGGTGTATGGCAGCGGCAGCAGGTCATGCAACTGGTGCGCGTTGCCGCGGCTCCAGCACAAGTGGTCGGAAACCCACGCCGGCTGGATGCGTTCGGAGAGCTGCTTGAGTTGTTTCAGGTAATCGATATCGAGGGCATGGGGTCCACCAATGGACAGGGACACGCCATGCATCACCAGGGGATAACGCTCGGCTATCGCGTCCAGGTAGTACAAGGCCTTGCCGCCCTGCACCAGATAATTCTCGGAGATCACTTCGAACCAATCCACGGCCGGCGATTGTTCAAGGATCTGCTGGTAGTACTCGCTGCGTAAACCCAGGCCGTAACCCAGACTCGGAAGGGAAGCGGACATAAAAACACTCCTGGGGAAAGTGTCCGCAGCGGAGGGGGTGCCCGCTGCGGTTGCACTCGGTTGCCGGTTACTCGCCGACTTTGCCGCCTTTCTGATCGCACATCGCTTTGCTCATCGACAGGAAGCCCTGGCCTTTGCAAGAACCCATGCCTTTGCAGGCGTGGTCTTTGGTTTTGCAGTCGTTCTGGCCTTTGCAGGCGTTGACGCCATAGCAATGGACCTGGGCGTCTGCTGCCTGCACCTGAGTGGCAACACCGGCAAACATGCCAGCAGCGGCGATAGCGAGGGCGGCACCAGCAGCAGCGGATTTGATGTTCATTGTGTATTCCTCATGATCGGTAGTGGAGTCGGTCTGAACGGATTGTTCAGTCTCGACATAGCACTAGAGTGAGGTCCCCCCATGGCGTTACAGCGAGACTGAAAAATTTATTCCTCGAGTTTCAATAACGGCTCCTGGAACCGCAACAGACGCCCCGCATTACCCAGCACCAGCAGCGTACTGAGGTTGTGCAACACCGCCGCAATCATCGCTCCCGCCGCGCCCAGCCAGCCAAATGCGGCGAACACCACGATCGCCAACGTCCAGCCCAGGCCGATGATCACATTGACCTGCAACGTGTGCCGGCACTGGCGACTCAAGCGCACACAGGTACCCAAGCGCCGCAGGTCGCTACCGATCAGCACCACATCCGCCGACGCCAGGGCGATATCCGCCCCGCCCGCGCCCATCGCCACGCCGACCACGCCGGCCTTGAGCGCCAGGGAATCATTGATCCCGTCGCCCACCACCATTGGCCGGAAGCCGCTGCCGATTTCCCCCAGCACGCGGTTGAGCTTGTCTTCCGGCAAAGCCTGGGCTTCGACGTCGCTGATGCCCACTTCCAACGCCAGGCTGTCGGCCACGCTTTGGCGGTCGCCCGTCAGCAACAGTTGGCGACCCAGGCCCAGTTCACGCAGCTCCTTCATCGCCTGGCGGGCTTCAGGTTTCACGCTGTCCGCCAGCAACAGCCAGGCGAGGAATTGCCCGTTCAGCGCCAGCCCGGCAATCGGGCCATCGTGGTTGGGGACTGCCGTGGTCGGGATGCCCAGTTGTTCAAACAATTCCGGCCGACCGAGGGCGGCTTCGCCCTGCCCGGTCTGCGCGACCACACCGAGGCCCTGGCGCTCGCGAATATCCGACAGCACCAGCATTTGTTCCTGAGTCGCCAACCCCGCCAATGCCCGGCTGACCGGGTGGCTGCTGGCGGAGCCGAGGCTGGCCGCCAAGTTGAGCAGCACTTGCCGATCCGGCTCGCGGGTATCGATGGACTGCAAACGCAAGGTGCCAAACGTCAGAGTGCCGGTCTTGTCGACCACCAGTGACGTCAGGTCTGCAAGCTCTTCGAGAAATGCCGAGCTGCGAATCAGAATGCCGTGACGCGCCGCCACCGCAATGCCCGCAATTGCCGTGGCCGGAGCCGACAACACCAATGCACACGGGCATGCAGCCACCAGCACCGCGAGCATCGCCTGGGCGTCATTGGTGACAAACCAGGTGACCGCTGCCAGCAACAGCACCAGCACCATATAACTGCCGGCGTAGCGCTCCAGCAATCGGGTGATCGGCGGTTTGGAACGTTCGGCGCTCTGCATCAGCGCGATGACTTTGCCCAGGGTCGACTCATTGCCGGTACGGGTCACTTCCAGGCGCAGCAGGCCGTCGAGGTTGATCGCGCCACCAAACACCTGCACGCCAACACTGGCTTCCAGCGGCACCGATTCGCCGGTGATCGGCGCAGTGTCCAGGCTGGCCTGGCCCGACAGCACCACGCCATCGGCGGGCACCCGGTCACCGGCACGCACTTCGACGATATCGCCGGTCTTCAGGATGCCGTTGTCGACTTCCAGAATGGTCCCGTCCGCCTGCACCAGGCGCGCATGGCTGCGGGTCAGTTTGCCTAGGGCATGAATCGCTTCCTGGGAGCCGATGACACTGCGCTCTTCCAGCACATGGCCGAAGATCATGATGATCGGCAGCAGCGCAGCGGTCAGTAGGTCGCCGGTGGCCCAGGCGCCGAGCATGGCCAGGGCGATCAGTTGGTCGGTGATGCCATGCAGGCTCGGATAACGCAGGCTGTACCAGGCCGAGCGCATCACGGGCACGGCCACCAGCAACGAGGCGACGCCCAGCAGCAGTTGGCTCACGCCGGTCTGGTCCGGCGCCAGCCAGCGCCATACCAGGCCCAGGCTGAGCAAGCCCAAGGCGAGCATCGCCAGGGTCAGTTGCCGGGCGGCGCTGCGTTGTTCGGCCGATGAGAGCATCGGGGCGGCGTGGGCGGTCATTGTTCGGCTCCCTGAATGATCAGGCGGGAATCGTCTTTAGGGTCAACCGTGGTCACGGAGCCGGCCTGGCCGAGAATCTTCGGCAGGCGTTCGCGGTACAGGCGCAGCAGCAGGCCGGGGTCTTTGACCTGGGCCAGGCTGGCGACGGTGGCGGTTTGTGCCTGGGCGTTGGCCAGACGCTCGCTGGCCTGGGCGTGAGCTACCTGGACAGCACGGTCGGCGTCCTGGTTGGCGGTCTGGGTGAGTTTCTCGGCGTCGGTGCGCGCATTGGCTACGGCCTTGTCGGCTTGCTGGCTGGCGGTCAGTACCGCGTTGAAGGCGTTGACCGCCGGGCCCGGCAGGCTAGATTGCACATCGACCCGGGTGACTTCGATGCCCAGGCCAAGGCCGGTGGACGTCAGGTCGGCCAGGCGTTGATTGATGCCTCGCACCAGATCACCGCGCAGCCGTTCGCGGCGTTCGGCAGCCTGGTTGTCGGCGCCGATCAGCTCGGGGCGCGCCACCAGAATGGTGTCCAGGTCTCGCGCAGCGGTCAGCACCACGGCGCTGCGGGTGACCAGTCGATCCAGCGCCGGCAGAACATGATCGCCCTGCAACACAAATGCATAGGGCTCGGTAACCTTGTAGAAGACCCGCACATCCAGTTGCACCACCCCGGCATCGCCGGTCAGCAGGTAGCCGGAGCCGGCCAGGGCGTCGCTCAGCGGCGTGGCAAAACTGGCCACGCGGTCGGCTTGGGTGGCCGCATCGGAACGCAGCAGGTTCTCCACCCGGCGCTCGATTACCCGGTCCGCTGCGGGCAACAGCACCACTTGCTCGAACGGACGCGGCCAGGCCAGCAGCAGCCCGGCATTCTGGATCCGGTCCAGCGCGCCGAAGTGCAACACCACGGCGCGGTTCTGCGGGTCGATCTGCCGCACGTTGGAAAACGCCCACGCCAATGCGGCCAACACCGTCACCGCATACAGCGCCAGGAACGTCAGCCGCCCAGCCTGGATCCACGGGCTGTCGAGGCTTTCCCGCTCACTCATGGCTGAATATCCTTCGGCCCATCCACCAAAGCGCGGAACGGCGCAGCGTCGGTGCGCAGGATGATTTTGGTACCTGGTGTGACAACTGTGCCCAGGGTGTCGAGTGAGCGCAGCAGGTTGTACAACTGCGGATTGCCGGCGTAGGCCCGGCCATAAATCTGCGCGGCTTCGACCCGGGATTGCGCTTCGATATCGGCGGCTTTCACCGTGGCGTCGGCCTGGACGATCCGCGCATCACGCTCGGCAGCCGAACGAATCTGCGCCGCCTCACGCTTGCCTACGGCCGTGCGTTCAGTGGCGATGGTCTCGCGCTCGGCGCGCATGCGGTCGACGGTGGCGGCGAGGGTCACCGAGGGCAAGGTCAGCCGTTCAACGCCCACCTGCACCACGCGCACGCCGTAGGTGGTGAGCAATTGTTGATCAATCTGCTGGCGCAGTTGCGCTTCAAAATCAGCAATACGCACCTGGCTGGCATCGGTGTTCACCAGGTTGGCCAGGTCGAAACTGGCGGCGGTGGTTTCCAGCGCCGAACCGACAAAGGTGCGAATCTGCCGCGCCGCTTCATCCGGCTGGTTCTGCACCGCGCGCATAAAGCGCTGCACATTGTCGGGGTCGCCCTGCACCTGCCAGGCCACGTAGGCCTGCACGATGATTCGCAGGCCATCGCGGGTGCCCACATCCTGCAAACCGCTGGAGGTGGTGCGCAGGCGCAGGTCCACCGGGATCGCCGCTTCTAACGGGGCGGGCCAGCGCCAGCCCAGGCCAGGTTCCAGCAATACCCGCGACGGGTTGCCGAAACGGGTAATCACCGTGGCTTCACCGGAACGCACCTGCACCAGGCTCGCCGCGGCGACGGCGAACAGCACCAGCAACACCGCCCAGCCCATACGCCGCCAAGGGAACGGGCCGGCTTCCTGTTCATCACCGTGATGGTGGTGATGATGGCCGTGGTGGTGACCATGGCCCGCGTGATCGTGCGAATGAGCGCTCAACAGATGAACTCCTTATTGAACGGCTTTACGCGGCACCGCAGGGTCAGCCGGTAAGGTAAAGGAACGCAGATCGATGGTCGGTGCGCCACTGGCGCCCAGGCGATGATCAAGAATGAGTAATTTGGCGTGGGCCAGGCCCTGGCTCAGTTGGCTCAGGTACTGCTCCAGCACGAAGGCCTGGCCCGCTTGTTGATAGGCCTTTTGTTCGGCGCTGAAGCGCAGGTCTGCTGCCTGGGCGCCAGCACTGACTTCGTGAGCCGTGGCCTGGGCCTGGTCGCGGGCGGTGCTGGCTTGCAGCAACGCCTGGTTGGTTTGCTCGCTGGCAGCGCCGCGCTCTCGGGAAATCAGCGCCTGGGCGCCAATCTGTGCGGCCTGAACCGCGTGGTAAGCGTTGGCCGCACCGGAAGGCGGGTGAATGGCTTCCACCACGGTGGCGAGGATTTCCACGCCGCTGTCGAGTGTCTTCAGGTCCGCTTGCACCGCCTTGCCAATGTCATCGGCGAGGTTGTTGCGTTCTTCACCCAGCAATTCATCGAGGGTTCGCGAGGCAAATTCGTGGACGAGGATGCGGCTGGCGGTGCTGCGGATGAGCGTGGGCACATCGGCACTGTTATAGGTGGCGGCGAGTGCGGCCTGGTCGGTCAAGCCGATACGGTACACGAAGCGCACATCCATATTGACGATCTGGAAGCTCTGTTTGTCGCCGCTGCTGCTGGCAATCACCTGGGCTTTGTCATTCACATGGGTAGCGTCCCACAGGCGGTTGGCGATCAACGGCGCCGGGCCCTCGGCCGGAGCGACGTCGGTGTTTGCCGCTTCGCCAACGCTGGTGGCCAGCTCATGGACCACGCCGTTCTCCACGTTCAGCACGCGGCCCAGCGGCCACGGCAAACCGGCATGCAGGCCAGGCCCGAAGACCTCCACCGGCTTGCCAAAGCGTTCATAAATCCCACGGCTTTGCAGAGCGACTTCATGCACGCCGGTCAGCAACCAACCTACGGCCAGCACCACCACCAGTACCGGCAGGAACGCCCGGCGCATGTAGGTAAAGGCCCAGATCTGTCGCAGGTCGATGCCGAAACGGTTGTGCAGTTCGTGCTGCAAGGCGAGCAACGGTTGCGGCGGCCAGCGCAGCATCCCGGCGATAAAACTTTGCGCCATCAGGCGCGGTTCAAGCCGCTCTTGGCGCGGGCTGAACAGCGACAGCAAGCCTCTTAACAGAAACTCCAGCGCCACCAGGGCCGGCAACAGGCCGATCAACACGGCCAGGCGCAGCGGCCAGACGGATTCTTCACCGGCGAACAGCAGACAAATCGCACTGATCACCAGGCAGATAATCGCCACCCGGCTCAATTGCGCGAGTTGCGCGGCTTCCGGCCATTGGGCGGTGCTTTCCTGGGCCATGCGGCGTTCAAACACCAGCAAGCCGAATGCCAGTGCCAAGGCAATGGCCGCGCCCACACTGGCAGCCTGGCCCACTGCAGCGGCGGGCAAGGTCAGGCTCCAGAATTCCAGGACGCTGAACAGCGCCAGCAACGACCAGCCACACAGCCAGAACACCGGCGCGCCAATTTGCACCAGCAAGCCATTGCCGACGCGACCGAACTGCCGGTTAAGCCAGCCAGGTTCTTCTTGTGGCAGCGGCTGCTCGATCAGCCGTGCAGCCGGCTCCTCCAGCGCCATGGCCCGCCAATCCGCGACCCACCAGGCCGACTGAACACCGGCCACCAGCACCAGCAATGCCGAGGCGCAGTTGATCAGTACCACCGGCCAGATCGACAGCGGGGCGAACAGCGCCACAAACAGCGCCAGCATCCAGCCGCCGACCGCCAGCACCGTCAGGGCAATGCCGGCCTGCCTTAAACGGCGGGCATGAAACAACCCTTGCTGAAACCGCGGCAACCCGTCGATGGCCACGTCATCAGCGTCTAGATCCACTCGCATCCCCAAACGCCCACCCAGAAACAATTAGTTACTCTATAACCCGAAGCGTGAAATTTTTGTTTGGTTTCACACAGATAGTGACGAAAGCCCCAGAAACAGGAGCCATCACTGGTTTCAACCGTGATAAATCGGCACACTCCCCAGAGTTTTTCGCGGGCTTACGGACAAGGAAGCGTCACTCCCCATGATTTCGATCTATCAGCTTAAACCGCGTTTTCAGAACCTGCTGCGCCCGCTGGTGCAGCGCCTCTACGACAACGGCACCACCGCCAACCAGATCACCGTGCTGGCCGGGGTGATTTCCCTGCTGGTGGGATTGCTGATTGCCGGCTTCGCACAACATGTGTGGCTGTTTGCGCTGATTCCGCTGTGGATGATCCTGCGCATGGCCCTCAATGCCATCGACGGCATGCTCGCCCGGGAATTCGGCCAGCAGTCGCGACTCGGCGCCTACCTCAATGAACTGTGTGACGTGATCGCCGACAGCGCGCTGATCCTGCCGTTTGCGCTGATCCCCGAGGTCAGCCTGGTGCCGGTATTGCTGGTGACGCTGCTGGCGGTGTTCAGCGAATACGCCGGCGTGCTCGGGCCGATGGTCGGGGCCTCGCGGCGCTACGACGGCCCCATGGGCAAGAGCGATCGGGCATTTGTGCTCGGGGTGCTGGCCACCGGCGTGGCACTGGGCTGGCTCGGTGCCGGTTGGGTCGAGGCGGTGATGTGGCTGGTCGCGGCCTTGTTGGCCTACACCCTGGTCAACCGCGTGCGCCAAGGCCTCAAAGAACAACAAACCTCCCCTTCTGCATAAGGATTTTGCGATGCGTGAACAGCAAGAGCACACCTTCAGCACCCATGACGGGGTGGAGCTTTTCTACCGTCACTGGCCCGCCACCGCGCCCGCGGGCTTTGCACCCCGCAAGGCGATTTTGCTGTTCCATCGCGGCCACGAGCACTCCGGGCGTATCGCACACCTGGTGGACGAACTGAACCTGCCGGAATTCGACTTCTTCGCTTGGGACGCCCGCGGCCACGGCCAATCCCCCGGCGCGCGCGGCGACAGCCCGAGCTTCGCCACCAGTGCGCGGGACGTGCAGACCTTCGTTGACCATATCGGCACCACCTACAGCATTGAGGAAGAAAACCTCGCGGTGATCGCCCAGAGTGTCGGCGCAGTGATCGCGGCGACCTGGGTGCACGACTACGCACCAAGGATCCGCTCGCTGGTACTCGCCTCGCCCGCGTTCAAGGTCAAGCTCTACGTGCCCTTCGCCCGGCCGGGCCTGGCGCTGATGCGCAAGTTTCGCGGCAATTTTTTCGTCAACAGTTACGTCAAGGCCAAGTTCCTGAGCCATGACCCGGAGCGCGTGGCGTCCTACGACAGCGATCCGCTGATCACCAAAGCCATCTCGGTGAATGTGCTGCTGGGCCTGTACGAAGCCGCCGATCGGGTTGTAGCCGATGCCCAGGCAATCCAGGTGCCGACCCAACTGCTGATCTCCGGCTCGGACTTTGTGGTGCACCGCAAACCCCAGCAGCAGTTTTTCGACCGCCTGGGCAGCCTGAAAAAAGAACTGCATATCCTCCCCGGCTTCTTCCACGACACCCTCGGTGAACGTGACCGCGCGGTGGCCTTGAGCAGCGCCCGGCGCTTTATCCTGCAGAACTTCGAACACCCGCTGGACCGCGCCACGCTGTTGGATGCCGACAAGATCGGCCTGACCTGCGCCGAATCCGAATCCCTCGCCGCGCCGTTGCCACGCAACTCCCTGCGCGACCTGTACTGGCGCATGACCCGCGCCAGCATGGGCCTGGGCAGCAAACTGTCGGATGGCGTGAAGCTTGGTTTCGACACCGGCTTCGACTCCGGCAGCACCCTGGACTACGTGTACCGCAACAAACCCAGCGGCAAAGGCGGGCTGGGGCGGATGATCGACACCAATTACCTGAACTCCATCGGCTGGCGCGGTATTCGCCAACGCAAGCTGAACGTGGAAGAGCTGCTGCGCCTGGCGATGGCCAAGCTGCGGGACGAGCAGCAGGAAGTGCGCATCGTCGACATCGCCGCCGGGCATGGTCGGTACATTCTGGAAGCCTTGCAGGGCGTTTCGCCGTTGCCGGAATCGATCCTGCTGCGGGACTACAGCGACATCAACGTGCGCGACGGTGGCGCGCTGATTCGTGAAAAAGGCCTAGGAGACATCGCCCAGTTCGTCAAAGGCGATGCGTTTGACCGGGCGGACCTGGCAGCGCTGGAGCCCAAGCCGACGCTGGCGGTGGTGTCCGGGCTGTATGAACTGTTCGCGGATAACGCGATGGTCGGTGGCTCGCTCGCCGGTTTGGCCGAAGCCGTGGAGCCCGGTGGCTATCTGGTATACACCGGCCAACCGTGGCACCCGCAACTGGAACTGATCGCCCGCGCCCTCACCAGCCACCGTCAGGGCCAGGCCTGGGTAATGCGCCGGCGCAGCCAGGCAGAGATGGACCAACTGGTGGAAGCCGCCGGTTTCCGCAAGATCACCCAGCGTGTGGATGAATGGGGGATTTTCAGCGTGTCCCTGGCACAGCGAGTCTGACCCATGCGTGAACCGGGCCTGTTAAAACCGGCGGTGCTGTGGCTGCTGCTGTTGGCGCCGCTGTTTTTCAGCACCTACGGCTTTGCTACGTGGGTCACCAGCCAGCGCAGCGACGTGGGCACCATGGTGTTCGGCTGGGAAACCCATATCCCGTTCTGGGCCTGGACCATCGTGCCCTACTGGTCGATCGACCTGCTCTACGGTTTTTCCCTGCTGCTGCCCAGCACCCGCCATGAGTTGAAGCAACACGCCTTACGCCTGCTGACGGCCCAGGTGATTGCCGTCACCTGCTTCCTGATCTGGCCGTTGCGCTTCACCTTCGAAAGGCCGGAACTGGACGGCGTGTTCGGTTGGCTGTTTGCCGTACTCGCCGGGTTCGACAAGCCGTTCAACCAGGCGCCATCGCTGCACATCGCCTTGCTAGTAGTGCTGTGGATAATGTACCAGCGGCATAGCCAGGGCCTTTGGCGCTGGCTGGTACATGGCTGGTTTGCGCTGATCGGCCTTTCGGTACTGACCACTTATCAACATCACTTTATCGACTTACCCACAGGCGCCCTCGCCGGCTGGCTGTGCGTGTGGCTATGGCCGCTGGAACATCCGAGCCCGCTGCTGAATGCCCACCTGACTCGGGACCGGCAGCGTTGGCGGCTGGGGTTGCGCTATGGCTTCGGGTCGCTGGTGTGTCTGGTCCTCGCGTTTTCTCTCGGTGGGGGCTGGTTGTGGCTGCTTTGGCCGGCAGTTTCCCTCGGGTTGATGAAGGCGAATTATCTGGTGTTGGGCGTCTCAGGCTTTCAGAAACGCGCCGACGGGCGACTCACTCCGGCGGTACGCTGGTTGTTGGCGCCTTATCTAGTAGCCGCCTGGATCAATTCCCGCCTGTGGACACGTAAACATCCACAGCCCGACGAAGTTGTGGATAACGTTTGGCTAGGGCGAATTCCCACCGGCGGCGAGCTGAAGTCATTCAAGGCGGTGGTCGATCTCTGCGCCGAGTTACCGATTAATCCACAGGGCCGCGCCTATTACAGCTTGCCGGTGCTCGACCTCACGGCGCCCACCGCCGCGCAATGCCTGGAAGCCGCCCAAGCCATTGAACGACTGCGCTCAGCCGGGCCATTGCTGGTGTGCTGCGCCCTTGGTTACTCGCGAAGTGCCACGGCTGTGGCTGCATGGCTGCTACATACCGGGCGCGCAGGCAATGTCGACGAAGCGGTGGCTATTATTCGTACAGCACGCTCGCGTGTGGTCCTGCATCCCGCTCACCGTGAAGCCCTGGAGGGTTTAACCCATGCCCGCTGATATCGAATTACGGGTCGTCGCCAGCCTGCTGCGCCGCGGCCGTTCCCTGGATCAGTTATCCACAGGCCTGACCTTGCTCGGCGTACTGTTCGGCCTCGCGCAACTGCTGATGGCCAGTATCACGCCGATCTGCCTGACCCTCAGCCTGTGGATGATTGTGCTCGGGCTGCTGCAAAAATACTGGGCGCTGCGGGTGGCCTTCGACGCTGACCTGTTCGCCCTGCTGGCCCGGGACACCGAGCGCACGCCCGACTTCGACCAAGCCATGCAAACCCTTGGCCTGCAATCCGCCAAACGCGCGGGCCGGCCCTGGACCGAACGCCGTCGCGGCGCCTTGAAACTGTTGCGCAAGCAAGCCTACCTGCTGGCGGCGCAAGTGCTGCTGACCGTGGCCGTCATCCTGGCCAGCCCTTGGCTGCCCTTCGCCGGATAAGGAATCCTCATGTTCGAACCCGTGGTCGCCACCCTGATTACCTCCATGGCCCGCACCGTCACCGGCGCCCGCAGCCTGTGGCTTGGCTGCGCGCCCGTGCCGGTGCAGCGCATCTATTACGCCAACCACAGCAGCCACGGTGATTTCGTGCTGCTGTGGGCCTCGTTGCCGCAGAACCTGCGTAAATTCACCCGCCCGGTGGCCGGCAGTGACTACTGGAACAAAAGCGCCCTGCGACGCTACATCATCAGCCGGGTGTTCAATGGCGTGCTGATCGACCGCGAGCGCAAAGACCCTGTGGATAACCCCCTGCAACCGATGCTTCAGGCCCTGGAACAGGGAGACTCGCTGATCATCTTTCCCGAGGGCACACGCAACCTGGAAGACGGCCTGCTGCCGTTCAAAAGCGGGCTGTATCACCTGGCCAAGAGTTATCCACAAGCCGAGCTGATCCCGGTGTGGATCGCCAACCTCAACCGGGTCATGCCCAAGGGCCGCGTGCTGCCGCTGCCCTTGCTGTGCACTACCAGCTTTGGCGCACCGCTGCAGCTGGAGGAAGGCGAAGACAAGGCGCTGTTCCTCGCCCGCACCCGCGACGCCTTGCTCGCCCTCGCCCCGGAGCATTCCTGACATGGATAGCCAAACCCTGATGTTGTTCGGCGGGATCGGCGCGATCCTGGTGCTCGCCTCGCTGATCGGCCTGATCCTCAAACTGCGCACCCGTGGCACACCTAACGCGGTGATCGACAACCTCAACGCCCGCATCAATGCCTGGTGGGTGATGGTGGTGGTGATCGGTGTGGCCTTCTGGCTCGGCACCGGCGCGGTGATCCTGCTGTTCTACGCCGTGTCGTTCTATGCCCTGCGGGAATTCCTCACGCTCACGCCCACCCGGCGCAGCGATTACCCGGCACTGGTGGCGGCGTTTTACCTGGCGTTGCCGCTGCAATACCTGCTGATCTACTTCGACTGGTATGGGCTGTTCTCGATCTTTATCCCGGTGTACGTATTTTTGCTGCTGCCGATCCTTGCGTCACTGGGCGGCGACAGCACGCACTTCCTGGAACGGGCGTCGAAGGTGCAATGGGGGCTGATGATCGCGGTGTTCTGCGTGTCCTTCGTGCCGGCGCTCCTGACCCTGGATATCGTCGGCTACGAAGGCCGCAACCTGCTGCTGATCGCCTACCTGGTGATTGTGGTGCAGCTGTCGGACGTCTTGCAGTACGTGTGTGGCAAGCTGTTCGGCAAACACAAGATCGCGCCCAACCTGTCGCCGTCGAAGACGGTGGAAGGGTTTGTCGGCGGGATTCTGTTGTCATCCCTGATCGGCGCGGCGCTGTGGTGGACCACGCCGTTCAATCCCTGGCAGTCGTTCCTGATTGCGCTGCTGATCAACCTGCTGGGGTTTGCGGGCGGGATCGTGATGTCGGCGATCAAGCGCGACCGCGGCGTGAAGGATTGGGGGCACATGATCGAAGGACACGGCGGGATGCTGGACCGGCTGGATTCCGTGTGCTTTGCCGCGCCGATTTTCTTCCATCTCGTACGCTACTGGTGGACCTGAAACCTCACTCCATGACCTTCTCCCCCGTAGCAGCTGTCGAGCTCCAGCGAGGCTGCGTCGGCCGCACCACCGACCTCAGACCGAGTCGCCTCTCTCTC
>Ga0126362_10000454_pt1 | contig 18574 bp, 18 predicted proteins | sample ANMtaG_FD_126269 | JGI IMG/M metagenome (GOLD analysis project Ga0126362, IMG submission 126269) | Continental margin sediment microbial communities from North Pacific Ocean - ANME2c_DSS_Sorted | ecosystem: Environmental > Aquatic > Marine > Continental margin > Sediment | place: Pacific Ocean... | reverse complement strand
CCGCATCATCATCCCGCCGCTCACGAGCGAGACGATGAACATCTTCAAGAACTCGTCCGTCGCCTTCGCGGTGTCGGTCGCCGAACTCACCATGTTCGCCATGCAGGCACAGGAAGAAACCTCGCGCGGCATCGAGGTCTACCTCGCCGTGACGGCGTGCTACGTGGTCTCGGCGCTCATCATCAACCGCCTCATGGCGTTCATCGAGAAGAAGACCCGCGTACCGGGCTTCATCGTCTCGGCCGGCGGTGGCGGAGGACACTGAAATGATGAATCTCGACCTTTCCTTCTACAACTGGGACGTCATCAGCAACTTCGTCGTCAAGGGCTTCTACTTCAGCATCACGCTGACGGTGGTGGCCACGATCGGCGGCGTGATCTTCGGCACGATCCTGGCGCTCATGCGCCTGTCGGGCAAGAAGTGGCTCGATGCGCCCGCGGCGCTGTACGTCAACGGCATGCGAAGCATCCCGCTGGTGATGGTGATCCTGTGGTTCTTCCTGCTCGTGCCGGCGTCGTTCTATTCGCTGTTCGGCTCGGTGGGCTCCAACTACCGCTCCGAGATCTCGGCCGTGATCACCTTCGTCGCGTTCGAGGCCGCCTACTTCAGCGAGATCATGCGCGCGGGCATCCAGTCGATCCCGCGCGGCCAGGTCAACGCAGGCCAGGCCGTGGGCATGACCTACGGCCAGAACATGCGCCTGGTGGGGCTGCCGCAGGCCTTCCGCAACATGCTGCCCGTGCTGCTCACGCAGACCATCATCCTGTTCCAGGACACGTCGCTGGTCTACGCCATCGGTGCCTACGACATGCTCAAGGGCTTCGAGACCGCCGGCAAGAACTTCGGCCGCCCGATCGAGGCCTACCTGCTCGCGGCTGTCGTGTACTTCGTCATGTGCTACGCCCTTTCTTGGCTGGTGAAACGCCTGCACAAGAAGATCGCCATCATTCGCTGATTGAGTGGCTGAACCGGAGAGAAACCAATGTCCGAAAAAATGATTGAAATCAAGAACATCTCCAAGTGGTATGGCCCGGTGCAGGTGCTCAACGACTGCTCCGTGAACATCGCCAAGGGCGACGTGGTGGTGGTGTGCGGCCCGTCGGGTTCCGGCAAGTCCACGCTCATCAAGACCGTGAACGCGCTCGAGCCCTTCCAGAAGGGCGAGATCACCGTCAACGGCATTCCGCTGCACGACCCCAAGACCAACCTGCCCAAGCTGCGCTCCAAGGTCGGCATGGTGTTCCAGCACTTCGAGCTGTTCCCGCACCTGTCGGTGACCGAGAACCTCACGATCGCGCAGATCAAGGTGCTGGGCCGCTCGCCCGACGAAGCCAAGACCCGCGGCCTGAAGATGCTCGACCGCGTGGGCCTGATGGCGCACAAGGACAAGTTCCCGGGACAGCTCTCCGGCGGCCAGCAGCAGCGCGTGGCCATCGCCCGTGCGCTGTCGATGGACCCGATCGTGATGCTGTTCGACGAACCCACCTCGGCGCTCGACCCCGAGATGGTTGGCGAAGTGCTCGACGTGATGGTGAACCTCGCCAAGGAAGGCATGACCATGATGGTGGTCACGCACGAAATGGGCTTCGCGCGCAAGGTCGCCAGCCGCGTGATCTTCATCGATGTGGGCGGCCGCATCCTGGAAGACTGCTCGAAGGACGAGTTCTTCGGCCATCCGGAAAACCGCCAGCCGCGCACCAAGGACTTCCTGAACAAGATCCTGCAGCACTGAGCGCCGCTGCTGCGTAGATCAAGCGACAAAGGCCATGCCGGCGACGGCATGGCCTTTTCTTTTGGGAGCGAGCCCGGGAGCAGGGCGGGCCCGGGCGCCATTCACTGCGGGCGAGTCTCCCCGGACAGCGCCTTGTCGAAGAAGTCCGGAATCTCCCGCCCCAGCCGTGCCAGGAACACCTGGCGGTCGAAACCCGGCGGGTCGTCCGCGATGTTGCCGTCGGGCGTCTGGATGGGCATGGACGGCGTGTCCATGAACGCGAAGTGCCATGCGCTCGGAATGCGGCGCAGCTCGGCCGCGGGCATGTTGCCGGCGACCCATTCGGCGTGGAAGCGCGGCACCAGGAAGCGGTCCTGCTCGGCTTCGTAGATTCGCACGGGCACCCGCACCTGCGCGAGCGACGAGGCCGTGAAGGGAACGCCGGCAGGGGCCAGCGACACGACCGCGCGCACGCGCGGATCGCGCAACGAGGGAAGCAACGATGCCGGCGCCGCGCTCGCGCTCGCGCTCGTGGTGCCGGAGGGCGGCGCGTCGCTGCGGTTGACACCGCAGAAGATCGGGTCGGCGGCGCGTTCGCTCGCGCAATGCGTGGTAATGCGCGACAGGTCGGCCTGGCCGCCCACGAGTGCCAGCACCGTGTAGCCGCCCGCCGAATGACCCACGGCGCCGATGCGATAGCCCTTGTCGTCGCGCGCGATCCGCTCCTTCCATAGCGGGTCTTGCAGCAGCGCGTCGATCACCCGCGAAGCCTGCTGCGGCCGCTCGCCGAAGTAGGCGGCCGCGCCCTTCTTCAGCAGCGACCCGTCTTGCCAGTTGTCGCCGGGATGGCGCAGCGCCGCGACCAGGTAGCCGTCCCGCGCGAGCGCTTCGGCCAGGCTGCTGTGGCCCAGCTCGGTGCCACCCAGGCCATGGCTCAGCAGGATCAAGCCCTTGATCTTGTCCTCGGGAGGCGCCTGGATGGCCGCCCGAACCGTGAACGGCCCCATGGGCGTCGTGCGCTCGGGCGCTTGCGTGGGGTAGTACAGCGCGACCACCGTGGGCGCGTCGTCGGGCGTGGCGCCCGGAATGCGGATCTGCCGCCAGCCGGCCTCGGAGGCCAGTGCCTGGAAGCACAGCAGCAGGCTGCTGGCGAGCAGCAGGGCGGGGCGGACAAGGGCTCTTCGCATCGCGGATCTCCTTGGTGAATGTGGAGCCGGATGGTCGCGATGTCATCGCATCGTTTCCATGGGATTGCGACGAAGTGCGTGAAAGGCGGTGTGAAATGACCGGATGCAGCGATGTGCTCAACTCGCCCGTTGTACGGCGAGCCGCATTCCCGACCTGAGTCATCGCAGAGATCCTGTTGGAAAATCGAAGGCATGACTGGGGAGAATCACGCCAGTGGTGCGAGCAGACGCATGAAGATGTACATCCTTGTTCGGGACGACATTCCCCTGGGCTTCGCGATGGTCGCTGTTGCCCATGCATCCTTGGCCGGTTATCTCAAATTCCAGAGCGAGCCGGAGACGCAGCAATGGCTTTCGGGCCCCTTTTTCAAGGCTGTCTGCAAGGCAAACACCAAAGAGTTCGAGAATGCCAAGCAGGTTGCCGATCACGTGGTGCTGACTGAGTCAGCCCTCGGAAATCAGGAGGTGGCGATCGTTTTCAAGCCTCGGGAGCAATGGCCAAGGATGTTCAAGTTCCTCCGGCTCTACAAGGAGCCGCCGCTGCTGTGAACCGGCCCTGAAACGCTGTAATTTGTTCGGTCCCATTGGATGGAACCTGGAAGCAATGAGCATCACCGAGATCACGGTTTCTGCAACAGAATGGGCCCGCGCCCATCCGACGATGTTCTTCAACCGCGATGAAGTCACGCTGGAGAGCATTGCCGAGCAGTTAGTCACTGGCGCACGGGTCCTGGGTGCAACGACTGTCAGGAGACTTTCCGCCGGCCCGTGGCAGACCGTCGCGGCCGACGAGGATTGGTTTCTCAAAGCCAGGCTGCCCATACCGGACGACTTCAGGTTCAGCCGCCTCGTCAGCTTCCCGGAGCAAGGTCAGAACTGTGTTCGTCCCGAGTTTCTTGTCGCGGCCTTCGCCGAGGATGTCATCGTCAAGGCTGCGCATTCGGAGCCAATTGTTCTTGGAGCCGTTTCTCCAACGGATGAGCTCCATGCGGTGCTGGGACGCATGGCGCCTTGGCGCCGTGTCATCGCATTCCGCGGCATCAAGGTCTAGGCGGTGCCGCGGGCAAGACTCGTCCTGGATGCGGACTTCCCCTGGGTCGAATACCGCATCACTGCGGTATCTGGCTTTTCACGAGCCCGACATACACGGGCAGCGCGATCACAGTGCCCAAGGCAAGCAGGAGCACTTCATAGGTCGCCAGTCCCAACCAGAACCTGTATGGCTCCTGCTGTCTGAAAACCTTGTACTTCGCGCCGATGACTCCTGTTTTCACCACGGAATAGGGATACCACAAGGGCAGAGCGAGCCAGCAGAGCAACGAGAGAGAGTAGAGGGGCAGCGACCAGAGGCCCGGCTCGACTGCCTTCGCGACGAGCGGCAGCGCGAGACCGCCCATCAACATGCCCGCTGAAATCCAGTTGAAGAACGCAGATCGATCCGTCGTGTTCGAGGTGGGCATTGCGCGATGGTAGCCGCCGCCCATGTCAGGTCGCGCCGATGCCCGTGGCGCATGGCTCAGGGCAGCCGCGAAACCCTTTGCGTCAGCAGATTGCAGAATCCCTGCACATCCCCTTCCGCCGCGGAGTACGCGAGAGAAGGCGCCAAGCGGTCGGTCGAAGTGCGGAGCTATGCTCGTGCCGTGGCAAGGACTGGAGCCGAGGGCACCGGCCCGCCTACACACACGGAGGAGAAGAGGATGAGAAGACCCAATCGATCCTTGCATCGCACGATGGCGTTGTGTCGCCTCGTCGCATCGGCCTGCGCGGCGGCGACCCTGTCGACGGCACTGCCGGCACAGGCAGCAGAAAACTGGACCGAGATCGCATCGACGCCCCGCAAGAAGGTGCTGCTGCAGCGCGATTCCATCCGCCCGCACGACGGCATGGTGGAGGCGTGGACGCTCTACCGCTACGACGAACTGCAGACCGACGTGGGCAAGACCCCGTACCGCACGTCGCGCTACCTCTACGACTACGACTGCAAGGGCGGGCGCGAGAAGGCGCGCCGCGTCGTGAGCCACAACGGGCCGCTGGAGGTGCACGACATCGACCTCAGCCGGCACACCGAGTGGAAGGCCGTCGGCGGGCCCACCACGGTGAGCGGGATCGTGTTCAAGCACGTGTGCGCCCAAGCCCGCTGATTGAGCCCGCTGATTGCGGACCCCTCCCTTCAGTTCAGTACGAGCCCGGCGGCGGTGTGTGCTTGAAGCGTCGCGACGAGGTCATGCTTCTGAACTTCGCGCGCGCAGCGCCCAGCCGGGCACGTCCGGCGCCGACCAGGCCTCCCACAGCCGACTTGATAGCATCGGCGGTGCGCGACTCCCTCGGGTACGAGGGCGAGAGGCCGCACTTGCGCATCACCCGGTTCACCTGATGGATGCGGGCCACTTCGCGCGTGGCGGCGGTGTAGAAGGTCACGCCGATCGAGATCGACAGGCGGCTCTCCGGCGCGGCGGCCGCGTCGACCCTCGATCTCGTCATGTGGGGCGAGGTGCTCGGGAAGTAGATGGCGTCCCCCGGCTGCGCATTGAATTCCAGCCCGCGCGGCAGGAACGCTTCGTCGAAGCGCACTTTCTTGAGCGACTGCGTGACGATGAAATCTTCCACGGCCTCGGCCGGCACGATGGTGCGGTCGCGGTGGTCCCACACGTTGAGCGTCTTGCGTCCGTGCAGCTGCAGCCAGAAGTTGTTCTCGCGATCGATGTGGAAGGGCGTGACGGAAGGCGGAGCGGAGAAGAAGACGAAACCGTTCACCAGGAAGATGTCGGGCTGTTCGCGCTCGACCAGGGAGCGCATCGAGTCGACCACCGACATCAGCAGCGCCCCGTAGCGCGGGATGACTTCGATGTTGTAGAAGGCGACCGACGAACCCGGCTCCTCCATCCGCTCGAAGAACTCCTCGATGCTGCGCCCGCCGGGAGGCCGTCCGTCGTGCGCCAGCGATGACGAGACCGTCCTTTTCGGGTCCATGAACCTGCACTGGTCCAGCTTCGAGAGCTCCATGCCGAGCTTCACGAGCTCGGGCACCTGGAAGAGGGGATGCTCGTGGAAGTTGTGGTGCATCGGCATGATCTTCAGGGTCGAGAAGCCCCCGGGGTTGTCGGTCCAAACCCGATACGTCGCTGCCGAGGCTCCGACGGAATTCATGTTGGTCGTGCACATAGCATCCTCCGGATCGCTTGTGGCCCTCCGCCCCTGAAACTGGACAGGAGCGAAGCCCGCGAGCTGAAGTAATACTTTAGGATTCAACTTTAGGCCGAACCCCTGACGTCAGCCTGACTCTGGAGTACCCACAGGAGAGAGTCCGGAAATGGCAGCCGGCCTGCCGAGCCGCAGGCCGGGCGCGACGCCGCTCAAGGCAAGCGCGAAATCCTCTGCGTCAGCAGGTCGAAGAACCCTTGCGCATCCCCTTCGGCGATCCAGTTCACGTTGGCCGGCTTCTTCAGCCCGCCATACCAGTCGACCACCGTCTGCCCGAAGCCCAGCCCCTCGCGGCTGTCGACTTCCACGTTCACCTTGCGGCCCCTGAAGAGCGAGGGCTGCAGCAGGTAGGCGACCACGGTGGCGTCGTGCACCGGGCCACCGGGCAGGCCGTAGTACTGCATGTCGTGCTGCACGTACGCGTCGAGGATGTCGGCCACGGTCCGGCCGGCCTGGTTGCCGAGGCCGCGCAGCTTTGCGATGCGCTCGGGGCTGGTCAGCACCTTGTGCGTCAGGTCCAGCGGCAGCATGGTGATCGGCACGCCGCTCTTCAGCACGATCTCGGCCGCGTGCGGATCGGCGAACACGTTGAACTCGGCTGTCGGCGTGATGTTGCCGCCGTTGAAATGCGCGCCGCCCATGAGCACCAGCTCGCGCAGGCCGCGCGTGATGTCGGGCGCCTGCGTGAGCGCGAGCGCGAGGTTGGTCTCGGGGCCGAGCATCGCGAGCGTCACGCTCTTCTCGGGCGCGGCGCGCAGCGTGCGGATCAGGTAGTCGACCGCGTTGCCCTCGGCCAGCGGCTGGCTGGGCTCGTGCACCTTCACGCCGGTGATGCCTTCGCTGCCGTGGATGTCGGCCGCGTAGATCGGCGTGCGCAGCAGGGGACGCGGCGCGCCGGCGTAGATCGCGATGTCGGGCCGCTTCGCCCATTCGCGGGCGAGGCGTGCATTGCGCGAGGTCTTGGCAAGCGGCACGTTGCCGGCCACGGTGGTGAGTGCCTGGATCTTCAACTGCTCGGGCGAGGCCATGGCGAAGAGCAGCGCGATCACGTCGTCGGCGCCGGGGTCGGTGTCGATGATGAGCGTGTGCGTCGTTGCCGGGGTGGCATCGGCGGCGTGGGCCTTCGGGGCGATGAAGCTGGCGGTCAAGAGGGCAACGAGTCCGAGAAAAAGAATCGGGAAGAGCGCGGCGAGGCGCGATGGCAGCGCCAGTGCTGCGGGCCTGGAATGCATGGGGAAGACTCCTTGCGGACGCTGTGAAGTAAGCGCCTCTCGAATCAGTCTGCCAGAGCATCGCGCGGCACGGACACCGGATCGCGAAGGCATTTTCGATGCGCTCGCGCGCGGCTGCAACGTTGCGCATACCAAGGCGTTAGCGCATCGGAAAGGCCGGAACTGAAAGTGCGCAAGACACGGCGAAGAGGTTTCATCCGCCGTGCCCCGCGTGTTGCGAAAACGCCGCTTGTTCAGGCTTTGCCGGAACTGGATGACCGCAGGCGCCGCGCGAAGAAGGCCAGTATCTCGTCGCGCGCCGCCACCGTGGGCTGCCCCGCTTCGTCGATCAGGTGCGCCGTCACCACGCTGTGCGGGCTCGCCACCACCTGCGCGAAGAAGGGCGGCGTATTGGTGCTGGCCGCGCTGTCGGGCAGTACGCGTGCGATGAAGCGCTCGCCCAGCGCCTGCGAGAAGGCCGCGAAGCGCTGCGCCCTGCAGTGCCTGTCGCCCTCGAAGCGGTAGGCCATGACGGTCAGGTCCTCGCGCTCCAGCCGTTCGCGCACCGAGGCCAGTTCGTCCGGCGACATGTTCGTGGCCTCCGGCTTGTCCATCGGCAACGAAGGCTGGCACACCACCGGCGCAAGCATCGCGGGCTCGAGCATCATCGAGAGCGCGAAGTTGCCCGTGAAGCACATGCCGATCGCACCGACACCGGGCCCGCCGCATTCCGCGTGCGCGAACCGCGCAAGCGCGCGCAGCCACTGCGTGACCGGGCTCGACTCGTTGGCCGCGAAGGCTCGGAACTCGGCGCTGACGCAGGCGCGCTTGAACACCGCGATGCCTTCCTCCGCGCCAGGCACGGCACCGTCGCGCCCGAACAGCGAAGGCATGTAGACGGTGAAGCCCGCGTCGCGCACCCAGCGTGCGAAGCGCGCCACGTGCGGGCTGATGCCGGGCATCTCGGTCATCACGATCACGGCCGGGCCCTGGCCCATGACGTAGACCTTCTTCTCGATGCCGTCGAGCGCGATCTGGCGCGCGGTGAAGTCGTCGAGCGGGTCGTCTTCGTTCATGGAGCGCTGCTGTGCCATGGGTTTTCCTTTTTGCCGTTCAGGTCGTGCGAAAGCCGGGAAGCTTGTATTGGACCTTCGGCCTCATCAGAATGGCAGTGTCCAATTCGACTTCTTTGAGGCTTTATCGGCCAACTCATCCAGATGCATGACTTCACCGTACTGGTGCTGCCCGGCGCCTTCAATTCCAGCGTCGCGGTCACCATGGACAGCCTCGGCGCTGCGGAAGCGATGGCCGCGCGCGCGGGCGTCGCGCCGCCCCGTTGGCGGCTGTGCTCGGTGAACGGCGGCCCGGTGCAGCTGCACGCCGGCATGAGCCTCGACACAACGCGTATGCCCGTGCGCCCCCGCGACGACCGTTCCACCTGGGTAGTGCCGGGGCTCGGCCTCAACACGCCCGGCGAGATCCGCCAGTGCCTCGAGAGCGCCGATGCGGCCAAGGCCATCGCCGGCCTCGTGCGCCACGCCAAGGCAGGAGGGCAGGTCGCGGCCTCATGCTCGGCCGTGTTCCTGTTGAATGCCGCCGGCCTGCTGCAGGGCCGACGTGCCACCGTCTCATGGTGGTATGCCCCGCTGCTCGCTCGCATGTCGCCCGGCTGTACCGTCGATGCCGACCGCATGGTGTGCTCCGATGGCCCTGTCGTCACCGCGGGCGCCGCCTTCGCGCAGACCGACCTGATGCTGCACCTGCTGCGCGAGCGCTGCGGTAGCGCGCTAACCGATCTTGTCTCGCGCATGCTGCTGATAGACGGCCGCCAGGCGCAGGCACCGTTCATCGCGGCGGAGGTGCTGGCCAGCGGCAACGACCTGGTGGCGCGGCTGGCCGCTCGGGTCGAGTCCACCCTGCCCGATGCGCCCGCCGTGAGCGAACTGGCGCGCGAGTTCTGCATGTCGCAGCGCACGCTGGCGCGCCACGTCAAGAAGGCCACCGGCAAGAGCACCCAGGCGCTGGTGCAGAGCGTGCGGCTGCGGCGTGCCCGCGCGCTGCTCGAATCGAGTCGCATGACTGTCGAGCAGGTCGCAAGCGCCGTGGGCTACCAGGAGGCCACGGCGCTGCGGCGCCTGATGAAGAAGATCGCGGGTGCGAACCCGAGCCGCTACCGCAGTTGATGCGGCGAGATCAAGGGAACGAAATGCCCAGCACCACACCCTTGCCCGCCACGCTTTCGGGTGCCCCCAGCACGTTGGTGCCGGGAACGGTCGTGCCCGCCGTGATAGTGCTTGCGTTGCCGAAGATGTAGGCGTTGTTGTCGACGCCACCCACATAGAGGCGGTCGTTCTTCGCGTCCACGGCGATAGAGATGTTCGCCGTGGGCAGAGGCAGTCGCGCAAAGGTGGCTGGTGAACCAGCAGTGCTGGCACCATCGACCATGATGACCTCGCGTCCATCGCCTCCGAGGAAATAAAGCCTGTTCCGCGTGGCATCAAGGGCAACGTCGGTGGCAAATGCATTGGTACCGTTGAAGAGCAGGCGTGTCGGCGCGTTGTTGTAGGCGACCGAACTCTCGTAGACGGGCTCACCGGTCGACCCCTTGCGTGCGGGGGTCAACGTTGCAAGATCGAAGACTCCGCCAAGGCCGTCGGAGGTATAGACGAGCGAGCGGACCGGATCAACCGCAAAGCGCATGAGCATCGAGGAGCGGATGTACCAGATCTGGTAGGACGCGACAGGCTGCGATTCATTGGGGCTGATGGACTCGAGTGTGCGAATCTGGCCGTAGGCGGCGCTGATGTTGCTGATCTTCACCAGCGCCCCTTGACTGGACACCGGACCGCCCAGCCAGAGCACGTCGCGTTCGGCATCCAGCACCATCGTGCTGTAGCTGCCGAGTCCGCTCGACAGCAGGTCGTACTGCGCTGCCGTGACGTCGCCAGATGCCTGGCTTGCCTTGGGGATCATCAGGATGCGGGTGCCCATCGAGATGTACAGCCGGTCGCGTTTGGCGTCATAGGCCATGTCGCGCGGAGAGCCTCCCACGTTCTTGAAGGCGTTGATCGTCCGCATCTCGACTGTCTCGCCGGGCACCGGGTTGGGCTTGGAGAAGGACACGACCGCGGATCTGTAGGGCAGCAGGGCGAATGTTGTGTAAGCCGACGCAACCGGCGTGGGCTGCGTCTGTGGTTGTGCGGATGGCGCGGGCGTTGTCGTGCCGTTGCCCGACGAGGGCAACGGCAGCAACCCCATGCCACCACCACCTCCTCCTCCGCCTCCCCCGCCTCCGCAGGAAATCAATAGCGTAGCCAGCGCTGCCACGGCGGCGCTCTTCCATAGTCTCAGCATTGCTTTCTCCCTCGTTGCTTGCTTATATGCTTGGTTGTTGCCGCCGGTGGCTGGTGTGCAGCTCTGCGGGGCGCCGCGACGATACCTGCGATGGAGCGTTGAGGCAATCCACGTTTTCGTCGAATGCACCGTGCCCCAAAAGGAAAAGCCCCGCATGCGGGGCTCGCCGATAGCGTGAAAAGAGGCGCTTACTTCTTGCGCGCCGCGATAGCCTGCTCGGCCTTCGCCACCAGATCAGTGCCGATGGTCGACTTCCACTTGTCGTACACCGGCCGCGTCGCCTTCACGAACGCGGCGCGCTCGTCGGGCGTGAGGCTGGTCACGGTCACGCCCATGCCTGCGATGTCCTTGAGCACGGGCTTGTCGGCTTCCACCAGGCCCTGGCGCGCGATGGCGATCTCTTCCTTGCCCGCGTCGATGGCGGCCTGGCGCACGATGGCCTGGTCGGCCGGCGTCCACGAGGCCCAGATTTCCTTGTTGACCACGAACACCAGCGGGTCGGCCACGTAGCCCCAGGTGGTCACGAACTTCTGGCCCACGTTCTGCATCTTGAGCACCGTGAACAGGAAGAGCGGGTTCTCCTGGCCGTCGACCGCGCCGCTGGCGAGCGCGGGCTGCGCGTCGGCCCAGCTCATCTGCGTGGGGTTGGCGCCGAGCGCCGTGAACATGTCGGAGTAGATGGGCGAGCCCACCACGCGGATCTTCATGCCCTTCACGTCGGCCGGCGACTTGATCGGCCGCTTGGAGTTGGTGATCTCGCGGAAGCCGTTCTCGCCCCATGCGAGCGGCACCACGCCGGCCTTGTCGAGCGTCTTGAACATCTCCTTGCCGACCTCGCCCTGCGTGAGCGCGTCGATGGCCGCGTAGTCGGGCATCAGGAAGGGCATGGAGAACAGGTTGAGCTGCTTGACCTGCGGCGACCAGTTGATGGTCGAGCCCACGGCCATGTCGATCACGCCCTGGCGCAGCGCGCTGAACTCGCGCGTCTGGTCGCCCTGAATGAGCGACACGCCCGGGTACAGCTTGATGTTGATGCGGCCCTGGGTGCGTTCCTTCACGAGGTCGGCCCAGATCTTCCCGGCCTGGCCCCATGGCGTGGGCGGGCCCAGCACCAGCGACATCTTGTACTCGGCCTTGTAGGCGGCCTGCGCCATGGCGCCGGACGAGAACATGCCGAGGGCGGTGGCTGCGGCGGCGAGGCCGAGCAGGGTGCGGCGGAATTTCATGACGATGGCTCTCCTAATAATGGTTCTGCGACGGACAAAAAAATCAGTAGCCGAGCTTGTGCGGCAGCCAGAGCGCGAGCTCGGGAAAGATGATGACCAGCACCATCACCAGGAACATCGAGAACAGCAGCCAGCCGACCCAGCGCACGGTCTCTTCCATGCGCACGCCTGCGATGCGGCACGACACCATCAGGTTCACGGCGAGCGGCGGCGTGAACTGCCCCAGCGCCACCTTGAGCGTGAGGATCACGCCGAACCACACCGGGTCCCACTTGTAATACTGGACGATCGGCCACAGCAGCGGCACGAAGATCAGGAAGATCGACACGCCGTCCAGGAACATGCCGACCGTGATCAGCAGCAGGATCAGTAGCGCCAGCACGCCGTACTCGCCCAGCCCCGAATTCACGATGGCGTGGGCCACCGGGTCGATCACGCCCAGCGTCGCCAGCGAGTAGGCGAAGATGCCCGCGAGCGACACCACGATCAGGATCACGGCCGAGAGCTCGCCCGATTCGCGCAGGATCACGAACAGGTCGCGGACCTTGATGGTGCGATGCACCACCATGCCCACGAAGAGCCCGTAGAACACCGCCACCACGGCCGCCTCGGTGGGCGTGAACCAGCCCAGCCGCATGCCGCCAAGAATGAGCACCGGCGCCGCGAGGCCCCAGGTGGCTTCGCGAAAACTCTTCCAGAACGGCGGGCGCGGTTGCGCGGCTTCGAGCATGCCCATGCGGTGCTTGCGCGCAAGCCACACAGCCGGGACCATGAGCGCGAGGCCGGCCAGGATGCCCGGGATCATGCCGGCGGCGAAGAGCGCAGGCACCGAGGCATTGGGCACCAGCACCGAATAGACGATGAAGGCCACCGAGGGCGGAATCAGGATGTCGGTGGCCGCCGCGGCGCCCACCACGCTGGCCGCGAAGGGCCCCGGGTAGCCCGTGCGCGCCATGGCCGCGATCATCACCCCGCCCACCGCGGCGGCCGTGGCGGGGCCGGAGCCCGAGATGCCGCCCATGAACATGGCCACCGCGATGGTCACCAGCGGCAGCATGCCGGGCCCGCGCCCCACGATGGCAATGGCAAAGTTCACGAGGCGCAGCGCCACGCCCGAGCGGTCGAAGATGGAGCCGACCAGCACGAACATCGGAATGGCCAGCAGCGGATATTTGCCGAGGCCGGCATAGAAGTTCTGCGGCACGGCCAGCAGGCCGAACCACTGGGCGTCGCTGTTGGCCAGCGCGATGCAGGCGGCGCCCGCCAGGCCCAGCGCGGCGCCGATGGGCACGCCCACCAGCATCATCACGACGAAGGCGACGAAGAGCAGGGTGGCGATCACGATGCGTTGCCCTTGCTGTTGTCTTCGACTTCAGTGTGCGTCGTCTCGCGTCCGCGGCGGATCATGAGGCCCAGGGCCCGCAGCGCGATGCCGAAGGACACGATGGGCAGCCAGATCGAATACCACCAGGCGGGCAGGCCGATGCCGGGCGTCGTCTCTTCGAAGCGGTAGTCGTCCCACACCATGCGGATGCTGAGCGCGCCGATGAGCGTGAAGAGCACGGCGATCATCAGCGCGCCGAACTGCGCCAGCCGCTTGCGCCGCGCCATCGAGCCGCTTTCGGAGAAGTACTCGATGCGGATGTGCCGGTCGCGCGCCACAGCGGCCGAGCCGGCCACCAGCGCCAGCATGATCATGAGGAACACCGAGAACTCTTCCGTCCAGGCGAAGGAAGAATCGGTGAAGTAGCGGACGATGACGTTGGCAAAGGTGATGAGCGCCAGCGCGCCCATGATGATGACCGTGAGCCAGTCCTCGATGGCAAGGGGAACCTTGGTCGGTTCGTCTGCGGCTTCGATGTCGGGGGGAATGGGGCTGGCGGCGTCCAGCGTGGGGCCGGACTCGGGTGGAGTTGTCATCGCAGGATGGTCAGTGAGGCACGCACGAACGCCATGTCACCGGGCGGACGCCGGGACGCGTTCCATACACCTCGACAGGGAAACTGTTACCGATGCTAGGGGGTCCATGACCATTCATGTATCGGGGGTTTCCTTAGCCGCTCGGCCTGGGGCTGGCTCCTTTGGAGCGGCTTTCGGGGTGTGTGCACAGGGCGCCGGGTACTCCCCTCCGCGAATGTCCCCCGGCCTGCGGCCTCCTCCTTCATTTCGCTGCGGGGAGCACCCGACGCCCTGCGCACGATGAGTGCGGCTGTGACGTTGGCGGTTCGACCGCCGCGGCGGATTGCAGATGAGCGTGCGGGGGCGTACCGCTGGGCTTTCGTGAGAGACGGGCGCTGGAGAAACCGAAGTCCGAAGGGCTGGTGTTGGTAGCGGTCAACTTTGGTATGACTGCGTTCGATGTTCGCTTCAGACTGACATGAGTCGTTCGCGTAGAACGGATCGGCCGACTTCAATCGCGAAGGAGCAGACATCGCCTCTGTCGAACTTTGTGGCTAAAAACTGCCGGATCCTCCGATCCAACCGAGTTTGTGAGATTTAGAGAGCATCAGGAGGTGCGGACAACTGCAACGGCGGGACCCGATAAAAAATCGATGACCCGCTGCACGAAAGCTTCGAGCCCTGTCGGGCAGCCGTCGGTCTGAAGCTTCTCAAGCGCCTTGCGATTCCACTCTCTGCCCTTGCTCACACCGGTATTGATCCATTGCTCGAGCTCTCCGCAGGGAACGACGAATATACCGATCTTGGCGAGGTCCTCGATGAGGCTCTCGACCGCAGTCAACTGGTCGCCCGTGAAGTAGGAGATGCCCACCTCTTTCACGACTTCCCACTTGGATGTCGTCGCCTTAAGCGTGCTCTCGAGCCGCTTTCGGGATGAGCGAGCGTCAGCATGAGGAGACGTGATCCATGCGTTGACGCCGTCGAGCAGCTTCTGCAAAAACTGATCTTCCGGCATCTGGAGCACCCATTTCCCGATTTCGGCGCGTTGCTTTTCAAGCTCCGTCGGGATCGCGGCGCCCGTCAACGCTTTGACGATCTTGTCCAACGGGCTACTCGCGTTGAGGATATCGATGTCTACGATGACAGCGACCGGCGCTCCGGCGCTTTTTAGTAGCTGGACAGGAGTGTCCGCAGCGCCCTTTCCATTCGTATGGATAAAAAGCAGGTCTTCGCCCCTCTTGCCGCCGAGTGTGCGGTGCGCAACGAACTGATAGATCGCTCGATCGGGATCGCCTTCACAGACGACCACTCCTTGATGGAAGAGCGAGTCGAGGACTGGCTGGCTTGAGAGAAGCGGTGTGCGCGTCAACGCTGTCACTGTTGAGGCTGGCACCTGGGTGTAGCACGTTGTATCGGCCGTGCGATTGAGTCGCAGGACGTTGGCATTGTCGTTCTCGCTGACAACGCCCCACATGAATGCGGAGCTATGGGTCGAAACAATGATCTGTGCAGGGCGATCAATGCTCAGTCGCCCCAACAGTTGGCCCAGCACGCGCGCCTGCTTGGGATGAAGGAATGCTTCGGGCTCATCGAGCAAAAGGGGGCGATCTGGAAAGACAATCGCAGCCATGAGGATCCCGGCAAACGACTGGTACCCGTCGCCTTGTTCTTTGAGAAGTTGCCCAGTACGGAGCTGTTGTTTGAGGTTATCCATCGATTCGGAAAGGTCGCCGAATGCGTCGCCGACCTTGAAGTACCAGCGCTTCATGGCCGTCCAATCAAGCGCAATATCGCGTCCAAAGGCTTCCGAGAACGCTTGCCGCAGCTGTGGTTGCACATCAAGGCGTCGACGAAAAAACTCTTGCAGCGCGTGTGTAGGTCCCTCTGTCTCTAGATCGTAGGCCTCTTGCGGAGCGGTCAACTCGAACCGTGTGCCTGCATGGAGATGACTGATCAGAAACCTTCCCAGCGACTGAAGCCGGTGCTTCAGGTCGGTGTGTTCGATCACAGTTTTCGACCAGCCGATCTGGCTTTCTACGCTGTGAATCTTGACAAGACTCTCGGCTATGCCGAGAACGTTCTCGTTCATCGGCGAATGTTTTGAAGGGAGGATATCGAAGTGATTTCGAAAGTCCTCCTTGGAGGGCATCATCACATCAATGCTCTTGAAAAGTGTGAGCGCGCTCTCTGGACCTCCCAAAGCGAAGTCCCGCAGGTCTCGCAGGGTTTGTGACTTGCCGCTATTGTTTGGGCCAACGAGCACGGTTATTGGCCCGAACGCAACCGCCTCGTCGCTATGGTTGACGGCGGAAACAAACTTGAGCGGCATGCTTTTTCTCCTCGATTGGCGCTGTACAGGCCTTGCTGGAACTGGAATCGATGACGCGATAGAACTCGGCGCGCCTAGTATCGATCTTGCACAAGGCCGTTTCTAACACTCAGGCTTGCCTTCAATACGCGCAGTTCATTGTTGGACTACGGCTCAACAAGCATAGAACTGTCGCTTGTCAGGTGCTGCTCAATGGCGGAAATCAGGCGACCGACTGCGCAGCGATGACCGGAGGCAACGCCTGCAAAGCGGATACTCGCATTGTCTGTCGACGATCGGCGTGGAACACATAGCTGTTAACCGAGCCCTGCCCCACGAAACTCAATCGAACCGAGTTCCCTCCACCATAGAGGCTTCAGCCGTCCCATCCCAAAGGACCTGGCCCCAGGCGGGCCGCGGAATCCACAGCCCAGCCGCTACCCGCCAGCCTCAGGCGCCTCACGCCGCGCCTTCTCACTCACCTGAAACAACTCCCCCGCCTTCCGAGCCATCTCAGCCGCAAGCCAAAGCAGGTTATTCAACTGCCGAGGTCCATCCCCGCTGCACCAGTCGATCTCTTCCCCATGGCAGACCCAAAGGAGGGCTTCAAGCTGAGTAAGGGTGTTTTCAAGAAGATCCGCCGGGTCTTGGGCGGTTTCTGCAGAAGCTACCGGCGTAGTTGGCCGGGCTATAGTCTTGGTAGCCATTGATGTGCGCTCCTTAGAGGTCGTTGCACGTTTTTGGTTAGACGGCCGGGGTGCTCGTAACACCCTGGCCGTCGCCTTTTGATACCTCGCATCTGAATCAGTGCTTTCGCACCGACAACCTGCCGCGAGGCAAGCAGCCTTCAAACATCTCGGTGGTGGCTTGGTGTGTGGGCCTTTCTGCTCCCCTTGGCGGGGTATCGAGTGACAGGGGCATTCACTCTAGAGAAGAACCCGGCAAAGCAGCCGCTGCTGCAGCACGAAGTCGCGAAGACTGCCAACAAATGCAGCTTCCGCAATGCGCTGCTGCACGTGCGCCTCGTGAGCCGCGCTGTGCCAGTCAGCAGCGGCACTCAACGCTCAGGCCGATGGGGTGCCTTGCGCAGCGAAATAAAGCAGGAGGCCGAAGGCCGGGGGACATTCGCGGAGCAAGGTACCCCGTCGGCCTGAGCGCCCCCGGATGCGAATGAGCGGAGGGCTTCAGTCCATCCAGCCCCGAGCCCGGTCCAGATGCTCACGGCACTCGCGCTCCATGCGTTCCAGCAGCTCCGCGCAAGTCGGAATGTCGTCGATCAGCCCGATGCACTGGCCGGCCGAGACCACGCCGTTGTGCACCTCGCCAGACTCCAGCGCCGCACGTCCGCGCGCGCCGGCCACCAGCGGGCGCACGTCCTCGAACTCGCAGCCGCCCGGACGGTTCTCGGTGGCCACCACTTCTTCGGAGATGGCGTTGCGGAACACGCGCGCCGTGTTGTGCAGGGTGCGAAACATCAGCTTGGTGTCGCGCTCGGTCGCCTCCACCAGCGCCTGCTTGATGTTGTCGTGGATCGGCGCCTCCTTGGTCACGCAGAAGCGCGTGCCCATGTTGATGCCCTCGGCGCCCAGCGCCAGCGCCGCCGCCATGCCGCGCCCGTCGGCGATGCCGCCCGACGCGATGATCGGAATGCGCAGCTTGCGCGCCGCCACCGGCAGCAGCACCAGGCCGGGCACGTCGTCCTCGCCCGGATGGCCCGCGCACTCGAAGCCGTCCACCGACACCGCGTCGACGCCGTTGCGCTCCGCCGAGAGCGCATGGCGCACCGAGGTGCACTTGTGGACGATCTTCACGCCGTGCTCCTTCAGCGCCGCGATGAAGTCCTTCGGGCTGTTGCCCGCGGTCTCGACGATCTTCACGCCGCTGTCGATGATGGCCTGCACGTACTCCGCATAGGGCGGCGGCTTCACGGCCGGCAGGATCGTGAGGTTCACGCCGAAGGGCTTGTCGGTCATCGTGCGCGTGCGCTCGATCTCGCGGCGCAGGTCGTCGGGCGTGGGCTGCGTGAGCGCGGTGAGGATGCCGAGGCCCCCGGCGTTCGACACGGCCGACGCCAGCTCGGCGCGGCCCACCCATTGCATGCCGCCCTGGATGATCGGGTAGCGGATGCCCAGCAGTTCGGTGATGCGGGTCTTCATCGTCGCGGCCTCTCGCTTACAGCGCCTTCACCAGTTCCGGCACGGCCGTGAACAGGTCGGCCACGAGGCCGTAGTCGGCCACCGAGAAGATCGGGGCTTCTTCGTCCTTGTTGATCGCCACGATCACCTTGGAGTCCTTCATGCCGGCCAAGTGCTGGATCGCGCCCGAGATGCCTGCTGCGATGTACAGCTGAGGCGCGACGATCTTGCCCGTCTGGCCCACCTGCCAGTCGTTCGGGGCGTAGCCCGCGTCGACGGCTGCACGGCTGGCACCGAGGCCGGCGTTCAGCTTGTCCGCCAGAGGTGCCATCACTTCGGTG
>Ga0126362_10000452_pt1 | contig 18711 bp, 12 predicted proteins | sample ANMtaG_FD_126269 | JGI IMG/M metagenome (GOLD analysis project Ga0126362, IMG submission 126269) | Continental margin sediment microbial communities from North Pacific Ocean - ANME2c_DSS_Sorted | ecosystem: Environmental > Aquatic > Marine > Continental margin > Sediment | place: Pacific Ocean... | reverse complement strand
TCCCTGGGATTCTCCAGGCAAGAACACTGGAGTGGGTTGCCATTTCCTTCTCCAATGCATGAAAGTGAAAAGTGAAAGTGAAGTCGCTCAGTCGTGTCCGACTCTTAGTGACCCCATGGACTGTAGCCTACCAGGCTCCTCCATCCATGGGATTTCCCAGGCAAGAGTACTGGAGTGGGGTGCCATTGCTAGGATGTTTCATTTGATCCTTAGTCTCCTGTGGCAAAGAACAGTTCACTGTCTTATATAAGACAATGAACTTTTAACATAATTGCCTATAGAGTAAATTGGTGAATTTCACCCTTCAGTGTTTATGGTAGTATGTACCTGGTGGCCCGTTTAGTGAATTGTTTAAAGGAACTTTTAACCATCAGGGGTTATCCTAGATTCCCCAAGCCTAAGATTCAGCTCTATTGTATTTCATTGAATGCCCTAAATTTTCTAAGACACTTCATAAAAAAGTTTCCAGACCACGTGAATGGGAAATGCTTATATGATCATGTCTAGCATTGTCCTAGGCTTGCTTACTGGTAAATTCAGAATCATTTTTCATAATGAAATGTAGTTTGCTTCTGAAGCCTTTGGTTTATTTTAGGAAATTTTTAACTTATAAAAATAATTTGATATTTAATGTAATTTCTTATTTGAGGCAGTAGGGAATTAAGCATTACGAAAAATGTACCAACAAAATATTTTAGATATTATTTTCATTTTTTGAAAGGTGCTGTAGTTTTCCTAACTTGAAGCACTTGGCCAGTTTTCTGATTACCTGATACCAAATAACCTGATTTTAAGACCACCCCTAGAAAATGACTGGAATGATAAATGAAATAATAAAAATGCATATGCCTCTTGTGGTATATAGACCCTAATGATATACTTATAACTTACAAAAAAAAATCCATTTTAATGTATTAATTATTTGATCTTGGAAACATTTGATCAGTCTTACCAGTGTTTTAAATAATTTGTTAACACTTAAATTGATTTGGTTTCTTCAATAGTGCACCCAGAGAAAAGTTTCAGAAAGCTATCCAAGATGAAATCTGTTCAGTGGTCAGACAGATCACAGCTACAGTAACATTTCTGCCACTGTTGGAAGTTTCTTGTAAGTATTATACAACTTCACATTGACTTAAAATTTGTCAGGGAAAAGACTAAGCTACTATTTTAAGAATAAGCCCTTTATTAATTTTTTCTTAATTATTAATATTACATAGTAAAAATGAAAAACCCATTATAAAGCAGAAGTAGTGTTATATGCATTCTAGAAATTTGGAAATTCTGAAAAGGAAAGGAATCAAAGTATTCCACAGTATTCATTCTTGAATGTCTTAATGTAATCCCATTCGTTATCTTAATTTTTTATGTATATTTTTAAGGCTAGCCATAACTGTCTTGCTTTTCTACCTTATCAGATATTTCCCGAATGCCTACTATATGCGAGACACTGCTCTAGGCCCCAGGCTACATCAGTCATAGAGCCCAGATGTTAGCTTTCCTTCAGGTTGCCTTTATGCTGTCCTGTGTGATTGACTCCATACTTTCTGCAGATAATGGTTTTCTCTTTAAAAAAAAAAAAAAAAAGCAAACTTGAAGTTTTCATAAGATAAAGCAAAAGGAGTACAATATTTTCTGTAATACAGTAACTTTCTGTGGAGAAAAAGCAATTGACTAGTCATTACAGACCAGGCTAAACTATCTTTTCTAATACCGTGGGTGGTTCAAAATGTGAGAGAGACAAGGACGGTTCTTCTACTTTGGAAAAAAATAATGTACTTTAATGATTTTATCTCCAATTTAGGTTCATTTGATCTCCTTATTTGTACAGACAAAGATCTGGTTGTACCTGAAAAATGGGAAGAGTCGGGACCACAGTTCATTACCAATTCTGAGGAAGTTCGTCTTCGTTCATTTACTACTACAATTCACAAAGTAAATAGCGTGGTAGCCTACACAATTCCTGTCAATGACTGAGGATGAGATATGGACAATAACGTACTTGTAACTCTCAAATGTGGTTTTCCTACCAGATCAACTGTAGTTGGTATGTTTTATTTCATTGGTTAATTTTTAGATGAGGAAAACTTAACATGATACTTAACTGAATCTGTGCAAAATTGTTCCATTTTTGGTACCTATCTGACTTTCCAGAGGGTTGACATAAGTTACTGCACAGATTGCATCAGTACTGCAGTGTTACTTCCTTTGGAGGTAGTAACCATAGGTGGAAAAACTTTTGCTAAATGCCTTTCTAAATCAGACTTTTGGTCAAGTAGCTTGACTCAGAATGTAGAGAAATATTTAAATATGAAATAGAACAAAAGAAATATGAATATTCAGAATCTTCATTTACATCCTGAAAGTAACTAATGATAGTCCATAAGTAGTGACATATTTCTCCTATTGCATTCTCTTGTCATTTATTTCATTTGTATAGTTTCTGTATTGAAAAAATGTCCAATTATTTGAGTTTAATTTATGTAACTTGAGTCTATAAAGCTGTGGATATTCCCACTTTTCAAATTGTTGTGATACAGAACTCTTAAGAATGTCTTTTATGTTTTATAAAATCAAGCTTTAAATGGCAATGATGAAATAAAGTTAAATGTGTATGTTTTAAATTTGTATTAAATCTTTTATATTGGTGTATTGATACAGTTACGTAGTTATTATGGATTCAGTACGGCATATTATTTCTTGTGCCTACTATATTGTAGGGAGGGCCTAAGGATACAAAGTAGAGTAAGTCTTGAGGTACTTACAATTTATTGGACAAACTTTTATGAAACCTCCTTCACCCTATAACAGTAGATTTAAAATCAACATTGTTCTTTATGTAAAATGATAAATGTCACTTGGAATTAATTGAGTTTAGCAAATGTTAGATTGTATACAACCTTTCTGTGCTCTTAGGTTTATTATCAGTGACCCTTGAACAACATGGGGGTTGGAACACTGACCCTCTAAGCAATTGAAAATCCCAGTAAAACTTATAGCCAGCCCTTCATATCTGTGGTCACCCCAAACCCATGGATTCAACCAACCATGGGTCATGTGGTACTATAGTATTTACTATTGAAAAATAGCCAAATATAAGTGGACCTGCACAATTCAAAGTGTTGTTCAAAGGTCAGCTGTATACTTAAACATTATGTTTATTCCTCTGCCTGTGCCTTCATTAATACTCTCATCAGGTATGTTCTTTCAGTTCCCACCTATTTTTCCAGAGTCAGTTTAAGGCAAACTTACAAAAATTGCTTTCTAATCTCTATACTAAATCTTAGCTCATTTTGTAATAATTCATTTTTTTAAGTATGTAGTAGCAGACACTGTTTTAAGATCTTTATATGTATTCATTCAACCTCCACTGTTAAGTAAATATACATAATCTGTATCCATTCATTCAAAAATTACATAATGAGCATCTATTACTGTGCAGAAAAAGAATACTGCATGCCAAGTATTACGAAGAATGAAACAAAGTCCTGGCCTTTCTAAAGCTTGAGATCTTATGAAGGAGAGGAAAGTATATGACAAAGGACCATAAAGTAACCAAAGAGGTTTATTTCATTGTGTGTTTGTGTTATTTCACTTGGAATAATCTTTCTCTGATCCAGCTGGGTGCTTGTTGAGAATAAAGGGCGATGTCTTGCATTCTTTCATCTCTTGGTGCTGCTGGACAAATAGGTACCAGTCTTTGATGATGGGTATCATGTATACTGCTGTAAAAGCCATCCCCAGAGAGGAGCTGAAAGTATCTAACTTAGGTCCACCCATGTCTTTTTTTCCTGAATAAGAAAAGCAGTTATGTAGAAGTGGAAATTGTGTTGATTTAGGGATGGTCAAAACTCAATATTCAGAAAACAAAGATCATGGCATCTGGTCCATCACTTTACAGCAAATAGGGAAAAGGTGGAAGCAGTGACAGATTTTATCGGGCTCCAAAATTGCTGTGGATGATGACTGCAACCATGAAATTAAATGACACTTGCTCCTTGGAAGAAAAGATGTGACTCTTGATGAAAGTGAAAAAGGAGAGTGAAAAAGTTGGCTTTAAAGCTCAACATTCAGAAATTAAGATGATGGCATCCAGTCCCATCACTTCATGGCAAATAGATGTGGACACAGTGGCTGACTTTATTTTTGGGGGCTCCAAAATCACTGCAGATGGTGATTGCAGCCATGAAATTAAAAGATGCTTACTCCTTGGAAGAAAAGTTATGACCAACCTAGACAGCATATTCAAAAGCAGAGACATTACTTTGACAACAAAGGTCCGTCTAGTTGAGGCTATGGTTTTTCCAGTAGTCATGTATGGATATGAGAGTTGGACTGTGAAGAAGGCTGAGCACGGAAGAATTGATGTTTTGAACTGTGGTGCTAGAGAAGACCTGAGAGTCCCTTGGACTGGAAGCAGGTCAAGCCAGTCAATCCTAAAGGAAATCAACCCTGAATATTCATTAGAAGGTCTGACGCTGAAGCTGAAGCTCCAGTACTTTGGCCACCTGATGCGAAGAGCTGACACGTTGGAAAAGACCCTGATGCTGGGAAATACTGAAGGCAGAAAGAGAAGAGGGCAGCAGAGGACGAGATGGTTAGGTAACATCACTGAATCAATGGACATGAATATGGGCAAACTCCAGGACACAGTGGAGGATAGGACCCCAGGGTTCTGCAAAGAGTCAGACAACTTAGCAACAGAACAACAGAGTCTCTGTTTCCAAACAATGTGCAGTGCGTTATAGCGGTCACTATTAAAAGACAGTCGAATTCTTGGGCTGTTGATGTTTGAGAGATTGAGAAGGAAAGCAGAAGTAGAACTTGAGTAAAAATATGAAGAGAGTTGAAAATTATGGTCCTGTTTTTAGGAAATATGTTTGAAAATCTTTATAGAAAGCAATGACTGCTTCTGGAAACACTGCCTCTTTGCTAATAGGAATAATAAATGTGGTTCTTTCCCCTAAAAGCACACCAGTAGCAACATTATGGATTACCGCTAACACTTAAATGTCTGTCATTTATGCATTTAATATTAGTGATCTTAATACTGATTTATTATGATGATGATTTATTATGATTCATACTCTCTTTTCAAGAGTTACGTCCAGAAATTCATGCTCTGGATTTGAATGTTAGTCTCAGTAGGAGCTTCTGCCAAACAGTCTATTGCCTAGAAGTTACTCTGTAGTACCAAGTCTGCAGTAGCTAGGCTCTTAAAAAAACAGGAAAAATTGGCTTTAAAAAATTAATGAAAGAACATTAACTACATAAAGAATCAAAGGGAAGGCTGAAAACTAGAGAACTAGGGCAGCCCCAAGGACTCTCAAGTCACAAATTTGTGAACTCTAATAAATGAGTCACTGGTGTTACCCAATGACATCTCCAAAGGAGTCAAACTGATGGTTTCAAAAAGAGTAATATGGATAGTTAAAAAAAGTGACAATGAGGAGCCTTAGCATTCTAACAAGCTGAGATGTAAGACTAAGAATTCTGGGAAATTGCATTTTTAAATATTTTGATCACTTTGATGCAGCCAGCATTGTTAAGATGGTTAAATTAGATTGCATATTACTATTGTGAGTTTTCTGAGGAGCTAGTCATGATCTTTTTTACCTCTTACAGATTATATATCAATTCAGAAATATACTTACTGGAGTTGAGTAGGAAGAAGCCAAGCTGTGAGCTTTATTGAGAAAGCTTGACTGGAAAAACTTTGGCCTACGATTCCCATTGAACTTGTCCCACTCTTTCTATACCTTGAGGCTCACCTTGGAAGGGAAATATTTAATCTAACAGAGGAAAAGAATTGTGACTGACATCCCCACCATGTTAAAGAAGTTGATTCCAAGAGAGTCTGGTAAGCCTCCAGACTCTGCACTCTGACTCAGTTCTGCTTACTATAGGTAGAGGAATGAAAACATGTTCCAGTTGAGCCCATCAAAGTCTGAGCTAGAGCCCCAGAAGGGACTGAACCCCTCCTAGTCTTCAGGGTCCTTCTCCCCATATCGTTAGCTGGACAGAGAAGTCAGTCCTCTGGTACTTTTACGCAGAAGTAGAACAATCTCCGGAGAAGGGCAATGGCACCCCACTCCAGTACTCCTGCCTGGAAAATCCCATGGATGGAGGAGCCTGGTAGGCTGCAGTCCATGGGGTCGCTGAGGGTCAAACACGACTGAGCGACTTCACTTTCACTTTTCCCTTTCATGCATTGGAGAAGGCAATGGCAACCCACTCCAGTGTTCTTGCCTAGAGAATCCTAGGGACAGGGGAGCCTGGTGGGCTTCCGTCTATGGGGTCACACAGTGTCGGACACAACTGAAGTGACTTAGCAGCAGCAGAGCAAACTCACGTATTGGCTGAAATGGCAACCCCCTCCAGGGTTCTTGCCTGGAGGATCCCATGGACAGAGGGGCCTGGTGGGCTACAGTCTATGGAGTTGCAAAGAGTCAGACACGACTAAGGAACTAACACACAGATAAGCACAACAGTGACAACAATCATTTGTTTCTCCTTCAAGCCTGCAGGTCAGCAGATTGCGTCATTCTCGCTTTACTGCTGAAGAGGCACAGAACTCTGAGGCTTCGCTTCAAACTTGTACACTGATGCTTTTCCACATTCCACTGACCAAGGCAAGTCTTATGGTTAAGCCAAACTTCAGCGGGAAAGGGAAATACACTCCTCCCCAGGAGATGGTGGGGAGAGGTGTGAAAATCGAATGAAAGGCTCTAATAGACCAGGGATTGGCAAACTTTTTCTGTAAAGGGTCAGTTTAGGCTCTGCAGCCAATATGGTCTCTTGCACCTACTCAAGTGAGTCAGTTGTTATGAAAGCTCCTCAGACAGTAAGTAAACGAATGAGCATGGCTGTGTTCCAGTAACAAAAAGCTGATGTGCTGTATTTGGTCCATGGGTTACAGTTTGCTGACCCTGTAAGAGATACTTTTGCTCTTTTGTTCGCAAATGTTCAAACCTGTCCCTGGCTCAAAGCAACTGATTCTCTGATACTTAAGGCTCACATTTAAAACATCATTATTTATTGAATCTATCCACAGTACCTCAAATGGGATGGCCCTCTATTTCATCTCAATCCCATATTGAAACAACTGGCTATTTCTTTGAGGTACTCCTCAGGACACCCTACAATAAATTTTTATCTGAAAACTTGGGAAGGGAGCCCCTTTGGCATATGACGCCTATGAAGAGGTTGAGAACAGCGAAGATGCTACATGCTTCTATTTTAATCACTGTATAAACATGGATGCTGAATACATTTTTATTACCAGTATGCATTCAGGTTCTTAGTTTCCTAACCTCCTATATGTTTTGTAATTATGAACTGAAAAATTACTAGCATAATAAAGTAGGTATCCACACACATATTTAATTTTTTCTTTACCTTCTGTTTCATGTAATTGTAAGATTCATCTTAATGTTATTAAATGTGAAAATTCAGGATAGCTGAAATAATGCTACATTGTAATACCTAAGTTTTCCACCAGGTGTCACTAATACTGTGAATTTCTTTTGACTCTAAAGACTAATATTCAGCTTTTCTTACTGAAAGTTAACATTGGGACTTCTGGCTACAAAAAGACGTCGGGAGAGAAAACACAGCATCTGTCCTTTGCTAGGCATTTTACATGAACTGTTTCATTTAACTCCTATGCTTTAGTGCACAAAAAGCACTGCAGGGCCAGTGGGCATGCAGACAGCACTATGTTTTAACGTTTGGATGGTCTCCTTTGTCCATGGCCACAGAAGTTCATTTGACTCCATACCAAGCACATCGAAAGGAGTGTTTCCTCACCATTTTCTTAGTGGCTCTTACCGTCTACATCCTGTTAGCAACTGAGTGTCCAGAATAAGTCGGTTTTCCTTTACTGGGCTTTAAGTTTCATTGGTGAGTTTGTATTTCCACCTCAGATGACTCTGACCAATGATGGGCAGCCACCAAAACACAGAGGACATTTTCCTATACCTTATCTATAGTGGCTATGGAAAAAAATCAAGTATGAATTTTCAAGCATTTGTAAACCAGTTTTCCAACTTACCAGGAGAATTGTTTATTACTCCTTGGGGCATTAATTTTTGGCTTAACTTGTAAATAATTTCTCATTTTTAAAAATTCCGTGTATGAAACTGTATTTCAGTTATTTATTCATTGTAACCATGATCAAAGTTTGTGTTGGAATAACAATGGAATAAAACCTATTAAACTTCAAATTTTATTAGTTATATTTTCTAAAAACAGATCTTTAGTAATCTTTCCATTCTTCATGATTGTGGCTTTGAAAGTCAGCAGAATTAACCTATGCTTATTAAAAAAAAAAAAAAAATCTAGCTGGGGAAGCTACTTAATCTCCATTAGAGCGGACAATCCTGTTCCAATCTGGCAAAAACATTGTAGCCCTAGCAACAAAACTATTAGAAAAGGCCTAGAGAGAAAATGTCAGAGCTGACCCTGTGATTACACAAGTCAGTTTATGTTACCACTTCACCTATTTTTGTCCTCCTACCACTTAATCTATGTTTATACTAGAGAAACATAATACAGTTTCATTTATTTGTCTAGGTCCACTTTCATCTACATTTATCTGCATCATTTTGCTATGCAAGCTTGTTTGCACAAAGGAGCTTAACATCAGATCAGAATCTTCATTGTCTTGGAATTTCATCTGTGCTGGAAAAGGCCTCTGAGTATAAGCAGGCTAACCACACTCTGCTTCCATGCAAGGGAGAGATCTCAATCAAACATCTTTAAAAACTAGTTAGATACAGATATATCAGGTAGATGCCTAGACATGGATATGATTTCTGTCTGAAGGGCAGTCTCCTTGTCTATGTGCAGAAGTTAGTGGTTTTAAAGATTGAGTCAGTAATACCAAAATAGTTCATGTCTAAAATACCATTCTTGGATTGCTGTACTCAACCATAATAATCAATACAGCTCTGTGGAAACCAACTCAAAGTTTCCAGATCTAAGAAAGGAAATTTGTAGGCAATGATTGTCTACCATGTGCCAAGCACCAATGAATGCTTTACATCTGTTCAGTCTCATTCCTTCAAGGAGACTGGAGGGTGGGGCTCGTGAAGAAGTGAGAGACTTGAACTGCAGCCTCTGGCCTTGGGAACTGGTGAGGGGACACGGGGAGGGCCATGGAGCAAAGAAAAGGGTGAGGTCTGAGTCTCAGTGACAAGTCCTCCGCAGTAAGGAACAGCTCCAAAGCCTCACTTCAGGACCATGAGGAGAAAGAGTGTGGAAAGAGAAGGACTGGATCCAAAAGGAAGGTTTCATAACTGCTGATGCCTGGAGGGTAACCGTGAAGGAACACTGAGTAGGTAGGAAGAGTCCTTCATAGAGTATCTTTAGCTCAACTTGTCGACAGGAATGGGCTCTGGCATCAAGTTCGTACATTATATGCATTATCTCTAGAGTAGGAAATGGCAACCTACTCCAGTAGTCTTGCCTGGAAAATCCCATGGACAGAGGAGCCTGGCAGGCTAAGGTATATGGGGTCGCAAAGAATCAGACACGACTGCGTACACACATGCATTATCTCAATCCTTAGAACAAACTATCTTCATTTTACACCTGTAAAAAGTGAGATTCAGGTAGGTTAAGTAATTTGCCCAACTCCAAACATCCTGAATACATTCCCAGACCTGCCTCCAAAACCAATATTCTTTCTACTGTACCCCACTGCCTCTCAGAGACTAGGGAACAAGGAAGAGCTCCGCTGTTCCAGTGCCCATCTCAGCCAAGGAGACTTACCACTGAATCTAACCCCAGGCTGGAGAAGAGAAAACTCACAGCCCCAATATTTGACTGTCAAGGTGTAACTTTTTTAAAAGACTCTTTTTCATAATAAGCTATCACTAAGTGTTTATAAACACAGAGCGTTTTGCTGTGTAACAGGAGCATTTTCTTCTATCAACATTTTCTTCTCGCATTCTTTCACTTGTTTTTGTATCAAGTGCTGTGTTGGAATTTGGGTTTCTACTTTATGGGCTTTAAGAAACAGACACAGAAAATAGGAAGAGATTGAAATGTACTTATTACTACCTAAACTATGGGGTTCCTATTAATGCTGGGTAGGAGGATGAGGCTTAGACCTAAAGCAGAAACAGGCTTGCTCCTCCTCCTCCATGAATGAACTGTGAACACTCAGAACACGTCCACCCTGCTCACTCAAGCCCAGCGCCAGCGTGGGAGTAGAAGACCTGCATCCTGAATTCCAAGGGTAGATAGAGCTAGAAAGCACCTGACCTGAGCTCCTGTCAGTCTCAGAAAGTGTTCCTCTTCGTTGCTGGGATGGTGTGAGAGAAAGTGGAGAGAGGAGCCGCAAACACTTCTCCAGTGCCAGCTCCCATCAGCAGGATCAGAGCAGCAACCTGGAGGCAGGAGTAACATGCACCCCGCCCCCCCCCCCCCCAGTGTTTGCCGGGTCTTTGACCTTCTGTCGTGCCCCACCGTGTTCCGCTCGCACCATGCCAGTTACTTTGGTGCCCAATACTTCCAGGCATCTGTGTGAAAGAAATATTCATGGTGATGGCGATAAGCATTTTTTTTTTTTTACTTTGCTAATTATGTATTTTAATATGTATTCAGAAAAATACATAACACATTTTAACATACGAGCTAAAGATTTTTAAGTACACATAACATTTTTTTTGAAGTATTAGTGTGGGTGCTAGGCAAACAAAAATCACAAAGGCAGCGTGGATATGAAGGGAGGCTGGCGGCCTCATGAGGTCAGACATAAGCCAGGGTGGCCGTCCCTAAGCGGGGCAGGCTGCGTGCTCACAGTGCTGTGTGTTCTCGCCATCCGGCACTCTGCTCCTTGCTGCACAGACCACCCCGTTGGAACCACTGACGGGCATTACACTGTGCCCACAAAAGACTCTAGCAGCATTATGAGTCAGACAGGATTCCATGCAGCACCATAAACTCAAAATTCACTCCCTATTCTATTCTTATCACTAATTATGTCCTAGCATGCTGTCCAAAATACATTGCCAGACTTTATGAAATGAACACAAAGACTGGATCAACAACGTAAAAACGCTCCAAATTCAAACAAGAGGCAGCTCTTATTATTTGACTTCCTCAAAACTAACTCCCCCTGCAAATAAAAGACCATAGAAATTAAAGCCCAAATGCCTTCACTCCCAATGTTATGGGCTCAGTCGCAGCCAGCGGGTCTTACATAGTTGTCTGGCTTCCTATATCTGCAGCTGCGTCCTGGGCTGTCTTTCATAAGAATGTAGCTTCTTTAAATCCTAATCTCTAATTGTGTAATGTGGGTCAACGCTGCTATTCTCAGCCAAAGAACATGACAGACGACTCGGCGGGACCTGTGTTGGAGAGAGTGAGGCCTTGAGAAGAGCGGGTCTCAGTCCCATGGCAGGCCAGCCAGCTGCGCGCGAGTCAAGTCCACGGTCTCGGAATCTGCACTCACTGACCAGAAACTGCCCAACAGCTGTGCTTGTCAATGTTTAATATATGTGTGTATTTCTTCTTTGTGCTTTCTCTTGTTTTGTTTGGGTGGTACTCATGCGATCTCCCCATATATGCTGCCTACTTTGTCTCAGAGTGACATGTGAGACATTATTGCCTTCTTAGAAAATTTAGATATTCTAGGTTCTTGTCTCATGGAAGATTGTGGCCTACAGAAAACCTCTACTCCCAAATTCTTCCAACCACATTCTTTCTAGGAGTGAAGTACACTTTTCTCCATGAAAATATAAGGAATGGGGTAGAGACCATCACCCTACTTCCTTAGCACTATGTTTTTTAACTTAATAATATACACCGCTTTACTTATTCTGATGATTGTGATTGTCATCACTCTTCCATAACCTTTTCCTTCCTACCTAGGTAGGTTGAGTTGGACCCAGATAGGCAGTAGGTGACCAGAGTCAAAATTAAAACACCAGGACCTCAGTAAGACCAGAGGGTCAGGATTACTCTTGTAGTGTTGGTGGGAATGTAAACTGCTTCCACCACTGTGAAAAACATTTTGAAGTTTTCTTTAAAAATTGAGGACAGAATTTCTAACTGATGCAGCAATTCTATTGGGTTAGCCAAAAAGTTCATTCAGGGTTTTCCATAGCATCTTATAGAAAAAAAGCTGAATGACATTTTTGGCCAACCCAAAACTTTCAGGTATTTGTCTGAAGAAAAGAAAAACATGAATCTGAAAAGGTATATGCACCCCTGTGTTCACTGCAGCATTATTACAACAGCCAAAATATGGAAATGATCGACATGTCCAAGATGGATAAAGATGCAACACACACACACACACACACACACACACACGCGCACGCAACAGAAGAGTGAAAGTGAAGTAGCTCAGTTGTGTCCGACTCTTTGCAACCCCGTGGACTGTGCCTACCAGGCTCCTCCCTCCATGGGATTCTCCAGGCAAGAATATTGCAGTGGGGTGCTACTTCCTTCTCCAGGGGATCTTCCCAACCCAGGGATCGAACCCTGGTCTCCCGCATTGCAGGCAGACGCTTTAACCTCTGAGCCACCAGGCAACAGAAGAGTAGGCAGCCATAAATGAAGGAAATCTTGCCATCTGTGACAACATGGATGGAGCTTGAAGGCATTCTGCTAAGTGAAATAAGACAGATGAAGAAAGACAAATACCATATAATTTCTCTTACATGGAATATAAAAAACAAAACAAAAACAAACTCATAGATTCAGAGAACAGACTGCTGGTTACCAGAAGGGAAGGGGATCAAGTGTATGGTGATGGCTGGTTACTAGTCTTACTGATTACTTTGTACTGTACACCAATATTGATTTATAATATTGTCTACCTGAAGTCTGTATGAATATGATATACTAATTTTACCCCATTTTTTTTTAATTAAGAAAAAGGAACAGAAGGATACAAAAGTTTAGTAAGACTTTAAGGAGATTCTAGATATCACAGATTAAATTCAAAAGTTAGTATTCCAAAAGGTGGGCCATTGAAAAGATAAAACACAAGCATAAGCCAAAAAAGAAAAACCTAAACCTAAACTTCAGGGCAGAAACTTTGCTTTTTCCCTCCTTCCTGTCTCGGCAGGATCTGACCGATCGTTAGTGTAAGGAGAAAGACTGCAGCTGCGGAGGGAAGTGGTGCCAAGAGTTGCAGCTGCAGAAATGTCTTGCTTTTTTCACTTTTAATGTGTAAAATTAATACATATGCAAGTTTTTTTTTTTTAAAAAACCAAACAGGACAGAGTTGTGCTGAATGAAAAGTTCTCCACCTGACCTCATTCTCCTACTCCCCGTATCTAATTCAGCTCCCCACTTTTAAATGTTTTTTTAATTCTGCTGCTAGTTATTACCATACCTCTGAAACTTAGTGGTTAGTTCTTCCACCTCTTGTTCATCAACTTTAGACAGTATCTACTGAGAGGTGATAAATTTAGTTCATATTTCTTTATCTATCCATTGCTAAGTTTTTCCAGTTACAGTATTTTGGTTCTTCTGGTGGTTATCTATAATTTTAAAGAATATGCTTAGTCTCCATATTTTGTTACATCAATTTTAGATAGCGTATCTTGAGAAGGTGAGAAAAATTTGTGTCTGACATAACCTTCCACATGTGTCTGCTGCCTTTAACATTCAAACTTCCTTTTGTTTTTACAAGATCAATGTGAATATTACATTCTCTTTTATAGTTATTATTGTCTTCCAAGTTTTATTTATATGCTGATTCTATAAACTGAAATAGCATTTACATTACTGCATTATGAATTACTACTTACTGAAACATTGAATAGCTTTATTTATTGAGAAAAGGTAATCTATATCATAAGATGGAAAGATGAATGTTCCAAGTGTCAAGGTCAAATCGGATTCCTTAAATTCAATCTTCAAGACTTTCAAAGAAATTACTCATTTAGGCAATGATACTATGACCAACCTAGACAGCATATTAAAAAGCAGAGACATTACTCTGCCAACAAAGGTCTGTCTAGTCAAAGCTATAGTTTTTCCAGTAGTCATGTATGGATGTGAGAGTTGGACTATAAAGAAAGCTGAGCATTGAAGAATGATGCTTTTGAACTGTGGTGTTGGAGAAGATTCTTGAGAGTCCCTTGGGCTGCAGTGAGATCCAACCAGTCCATCCTCAAGGAAATCAGTCCTGAATATTCATTGGAAGGACTGATGCTGAAGCTGAAACTCCAATACTTTGGCCACCTGATGCGGAGAACTGACTCATTGGAAAAGAACCTGATGCTGGGAAAGATTGAAGGCAGGAGGGAAGGGGACAACAGAGGATGAGATGATTGGATGGCATCACTCACTTGATGGACATGAGTCTGAGCAAGCTCTGGGAGTTGGTAATGGACAGGGAAGCCTGGCATGCTGCAGTCCATGGGGTTGCAAATAGTTGGACATGACTGAGCAACTGAACTGAACTGACCTTTAATTCCTAAGAAATTTTTCTTTGATTATTCTTGTTTCCTAACCACTTATTATTTGGGTTCTTGACCTGCAGATGTCAAGTTTTGGAGGGCAGGGAGTTTAATCAAAATTTTTTTTTCAGTTCTCTTAAGTAAAGAGACTCCTGTTTTCTTCAAGGGTCAATTTAAATCTGCTCTCCTTGGACCTTCTTATTTTTTGCTGTTGGTATCTTCTAAATGTTATGGTTTTTCCATGCACATGCATGATGACAAAGATTAATACTGGTTGCATAACTTTCATCTGTGCTATCAGACCTCTCCCGTGAATGAAAAGGTGGACGGCAGGGTTTATGTACATAGAAGCTAGTACTGTAGGCCCTATGTGCCCACAGACTTCACATCCACAGATTCAACCAACCTAAGATAAAAAAGTGTTCCCCTCAAAATTCCAGAAAATTCCAAAAAGCAATATTTAAATTTGCTGTGCACTGGCAACTATGTAAATATTTACTATGTAGTATTTACATTATATTTACCTTGCATCTATAGATTATAAGATTATCATCTATAGATGATATAAAGCATACAGAAGGATGTGCACAGGTTATATGTAAATACTACACCACTTTACACAAGGCACTTGAGTAGCCATGTATTGCAGTATCCACAGGGCATACTGGGTAGAATTAACCCCTCATAGATACTGAGGTATGACTGTATTTTTTAAAGGTAAGTTTAAATATTTAGTTCACTGTGTATTTTATTTTTTGAAATTTGAAATACATTTTAATGTATATTTTTTGAATTATACTTTTAAAAATGATGCATGATATATCAGTTATTTTATTTATTTCATTTTTTGTATGCCAGGATTCACTCCCTGTTTAGAAATCTGCCTTCAACCAAGGGCTTGAAGGTTAAACATAATTTCCAGGTATGGTCAGCAGAGGGCAGCAAAGGGTAGTGGAACAAATGCTCACTGCCAAGGATTAGTTTCCCTCTTTGTGAAGGTAGCAATCAATTAGCAGGCAGCAGGAGAGAAGTTACTCACAGGGACAGTGACCCAGAATGGGGATGGGTTGGAGAGGCAGTGGAAAGGTTCAACCACAATTCATTCTGGTATCTGTCATTAGAGACGTGAACAACTGGACATCAGGAGGTGAATCATCAGTTAGAGCACTTTCAAGTCCTGCCTGCTCCGCCCAGTCTGTCTAAAGCCCAAGTAAGGGTCCTTAAAGTAACAGGAGTGTACTATCCACCTTGGGAGATGATACAAACTTCCTGTCTGAGCACTGGCCCACGCTTGCAGCTTTGGCTAAGGGTACCACGACCTGCCACTTTGAGGAGAAGGGTGTGTGTGTGTGTGCATCTGTGTGTGAGTCACTCAGTCACATCCGACTCTTTGTAACCCCATGGACTTGGGGTTGCAAGCCATGGAGCTTGCTGGGCTCCTCTGTCCATGAAATTCTCCAGGCAAGAATACTGGAGAGGGTTGCCATTTCCTTTTCCAGGGGATCTTCCCAACCCAGGGATCGAACCAGGGTCTCCTGCATTGCAGGTGAATTCTTTACTGCCTGAGTACAATGCTGACAGTTAATGAAAACAGATACATTCCAATTAAATAATCTGGGAACAAACCTAAACGTGAGGTGGCTTAGATATACTTCCTTCCTCCAGAGAGCAAACATTGGTTAGTTGTGGAAACACCATAGGACTTTTAAATTAGACAAACGCACCTCTATGAATTGTTAGATCTATGACTCTCAGTTACCTAACTTTACTGAGCCTCAGTTTCTCTGTTTGTAAAACTATAAATAATGATTCTTACCGCACAAATCTGCTACCAAGAAATCAGATGACACACGTACACTCCTGAGAGGGAGCACGCAGCTCACCGCGCGTCAGTCAGCACTGGCGCCTGTTCCCTCTCCCTGCCTCGTCATGGGGGGATAGCCATGAGACTGTGTTCTGTTCTGCAATAGCAAGTCTCACAGTCTCCTAAGGGTATGACTAACATTAACTGAGGGACTACTGTGCTAGGAAGCACAGTGAGTTTTCCGAAGTATTATCTAATTTTAATACCAAGCCTATTCGGTAGGTACTTTTACTATCATCTCTCTTTTACAAATGAGGACACTGTAAACGGGTTTTCCTTGTCTTCTCGTGTATGTAGTGAAGAGCAAGGAGGGAGTCAAAGCTGGGTAACTGGGATCCAAACTCACGTTCTTGACAATACACCATCCATTTTCCAATACAGATATTTAATCAAAAATTTAAAAATCTAAGGGAAAAAGCAGAATTAAGAAAATAGTCTTGTCTTTGCAATGTGTTTAAATGTTGGTCTTACTGGCACAGGATCAAGTCTTCTATTTGATATTTAGGGCAAAAGTTCAATGGTCAATGAAATAAAACACTCTGTCACTGTTATTCCATTTAGTTCTTTCAAAAATTAAAACAACTAGTAATGGCATTTTGGTAAAAATTAAGCTTTAGAGTTAACTACTATATAACTAAGGAAAGCTCCCTTGATCTTTCTGAGAAAAAAGTTTTATCTCTTTCACTTCACTCCAAGGGAAAGATGATAAAAATGCTTCTTTCTCAATGGATACCTAAAACACAATCATGATCCTGGTCACACGAAGGTCACATGAAACACTTTCCACAAATACAGGTTCTTTGGATCTGATGGCTCAGAACCTCTGGAGGAGGATAGCCTAAAAAGTCTGAAACAGATCAAAACTGATTACCAGTGAATAGATTCCAGAAGGGGAGTTTTCCTGGCTCTGAGTGCTCCAAAGGAGAAAGACAGAGAATGGAGATAATCTGGGAATTGGGGAAAGTGCAGAGATGTGTCTGTCTGCATTTCTGGCCTTAAATAGATTCTGCCAGACCCTTGATAAGAGGCCAGAAAGTGTTGCCCGATGAGCCTCTATGGTTCTAAATGCAGTCCAGCATGTCCAGTAGCGCCATCCCTTTAAAAGCAGTAAGCAGTCTCTGGAGGCCACTATTTGCTGCTTCCATGCTTGGGTTTCCCGGGTGGTGCTAGTGGTAAAGAACCCGCCTGCCACGCTCGTTTGGTTTTAAGATGATAGCCCTTTAACAAGGCCATAAACACTACAAAGACCTTTACTTCTGGCCTCCACCTACCTTTTCAGACTTACTTCACCTTCTTATACCTCTTGTTTGTGTCTCCACTCAGTAAACTCTTTCCTGTCTCTGAAACATCATAGATTCGAGTTCTATCCCTTTGGCATGAAATTTGAAACACCCTCTCACCAAACACTTTTTTCTTCCTCTTCTCTCTTTTTCCCTTTCTCATTCTCCCTCTCTGTCTCTCCTCCTGTCTCCATCCCTCTTTCTCCCTCCCACGCCTCACCAATTCTCTAATTAATTCCAAATTAACTTAAAAGCTCATTTCGAATGAGTCCTTCAGAGAAGCCTTTCTCGCCTGCCCTCTCCACAAAGTCAGGTGTCTAGTCTCAGTGGTAATTGCTCATCTCACTCTCTAATTTTTCTTTGTAGTACCTATCAGAGTCTGGCATTAAGATTTACTGGTGAGACTGTTTAATTTCTGTCTCCTCCACCTAAATCTAGAGTTGAGCTAGAATCCCTTTTGCTCCCTCTGCCCAGACCTAACCAAATGCCTTTCCTTTAGTGCAGGTTCAAAGACTGTTGAACAAATGAAGTGAAAGAGAGACTACTTTAGATGATCCTTTGTCCCCTACAACCATGGCAGAAAGCTATCTCACTGATTTATTCAATAAAATGTTCTGAATTCTTCCCATGTGCCAATGCCTGTGAGAATTGAATGATATATCAAAAATAGACTCATTCCTTGAAGTCCTTAAGAGTCTGCATGCATCCTCAATCGATTCAGTCATGTCTGACTCTTTGCAATCCCATAGACTGTAGCCCGCCAGGCTCCTATTGTCCATGGGATTCTCCAGACAAGAATACTGGAGTGGGTTGCCATGCCCTCCTCCAGGGAATCTTCCCCACCCAGGAACTGAACCCACATCTCCTGTGTCTTCTGCACTGCAGGTGGATTCTTTACCCACTTTGCCACCTTGGAAGCCCCTGAAAGAGTCTAGTGGGGAATATAAAATATGTATTCAGATTACTATTATAAGAGCCGACAAGAAAAACCACAAACTGCCATATGGTCAAATTTCAATTCTCCGCCATTGTCAAAGGAAAGAGACCGTCCTTAGGAGAAGAGGTTAGGGGCCTCGCTGCCCAGAAGCCGCGTGACCCCTGGGTTGGCTGGAGCTGATCCTTCATTACTATTATACTGGGC
>Ga0126362_10000445_pt1 | contig 18951 bp, 16 predicted proteins | sample ANMtaG_FD_126269 | JGI IMG/M metagenome (GOLD analysis project Ga0126362, IMG submission 126269) | Continental margin sediment microbial communities from North Pacific Ocean - ANME2c_DSS_Sorted | ecosystem: Environmental > Aquatic > Marine > Continental margin > Sediment | place: Pacific Ocean... | reverse complement strand
TGGCCGACATGCAGGCCTACGACGCCTTCTACAAACGGCTGATCGCCACGCTGCCGCTCAAGAACGTCACCTCGCGCTTCGCCATGGAGAAGGTGAAGTCAACCACCGCCCTGCCCCTGCCCGTGGCGACCTCGGCGCGGCATTCGCCGCGATTGGCTGCTGGCGCGTGAGCTGATATGGTCGTCTGCCAAAGCTTGGGGCTCGGTTTAAATTCGGATTTCCGGCCCCTGGAAGTCTACAAGATCTTATACATCGCTGCATTCATCGCCCTCTTGGTTGTAGGAGCATAGCAGGATGGTCGGTAATCTTGATCGGCGCGGCTTTCTCCGGGCCTCCGCGGGCTTCGCGGCCGGCGCAGCCGCAGGCTTCACCTGTGTCGAGGTTGCGCGTGCGGCCCCGATCGAGATTCCGACCGTCGACAGGTTGAGCCTGCGCGTGTTGATCGACTCGGCGCACGATCAGTTCCTCAAGCCGAGCACCGTCCAGGGCGTGGTGCATCAGCCGCCGGGCAGCGGACGCGGGAGCAACTACCGCAAGGTGCTCCACAACCAATGGGGCCTCTCGCTCTTCGTGGAATCGCAGCGCGCGGACGAGGCGCGGACGATCCTGCTCGACTTCGGCTACAGCCCGGACGCGCTGCTCAACAATATCGAGATTCTCAAGGTCGACCCGACCAAGGTCGACGCCCTCATCGTCAGCCACGGCCATCACGACCATTACGGCGGCCTGACGGGCTTCCTCGACCGCTACCGGAGCGCGCTCAGGCCCGACCTCAAGCTCTATGCCGGCGGCGAGGACAATTTCTGCCATCGTCTCTCCCCGAGCGGGGTGCAGGGTCAGTTCACGGATTTCGGCCAGCTCGACCGCCGCGACCTGACCGCGCAGAAGGTGACGACCGTGCTGTGCGAGGCGCCGACCGTCGTGGCCGGCCATGCCTTCACCACCGGGCAGATCAAGCGCACATCGATCGAGCGGATCCTGCCTAACACTTTCGTCGAGCGCGGCATCAAGGACGGGCTCGGCTGCGATGCGAGCCACTACTCGGCCGCCGAGCTCCAGGGCAAGATCATCCCGGACGAGCACGTCCACGAGCACGCGACCTGCTTCAACGTGAAGGACAAGGGGCTGGTGGTGATCAGCTCCTGCGGCCATGTCGGGATCGTCAACTCGGTCCTGCAGGCCCGCGCGGTCTCCGGCATCGACAAGGTGCACGCCATCGTCGGCGGCTTCCATCTCGGGCCCGCGCCGAAGGACTACCTCACGCAGGTTGTCGCGGAGGTCCGGAAGCTCGAGCCCGACGTCGTCATCCCGATGCATTGCAGCGGGCTCAATTTCGCGCTGGAGGCTCAGGCCCAGATGCCGGCCAACGTGCTCGTCCCGACGACGGGCAGCCGCCTGACTTTCGGTGCATAGCACCGACCGGTCCGCGCCGCGTCGACTCCTGAATCCGCGTCGCGGGGCGGGAGCCGCGGCGCTTGCCGCCTGCGCACTCGGCCTCCTCGTGGCGCTGGCCCGCGCCGAGGAGGCGCCGCGCCGGTCCGCGGCCGAGCTGATGGACGTGCTGATGTGGAACCGCGAGCCGGTCGGCGGCCCGTTCGCGCTTGTCGATCACGAGGGCCGGCCGCGCACGGATGCCGACTTCCGCGGCAAGCTGCTGATCGTCTATTTCGGCTTCACCGCCTGTCCCGACATCTGCCCGACGGACCTGATGGAGGTCGCCCGGGCCCTGACGCTTCTGGGCGCGGAGGCGGAGCGGGTCCAGGCGGTCTTCGTCACGCTCGATCCGGAGCGCGACTCTCCAGCCCATCTCGCTGCGTACCTGCAGAGCTTTCATCCCGCCCTGGTTGGGCTGACCGGCAGCCCGGACGCGATCCGACGCATGGCGGACGCCTACAAGGTCTATTTCGCGAAGGCCGAGGGCGCGGACGGGAACGGCACCATCGAGCACTCGGCCTTCGTCTATCTGATGGACCGGTCCGGTGCCTATCTCGGCTTCTTCCCTCCTGGCACCTCGGCCGAGCGGATGCTGACCATCATCCGCCCTCAGCTGGCGGCGGAGCGTCCCGGGACCCGGTAGGCGGCACCCGGATGGCTGGCCTTCAGATGCGGACCGGCGCCGGGGAACAGCTTCTCGCGCAGCGTCCCCTCGCGATAGGCCGTCTTGAAGGCGCCGCGCGCCTGCAGTTCCGGCACGACCAGATCGACAAAGGCCTCCAGCGTCTCCGGCGCGACCACGCGGGTGAGGTTGAAGCCGTCGATATCCGCGGCCTCGGCCCAGTCGATGAGCGCGTCGGCGACCTCGCTCGGCGAGCCTACGATGAAGGGGGCGCGTGCCCCGCGCGGGCCGAACTCGGCGAAGTCGGCCAGCGTGAAGGGCCGCTCGCCCGGTGCGGTCAGGTTCTCGACGAGCGACTGCATCGCGTTGGTCGCCTGATAGGCCAGCGGCTCGTCGGGCCTCAGCCCGGCGAGGTCGATCCCTGTCCAGCCTGAGACGAGGGCGTATTGCCCTTGCGCGTCGAGATAGCGGGCGTACTCGTCCCGCAGGTCCAGCGCCTCGGCCCGGGTCGGCGCCACGATCACCGTGGCGCCGAGGAACATGCGGATGTCGCGCGGGTCGCGCCCGGCGGCACGAGCGGCCTCGCGGATGCTGCGGACGGCGCGCGCCGCCACTGCCTTGCTGTGGCCGTTGAGGAAAATCGCCTCGGCATGGCGGGCCGCGAACAGGCGTCCGCGTGACGAGGTGCCGGCCTGGTAGAGGACCGGGCTCCGCTGCGGCGAGGGCTCGCTGAGGTGCCGCCCGTCGACCCGGTAATAGGGCCCCTCATGGCGCACGCGGTGCACCCGGGCCGGATCGCTGAACACGCCGCTCTCCGCGTCGCGCAGCACCGCGCCCGCCTCCCAGCTCCCCTCCCAGAGCTTGTAGGCAGCCTCAAGGAAATCCTCTCCCGCCTCGTAGCGGACATCGTGGGCACGCGCCTCGGCGAGACCCATGCCACGCGCCCCGCTCTCGAGATAGCCGGTCACGATGTTCCAGCCGACACGGCCGCCGGTGAGCTGGTCGAGGGTCGAGACGCGGCGGGTGAAGGTGAAGGGGTGCTCGTAGGTGAGGTTGGCGGTGACGCCGAATCCGAGATGATGTGTCGCCTGAGCCATCGCCGGCACGAGGAGGAACGGGTCGAGGTTCGGCGCCTGTGCCGCGCGGGCGAGCGCCGTCTCGGCGCTGCCGCCATAGACGTCGTACTGGCCGATCACGTCGGCGAGGAAGACGCCGTCGAACAGCCCGCGCTCGGCCGTGCGGGCGAGGGAGACCCAATAATCGAGGCTGTTGTAGGCGGCGCTCGCATCCCGCGGATGCCGCCACAGCCCCGCCCAGGTATGGCCAGGCGCAGCCATCTGGAAGGCGTTCAACAACAATTCGCGGTGCCGGGACATGGTGGGTTCCGTGGAGCGTTGGTCGTACCGGGGGGCTTGAGAGGAGGCGCCGTGCTGCCGGGATCTCGGGCGCTGTGGCGCGCTCGAACGTATTCGCGTAGACGCTCCGGTCAACTAGAACGTTGTTTTTCATTTTTGCCGCCGCGTAGAATGAATAGACTCTAATGTCGAATGTGGAAAATGACTTGTGCTTTCTAGTGATTAGGATAAAGATCGAGATCCAAAAATCATAAGGAGAAAATTTTCAGACAGAAAGATCGTCTAAAGTTTCGGGACGTGAGAGCAAGGTCGCTTATCAGCGGGTGAGCGCGCAAGAAGATCGATTTTCATGCAGAAGTATGTTCTAATTCGAATGCAATTTCTGGCATTATCATCCAAATATCAGGATCATTCCACCGAGGCCGTAAATATGAATCTCGCTGATCTTCTGGAAGTGCGGATTTGTTCTGTTTATAGAACGCCACCACGGGGTGCATTCGACGGCGGAGAGCCGGGCGCACGCCCGTCGGGAGCGGCGAGATGGTTTCAAAGGGCATCCTGGGACTTGGCGGAGCGGCGTTCGGTCTGATCCTCACGGCCGGCGCGGCGCTGGCGGAGCCCGCGCGGTCCGGCGGCACACTGACCGCGATCGTGCAGCCCGAGCCCGTGATCCTGACCGCGGCGCTCAACACGGCCGCCCCGACCGGGGTCGTCAGCGGGACGATCTTCGACGGGCTCGTCGATTACGACCGTGACCTCAAGCCGATCCCGGCGCTCGCGACCTCCTGGGAGACCGCGCCCGACGGCCTCAGCCTGACCTTCCACCTGCGCCCGAACGTGAAGTGGCACGACGGCCAGCCCTTCACGGCGGCGGACGTCAAATGGACGCTGGAGAACGTCTGGACCAAGATCCATCCCCGCAATCAGGTGACTTTCGGCAAGGTCACGGGTGTCGAGACGCCCGATCCGCTCACCGTGATCCTGCGCCTCGGCCAGCCCTCGCCAGCGATTCTCTCGTCGCTCAACAGCAACGGGGCGCAGATCCTGCCCAAGCACCTCTACGAGGGCACCGACCCGCTCTCCAACCCCTACAACAACAAGCCGGTCGGCACCGGCCCGTTCAAGTTCAAGGAATGGAGCCGCGGCAATCACATCGTGCTGGAGCGCAACCCCGATTACTGGGATGCGGGCAAGCCCTATCTCGACCGCGTCGTCTTCCGCGTGCTGCCCGACGCCGCCGCCCGGGCCGCCGCCCTGGAGAAGGGCGAGGCGCAATACGCGCCCCTGAGCCCGGTGCCGCTGAAGGACGCCGCCCGCCTCGGCGGCCTGCCGAACCTGCGCGTCGAGACCACCGGATACGAGTGGCTCTCGCCCTGGCTGTTCGCCGATTTCAACGTCGAGCGCGGGCCCCTCAAGGACGTGCGGGTGCGCCGCGCCCTCGCCCAGGCCATCGACCGGGCGGCGCTTGCCCGCGTGGTCTGGTTCAATTTCGGGGTGCCGGCGACGAGCCCGGTCCCCTCGACGCTTACCGACTTCCACGCCAAGGACACGCCGGCCTACCCGTTCGACACCAAGCGGGCCGAGGCGCTCCTCGACGAGGCCGGCTGGGCGCGCGGCGCGAACGGCACGCGCTTCAGCCTTGAGATCGACTACATCCCGTACGGCGACGACTTCAAGCGGACGGCCGAGTTCCTCAAGGCCTCGCTGCGCCGCGTCGGCGTCGAGGCCAATATCCGCAGCCAGGACACGCCGAGCTACACACGCCGGATCTACGGCGACCGCGACTTCGACATCGCGATCACGTGGTTCGCCGCCTTCTCGGATCCGCAAGTCGGCGTCACTCGTGCCTACTGGTCTGCCTCCGTCGGCAAGAACATCCCCTGGACGAACGGCTCGGGCTACCGCAACCCGGAGGTCGACGGGCTGATCGCGGCGGTGCAGGGGGAGGCCGATCCGGCCAAGCGGCGCGCGCTGTTCCGGCGCTTCCAGGAGATCGTCCTCACCGACCTGCCGACCCTGCCGCTGCTGGAGCTGAAGTTCTTCACGGTCGAGGCGGTCGGGCTCCGCCACGGCGCCCGCGGCGACCAGGTCTATGGCAGCTTCCGCGATTTCCGCTTCGACGGTCCGGCTCCCGGCCAGTCCCGCGCCAGCGCCAACTGAGCGATCAAGATGCGCATGCCCGCGGGCGGCTCGGCGGCGATCCGCCGCCTGGCCCAGATGGTGTCGGTCGTGGTCGGCATCGCCGTCGTCAACTTCTTCCTGCTGCATCTGGCGCCGGGCGACGCGGCCCAGGTGCTGGCGGGAGAGGCGGGCTCGGCCACGCCCGAATACATCGCGGCCCTGCGCGCGCAGTTCGGCCTCGACCAGCCCCTGGGGGTGCAGTTCGCGAAGTACCTCGCCAAGGTGCTGACCCTCGATCTCGGCTTCTCCGTCCGGCAGGGCCTGCCGGTGGCGCAGCTCATCCTCGACCGGCTCGGGCCAACGCTCCTGCTGATGGGGGCGAGCCTCGGCTTCGCCGTCCTCGCCGGAGGAGCGCTGGGCTTCGTCGCGGCCCGTCATGCCGGCCGGCCTCTCGACACCGCGATCTCAGCCCTCGCGCTTCTCTTCTACGCGACGCCGGTCTTCTGGATCGGCGTGATGCTGATCGTCGTGTTCTCGGTCTGGCTCGACTGGCTGCCGGTCGGCGGCATGGCCGAGATCGGGACGGGCCGCACCGGCCTCGCCCATCTCGGCGACGTCCTGCGCCACCTCGTGCTCCCGGCCCTGACCCTGGCCCTCTACTATCTCGCGATCTACACGCGCCTGACCCGGGCCGCGATGCTGGAGGCCTATGGCCAGGATTACGTGCGCACGGCGGTGGCCAAGGGCGTGCGCCCGCGCCGGATCGCCTACCGGCACGTCCTGCGCAACGCGCTCCTGCCGGTGGTGACGCAGCTCGGCCTGCAGCTCGGCGCGATCCTCGGGGGCGCCGTCCTGGTGGAGACGGTCTTCGCTTGGCCGGGCCTCGGCCGCCTCGCCTTCGAGGCCCTGTTCCAGCGGGACCTCAACCTGCTGCTCGGCATCCTGCTGTGCAGTTCGGTCGTCGTCGTCCTCGCCAACCTTGCGGTCGACCTGCTCTACGCGGTGCTCGATCCGCGCACCGCCCGAGCCTGACCCGATGACCGGCACGCTGACGATCTCAGCGGCCCGGCCGCGGCCGGCCGGACTTGTCGCCCGCCTGATCCGGCGCCCCTCCGCCGTCGTCGGCCTGGCCCTGCTCGGCCTCGTCGCCGGGGCGGGCCTCGCCGCGCCGGTCCTCTATCCTGGCGACCCGCTCGACATGATCGGCGCGCCGCTGCAATGGCCGGGTATGGACCCGGCCTTCCCGCTCGGCACGGACATGCTCGGACGCGACATCGCCGCCGGGATCACGCACGGCGCTCGGATCTCGCTGATGATCGGCGCGGTCGCGACCCTGGTGGCGCTCGTCATCGGAGTCGGGATCGGGGCAGGGGCCGGCTATTACGGCGGCCGCGTCGAGGCCGCTCTGATGCGGCTCACCGAACTCTTCCAGACCATCCCGCCCTTCCTGTTCACCCTGGCGATCGTCGCGGTGCTGCAGCCCTCCATCCCGACTATCGTGCTGGCGATCGGGCTGACCGGCTGGCCGGGCCTGGCCCGGCTGGTGCGGGCCGAGGTGCTGCGCCTGCGCGACGGCGAGCTCGTCCAGGCCTCGATCGTGATCGGCGCCTCGGATGCCCGCATCATCGGCCTGCATATCCTGCCGAACGTGCTCGCCCCCGTGGTGGTCTCCGCCTCGATCCTAGTGGCGAACGCGATCCTGACCGAGTCGAGCCTCGCCTTCCTCGGCCTCGGCGACCCGAACGTCGTCAGTTGGGGGGGCATGGTGGGCGCTGGGCGCGAGGTGATCCGCACGGACTGGTTCGTTGCCGCGGCTCCGGGGCTCGCCATCGTCGCGGCCGTGCTCGCACTCAACCTGCTCGGCGACGGGCTCAACGACGCGCTCGACCTGAAGCGGGCGCTGCGATGAGCGCGGAGACGCGCACGGGGGCACCCGTCCTGGAGGTCGACGACCTCCGGATCTCCTTCCGCGAGCGCGCCGCCGAGCGGGCGGCGGTGCACGGCCTCGGCTTCTCGGTGGAGGCCGGCGAGACCCTGGCGATCGTCGGCGAATCCGGCTGCGGCAAGTCGCTCACCGCTTTCGCGCTGCTCGGCCTGCTGCCCGGCAACGCCCGCGCCAGCGGACGCGTCCGCCTGGAGGGCCGCGACATCCTCGGGCTTGAGGGCGAGGCGATGCGGCGCCTGCGCGGCACGCGCATCGCCATGATCTTCCAGGAGCCGATGACGGCGCTCAACCCGGTTCTCACGATCGGTGCCCAGATCGTCGAGGCGATCCGGGAGCACGAGGCGGTGAGCGCCGCCGACGCCCGCACGCGGACGCTCAGTCTTCTCGCGCGCGTCCGCATTCCCGATCCCGAGCGCCGCTTCGGCGAGTATCCGCACCGACTGTCCGGCGGCATGCGCCAGCGCGTGGTGATCGCGATGGCGCTCGCCTGCGCGCCGGCCGTCCTCGTCGCGGACGAGCCGACCACGGCCCTCGACGTCACGGTGCAGGCAGAGATCCTCGACCTGATCGACGACCTGCGCCGGGAGACCGGCATGGCGGTGGTGCTCATCACCCACGATCTCGGCCTCGTGGCCGAGCATGCCGACCGGGTGCTGGTCATGTATGCGGGGCGCGCTGTCGAGGCCGGCTCTGCCGCCGCCCTCTTCGCCGCGCCGCGCCACCCCTATACGCGTGCCCTCGTCGCGGCCCGCCCGCGGCCGGGATCCGCCCTACGGCAGCGGCTCGTCGAGATTCCCGGCCAGGTCCCGCCGCTCGGCGCGATGCCGCCGGGCTGCGCCTTCGCGCCGCGCTGCCCGGCGGCTGAAGCGCCCTGCCGCGAGACCCCGCCGCCCCTCCAGTCCGTCGGTACCGCGGCGGAGCGGGTCGCCTGCCTCCGTTGGAAGGATCTCCGTGCTCCGGACCAATCCCCTGTACGGCTCGGCGCCTGACCTCGAGGCGCGGCCCCTGCTCACCGTAACGGATCTCGCGGTCCAGTACCGGACCGCCGGAGGCACGGTGCGGGCAGTGGACGGCGTGTCGCTGGAGGTCCACCCCGGCGAGACCCTCGGCCTCGTCGGCGAGTCGGGCTGCGGCAAGTCCACCCTGGGCCGCGCGATCCTGCGCCTCGTCGAGCCGAGCCGCGGCTCGATCCGGCTCGACGGACGCGAGCTCGTCGGCCTCCCGCGCCGGGCGCTCCGGGGCGAGCGGCGGCGCCTGCAGATGGTGTTCCAGGACAGCGGCGCCGCCCTCGATCCGCGCTGGACCGTGGGTCGGCTGATCGAGGAGCCGTTGCGCGTCTACGGGATCGGCGGGCGCGCCGAGCGCCGCGACCGGGTCGCGCGGCTCCTCGCCGATATGGGTCTTCCCCCAGATGCGGCGGCGCGCCATCCGCACGCCTTCTCGGGCGGCCAGCGCCAGCGCATCGGCATCGCCCGCGCGCTCGTCCTCGACCCCGACCTCGTGGTCTGCGACGAGCCGGTCTCGGCGCTCGACGTCTCAATCCAGGCGCAGATCCTCAACCTGCTGCAGGATCTGCAGGAACGGCGCGGCGTCGCCTTCCTGTTCATCAGCCACGATCTCTCGGTGGTCGAGCACGTCTCAGACCGGGTCGCAGTGATGTATCTTGGCCGCATCGTCGAGACCGCCCCGCGGGACGCCCTGTGGCGGGCGCCGGCCCACCCCTACACCCGCACGCTCCTCGCGGCCGTCCCCTCGCCCGAGCGCCAGGCACGCAGGGCCAGGCGAGGCGTCAACCTGCCCGACGCCCTGCCGAGCCCCTATGCGCCCCCCTCGGGCTGCCACTTCCATCCGCGCTGCCCGCTCGCCGTCGAGCGTTGCCGGTCTGAGGTGCCAGCCCTGCGGGCATTCTCCGGAACGGCCCACCGGGTCGCCTGTCATCTCGCCTGAGCGGCAGTCGGGATCGAGCGCTGACAGCGCCGCGGATCCCGTCGCCATCAGTGCGAGACTGCCTCCAGCACCCGGCCGACGATGACCGGACCGGTATTTTGTACCGGGCTAATTGGGAGGCTACTGCATGGTCGCTACCCTGGGTAGCCGGAAGGCCAGATCCGGGAAGGTGGGGGTGCGGGCGGCTGGGAGCCCAAGGATGAGTGCGGCCGGACGCGATTGTAGGTGTTTTGCCAAAGACCGATCACGATCTTCCCCTCCTTCAGCGAGTGGAAAATTTCCTGCGTCAGGCACTCATCGCGCAGTTTTCCGTTGAAGATCTCGCAATACCCGTTCTCCCACCGTGATCTGGGCGCGATGTACTGGATCTGTGGACCCGTCTTGGCGGCCCATTTGCGGCGTGCCTTCGAGATCATCTCAGGGCCGTTGTCGCACCGGATGTGCTCCGGGATGCCGTGCAAGCACATTGCGTCAGCCAACGCCTCGATCACGCCGAGGCCGTTGATCCGCCGAGCAACCTTCAGCGCCAGGCAGGTCCGGTTGTGCTCGTCGAGCCGCGTCAGGATGCGCAGGCTTCGGCCATCGTGGGTCTGCGCATGCACGAAGTCGAAGCTCCAGACCTGATTGCGGTGAAGCGGCCGCAGGCGCACGCAGGAGCCGTCGTTCGGCCAAAGTCGACTGCGGGGTCTCTGTCGGCTGGGGACCTTCAGCCCCTCGCGGTGCCAGATGCGCTGAACCCGATCCTCGCCCACCCGCCAGCCGCCTGCCTGCAGCAGAGCCGTGACGCGGCGGTAACCGTAGCGCCTATACTCGGACGCCAAGGCAACGATGGCCCGGGTCAGCCCATCTTCGTCGGCCGGCAGTGTGGGCACGTAGCGTTGCGTGCCGCGATGCTGGCCGACGATCCGGCAAGCATGACGTTCCGAGAGACTGTACTTCTCTCGGATGCCGTCGACCGCCTGCCAGCGTCGCTCGGGGGCTGCAAGTTTCCCGAGGCGACGTCCGCCAGGACCTGCTTCTCCGGAGACAGGTCTGCCACGAGCCGCCGCAGCCGCGCGTTCTCACGCTCCAGGTCCTTCATTTTCCTGGCCTGATCGACCCGGAGACCGCCGTACTCCTTGCGCCAGCGGTAATAGCTCTGCTCGGAGATCGCCGCCTCCTTGCAGGCCAAAGCCAAACTCTTGCCCTGCGCTGTCTGCACTTCGATCTGGCGCAGCTTGAGCACAACCTGCTCCGCGCTCGTCTTCTGACCTCGCCGCATCTCCGGCTCCTTCCGTCCTGGCTGATCCTCCCAATCAGCTCGGTCCAAAGCCCGCCGGTCAGGTCACTCAGTCTCGGCCATTCAGCGTCTTCTGGCGGCTTCTCAGAAGCGGACTCTGCGGCAGCTCAGCTTGTGGGTCTCAGTTGCGCTAGCAGCGAAACCGAGCGTCGAGGCGCGAAGCGGTTGTTCGTCTTCAGTCGTCGACCATGAGCATCGCGAGATGCGCAGTTCTCTCGCGCTCGCGGTCGATAAGGAGGGGACCCGCTCCGCCGCGGAGGCTCCGGCCGCATCCTATTTGCACGGGGCTTGCAAATCGGTGAGGTGCCGATCGAGCATCCAGGACGAGCCGAGGAATGGACGGACATATCCGTAGAGCCCCGTCGAGCGCGCATTGGCGCACGCAGGAGATGTTCCTCATCCAGGAGGTGATGAATTTGATCGGCAGGGGCCTGCGCCTCGATCAGGTCGCCCGCGAGATGCTGCATCTCCTGTCCGAGATCGTCGGGCTGAACCGCGGGCGCATCGTCCTGAAGGACCCTGAGGGCGAAGGATACCATATCGCCCATTCCTACGGGCTGACCCGCGAGGAGGCGGCGCGCGGACGCTACGCGCCGGGCGAGGGCATCACTGGGCGCGTCATCCAGGATGGCCACCTCATCATCGTGCAGGACATCGACAAGGATCCGACCTTCCTCGGACGCGCCGTGGCGCGGGCGCAATTGCCCCGCGGCGCCGTCTCGTTCCTGGCGCTGCCGATCCGGGTCGATCACCGCACCGTCGGTGCCATCGCCTGCCACCGCATCCGGCACCGGGAGCGGGCGCTCTCTGATGATCTCACCATCCTGCGCATCATCGCCACCATGGTCAGCCAGTTGTTGACCCTGAACGAACGCGTCGAGCGCAAGACGCGGGCGCTAGAAGAGCACAACGACATGCTGGAGCGGGAACTTCGCCTCAAGCGCGCCCGCTACGGCATCATCGGCACCTCGCCCGCACTGCTGCGAGCCCTAACGCAGGTCGAGAAAGTCGCGAATGCGACCGCGAGCGTGCTGCTGCTCGGCGAGTCGGGGACCGGCAAGGAACTCTTCGCCCGCGCGCTCCACCTCGAGAGCCCGCGTCGCGACCGGCCGTTCATCAAGGTCAATTGCGCGGCGATCCCCGACAGCCTGTTCGAGTCCGAGCTGTTTGGGCACGAGCGCGGCGCCTTCACTGGGGCGATCGAGGCGCGGGCGGGCTGGTTCGAGCAGGCGAGCGGCGGCACGATCTTCCTCGACGAGATCGGCGAGATGCCGGCAATCCTCCAGACCAAGCTGCTGCGCACGCTCCAGGAGGGCACCGTGGTTCGGCTCGGCGGCAAGCGCGAGATCCGCGTCGACATGCGCCTCGTGGCCGCGACGAACCGCGACCTCGCCACCGAGGTCGCCCACGGGCGCTTCCGGGAGGATCTGTTCTACCGCCTCAACGTCGTGCCAATCACCCTGCCGCCGCTGGCCGAGCGGCGCAGCGACATCCCCGATCTGGTGCTGCACTTCCTCACGCAGGCCAACCAGGGCAATCAGCGCAACGTCAACCTGACGCAAGCGGCGGTCGCCCACCTCGCCCGGCAGCCCTGGCCGGGCAACATCCGCCAGCTCGCCAACTTCATCGAACGGCTCGTGCTGCTGGCGAGTGAGGGTATCCTCGATGTGGAGGATGTGCGGCCGATGCTCAAAGGCGCCCTCGTCACGGCGCCGAGCGCGTTCGCGACGAGCCTCTATCATGTTCCTGAGCGGGAGGCCGCGCCGCGGGCGATCGGCTCCGTGCGGCCCTACCTGCCCGCCGATTCCCACGGGCATGCGGAGCTGCAGATCGCCTTGAGCCAGGCCGGCGGCAACAAGACCCGCGCGGCGCAGCGGCTCGGGCTGACCGAGCGCCAGTTCTCCTATCGCTGGCGAAAGCTCCAGCCGGCGCCGTGAAGAGGCCGACAAAACCTGACATTGTCGACAGAATGTCGACAATCGCAGACGCGTCGCGATGGCTTCGCAGCCATAAATATCTTCCAAGTTATTGATCATGTTTGTCTTTGTAGAATAATCGATCGCTCGACAGATCTGGCACTTGCCTTGCGCAAGCCCCTCCGAGCCGGCCCCGACACATCCGAGGCCTGAGCCGAACAGGAGTTGCTGATGAGCGCGAGCGCCGCCCCCCAAACTGTCTCCACCTACCTGCGGCCGATCAACCGGGACGGCCTGATGCAGTTTGCCGAGAAGGGCCGCTGCAATCCCGGCTCCCGCGGCACCAACAAGGTTCACACCGTCGTCGAGGGGCAGTACCGCACCCTCAGCTATGTCGGCGACCATCAGCCGGTCGTAGTGGACGAGCCGCTCCACCTCTTCGGCGAGAACACGGCGCCTGCACCCGGCGAGATCGTGCTCTCGGCGCTCGGCGGCTGTCTCGCGGTCGGCATCACCGCCGTCGCCACGTGGAAACAGGTGCGTCTCTCGCGCCTCGAACTGCATCTGGAGGGCGACATCGGCAACCCGGCCGCCTGGGGCGCCGGCGGCGCTGAGAAGCTGCCCGCCGAAATGGGCTTCCAAGAGATTCGGGTCGCCGTGACCATCGAGGGCAATGCGAGCCGCGAGGAGCTCGACGCCATCGTGCAGCACGCCAACGTGTTCTCGCCGGTGGCCAACTCCATGCGCAACCCGATCGCCTTCAAGATCGGACTGGCTGCCTGACGCCCTCGGCGGGGCCAGGTGTGCCCCGCCGTCTTCCCTACCCTCGAGGAGACTGCACGATGCCGAGCGCCCTCGCTCTCCGGCCGGCGGAGGATCGTATCGCGGCCGCGCCGGACCGCCCCGACTGGACCGACGCGGCCGTCCGTGCCGCGACGGAAGCCATCGCCGACGGCCCCTTAAGCGCGGCGGCGGCCGAGATCGACCGCGGCGCCTACCCGCTCGACATCCTCGGCCGACTCGGGAGCGCCGGGGCGCTCGGCGTCCATCTCGACCGCCACGGCGCCCGCATAGGCCTGTCGATCGCCGCGATGCAGGCCGCGAGCCGGGCCTGCGGCGCCACCGGCTTCCTGATGTGGTGCCACGACGTCTGCGGCCTCTACCTCGAGCAGTCGGACAACCCGGCGCTCTCCGGCGCAGTACTCGACGCCCACGCTGCGGGCCGGACCTTCGGCGGCACGGCCCTGTCCAACCCGATGAAGGCCTTCGCCGGAATCGAGCCGATCCTGCTGCGTGCCTGCCGTGTCCCCGGCGGCTACCGGGTCAGCGGCATGCTGCCCTGGGTCAGCCATATCGGACCGGGCCAGTATTGCGGCGCCATCGCGGGCGTGGTCGGCGCGGGCGACACGATCAGCCACGAGATCATGTTCCTACTGGCCTGCGACCAAGCCGAGCTGCGGCCCTGCCCGCATTTCTCCGGGATGGAGGGCACCAGCACCTGGGGCGTGCGGGTGGACGACCTCTTCGTCGGACACGACGCGATCATCGCCGATCCGGCCCGTCCGTTCATCAGCCGCATCCGCGGCGCCTTCATCCTGCTCCAGTGCGGCATGGGGCTGGGCGTCACCGAGGGCAGCCTCGACGCCATGCTGGCGGTCGAGGAGTCGCTCGGCCACGTCAACCAGTTCCTCGAAGACCGCCCCGACACCGTCGCGGCCGAACTCGCCGAGTTGCGCGCCCGCGTGATGCGTCTCGCCGAGACGCCCTACGACGGCTCGACAGACTACCTGATCGACGTGCTCGACGCCCGCGCCCAGACTTCGGAACTGGCCTTGCGCGCGTCTCAATCGGCGCTGCTGCACCAGGGAGCAAGGGGCTACCTCATGTCGGCCGCGCCCCAGCGGCGCATCCGCGAAGCGCATTTCGTCGCCATCGTCACCCCGGCGATCAAGCATCTGCGCTGGGAGATGGCGCGGCTGTCGCGGGAGACGCTTCCGCAATCCGAGGGAGGCCGGGCATGAACGCGCTGGCCCCAACCGACGGCCTCGGCCCCTGGCGGCAATTCCTCTGCCGGGCCTGCGGCCTGATCTACGACGAGGGCCAGGGCGATCCCGACAGCGGGCTGCCCCCCGGCACACGCTTCGCCGACATCCCCGAGGATTGGGCCTGCCCGATCTGCGGAGTCACCAAGGCGGATTTCGAGCCCTATGAGCGGCGCGCAAAGTCCGCGCCGATGCCGGTCTCACCCGCGCCGCAGCGCCGGCCCGGTGTGGTGATCGTCGGCGGTGGCGTCAGCGGTTGGAGCGTTGCTGAGGCGATCCGGGCCGGGGACGCGAGCCTTCCGATCACCCTGGTGACGGCCTGCGACGGCGGCCGCTACCACAAGCCTGAACTCTCCGTCGCCCTCGGGCGCGGTTTGAGCCCGGAGGCGCTTCGCCGCGAGACCGGCGCGGCGGCGGCGGCGCGGCTGGGCCTGCGGCTGCTGGCCGACACCGTCGCGGTCGGCCTCTCGCCAGAGCGCCATGCCCTGCGAACCACTCGCGGCACGTTGCCCTACACCCATCTCGTCCTCGCCCACGGCGCCCGCCCGGCGCTGCCGGCCGGCCTCGACCCGGCCCTGTGCTGGCGGGTGAACGACCTCGCCGCGTGGTCGGGGCTCCACTCTGAACTAGCACGGGGGGCCCGCACGGTCGCGGTGATCGGCGCCGGCATGGTCGGCTGCGAGCTGGCTGAGGACTTGGCGCGGGCGGGCCACACCGCCACCCTCGTCGGCGCGGAGGCGCTGCCGCTGCCCGAACTGCTGCCGGAACAGGCCGGTCGGCGCCTGTTGGCGGGCCTTGAAGGGCTCGGCATCCGCTACCGGGGAAACAGCCTCGTGAGTGGTTTGAGCCGGCAACCGGACGGCACGGTCGCGCTGACGCTTGCCGACGGCACGCGGTTCGCAGCCGCGACTGTGATCGCCGCGACCGGCCTCGCCACTCCCTCGCGCCTCGTGCGGAGCGCCGGCCTCGCCTTCGACCGCGGCATCGTCGTCGATCCGGCTACCTTGCGCACGAGTGGACCCGACATCTTCGCGCTCGGCGATTGCATCAGCCTCGGCGGACAGCCCTGCCGCTTCATCGAGCCGGTCGCCCGGCAAGCCGCGACCATCGCCGGCGCGATCCTGGGCCGAGACCATCTGGGCTACGCCCACGCCGTCCCGGTCGTCCGCCTCAAGACCCGCTCGTCGCCGATCGCACTGCACGGCACCCCCGTCGCCGGGGCGCCCTGGCACGTCGTCGAGGACAGCGCGCAGCGCCTCGCGATGGAGCAGCGGCAGAACGGCCAAGTCACCGCCTGGCTTGCAGCCTGAGGAGGGAAAGATGGAAAGCTCGATCCCCGGTGACTCCGCCCTCGAACGGGCGCAGGCCCAAGTCGCCGCGAGTCTGTCGGACCAAGCCCGGTGTCCTGTCGTGCGCGGCTTCTTCGACGAGCCCACACACACCGCGACCTTCGTGATTCACGATCCCGAGAGCCGCGAGGCGGCGGTGATCGATTCGGTGCTCGACTTCGACCCCTCCTCCGGCACGATCTCCTACGCAGCCGCCGAGCGGGTCATCGACCACGTCCGCTCGGAGAACCTGACGGTCGCCTGGATCCTCGAGACCCATGTCCACGCCGACCACCTCTCGGCCGCGCCCTACCTCCAGGGCAAGCTCGGCGGGCGTCTTGCCATCGGGCGCGGCATCCTCGCGGTGCAGGAGACCTTCGGCAAGCTGTTCAACGCGGGCACCGCCTTCGCCCGCACCGGCGCAGAGTTCAACCGCCTGTTCGAGGACGGCGACCGCTTCAGCCTCGGCGGGATCGAGGCGACGATCCTCCACGTGCCGGGCCATACCCCAGCCGACCTCGCCTACGTGATCGGCGACGCCGCCTTCGTCGGCGACACCCTGTTCATGCCGGATTACGGCACGGCGCGGGCCGACTTCCCCGGGGGTGATGCCCGCCTGCTGTTCCGCTCGATCCGGCGCCTGCTGTCGCTGCCCGACGCGACGCGGCTGTTCCTCTGCCACGACTATAGAGCGCCTGGCCGCGATAGCTTCGTCACCGAGACCACCGTTGTGGCCCAGCGTAAACACAACGTCCATGTCCGCGACGGGACGGCGGAGGACGACTTCGTCGCGATGCGCGAGGCTCGCGACCGGACGCTCGCCACGCCGCGGCTGATCATGCCATCGATCCAGGTGAACATGCGCGGCGGCCGCCTGCCGGAGCCGGAGGCGAACGGCAGGCGCTACCTCAAGATTCCGCTGACGACGGGCCAGGGGTGAACCGGTGCCGGACCCCATCCAAGTGGCCCTGGGGGCAGCCTCCGGCTCGGTCGTCGGACTGATCCTGGGGCTTGCCGGCGGCGGTGGCTCGATCCTCGCGATCCCGATGCTGATCCATGTCGTCGGGCTCCGGAACGTCCACGTCGCGGTCGGGACCGGCGCGTTCGCGGTCTCGGCCTGCGCGCTCGTCAACCTCGTCGGCCATCTGCGGATGGCGCGGGTGCCGTGGCGCGCGGCTGGATGGTTCGGCATGGCCGGCGTTCTCGCGGCCGGGCTCGGCGCCGATCTCGGCAAGCAGTTCGACGGGCCCCGGCTGCAGGCGCTGTTCGCGCTGGTCATGCTCGCGGCGGCGGCCATGATGATCCGGCGCCGTTTCCGGCCCGAAGCGGAGCCCAACGCGAGGCGCGGGAGTGTGCCGAAGCTCGTCGGCTTCGGCGGGGCCACGGGGCTGATGTCGGGCTTCTTCGGTATTGGCGGCGGCTTCCTCGTCGTGCCGGGACTCGTCGCTGCGACCGGGATGCCGCTCGTCAGCGCGGTCGGCTGCTCGCTCGTGGTGATCACCGCCTTCGGCCTCACCACCGGCTTCAGCTACGCCCTGTCCCAACTCGTGGACTGGCCCCTCGTTCTCGCCTTCGTGGCGGGCGGGGCAGGCGGCGGCCTCGCGGGCTTGCGGCTGCGCTCGGCCTGCGCCGCCCGCAAGGGCCTGCTCGACATCGTTCTGGCCGGGCTCATCGCCGGCGCCGGTCTCGTGATGCTGGTCCGCTGAGCCTGCCGACACCCCGATCATGCACATCCGAGAACGATAAGCCTCTGATTAAACAGATAAAATATCCCAGCGTTTGGCGCGACTGTTGCTGAGAGACTTCCACCTACCCCGCCGGAGACCGTGATGGCCACCTTCGACAATCCTTTCGATGTCAAACGCCGCTTTGCCCGCAGCGGCTGCTCCTGCGGGGCGCATGATAGCCAGGCTGCGCACGAGGCGGCCCTGCCGACGGGGGACGCGGCGATCGAGCGGGCCGTCGCGGCGACGATGATGCGCGCCCTGTTTCCGCGTGCGCTCGAACGCCGCGCCATCCTGAGGAGTGTCGGGACCGCGACCGCGGCGGCGGTTGTCAGCCAGTTCCTGCCGACGAAGTTCATCGCCGAAGCCTTCGCCGAGGAGACCAAGCCCGAGAAGGCCGACCTCAAGGTCGGCTTCATCCCGATCACCTGCGCTACGCCGATCATCATGGCCAAGCCCATGGGCTTCTACGAGAAGCAGGGCCTGAACGTTGAGGTGGTGAAGACCGCCGGCTGGGCGGTGGTGCGCGACAAGACGCTGAACAAGGAATACGACGCCGCCCACATGCTGGCGCCGATGCCGCTCGCCATCACCCTTGGCCTCGGCTCGAACCCGGTGCCCTTCGCGGTTCCTGCCATCGAGAACGTCAACGGTCAGGCGATCTGTCTCGCCAACAAGCACAAAGACAACCGCGATCCGAAGGACTGGAAGGGCTTCAAGCTCGCGATCCCGTTCGATTACTCGAACCACAATTATCTTCTGCGCTACTACCTCGCCGAGCACGGCATCGACCCCGACACCGACGTGCAGCTCCGCGCCGTGCCGCCGCCCGAGATGGTCGCGAACCTGCGCGCCGACAACATCGACGGCTTCCTCGCCCCCGACAACATCGTCCAGCGCGCGGTCTATGACGGCGTCGGCTTCATCCACATCCTGTCGAAGGAGATCTGGGATGGGCATCCCTGCTGCTCGTTTTCGGTGGCTCAGGACACGATCCGCGAGATGCCGAAAGCCACCGCCGCGCTGCTGCGCGCCATCCTCCAGGCCACCGCTTACGCTGCCAAAGCGGAGAACCGGAAGGAGATCGCCGCCGCGATCGCCCCGGCGAACTATCTCAACCAGCCGCTCACCGTGGTGGAGCAGGTGCTCACCGGCACCTATGCCGATGGCCTCGGCAGCGTGAAGAAGGACCCCAAGCGCGTCGCCTTCGACCCTTTTCCCTACGAGAGCTTCGCGGT
>Ga0126362_10000442_pt1 | contig 18979 bp, 28 predicted proteins | sample ANMtaG_FD_126269 | JGI IMG/M metagenome (GOLD analysis project Ga0126362, IMG submission 126269) | Continental margin sediment microbial communities from North Pacific Ocean - ANME2c_DSS_Sorted | ecosystem: Environmental > Aquatic > Marine > Continental margin > Sediment | place: Pacific Ocean... | reverse complement strand
GCTTCTGATCCACCTCAGTCTCTGCCATGGGATCAAGTGTTTCGGTCATCGTCGATCCTTCCCGCCAAGCTCAGCTCGGCGTGTTGAATCAAGGACCGGATCCACCGTTATTCAGACAGTCCCTGGCGCTGTCGGAGGATCGGGAAGTGTTTCAGGCAGTCGGCACTGGTGTCGGCTCGACAGGTACCTCGATGTCGATGCTCCAGTTCCATCAGCCCGAGATCCGTGTCCTTCAGCATGATCAGGGCGCGGAGATGCTGATCCGTGAAGTGCTCCGCAAGACCGGGTATTCGCCTGTGTCGTTTGGTATGTCGGATGAGGTTGCTCAGACGGCTACTGAGGCGCAGGGGAAGAAGGAGTGGACGGTCATCACGACCAACGGTAAGGCCCGTTATTGGGGTGCAGCTCTTGCTCCGTTGGCGACGATCTGCCTCCGCATCGATGCCGCTAAGTTCAAAGGTGTTGCTCCGTCTGAGGAGTTGGAGATCGAGTGGCCTGAGTTCGCTCGTGAATCTGATGAGGCGAAGTCGCGGACTGTCTTGAATTGGTCTACGTCGAATGCTGCGTCCACGAGGACGAAGGTCGCGTACCTGAATCAGGACAAGGACGAGAAGTGGATCGACGAGGAAGCCGCGGCGATCGATAAGGCTGGCGCGGTTCCTGATCCATCAGGCGGCTTCGGAGGCGGTTTCTAGGGGGTAGGCGATGGCGCTCGACCCGTCTGAAGCAGCAGGCCTCCCCGACGAGTTGATCAACCTTTACACCGAAGCCGAGTTGGCTCTGATGGCGATGCTCGCCGAAGCGATTGTGGCGGGCATCGACACACCAGAGTGGGAAGCGCGGCAGCCGGCGGAGATGTTGCGGTTTCGGCAGCAGGCGCAGTTGTTGGCGTTGCAGTTGCAATCCCAGATGCCAGCGTTGGTTGAGGGTGCGGTTGCTGGTGCTGCTGAGCGTGGCCGGGAGGCTGCGGACGAGGACTTGAAGGCGTTACCGAAAGCCCCGCCGGTTCCGCCTGTGACACCTGCTCGGGATCGGAAGACTCGGGCCGCGATCTTCGCGGGGCAGCAGGTTTTGTCGCAGGTGACTGCTCGGATTCCGGGTGCCGCGGGGGAGTTGCATTCACAGGTGACAACGCAGATCATCGCGAGGTCATCGGGTGTCCGATCGGGTACACGCCTGGATGCGGCACAGCAAGCCCTCGACATCCTCACCAAACGTGGCGTCACCGGCTTCAAAGACGCTGCCGGCCGCAACTGGTCCCTCGCCTCCTACATCGAGATGAAATCCCGGACCATCGTCAACCAAGAACTCCGCCAAGGACACGCGGATCGCCTACTCGAACGAGGCCACAACCTGGTTGTCGTATCCAGCCACTCGAACCCGGCTCCTGTGTGCCAGCCATTCGAAGGTCAGATCCTCTCGTTGGACGGTGAAACCGGCACAGTGATCCGCCAGAACGCAACTGGCGGCAAAGCAGTGAAGGTGAAGATCAAGGCGACGATGCGTGAAGCGACATCTGCCGGATTTGGTCATCAGAACTGCGGACACGCCGTAACGGGCTATGTGCCGGGAGCTTCGCGGACGTTCGAGACGAGGCCGGATCCGGAAGGGTATGCGGCGTCGCAGAAGCAGCGGGCGATGGAACGCGCTATCCGTGACACCCGTAAGCAGCAGGCCGTGGCAGTCACCCCGCAACGCAAACGCGAGTTGGTTGCCCGGTTGAAGCAGCAGCAGGCCGCGATCGCAGCTCACACCGCGCAACACGACCTGAAACGCCGGCCTAACCGCGAACGCCTCGGCGCACGCTAACCCTAGGAGTAACTGATGGATCCCTTGTGGCTACTGCTCATAGTGCCTGGTGCCATCGCTGTAACCGCTGCCGCAACCATGTTGTGGGTTGGCGATCGAATGTTCCGGAACTTCTGAAGTTCTATGCCTACCGGCTCATAAGTCATCAACTACCGCGTTCCCCTGAAAGGAATTTCCCAATGTCGAACGAACCTGTCGTGATCCGAGTGTGGGACTGGAATCGGAAGCATCTCGGTCACTGCATTGCAGTGTTCGACAAGGGGTTTTCGATACCTGCGGAACATCCACTGGCCGCGGTGTTGAGTAGGGGCGGGCACTTGTCGCTGTCTGTTCTCTCAACCGAAGAGGTCGAGTGGAACGTCGAACGTGTCGAGGTCGGGGCCTTCCATCGCCCGTTCTGCGACGAGGTTCGCGTCTCGTGCATCCCTCACGTCGAAAAGGTTCGACGAGGCCTTCTGTCTGACGAGTCGTTCCTGGAGAGCTTGAACACTCTCGAATCTGTCATTGCTTAACCGCTGATCTATCGGGTTTTCCCAATACACGCTGATAGATCCCCAGAGTTTCCCGCCGCATGGCGGAATCGCAGTAACCCAATAGCCCCCAGCCGCACGGCAACCGGGGCCAATGCCGCATGGCACAAGGAGAGAACAGCATGGCCGACGAACAGGCAACCAGCGAAACCACCGACGCCGCCACCACCGCGACCGACACCTCCCAGGCAACGGACACCACGGCAACCGAGACTGCACAGTCCACCACCGCCGAGGAAACCACCGACTGGAAGAAGGAAGCACGCAAGCACGAGGCGCGGGCGAAGGAAAACGCTAAAGCCGCTGAAGAACTCGAAAAGATCAAGGCCAAGAACCGGACCGCCGAGGAAAAGGCAGCGAAGGAAGCCGCCGACGCCAAAGCCGACGCCGAAGCCGCACGCGCCGAAGCAGCCCGCGAACGAGCAGCCCGCAAATACGGGCTCTCCGACGAAGACCTCGACTTCCTCGAAGGCACCCCAGCCGACAAGTTCGACGCCAAAGCGAAAGCACTCTCCGAACGCATCAAAACCGCCGCACCCGCCGGCCGATCCGGCAGGCAGGCAACCGGCGGAACCGCGAACACCGACGAGATGGACCCCAAGAAACTCGCCGAACGCGTCGCCACCCGCAAACCGGGCATCCAAATCTACTAACCAGGAGCACACCTCATGGCAAACACTATTCTCAAGGCCGAGCAGATCCTCTCTGCCGGTCTCGGCGTCCTCGAACGCGACGTTGTTCTTCCGGGCATCATCGCCTCTGATGCGTCGCGGCACTTTTCCAGCCGGTCCCCGAAGAACGACACTGTGTCGATCCGCATCCCCGGTCGCACGGTCGCGAAGGACAAGCCGTGGCGCAACAAGACCGCGGCAATCGAGATCTCCGACCTGAACGAGTTCAAGGTCGACGTGAAGCTTGACACCCACCCGTACAACGCGATCGAACTGACCGACGAAGAGTTGACTCTCGACATCGATCAGTTCACCGAGCAGGTCACCCTGCCTCAGACTCGTTCTGTCGCGGAGCGCGTCGAGGACAAGATCGCCACCACCATTCGTGGGGCCGCGTACCCCACGAGTTCGGTCCTGGAGATCGCGGAGGGCAAGTTCTACGAGGCTGCTGTTGACGCACGCCGTGTGCTCAACGACTACCACGTTCCGCAGGCTGATCGAGTGTTTCTTGTTGGCACGAACGTGGAAGCGTCGATCCTCAAGTCCGACCAGTTCAAGAAGTTCGACCAGTCCGGTGACTCGAACGCCCTCCGGAACGCGACCATCGGCAACATCGCCGGCTTCCCGATCGTGGTGTGCAACAGCATCGACCCCAACGAGGCGTTCGCGTTCCACAAGACCGCTTTCCAGTCGGTGTACCGCGTCCCCGCCACTCCTCTGGGTGGTGTCGATACCGCGTCCGGTTCGTACGCCGGCATCGCATTGCGCTGGATTCGTGACTACGACTCCACGCACATGGTTAACCGCTCGATCTTCGACACGTTCTTCGGAATCAGCGTCGTGACCGATCCCGACGACTACGACGATCCGGCTTCCACGAAGTCGCTGAAGCGTGCCGTCAAGCTGGTATTGGATGTGACGCCGTGATCGAGGTACCGGAGTTCGTTCGTGGTGAGGCTGGGTTCACGATCAAGCTGAACCAGTTGGCTGAGGCGGTGCGTGAACTTCAGGTCAACGAGAAGCCTGTCGCCAAGCGGCCATCGGCCAAGGCGAAACCCGAAACCACTGACGCTGTTGGTGGTTTGAGCGAGTAGCACCTGATGCCCACCCCCGGGTCGCCTTCCTGTGCGGCTCGGGGCTGGTGGGACCAAATGCTTGGTGGTTGGTGCGTTTCTACGTGCCCGGCAACGGCTCATAGACCCACGTTAAGACCGCTTGAGGGGTTCACCGCCGGGTTCCTTTCCCCCTTGCAGCAGCGTATAAACATCTCGGTATGACCGAGATGGTCTGCGCGCCAACCATCAACACCCCGAGGAGAATCCGTGTCTGATCTACCCACCACGTTCAAGCGACGGGACTTGATGGCCGCACTTGAACACCTCGGCATCCCCATTTCGGGTACACGCCGTGTCCAGATCTTTCCGGATTGCATCATCGTGGAGCAGTTGCGGCGCGACGCGTCCGGTTCCCTGTTCTCGGCTGGGGCCGATGTCGCGACCGTCAAGACGGTCATCGGCTTGGAGAAGGAGTAACCGTGCTCGTCTATGCGACCGCCGATCAGCTGGAAACCTGGATGGGGGAAACCCCTGAACCTGCCCCCGCGAAGTTGACTGCAATGCTGCGGGAAGCATCCGGCCTTGTCGGAACTGCATGCCAGTGCGACATCTACGACACCCTCCCGAACGGGAAACCCTCGGACGATGATCTGTCTGAGGCGATGCAGGAAGCGACGTGCGCGCAAGTGCATGCGTGGTTGGCGTCGGGTGATGATCCGATCAAGGGTGCCGGCGGTCAGGAGCCGCGGTTGACGACGACAGCGATTGATGGTGCGTCGTTGTCGTATGACACGTATTTGACGGCTCCGGATCGGATGAATGCGCTCAAGTTTTTGGCGCCTGGTGCGTTGCGGATTTTGCGGTTGGCGGGGTTGGCGTCGTCGGCGGTGCAATCGTCATGAGCGTGGCTGATCAGATCGCGAAGGCGTGGTTTGTGTGGCCGGTTTCGGTGCAGCGGCATGCGGGCGAAGGCCCGTACGAGCCGGCGTTCGATCCGGCTGTGACTGTGCTCGGGAAGATCACCACCAAACGCAAACTCGTGAAGGCTGCTGATGGTTCCGAGGTCATCTCGGAGGCCCGCGTGAGCATGCATGTCAACACTGCACTGATTCCTGTCGGCTCGCTGGTGACGTTTCCACCCGAGTTCGGTGGACGCACGGCTGTGGTGTTGGCGGAGCAACGCCATGACGACGGCAACGGTTTGACCCCCAACTTCTACAGCGTGGATCTGACCTAGGAGCGTGGCATGACCGAAGTTGAGGCACTGCGAGCGATGACCTACGAGCAGCGTGTGGCCGCTTTGGATGTCGCTGAGATTGGCATCCGGATGACGGTAGGTGTCATCACAGAGGCGCTCATGGTTCCCTGCGATCTCTTGTTGGTGGCAGATGCAGTGGACGCTCTCGCTGAGCACCTGGACGAGGTGATCGCTGCATGAGTACTGCCCTGAATTTTCCGATCGAGCCAGTCCGCTCCGCCATCACAGACGGCTTGCACGCTGCCGCTGAAGTCATCAAGCAGGAAGCGATCGAACGGGCACCGAAAGAGACCGGGTATCTGCGGAACACTGCGGCGACTGCGGCTGAGGGGTTGGAAGCTGCTGTCGGCTTCGACGGACCGTATGCGATAAGGCAGCACGAGGAACTCGGTTATCACCATCAGGATGGTGAGGCGAAGTACCTCGAGAACGCGTGCATCGCAACGAGGGAAGTTGTCGGGCAGATCCTCGCTGAAGCGATACGGAGGCAACTCGGATGACCGCATGTGAGCACTTCGAGCGCGTATGCACAGCGGTCACAAGTGACGCCAAATCGTTTCACCATATGTACACCTGTAAGCGATGCGGTGATCAAGCATTTGACACTGTCCTCAAGGCTCCTGAGTTTCTTGCGTGGGAACAGAGTGGCGGTGCGGGATGACACTCGTTCGGGCACCGGACACCGTCGAACTCCTCGAAGCCCTCGCCCAACACCTCACCAACCTCGGACTCGCACGCTGGGACCCGAACCTCACCACCTACCCAGCTGGCGCACTGCCAGTGGTGTTCTTCGGGCAACTCCGAGACAAACCCGACAACGCGATCTTCATCAACGTCTACAACGACGACCGATCGAAGGACGAAGCAACCCCCGACTACTACGTCCAAATACGTTTCCGGGCTGCTGGCCTCGACGTGAGGGCAGTTGAACGCATGGCCGACACAGTGTTCCGCGCCATCGACGACACCCTCCACGAACGCAGCAACACCGTGTGGGCGGGCGTCAACATTCTGTCCTGCCGCCGCCACATCCGCGGCCCTGCCGCATTGGAAGCCAGCAACCGCTACACCCGCCCCGATTCGTACACAATCACCACAAACCCAGGAGCAACACCATGACCGCACCCACACAGTCACTTTCATCCACACTCGCACGCGACTGGATCCTCGAAGTCGACATCAACGGCGTACCCACCCGAGTGCGCGGCTTGTCCTCCGTCTCCCCGATCTTCGAAGGTTCCGAGCAGGACGATTCCGACATCGACTCGGAAGGTTTCGCGTCGCAGATCGTCACCGGCCTCGCATTCCGCATCGAAGGCGGCGGCAAGCGCAAGGGTGAAAACACCGCCGGCTTCGTTGACGATCCAGGTCAGAACTTCCTCCGCAAGAAGGGCCGCCAGACCGGCACCGCCAACATCGTCACTGCTCGCATCTACCGACGTGATGATCTGCCTGACGCGTACGAGGCGGAGACTACCGTCAAGTGGACGGACAGCGCTGCGGGTGACACGAATGCGTTGCAGGAGTTCAGTTTCACTCTGTCGGGTCGTGGAAAGCCCCGCGATATCGTGAAGCCTCTGGTTCCTTCGGGCGCGCAGGTGTTCAACGTTGATCTCGGTGGCGCCACCGCAGGCACCTTCACCCTCACCTGGAACGGCCAGACCACCGACACCATCGCGTTCAACGCCACGAACGCCACAGTGAAGACGGCTCTCGTCGCCTTGGACGACGGCTACAAGGCCGCCGACTTCACGGTCACCGGCTCGGCTGGCGAGTACGTCATCACCGTCCCCGGCGGCACCGTGACCGGCGACGGCACCGGCCTCACCGGCGGCACCCTCACCATCGCCGCTGCCTAACCAGCACCCCTTCTGAAAGGTTGCACTTGTATGCGTGACCTCGCAGAACTCATGGACCCGGAACTCACCCTGCCTATCGGTGGGCGCGAGTTCCGGGTCTCATGCAGTGCCGAGCAAGGCCTGCACATCATGATGTTGCTGAGCTCAGAAGTTCGGCTGGATGATGAGCAGGAACGCGCCGAGATCATGTACGTGCTCGGTGACACCTATCAGGAGATGGTTGACGCCGGTGTTTCGTGGCCGAAGATCGTTCTCGCTGGTCGCGTTGCGATGGCCTTTGTTTTGAGGCCTGAGCGGGCGCAACAGGTGTGGGAGTCGGCTGGTGGCGTCTTGGCGGGAAATCCCCTGCCCCCACCCCCGAACCAATCGAGAGTGGGGGCGACCCTAGCCCGCAAGATCTTTCAGCCCCGGGAACCTACGGACCGGATGATCCTGGCGGCGGCCCGTACGACGAAGTAACCGGCGTCCGCGACTGGTACAACCCGACACCCGGCAAAACACAGGTCGACGAGACCGTAGATCGGCCGTGGACTGATGTCCTCAACCACTGGCACGCAATCGAACTCGACCTCGACGCGAACGGACACGACATCGAATCCGGCCTCCTCAACGCCCGCACGTGGCGGTGGCTGAAACTGCGCATCGACCACTACGCATCCACCCCCGGCACCAACCTCTGGGACGCCCTACACCCGAAAGCAGTCTGATGGCCTACAAGGATTTGGATACTTTCTTCGACCCGGATCTGAAGTTACCGATCCGCGGGAAGACGTACACCGTGCCGGCGCCTGGTGCACCCGAGGCTGCACGGCTACGGAAGCAGGTCATCGCGGAAGGTGTACCGCCGGTAGAGCAGGTGTTCGAGGCGCTGAAAATCCTCGGCGCCGAGATCGATCCGGAAACCGAAGAATGGTCGGGCGGCGTCTACGACGAGATGGTCGCCGACGACCTGCCCTGGCCCATGATCTTCCACGCCGGGCGCACCGCGATCATCCACTACGGCTTCACTGCCGATATGGGCGAAGCGCACTGGGCGCTAGCGCAACTCGGCAAACTCGTCGACCTCGAAAAGGCCACCGAGTTCCTCGCCACGATCAAACCGAAAACCTGAACACTGGAGGGCTGACCATTGCTTGATGTAGGGGAGTTGGTAGCCCGACTGACATTGGACGATTCCCGCTTCATCCAGGGAACCCAACGATCCGAGCAGCAGTCACGGCAATCCACACAACGGATCAGCAACGGCTTCCAGGACATCACCCGCGCAGCTGCCCGCGCAGGTGAAGCAGCGCAAGCTGTGGAGATCAATCGGCAGTTGGATCGTCAGGCGCAGCAAGCCGCGCAACGCATCCAAGAGTTGGAACGCAACGCGCAACGCGCCGACCAGTCAGTCGACGACATCGTCATGAACGACCGCCTCCTGAACGAGGCCCGCGACGCTGCACGTGGGATCGACGAAATCCGTGCCGGCGCACGGCAAGCTGCTGGTGCGCTGAACGATATCGAACTGGGTAACCGGCTTCGGGAGGATTTGCAGGCCGCTCAGGGTGACCTGGATGACCTGTATCGGCAGGCTGGTGACGGCGGCGCTGGTGCCGGTGATCAGGCTGGCGGCAACTTCCTGTCCGGTTTCACTGACACGATCGGCAACCTCGCGTCATCGACTGGCCCTATCGCTGGTTCGCTGCTTGGTGTCGCTGTCATCGGTTTGACGGCTGGTGCTGCGCTCGCTGCGGCCATCAAAGAGGGCATGGAGCAGGAGAAGACGCAGGATCTGTTTCAGGCGCGCACTGGTGTCACGGAGGGACAGGCGCGGAAGTTCGGTCTCGCCGCGGGCGAGTCCTACGCAGACGCTTTCGGTGAGTCCGTCGAAGGCAACCTGGACACAGCGAAATTCGCATTGCGCAACGGTCTCCTGGATCCAGCCGCAACACAACGTGACGCCGAGAAGATGATCAACAGTCTCGACGGCGTGTCCATGATTATGGAGGAAGAAATACCGGCTGTCGCTCGCGCCGCAGGGCAAGCACTCAAGACTGGGTTTGCGGTCGATGCACAAGACGCGTTTGATCTTTTCACAAAAGCAACTCAGCTTGGGCTGAACAACTCCGAAGACTTCCTCGACACGGTTGTTGAATACGGAACACAGTTTCGTAAGCTTGGTTTAACCGGAGCTGATTCGATCGGCCTGATGTCCCAGGCCGTTAAAGCTGGTGCAAGAGACACGGACACTGCTGCGGATGCGTTGAAAGAGTTCAGTATTCGCGCCATCGATGGCAGCGAGTTGAGCGCAAAAGCGTTTGCGGATCTTGCTTATGAGCAGGACGGTGTAGCGCTGAGCCAGCAGGATTTGATTTCGAACAATGCCAAGATGGCCGAAGGATTCGGGACCTTAGGATTCAACGCCGAAGAAATGGGAAAGAAGATCGCAGGCGGCGGCGAGGGTGCACGTGAAGCGTTGGGGCAGGTCTTGGACAAACTTCGCGGAGTCGGCGATGAGCAGGAACGCGCAGCAATTGCAACGGCCCTATTCGGGACGAAGGCAGAGGATCTTGGCGAAGCCCTGTTCGCGATGGATCTTGATACCGCCATCCAGTCGATGAACGACTACGAGGGTGCGGCGTGGCGTGCGATCAACGTGATGGGCGGCAACGCCTCGACATCCGTTGAAGGCGCGATGCGGTCCATCGAACTTGCTGGCGATGGCATGAAAGCTGCTCTCGCGCAGGCATTCGGCCCGTACATCAAGGAGTTTGCCGACAACATCTCGAATAACCGCGCCGGTGTGATCCAGTTCTTCATCGACGTCGGCAATGGTGCATTCGAGGGCGCGAAGGCTGTGCTCGGGTTCGTTGCTGATGGTATGCGTGGGCTCGCCGAATTTGCGGGTGCCGGCGCGGACATGTCGGTCAGCATCTTGCGGTCCCTCGCTGACATGGTCGGCGGCCTCGACAAGCTTTCCTTCGTCATTGGCCTGGTCATTCCTGGTTTCGATGCTGGTGTTGGTGGCCTGTCGGACAAGCTGAATGGGATGGCTGACGCTGCCGAGAAGACTGGTGAGGGCATCAAGAATGGCCTGAATCAGGGCGCCGATTTCGTGGATAACACGTTGGTGCCTGCTGTCGATCAAGCTCAGAACCGTTTCAACGAGTTCGCCGGGGATATGAAACTGTCGGCGGCGTTCAACGACGAGTCGGCGAAGGTCAACAAGGCGATCGCTGATATCGGTGTTGGTGCTGATGGTGCTGCGATCAAGATTGAGAACTGGACTGGTTCGATCGATCGCAACAATGAGGCTCAGGTCAAGATGGACGACGGCCTGAGAGGTATGGCCGATGCGCTCAGCAATCAGATCCGAACGGGTATGGAAGCGGGTAACACGGTCGAGGCTTTGACTGGGCAGTACAACGAAAACTATGACGCCCTTCTCGGGCAGGTCATGGCGACGGGCATGTCCAATCAGGCGGCTGTCGATTACCTTGCGACGCTTGGGCTGACACCCGAGTTTGCGAGGACCACGATCGAGCAACCTGGTATGCCCGAAGCCAAGTACGAGTTGGACGTGTTGAAAGGAAAGATCGAAGCTACTCCGGACAGCAAGATCATCACGACCGAGGCATTGACCGACGAGTCGATGGCGCATCTGGAATCGTTGGGAATCAAGACGAGGGAACTTCCGGACGGTGAAGTCGAGGTTTACGCCGAGACTAAAGAAGCCACGCGGGCTCTTGAAGACTGGCTGATGCGGAATGGGCATCGTGAAGTTGTTGTCCAAATGCAGCTTCAGCGCATCGCGGATGTGAACTCGACTGCCCCGGCATGGTCGGCGCAGCGTGCGCAGGACTACTTCGGAGTCACACAGGCTGATGGCAGTGTTCGTTCGCGTGCGGACGGGATGATCGACACCGCTCACATTCAGCAAGGGTCGGGGCAGGGCATCTACACGAAGTCCCCGCTCGGGCCGGTGCAGTACGCGGAAGGTGAAACGCAGTGGGAAGCCTATATTCCGGGGGCGCCGTCGAAGCGGAAACGCTCGGAGGCGATCTTGCAGGATGTGGCTCGCCGCTTCGGATTCGGGCTTGTTCGACCTGACGCCATCAAGATGGCTGACGGTGGTGTCGTCGAGTCGTTCACCGGCATCGCATCCCAACACGCACCAGGACTGCAACTCACCTCGTCCTATCGGGACACCAACGACTACCACGGCCAAGGTAAGGCAGTCGACTACTCCAACGGCTCAGGAAACACCGATGAGCAGTTGGCGTGGGCGAACTACCTCGCCGACAACTACCAGTCGCAGTTGGCGGAGTTGATTTACTCGGATCCGCGGTTCACTCGGAACATCAAGGACGGGAAGATCGTCGATCCGTCGTTCTATGGTGCGGCGACGATGCAGCAGCACGAGAACCATGTGCATGCGGCGTCGAAGGAACCGTTGGGTGCGCCGTCGGGTGCTGGTAAGGATGCGGCTCCTGCTGCTCCGGATACTCGGACGGAGCGGGAGAAGATCGCCGATCAGGTGATCGCGGAAGGTAAGCGCCGCGGAATCAGCGATAAGGGCATCAAGGCCGCGGTCATGACCGCCCTCGCTGAAACCGATTTGCAGAACCTCGACCACGGCATGGATGGCGATAACGCCGGCATCATGCAGCAGCGCGATAACGGTGGTTGGGGCACGTTGGAGGACCGGAAGGATCCGACTCGTGCGGCGGGCATGTTTTACGACAAGCTCGACGACTTCGACTACAACAGCATGTCGGAAGCTGAGGCGGCGCAGAAGGTGCAGCAGTCGGGCACTGCGGATGGTTCGAATTATGCGGTGAAGGCTGCTGAGGCGGACGAGATCATCGCGGCGTCGAATGCTCGCGGCAACGGTCAGATGACTGTTGGCACTACTGACAGTGGCGATGCGTTGGCGACGGATGGGCAGAGGGTGTTCGTCACCAACTGGCCCGGAACATCGTCATCGTCGTATTCGGCGCCTGAGTCGGCTCCGTCGTCGGCGCCGGCTGGTGGTACATCGGATGCTGCTGGGAAGGATCCGAACCTGATCTGGTCTGGCGGGTTCAAGGTGTTCGAGAACGGCGGAATGAACCTCCCCGACCAAGCCGGCCTCTACAGCGATGGTGCGGATTTGATTCGGTTCGCGGAGAAGGGAACAGGCGGAGAGTCCTACATTCCGCACGCCCCGTCGAAGCGCACCCGTTCAGTCGCAATCACTCGGGAGACTGCACGCCGGTTCGGTTACGAGTTGGTGCCGATGGCTGACGGCGGACTCACAGGGTTCGGTGGCTATGTGGGGGAGAAGCCGGGGTTGAAGGTGCCGACGACGGCGAATGGTCGTCGTGCTGCTGCGTATAACGCTGCGGCGTTCGGTGTTGGTGCAGCATTCGCGCTCGCCAGTGGCTTCGATGCGGACGGTAAGTTCACCGGCCAATTCGACACGGGCAGCAACTCTTCCTCCCAGTTGGAGAAGGGGTTCGAGAACGCGACCAAGGAAATTCAGCCGGTCCTCGAACAGATCCTGTTGGCGATCAAGAACCGTGAGCCGATCCGAGCTGAGGTGAACGTCGACCGCGACTCGGGCATGGCGAACATCAACATCCTGAAGGGCGGCATATGAGTAGGCGATATGTCCTCGAATGCGCAGACGGGACAGTCTGGGATTTCAACGATCCTGCCTGTCCCGTCTCGTTTCGTACGGAACCGACGGGTACTGAGGGCGCCGAGTTCACGCACGATGACCAGAAGAATGTGGGTCAGGCTGGGGTGTCGTGGGTTGCCCGCAATGACATGCCGAACTTCATCGGGTTGGACTGCAAGGTCGGACCTGTCCCGAAGGCTGACGCGTTGCGGCTCGGGAAGCTGTGGCGGCACTCATTGGGCCGTGGCAAAGAAATACACACCTTCTGGTCGATCACCGAAACTGGTGGCGAGAAATTCCAGTACGTGAGGTTGTCGACGAAGTTCGGGCCGATGGACATACGCCTACTGAAGGATGCTGGGGTTCAGCTCAACGACCCGGCAACACTTCGGTCGGACGAGACGTGGTGGCGCAAGCGACCTGCCGTCAAGACATTCAAGGCCGCGGACTTCGCAACAGCCGCTATCGAATCGGAGTCGGATGAGCCGGTGTGGCCGCACATCGTCATCACCGGCCCCATCACGCTGCCGAAGATCGGCTGGGCTGGCGAACTCGTCCCACTGCCCACCATCGCAGCCGGCGACGTGTGGACCATCAACACCGACCCGAACTGGTTCTCCATCAAAGACGGCGCCGGCAACGATCGGTCGTGGATCGCTCGCGCCTGGTACAAGCAGATCCCCGGAAACCCAGCCGGCCCAATCGCCGTCCCCATCACGATCCAAGGAACCGGCACCAACACCAACACCTCGGTGAAAGTGACGCTGCCGCAACTATTCAGGGAGGGCTTCTAGATGACTGTCGCCCTCCCCGGATACCCGCGCCCCAACACCACCGAGGTCAAAGGTTTCCGGATCGAGGTCGGTTCACCAGATGCCATGTCATGGCGGCCTCTCGGCGCGTACATGGCGGGAACCACTTTCGAGTGGGATTGGGCGATCCCCACCACCGCGGAAATCTACATTCGTGGCGATCATCCGATGGCGTCGTATTTGTCGCATCCGCGGCGGAAAGTCATTCACATCCGCACCAGCCACAATGGAATCCCGTGGGATGGGCGGGTTATGGAGGCTCAAGTCGCGGGACCGCCTGGCAGGTTGACGATCAAGCTGACCTGCGTTTCGAACTTGTTCAAGCTGTTGCGGGCGTTGGCGTGGGTGAACAACACGACACCACCAGAGTTCCAGTTGAACATCACCGGCAAGCAGGACGTTGACTGGGGGCCACCCGATCAGGTGTGCAAGAAGTTTGTGTCGAAGGTGATGACACGACTCCGATCGCCTGTCGTGGCTGCTCTACCGATCCGCAAAACGTCCCCCGAGCTGCCTGACCTCGACGACATCGACACGTTGGATGACTTGCTGAACATCGTGCACGAGTCACCCGACGACATGGTGGTGTTGTCAGCGCGCTTCACCCAACTCGACGAACTGTTCAAGCAGACCGTGGAGACGCACGAGATCGGTTTGTCCATCAGCTTGTGGACGCCGGCCGATGGGTTGCCGTCCCCGCACGTGTTCAACACTCACACCCTTTCGATGCTGCAATCCGTCATGGACTACACGTCCGACAACTTCCTGAACTTCACCAACCCCGGAAACATCCTCGGCCTCACGAATCCGTCCGAGTGGGGGAAGCTGCAGAACCCCGGCTTCGTGTTCAACACGCACGCTAAGCGGGATCGGCGTGAGCATCAGTGGCGCACTGACGGCGATCAGATCGCATGGATCGAACGGGTCGAAAAGACTGCGGACGCAACACGTGTGGTGATCGGCGGTAAGGCTCCCGAGATCCTGAATCAGGTCATCGAGTGGGGTGCGAACTTCGCGTTGCAGTTGATCTTGAACGCGATCCTCCCTGGACTCGGTTTGGGCAACATCATCGGCGACCTGTTCGATGATGTGTTCTTCGCGTTCCAACAGTTCTGGGATCCGGAACTTGAAGCGGAACTCGGCCCGATGGGTCGCGGTGAAGCGTTCGGCGACAACACGTCCGCGTGGTCGCTGGATGGGTTCGCTGTCGGACAGGCCGCGTTGAAGGCGCATTCCGGTTCCGAGGCGATCCGGTTGACGGTCGTCGAGGGCGGCGCGGATGGCCGCGGCTTCACGTTCGGAGAAGACGTAGAAGTGATCGACGGCGTGGAAGTTCACTTCGAGCGCCGCTACAAGGTCGGCGACATCATGACCGTTTGGGATGACGGTGTCGTGATCGAGAAGCACGTGTCGAACGTGAAGATCACCGAGCAGGAAGACGGCCGCATGCGGACCGTCACCACGTTCGGTGACGCCATCACTGTCGGCGATGGCTGGGAGCGCGTCTTGAAGAAGGTCCAAACGATCTTCGGCAGCATCCGCGCTATCGCCAACTCAACCTAGGAGAAACACATGACCTGGACAGGAGATCCCGTCTGGCTCGCAGATGTCTTGCGCGCCGAGGGAATCAAAGTCGTCGAATACCCCGGCTGGAAAGACCGCGGACACGGCGACATGGAAACCATTTGGGGTGTCGTCGCACACCACACCGGCAACAACCCGCCCGGCAACAACCCCGGCTACATCGCGAACCATCCGAGCCTCGGCTTGTGCTCGCAGATTCACCTGTCCCGAGATGGTGTCGCCACTGTCGTCGGTGTGGGTGTCGCATGGCATGCCGGCAGCGGATCGTACCCGGGCCTACCGACGAACGGCGCGAATGAACGCACCATCGGTATCGAGGCGGAGAACAACGGCACCGAGGGCTGGTCGCCCGCGCAGTACGACGCGTATGTGCGGTGCTGCGCTGCGATCCTCCGGAAGGTCGGTCAGCCTGCTTCGCATGCGATCGGACATAAGGAGTGGGCTGGTGCGGCGCAGGGCAAGTGGGATCCCGGCGGGATGGATATGAACAAGTTCCGCGCAGACATTCAGGCTCGAATCAATGGCGCACCTGCTGCGCCTGCTACCCCCGGAGGTTTTCTCATGGCTCTCAACGATGATCAGCAGAAGACGATTCTGACTGCGGCTGAACGGATCAACGGTGTTGTCCGATCGCGCACTTTGCCGGAAGGGCAGGTTGATCCCGAGTCGTACCCGCACGGTGGCGCCGCGGTCCTGGATGCCGCAGACGGCGCGTACATCGTCGGCAAGATCGACGGACTGAAGGAGAGCATCGACGCTCTCACCGCGGCAATCAAAGCAGGCAAGTGATGACCGCAGACTTCGGGTTGGATGGCTTCGCCAAGTCCTATGTGCAGAACATTCCGTTCGTGAAGCAGAACCGCAAGACGATCGCGAACGTCGTTGGCCTGCTCGCTAACGTGCTGGTGCTGTTGGTCGGGTTGCCGATCTCGGGTACTGCGCAGGTGGTGTTGGCGATCAGCATTCAGGGTGTGTTTGCGGTGTCGGCGTGGTTGGTGCCGAATGCGATCACTCCGCAGCAGGCTTCGGAACTCGACGAGTACGTCGGCCGACACCGCAAGCAAGGGTGATGGGGGAGTTCTTTTCCGCGCTCCCCATTGAGGGTGGTGTCGTCGTCGGGTTCGTCGTCGGTGTCTTCCTTATGATCGCGAGAGGTGTCCTCGTCGTCGGCGCTCATCATCGTGAGCAGTTGGATGCTGAGCGCGAGGCGAACACGTATCTCCGGTCGGCGTTGGACAAGGCGTTGACGCTGAACGGTGAGGACGCCAAGACCATCGCGAAGCTATCGGCTACGTCCGAGTTGTCGGTGCGGCTGCTTGAGGAGTGGCGGAAAGAGTCAGCCCAGGGGGCGCCGTGAGGTGGCGTCGGCGTCAACGCGCCGAGAACGAAACAGTCACCGAGGCACGGTTGCTGGACGAAGAAGTGGATAAGCGGTTGGCGGCGTCTCGTCGTGCCCGCCCGGACCACGAGCGTCGCGGGCAGCGTGTTCAGGATCAGATGGTGCGCAACCACTTCGGTGAGTTGTTCCGGCTGAGTATGGAAGGGCGATGATGCTCAGAGAAGTCGGTAACTGGCTGTTGGTTGCGCTGACGGTGGTGTGGTGCACGTTCACTTTGATCTATGCGTTTCGGTCGAAGTGGTGGACGAACGAGGTTGGTCGGGTGTTGTTGCCCGAGAAGGTGTTGACGTGCCTGGTGTTGATTCAGGTCGCTGCGTCGTCGATGTCGAACTCGCTGTATCCGGGGCGTGATGTGATCCGCATTGTTTTGTATGCGGGGTGCGCGGTTTCGGTGTTGATTTTGACGGTTGTGTTGGTGCGTGTGCAGAGGCGTGAGCGTCGATGTCGATCTGAGCGGGGTGATTGCTGATGGAGAAGTTGCCTCCCGGTAAGCCTCGGGATCAAGACATTGTCTCGACGTTCAAAAACAACTGGTTCAGCAACATTTTCGCCGGCTTCGCGAACATCGGCCAACTGCTCGGCGACATCGCGAACGCGTTCCTCGGTGGCGGCGGTTTCGGGCCCGGACCGTTGAAGTCAATCAGCGACAAAGCGATGCAAGACGCCGCCTACATCTTTGATCTACAGAACCGGGCGCAGGTGCTTGAGGGCATCATCGGTTACGGCTCGTGGGTTGCGTCCCAGAATTTGTTCATCACGATTGATCAGGATGATCCGGGGATGCGGACGATGTCGTTTGATCGGCAGGTCGGCCCGAGTGTCGGTGTGACGTCGGTGTCGGATCCAGCGCTGGCGAACAAGAAAGTTCAACGCCTGGACTCGAAGGGTTTGTGGCAGGTTCTCGCGCAGACCCGTTCCCGTAGTACGGGTTTCACTGGTTCCGCGAAGGTGTATCTGGACATCGTTGTGAAGGCTCCGAACGGTTCTGAGTATTACCGGCGTTCGATGGACATGGTTGCTATCTCTAACAATGGTGGAGATGGCGAAGTGACGTTGATGGGCAACGTGTTCTTCACGACTCCGGGGGCTGGTTACACGGTTCGGGTGGATTTGTTTTCGGGTCGCTGGCGCTGGTTTTACGGCGGTTCGCAGTGGTCCGGTTTGAGTGTGTTGAAGCATTCGTCCGAGGTGGAGAACCCGGGCACTGTCGATCCTGGTACGCCCCCGGCGGTCGGATGATGAGGAGAAGCGATGCCTGTTATTTCTGATCGGTTGACTGATGGTGCGAAGTTGGGTGTTGGTGCGGAGATTGTGTTCACTGTCCGCGACATCCGCGACAGTGTGGCGCATGATGCGATCCTCGGACCCGCACGCACCACCGTCCCTGTGAACCCAACTACTGGATTGTTTACGACTCCGGTGTTGGATCCTGGCCCGTATTGGGTGGGGATCCGATGGTCGAGATACAACCCAACACACGAGTTTTACCCCATTGAAGTCCCCGCTGAGTCGGGGACTTTCCGTTTGTGGCCGTTGATCGACGCCGGCACCCCACCACCCGAACCGGGCGCGTTGGGGTTTGTGCGCGACGGCGGGGGAGTGACCCGAATCCAGGCCCTCACGCAGAACGAGTACGACGACCTCGACAACCCCGATCCCGCAACTCTTTTCATCATCACTGACTCGCAAGTCACCATCTAAGGAGCCCTCATGGCAACTACCCAGATCAAGCTGTACGGCAAACTCTCTCAGTCTTTGTTCGCGAAGGAGGTGTCGATTGTGTCGGGTGCGACGAACCTGTATGCGATGCTCACAACGTCAGCTCACACTCCTGATCAGGATGCGCACCGATACAAGAGCGACATCACCAATGAGGCATCGGGCAGTGGGTACACCGCAGGCGGAGTGCAGTTGACTGGTGTCGTCGTGTCCTACGACGCAGCGACCAACAAGCTCACCATCGCCGCGAACAGTCCGTCGTGGCCGTCCTCGTCGATCACTGCACGCAATGTGCACATCTACGACCGCACGAACGGAACGGACGCCACACGAGCACTCATCGGGTACGGCGTGTTCGATTCCGATCAGACAACCTCGTCCGGCAACCTCCAGGTGAACTGGAACTCGGGCGGCGTCTTCACTGCATCGACACCGTAACGGTATGGCTATTTCACAGCGCACAGAATCCGCGAACCGTCTCGTCTATGTGGATGAGGCGGGGGTGGCGCACGAAATGGGACTATCTCGTTAACGGTGTTTCGGCCGTTTTCATCAGTAGGTTTCTGATCCGGGCCAACGATCCGCGAACGTGATCGCGAAGGCATTGAGAGCGGGTTTCCACCGTGTGATCCATCGTGC
>Ga0126362_10000440_pt1 | contig 19140 bp, 19 predicted proteins | sample ANMtaG_FD_126269 | JGI IMG/M metagenome (GOLD analysis project Ga0126362, IMG submission 126269) | Continental margin sediment microbial communities from North Pacific Ocean - ANME2c_DSS_Sorted | ecosystem: Environmental > Aquatic > Marine > Continental margin > Sediment | place: Pacific Ocean... | reverse complement strand
TCCGCTCGATGTGGCGAAGGCCTATCACTACAAGCTCGACCAGAAGGCAGAGATTGCCACGGTGGACGAGCTCGAAACCTATGACGCGATCATTGTCGGCGTATCCTCGCGCTTTGGCTCGATGTCGGCGCAGATGAAGAATTTTTTCGACCAGACCGGCGGTCTCTGGGTCAAGGGCGCGCTGATCAACAAGGTCGGCTCGGTCATGGCGTCTTCCGCCACCCAGCATGGCGGCCAGGAACTGGCGCTGGTTTCCACCCAGTGGCAGATGCAGCACCATGGCATGATCATCGTACCGCTCTCCTATGCCTATCAGGCGCAGATGGGCAATGACGTCGTGCGCGGCGGAGCGCCCTACGGCATGACCACGACGGCCGATGGCGACGGCTCGCGGCAGCCTTCGGCACAGGAACTGGAAGGCGCAAAATTCCAGGGCAAGCGTGTTGCCGAGATCACCATCAAGCTGCACGGCTGATTGAATCAGCCCACCAGCGCAAGCCGCCTGAGCGGTCCTGCCGTCCATTCGTCAGGACGCAGCGTCAGTACGGACACACCGGAGGCTGTAACGGCTACGGTGTGTTCAAACTGTGCGGAAAGTGACCCGTCCCTCGTTACGACAGTCCAGCCGTCGGCTTGTGTTTTTACGGTCCGGCGGCCCTGATTGAGCATCGGCTCGATGGTGAAAACCATGCCCTCACGCAGGGTGAGGCCGGTTCCCGGCTTTCCGAAGTGCAGGATCTGCGGTTCCTCATGCATCTCCCGGCCGATGCCGTGACCGCAATATTCATGCACTACCGAATAGCCATGGCGCTTGGCATGGCGTTCGATTGCCCAGCCGATGTCGCCAAGCCGCGCACCCGGTCGAACGGTGCGGATGCCCATCCACATGGCTTCGTAAGCGGTGTGGACCAGCCGCCTTGCGGCCGGATTGACGCTGCCAACGAGATAGGTCTTGCTGGAATCTGCGATATAGCCGTTCTTCTCCAGCGTGATGTCGAAATTAACGATGTCGCCGTCCCGAAGCATCTCCGATTGGGACGGGACGCCATGGCAGACCACATCGTTCACCGAGGAATTCAGCACAAAACCATAGCCGTACTGACCTTTGCTCGCAGGGCGGGCCTGAAGATCATGGACGATGAACCGCTCGGCCATTGCATTGATCTGAAGTGTCGACATGCCGATCAGCGAGGTTCGATCCAGCAGCCCGAACACGGACGCCAGCAGCCGGCCGGATTCGGCCAGCAATGCCAGTTCCTGGGGCTGCTTCGTCATGCTTCACTCGCGGCCAGCGGTTGCACGGAAACGCCGGCGGAACTGAGCTCGCGCTCGATGATCGCGGTGAAACTGAGCGTCGGATTGGTCTCGCAGAGCATGCCGATTTTGATCCAATAGGCGGCCTGCGCATTGATTGAGCGGCACGATACTTTGCTCGCCCTGCGCAGCTGATCGTGCAGATCGTCATCTATGCTCACAATACCCATGGGTATCTCCATATATGGTTCGTAAATGAAGCGTATATAATATGGATATGAAAAGGCCAAGGGCAACGTTGCACAGCAGCATGATGAAACGCGCGGGGATGGGAAATGGTGCGGACGGCGGGGGTCGAACCCGCATGACCTATGGCCGAGGGATTTTAAGTCCCTTGCGTCTACCAGTTTCGCCACGTCCGCGCGCCTATGCTTTTCAACGGTTCGGACGATTCCGTCAACAGCCGTTTGCCGGAAAATCGGGGCTCGATCACGTTCCCACGCCCATGGTCCAATGACCGGGCCCCGAAGCCGAAAGCAACCGGCATGACAGAGACGGATGAAGGGCACGGAAATTTAGTTGAAAGTTCAGTTTAATTTTTGGCGCTATTGTCTTCACAAAAAAGCGCAAAAGGAAAGGGCGGGATACTGACCGATCCCGCCCCTTCACCCCACCCCAGGAATTGTTCTTGTTTTGGTGAGGCTTGAATATTCGTGTGAGATTTGCTGTTCAGATGCCGCCGTCAATCTTGCATTCCAAGCGCACGAAGTACTCAGCGCTCTGTCGTTTCACCACTCACAGGCTGCCGACCGCATTAATCGTAGACGTTATGCTCGATCTCTCCCTGAACATTGCAACTACAGTTAGCGACATTAGCCACTTGCATAGACTTGAAAAGGGACGCTGCTGTCCCTTTTTGAAATATGCCCGTTGCGCCGACCCAAACGTGCGCGAAGCATTTCGTGCAACGGGATGTGCGGCACGATCATCGACTGCACGTACTGGTGGATTTCCACATCCAGTTGGACTAGAAGCGGCTTATCCAAAAGTATGAGAGAACAATGTCCGCTATTCCGCTTCAATCTCCATTGCGCAGTGTCAGACAGCTGGCGTCGGAGAATCCGGGGCTGCTGTTTGTTCTGCTGTATTTCGCCTTTCAGGTGGTGTTCCTGACGATCATTTCCAACGGCGCCGGTGTCGACGATGCCGAGCAGCTGGCCTATGTCGGCGCGCTGCAATGGGGCTATGGCGGTTCGCAGCCGCCGCTTTATACCTGGATAAACAGTGTGGCGGGAGATATCCTCGGCATCCGCATGTCGACCGTCTTCCTGGTGAAGTTCGGCATGCTGGCGAGCCTCTTTGTCAGCGTTTATGCCGGCGCCCGGCTGCTGGGAATGCGCAAAGCCGTTGCAGCGGCCGGCATGGTCGGCGTGTTTCTCCTGCCGCAGATCGCCTGGGAATCACAGCGAACCCTGACGCACTCCGTCGGCGCGACCACCGGTTGCGCCTGGGCATTCCTTGCCTTCGCCTGGCACATGAAATCGCGCTCCTGGCTGTCTGCCGCCTTGCTGGGGCTGGGCATCGCGGCCGGACTTCTCGGAAAATTCAATGCGGGCTTTTTTCTCGTCGGCTTGATCCTGGCCGGGCTTTCTGTTCCGGCCTACCGGGCCGTTCTTCTGTCGTCCAAGTCCATTCTGACACTCGTTGCCTTTTTTGCCGCCGTGACCCCGACTGCCCTTTGGGCGCTCTCCCACATGGACAACCTTCTGGCGCGCTCGCACAAGTTCCAGATCAACGAGGGCGGGCAGTTCATCGCCAGCCGATTGCACGGCGAATGGAAACTGTTCCTCAATGGCGTCCTCTTCTCAGGCGTCGCGCTGGTATTCTTTGCCGTCGCCTGGTGGCGGAGTCGTGCGCAGCAGGTCACACCGAAGGCAGGTTTGAGCGACGGCGAAACCTTTCTCGGCCGTGTTCTGTTTTTCGCCCTGGCAGCCGTCTTTGTCGGCGTGCTCGTGAGCGGTGCCGCCGAGGTCAAGGATCGCTGGCTGCAACCGGTGCTTTTTCTGTCGCCGCTTTATCTGGCAATGCTGCTTGGCCGTTACATCGCGTCGGATCTGCCGCTGAAACGCTTCGCCATTGTCGGTGCGCTGTGCGGACTTGCGGTCATTCCGATACTGGCCGTCAATATCCTCTATGCCTATGAGGGCGGCGCTCCGTCCATCGGCCAGCTCGACTATGGCAAGCTCTACGCGGCGACGCGAGCCGACGGACATTATGTGACCGTCGTTTCCGACGGTCCGCAATTGCCGGGGAATCTGCGTCTTTACGATCAGTCCTTGAGCCCGATCCACTGGGAAATGCCCAATGCGGCGGCTCGTATCCGTTTTCCCGCGCTGTTTGTCTGGTTCGGCGAAGCTCCGAACCCGGTGGTGCAGGGGCTGATGCAAGGCGCCGGCATGACCAACCCGCCCATGAACATCAAGCACATAACGCTCGGTTACAAATACTATCCCGATCAGACCAAGGTTGTGAGCTACGTGGTTGTTCCGGCGCGTTGACAAGCAGACGGATAGGCATGCCGCCCTTATCGTCTGACGCCGTGCGGCGATTGCCCAAGATTTCAGGTTTTTTTCAACGATTGCGCTGGAATCACGGTTGCAGGCGTCTTTTTCGTATATGGATTATATTCGTAATGAGTGAGGTGATGAGATGAGCAGACAGGCGAGAACCAGCAACAAGCCGCAGGCATGGACAGAAGCAGCGCCCTTGCTGGTGGATGTCGCCATGGGTCGCAGTCATGCCGATCTTGTCGTGCGCAACGGCCGCCTTGTCAGCGTGTATTCCGGCGAGATTATTGCGGGCATCGATATCGCCGTTGTTGCCGGGCGGTTTGCCTTTGTCGGTCATGGTGCGGAACACTGCATCGGACCGAAGACCAAGGTGATCGATGCGGGCGGCCGCTACCTCGTGCCGGGCCTGTGCGATGCGCATATGCATGTGGAAAGCGGGATGGTCACCGTCACCGAATTCACCCGCGCCGTCATCCCGCATGGCACGACGTCCATGTTCATCGATCCGCATGAAATCGCCAATGTGCTTGGTCTGGAGGGCGTCCGGCTGATGCATGACGAGGCGCTGGCCATGCCGATCAACGTGCATGTGCAGATGCCAAGCTGTGTCCCGTCGGCGCCGGGTCTTGAGAATGCCGGCGCGGCCATCAGCCCGGCCGACGTGGCGGAGGCCATGACGTGGCCGAACATTGTCGGGCTTGGCGAGGTGATGAATTTCCCCGGCGTTGCCAACAATGACGCAACCATGCGCGGCGGTATCGATGCGACGGTCAAGGCGGGCAAGACGGTGGGCGGGCATTTTGCCTCGCCGGAACTCGGCCGTGCCTTCCATGGCTATGTGGCGGGCGGGCCGGAGGACGATCACGAGGGCACGCGCATGGAAGATGCGATTGCCCGCGTGCGCCAGGGTATGCGCGCCATGCTGCGCCTCGGCTCGGCCTGGTACGATGTCGCCAGCCAGATCAAGGCGGTGACGGAGCAGGGGATTGATCCGCGCAATTTCATCCTGTGCACCGACGACAGCCATTCCGGCACGCTGGTCAATGACGGTCACATGGACCGGGTGGTTCGCCACGCGATCGCACAGGGATTGAAACCGGTGACGGCGATCCAGATGGCGACGCTCAACACCGCCCAGCATTTCCGGATGGAGCGCGAGATCGGGTCCATTACCCCCGGCCGCCTTGCCGATTTCCTGATTGTTTCGGATCTCGCCAATCTGACCATCGACCGGGTCTATGGCCGCGGCGTCCTCCTGGCGGAAAAGGGCAAGCTTGCCGCCGACATTCCGGCCTATGACTATCCGGCCTTTGCCAAGAATACGATCAAGCTCGGCAAGAAACTCAATGCCAGGGATTTCGACATCAAGGCGCCGAAACCCGGCAAGCAGGTGACGGCGCGGGTGATCGGCGTCATCGAGAACCAGGCGCCGACAAAGGCGCTGGAGGCCGAACTGCCGGTGTCCGACGGCATCGTGCAGATGGACCGGCGCAATGATGTGTGCCAGATCGCTCTGGTGGAGCGGCATCGCGGCACCGGAGCGGTGGTCAACGGTTTTGTCTCCGGCTTCGGCTATACGCTGGATTGCGCCATGGCGTCGACAGTTGCCCATGACAGCCACCACATGATCGTTGTCGGCACCAACAAGGATGACATGGCAAAAGCCGCCAACCGCCTCGGCGAAGTCGGCGGAGGCGTGGTGCTGTTCTCCAAGGGACGCGAGCTGGCGCTGGTCGAAATGCCGATTGCCGGACTGATGTCGGACCAGCGGGCGGAAGTCGTTGCGGCCAAGGCGGACAAGCTGGTGAATGCCATGCGCGCCATGGGATGCAGCCTGAACAACGCCTATATGCAGCACTCGCTGCTGGCGCTGGTGGTCATTCCCGAATTGCGTATTTCCGATGTCGGCATTATCGATGTCAGAACATTCGAAAAGGTTGACCTGTTCCTATGACTGCATTCATCAAGGCTGTGGACCGCGCGACGGAAAAAATGCGCGCGCTGTTCCCGGAAACACCGCTGCAACTCAATCATTATCTTTCGCAAAAATATGGCGCGCAGATCTGGCTGAAACGCGAGGATCTGTCGCCGGTGCGATCCTACAAGATTCGCGGTGCCTTCAATTTCATTGCGCATTACTTGAACGAACACAAAACGGAAGATGCGACCTTTGTGTGCGCATCGGCAGGCAATCACGCACAGGGTTTTGCCTTCATTTGCCGCCATTTCGGCAAGCATGGCGTGGTCTTCATGCCGGTTACAACCCCGCAGCAGAAGATCGACAAAACCCGGACATTCGGCGGCGAGTTCATCGAAATCCGCCTCGTCGGCGACATTTTCGACCAGTGCTACGCGGCGGCGCAGGATTTTGCCGCCGACAACAGTGCGGTCATGGTGCCGCCTTTCGACCATACGGATATCATCACCGGGCAGGCGACCGTCGCGCACGAGATCGCAGCGCAGCTTCCCGACAAGCGCAAGCCGGACCTGATCATCCTGCCGGTGGGTGGCGGCGGACTTTCTGCCGGTGTGACGCGCTATCTCACCGACCTTGGCTGGGAAACCCGGTTCCGTTTTGTCGAGCCTGCCGGTGCGCCCAGCCTCAAGCGCAGTCTGGAAGCGGGAAAACGCGTCAAGCTCGATACGGTCGACAACTTTGTCGACGGCGCTGCCGTTGCGGAGATCGGCCGGGAAAACTTCAAGCTTCTCAAGGAGTTCACCGCGGATTCTGTGATGTTGATTCCGGAAAACCGCTTGAGTTCGACCATTATCGAAATGCTGAACATCGAAGGCATCGTTGTCGAACCCGCCGGGGCGCTCGCCATCGATGCCCTCAAGGATTTCAGGAAGAGCGACCTGAAGGGCAAGCGCATTATCCTGGTGATCTCAGGCAGCAATTTCGATTTCGAACGCCTGCCGGAACTGAAGGAACGTTCACTGCGCTATGAGGGATTGAAGAAGTATTTCATCTTCCGTTTCCCGCAGCGTCCGGGTGCGCTGCGGTCATTCCTCGATCTGCTCGGTCCGGAGGATGATGTGGCGCGCTTCGAATATCTCAAGAAATCGGCCCGCAATTTCGGTTCGGTGCTGATCGGTATCGAAACCAAGAACAAGGCGAACTTCGACGCCTTGTTCAAGCGCTTTGACGAAGCGGGCTGGGCCTATCAGGACATCACCGACAACGAAACGATCGCGGGGTTGATTATTTAAGCTACTTATAGTTGCAGTTCGTTTTATCGAATGTCAGACTATTCACTGGGGCGATAGTCCAACGGGGTATGTTTTCAAATGACTGATATTCAACAGAAGCCAACATCGCATTGGCGCATCATTCTTGCTTTTATTCTTGATTTCATCACCGCCTTTGCCGTCCTCGGCTATGTCGTGGCGAGTTTTCTGGGTGGAAAGACCGAAAACGGCTTTTCTCTCAATGGATGGCCGGCGCTGGTCTTTTTCGCATTGATGATTGCCTATTTCGTTGTGGGGAAACGGGTCGGCGGGAGGCTGTGGGGGCGCATTCTCGGCGTCAGGTAATGAGGCTGTATGGGGCGCCGGAAGACCTACATCACTCCGTTTCGCGGCGTCGGCGGTGCAACATCGCTGCCGGTGCAGCCGTTGAAGGCCGCGCTTCTCGCCGACGGTTTCGAGAAGGTTGCCACCTACATCAATACCGGTAACGTGGTTCTGGTTTCGGACCGGACGCCAAAGCAGATCGTCGCAAGAGTCGCGGCTATCGCTTTGGAAAAATTTGCTTTTTCCAAATCCATCATGATCGTCAGCAAGACTGGATGGAAGAAGCTGATTGCGGGCAATCCGTTTCCTGACGTCGAAGGCAACAAACTGCACGCCTATGTTCTGGAGAAGCATCCCGGCCGGGAGGCCATGGAAGCCCTGGAGCGGAAAAATGCCGGGCCGGAGCAGTTCGCCATCGATGGCTTTGTGCTCTATTATTATCCGCCGCAGGGTGCCCCGGAATCAAAACTTTTCAGCAAGATCGAGACGACGCTCAAAGTCGCCGCGACGGCACGCAACTGGAACACGGTGCTGAAACTCGCGCAACTGGCGGAACAAATCGACAGGGGAGCAGAATGACAAAATATGTGGTGCTGTTCAGGGGAATCAATGTCGGTGGCAACAAGATCGTCAAGATGGAGACCTTGCGGACCGTCCTGGCCGTGGCGGGATTTGGCGATGTCAAAACCTATGTGCAGAGCGGCAATGTGATTTTATCGTCGGATCAGACCGCGCGTCGCGTCGCGGAGATCATCGGGGAAATCTTTCCGCGTACCTTTGGCTTTCCATCGCGCGTAACGATCCGCACTGTGGACGAGTGGAACGCCATGGTGAGCAAGAACGCCTATCCGGAGGCGCTTGACAACCCGAAGAACCTGCATGCGGTGATCATGGATGATGATCCGACGGATGCGGCGCTGGTGGAGCTCGCCAGCCGGGCCGCTGCAACCGAGGAGTTCACCGTGCGCAACAGGGTGCTCTATCTCTACACGCCCGATGGTTTTGGCCGGTCGAAAATGGCCGAGGCGCTCGACAAGGTACTGAAAGTACCGCTTACGGCGCGCAACTGGCGGACGGTTCTAACGCTGCAGAGCATGCTCGCGGCCATTTAGCGCTGTTTCCAGCACGCGCAGGATGCGCGGATCTGCGCACTGGGCGACGTTGAAGCGCATGTAACTGTTGGCCGACTGCGTCTGGCTGAACACGTTGCCGGGCGCAAAAACGATCTTTTCCCTCAGGCCTGCCTGAGCGACTTTTCCGGCGTCGATGCCCTCCGGCAGTTTGCACCAGAGAAACATGCCGCCGCGCGGTTCGATCCATGGCATCACGCCGAGCGCTTTGAGTTTTACACTGGTTTCACCCATGCTGTGGGCGAGGCGAGCCCGCAGATGGTCCATATGCTTGCGGTAGGTGCCATCCTTCAGCATCAGCAGAACGAGTTCCGACGACAGGCGTCCGCCGCCGAAAGAGGTGGCAATGCGCAGGTCGACCAGGCCGTCGATCCAGTCGCGGCGGGCGGCAATGAAGCCGCAGCGCACGGAGGCCGACAGGGATTTGGAAAAGCTGCCCATGTGAATAACGCGCTCCAGCCCGTCGAAGGCGGCAAGGCGCGGCGCTGGTTCATGCTCGAAATCGGCAAAAATATCGTCCTCGACGATGGTGAGGTCGTGCTGTTCCGCCAGCTTGAGCAGGCGGTGGGCAATGACGGGTGACAGCACCGCGCCGGTCGGATTGTGCAGGGCCGAGTTTGTGATGTAGAGGCGCGGGCGATGTTCCGCCAGGGCTTCGGCAAATCGCTCGAGGTCAGGTCCATGCGGCGTATAGGGAACGCTGATGATCTTGACCCGGTGCGCCCGTAGCAGGGCGTGGAAATTGAAATAGCAGGGGTCGTCAACAATGACCGCGTCACCCGGTCCGACGAGGGAGCGGCACAGGAGATCGATGGCCTGCGTGCCGGATTCGGTGATCATGATCTGGTCCGGGGCTGCCTCGATCCCATGTTCGGCCATGCGCCGCGACAGAAGCTGACGCAGCGGCTTCAATCCCAGGGGTGTCGCATAGTCGGTCAACAGGGCGTCGTCGGCGCGCGCCAGTGTCCGCAGCGCGCGGCGTACGCCAGCCTCCGGCATCCACGACGCCGGCAGCCAGCCGCATCCGGGTTTGGGCATGCCGTCATCGGCATCCAGCGACAGGCGTGAAACCCACAGGGGGTCGATGGCGTGATCAAGCCGCGGGCCGATCTCCGCCAGGGACAGCGGCGGCATGTGCCCGGCAACATAAAAGCCGGAGCCGCGGCGCGACTGGATCGTGCCTTCTGCCGCCAGCCGGTCATAGGCTTCGACAATGGTGGATTTCGATACCTGCATCGTTGCGGCAAAGCTGCGGATCGAGGGCAGGCGCGCGCCGGGGCCAAGCGTGCGCGCGGCAATCCGCTGACGAATGGCCTGCATCACTTGCTCGACAAGCGTCGCGTCACGTCCGGCAATTTCGGTTTTTTCATCCATCTGTACCGCTCAACATACCATGACAGTTTTTCTATATTGTACTGTACCGTCTCTGGAAAATCCATGGCTGTGAGGTATCGGCTGGTGGCTGTTCGGACAAGGGTGTTTCGGGCAAAACGAGGTGTACTGATGGACAAGATGACGAGCGGCTGGATCAACGGATTCGTCGGAATGGTGATTTTCAGCGGTTCGCTGCCCGCGACGCGCGTGGCGGTCGCCGATTTCGATCCGGTGTTCCTGACGGTTGCCCGTGCCACGATTGCCGCTTTGCTCGGGCTGGCCATGCTGCTGGCGTTTCGCGAGAAGCGCCCGGCCAAGGCGGATCTCATGTCCTTGCTGGTGGTGGCGCTCGGTGTTGTCGTCGGCTTTCCCCTGTTGACGGCGTTGGCCCTGCGTCATGTCACGTCAGCCCATTCCATCGTGTTCATCGGTCTTCTGCCATTGTCGACGGCGATCTTCGGCGTGCTGCGCGGCGGCGAACGTCCGCGCCCGGTTTTCTGGGTTTTTTCCTGTCTCGGCAGTCTGTGTGTTGTCGGTTTTGCGGCTTATCAGGGGGGCTCAGCCTCGCTGACCGGCGATCTCCTGATGTTCGCGGCCATCATTGTCTGCGGCCTTGGCTATGCGGAAGGCGCGCGGCTGTCGCGCCGGCTTGGCGGCTGGCAGGTCATCTCCTGGGCCCTTGTCGTGTCATTGCCGCTGATGCTGCCGCTGACACTCTACATCATGCCGCATGACTGGAGCGTGATCGGGCAGGGCGCCTGGCTTGGCCTTGCCTATGTCTCGCTGTTTTCCATGCTGATCGGCTTCATCTTCTGGTATCGCGGTCTGGCGCAGGGCGGCATCGCCGCCGTAGGGCAGCTGCAGCTGCTGCAGCCCTTCTTCGGGCTGGTTCTGGCAGCCACGCTGCTGCACGAGACCGTGGGCTGGTCGATGATCCTGGTGACGATGGCCGTTATCCTGTGCGTTGCCGGCGCAAAGCATTTCGCCCGGTAAACGCTGGGGTGAAGCGCAGGATTTCAACCGATCCCCTTGCAAAGTGTATCGTTACAGTTTACAAAAACCTATGATCTTGCGCTTTCGACACAAGGGACTGGAAACTTTCTACCGCACAGGATCGACCCGAGGTATACAACCGGCCCATGCGCCAAAGTTGCTGCGTGTTCTATACGCTCTCGAGAACGCTGTTCGCCCGGAAGAATTGAACTTGCCTGCTTACCGGCTGCACCCGCTAAAGGGCGCATTGAAAGGCCACTGGTCGATTTGGATCAATGGCAATTGGCGCGTGACATTCCGTTTTGATGGAAACGACGTGGAACTCGTGGATTATCTGGACTACCACTGAGAGGATGCTGCAAATGATCAAGACACCACCTCATCCCGGCGAATTGCTCCGCGAAGATGTCTTGGCACCACTCGGCATGAACGTTACCGAGGCGGCAAGCCGACTTGCCATTTCGCGCGTTACGCTTTCGCGCATTCTGAACGGAAAGGCTGGAATAAGCCCGGATCTTGCCGTTCGGCTGGAGCGGGCGGGTGTCAGTACAGCGCGCTTTTGGCTGACACTGCAGACCAGCTATGAACTCGCCAAGGCTCTGCAGCACGAGCAGCCTCCCGTCAAAGCCATTCAGGTGCCGGACGCTGCTTGACGGAAATCAGGCCCTGTCCAAGGTCTCACGCCAGCCAGTCGTGGTCATTTTTTCTGTTTTTCCGCCGTTTTCAAGAAAATCATTCTTTGCCAGCGCGCGTGTCAGGCGGTATGCGCTGAAGCGCAACGTCGAGAACGCATGATGAAAGCACTCCTGTCCAATCTGAAGCGATTCCTGCCCGCGCTGGCGCCGGTCAGCACCATGGAACGCCTGCGCGCCTGCTTCGGCGCTCTGCTGGGCGTCTTTGTCACCGGTGTCGTCAGCGAGCAGGCGCTGGGCGCGACAACGGCCGTGCCGCTGCTGATCGCGCCGATGGGCGCTTCGGCGGTTCTGCTGTTTGCCGTTCCTTCCAGCCCGCTGGCCCAACCCTGGTCAATCATCGTTGGCAATATGGTCGCTGCGCTGATCGGCGTGACCTGTGCAATCTGGATTCCTGATCTCGTCATCGCCTCGGCGGTTGGCGTGTCCCTGGCAATCCTCGCCATGATCGCCACCCGTTCGCTGCATCCGCCAAGCGGAGCTGTCGCCCTGACCGCCGTCCTCGGCGGTCCTGTCGTGCATAATCTCGGTTATGGCTTTGTGCTGTGGCCGGTCGGGCTCAACTCGCTGCTGCTGCTGATTGCAGCTCTGGCCTATAACAATCTGACCGGCCGCCGCTATCCGCACATCGTGCCCGTTCCGGCCGCCAATGTGCACAAGACGGCCGATCCGCTGCCGACGCGCCGTATCGGTTTTACCCCCGCCGACCTCGATTCCGTGCTGCGGCAGTATGACGAAGTGCTCAACATCAGCCCGGATGATCTCGATGCCATCCTGCACAAGACCGAGATGCAGGCCTATCGCAGGCGTTTTGGTGAAGTGCGCTGCGAGCAGATCATGTCCACCGACCTTGCCACGGTGAAAGCCGACACACCATTGCATCTCGCCTGGGCCCTGCTGGTCAAGCATCGCATCAAGGCATTGCCTGTCGTGAACGCTCACCGCAACATCATCGGCATCGTCACCCAGACCGACTTCATGGAGAATGCCAACTGGGATCGGGATGGTGATCTGCATATCGGTCTGGCACGCCGCCTGCGCCGCGCCGTCAAACTGGATCGCCGGGCGCACCGCACGGTTGCCGATATCATGACGAGCGAGGTGCAGTTCGTCCGTCCGCAAACACTGGTGACGGACCTCGTGCCAGCCATGGCGGACCGGGGGCTGCACCATTTACCCGTCGCCGACGACAATGACAAACTTGTCGGCATGGTCACCCAGTCCGACCTCATTGCCGCGCTCTACAGCGGCAACCTCACTGCCGGGCGCCCGGACGAGCCACTGACTTTGGCCGGATGAATCGTTTCACCGAAAGCGCTATTTTGCGGCGCACAATAAAATCGTTTGCTTTTTTGCCCAAGAGGGCCCATATGCCAGTCAGGCGCTTGGACCGGACACTCCGGTCTTCCGATTGCGGACTTCGTGGCGTCTAAGACCTGCTGGCACACTGTCACAGGCACGGCTGCGCAAGTCGCATGGAACCGAAGGGTTCCCCGCGTCTCGTCGTTCATCCCGAATATGTTACATGCAGGTTGCGCCCTGTGATGTGTTTATGGCCCGTGATTCCCATCGCGTCTGGCCAATGAAAGAAGATTGAATTGGAAAATATTGAAAACACCGGCTTTGCCGCCATGGGTCTGAATGCCATCCTGCTGAAAGCAGTCGAGGCAGCTGGAATGGCTACTCCCAAGCCCATCCAGCAGCAGGCTATCCCGGCACAGCTCGCTGGTCAGGACATTCTCGGCATCGCCCAGACGGGCTCCGGCAAGACGGCGGCGTTCAGCCTGCCGATCCTGCAGAAGATCCTGACCATCGGCGACAAGCGCAAGGGCAAGACCGCCCGTGCGCTGATCCTCGCACCCACCCGTGAACTTGCCGTGCAGATCGAAGAAACGGTCCGCAAGCTCTCCAAGGGCGCGCATATTTCGACCGCGCTTGTGCTCGGCGGCGTGTCGCGCGTGGCGCAGATCAACAAGATGCAGGGCGGCGTTGACGTTCTCATCGCCACACCCGGCCGCCTGACCGATCTGGTGCGCGACAACCGCATTGACCTATCGGAAACACGCTGGCTTGTGCTTGATGAGGCCGACCGCATGCTCGACATGGGCTTCATCAATGATGTGAAGCGCATTGCCAAGGGCACGCACAAGGACCGCCAGACCGCGCTGTTCTCCGCAACCATGCCGAAGGAAGTGGCAACGCTGGCTGAAAGCCTGCTGCGCAACCCGATCCGCGTGGAAGTGGCGCCGCAGGGCACCACCGCTGCCGAGATCAAGCAGGTCGTGCACATGATCCCGACCAAGCAGAAGAAGCAGGTCCTGTCGGCCATGCTGAAGGACGAAACGCTGTCTTCGGTCATCGTCTTCACCCGTACCAAGCATGGTGCCGATGCCGTCACCCGTGTTCTGGAGAAGGACGGCTATGATGTGGCTGCCATTCACGGCAACAAGTCGCAGAACGCCCGCCAGCGCGCCCTCAACGGTTTCAAGGACGGTTCGGTGCGTGTTCTGGTTGCCACCGACATTGCCGCGCGCGGCATCGATGTCGTCGGCATCAGCCACGTGATCAATTTCGACCTGCCGGATGAGCCGGAAAGCTATGTGCACCGTATCGGCCGCACGGGCCGCAACGGCGCATCGGGCAATGCGATCACCCTTTATGATCCGGCTGAAGAAGCATCCAAGTTCAAGGCCGTCGAGCGCGTCACACGCATGCGTTTGCCGCTTGCCGATTCGCCGATTGATCTGTCGAGCCTGCCGGCACGTGTTGCCAGCAATGATCAGCGTCCGGCACGCCGCGAAGGCGGCAATGGCGCACCGGCCAAGAAGCCGCATCGCGGTCAGGCACCCGGCAAGCCACGCGAACCGCGCGGCGAAAAGGTCTGGAGCAATGATGGCGGCGCCCCGGCGCAGAAACGCCCGATGCGCCGCAACAAGCGCAAGAGCTTCGGCGCCAAGGCAGCCTAAACCTCGCGACAAAGAATCAATCAGGCCGCCGGTACGATGTACCGGCGGCCTTTTTGTTGGCATCGGCTTGCCGTGATGCGGCAATGCCGGGAAATAAAGACCTGCATTTGCATGACTTTCTGCCATTCGGTGCTTGAATGGTGTGCTGCGGGCAAATAGGTTCAGGCCAAGCAGAATGAGGACTTGGCCCATGTTGAATTCAGTGATCGACGCCATCGGCAACACGCCGCTTATCCGCCTGAGCAAGGCATCGGCTTTGACCGAGTGCGATATTTACGGCAAGGCCGAATTTCTGAACCCGGGACAGTCGGTCAAGGACAGGGCGGCGCTCTATATCATCCGCGATGCGGAAAATCGCGGCCTGCTGCGTCCGGGCGGCGTCATCGTCGAGGGCACGGCGGGCAATACGGGCATCGGCCTGACCATGGTCGCCAAGACCCTGGGCTACCGCACGGTCATCGTTATCCCGGAGACACAAAGCCAGGAAAAGAAGGACGCCCTGCGGCTGCTTGGGGCTGAACTGGTCGAGGTTCCCGCGGTTCCCTACAAGAACCCCGACAATTACGTGAAAGTCTCCGGCCGCCTTGCCGAACAGATGGCAAAGACCGAGCCGAATGGTGCGGTCTGGGCCAACCAGTTCGACAATGTTGCCAATCGTTTGGCGCATGTGGAAACGACCGCGCCGGAAATCTGGCGCGATACCAATGGCAAGGTCGACGGCTTCATCTGCGCCGTTGGTTCCGGCGGAACCCTCGCGGGAACGGCAGCCGGGCTCAAGGCGCGCAACAAGGACATCAAGATCGGCCTTGCCGATCCGCTGGGGGCAGCGCTTTATTCCTACTACACGTCGGGCGAGTTCAAGGCCGAAGGCAGCTCGATCACGGAAGGTATCGGGCAGGGCCGCGTGACGGCCAATCTGGACGGTTTTACCCCGGACTTTTCCTATCAGATACCCGATGCGGACGCGCTGGATGTGGTGTTTGATCTGGTGACGGACGAGGGGCTTTGCCTGGGCGGTTCGTCCGGAATCAATATTGCCGGTGCTATCCGTCTGGCGCGCGACCTTGGCCCTGGCCACACCATCGTCACGATCCTCTGCGACTACGGCAATCGCTACCAGTCAAAAATGTTCAATCCTGAATTCCTGCGTTCCAAAGATCTGCCGGTACCGCGCTGGATGGAAGCGAAGACGGCCATATCCGTTCCGTTTGAAGGCAATCACTGATGGCATACGATACGACGATACTCTTCCGCGACGATTCCTATCTGAAGGAAATCGAGGCGACTGTCCTCGCCATCAATGAGCGCGGCGGCATTCTCACGGACCAGACGATTTTCTATGCCACGTCAGGCGGGCAGCCCGGCGATACCGGCGTGTTCGTGCGGGCCGACGGCAGTACGATTTCCATCGCCGCAACGGTGACGGGTGAAAGCAAGGAAGAAATCATCCACGTGCCGGCGCCGGAGCAGCCGGTGCCTGCCATCGGCGAAAAGCTCATCCTGCGTATCGATTGGGACCGGCGTTACAAGCTCATGCGCATGCACGCCGCCTGCCATCTGCTCAGCGTTGTCTGCCCGTTTCCGATCACCGGCGCTTCCGTTGCCGAGGATGACAGCCGGGTTGACTTCGACCTGCCGGATGCCGGTGTGACCAAGGAAGACGTGACGAAAAAGCTGATGGAACTGGTCAATGCCAACCATCCGATTTTTACGCGCTGGATTACCGACGAAGAGCTGGCGGCCAATCCGGGTCTGATCAAGTCGAAGAACGTGCGCCCGCCGACGGGCACCGGGCGCATCCGCCTCGTCTGCATCGGCAAGGATGCGTCCATCGACTCGCAGCCTTGCGGCGGAACGCATGTGGCAACAACAGGCGAAGTCGGCGTGATCCATATCGGAAAAATAGAAAAGAAGGGCAAGGAAAACCGGCGGTTCCGTATCCGCTTCGGTGCCTCGCCGGAAGGAGAATGACCGTGGCTGACAAAAGCGCTTTTGTGGTTTCACCCGACTGGTTGCAGGAGCGGTTGGGCCAGCCGGGCCTGAGCATTCTCGATGCGTCGTGGTATTTCCCGTTTCTCAACCGCGACGCGGAGGGCGAGTACAAGACCGCGCATATTCCCGGCGCGGTGTTCTTCGATCATGAAAAACTGTCCGATCCGGAATCGTCCCTGCCACACACGTTGCCAAAGCCGGAAGCTTTCGCGGCGGCGGTCAGCAGCATGGGCATCACCAACAGCGATACGATCGTCGTCTATGACGGGCCCGGCATGAACACGTCACCGCGCGTCTGGTGGATGCTGCGCGTCATGGGTGCAAAGAATGTCTTTGTCCTGGATGGCGGCTTCGATAACTGGAAGAAGGATGGCCGGCCGGTCACCAGCGGCGTTACAAAGATCGCGCCATCGGCTTTCATCGCGGATTTTCAGGCGGACAAGGTGGCGAGTTTTGCCGACATGCGCACGATCGTCGATGCGGGATCACGCCAGATTGCCGATGCGCGGGCAGCAGGCCGCTTTGTCGGCACGGACCCGGAGCCGCGCGCAGGGCTTCGTTCCGGCCATATGCCGGGTGCGCGCAACGTGCCGTCCTCGACATTGGCAGACAAGGGTTATCTGAAGGATATCGCCGGTCTGCGGCAGGTTCTGGATGATGCGGGCGTCGATCTTTCGCGTCCCGTTGTCACCAGTTGCGGCTCAGGCATCACGGCCGCCGTGATCACGCTGGCGCTTGAATCCCTCGGGCACAAGGACAATATCCTCTACGACGGATCGTGGAGCGAGTGGGGTGCACACAAGGATACGCCGGTTGCAACCGGTGAAGCAGAGCAATGACCGAGGCCGCAAAGCCCAAAATACTCAAGACGCGTGTGACCCTGCTGGAAATGACCAACCGGCCGGTCTATTCCATTCCGACGCCTGCCAGCTTCAAACTGGCGATCATGTCGGCCAAGCGGATATCCCTGCCGTTTTATCGCTTTCTCTACGAGCAGGTCGGCAAACCGCATCACTGGTTTGTGCACCGGAACCTCAGCGATGAAGCATTGGCTGCCGCCATTCACCGGGATTCGGTTGAAATCCATGTGCTTTATGTGGACGGCTCGCCTGCCGGCTTTTTTGAGCTGGTGCTCAATCAGGAGCCGGGTGTGGCGGAAATCCTTTATTTCGGCCTTGTGCCGGAGTTTCAGGGGCGGGGTCTTGCAAAATTCTTCCTGAGCGAAGCCATCGTCACGGCGTGGATGAGCAGCCCGGAAAAGGTCATCATCGAGACCAACACGCTCGACAGTCCGCGGGCCCTGCAAATGTATCAGCGCATGGGGTTCAATCCCGTCGGCTTCGCCGATGCGGAAATCGAGGCCTGGCTGTAACGTTGAACTTCGGCACGACCCGTTCATGTACGCTTCATTTTTACTGCGCTATCTCTCCTTCGATAATTGATGCCGTGCAAACTGCCGGTCTGGAAAGGAGAATACACCCATGATCAATCGCCGTGGCCTGCTGCTTGGTCTTGCCGCCGCAACCGTTGCCGCGCCCGCGTTGGCGCAATCACGCCAGATGCCGAGCGCTGCCGAGATCGAGCGGCGGCTGGAAGCTGCCCCGCGCATGCGTGTGCCGGAAGAGCGCCGTGTGACGGTGCGGGAGTTCAAGCGCCGGCCGGAACTGCGCCGCTATGCGCCGTCCATCGACATCCAGTCGATCAATTTTGCCTTTGGCTCTGCTGTCATTCCCCGTTCGGAGCGTGACAAGGTGGAGCGCATTGCCGATGGCCTGCAACGGGTCCTGCGCCGTCGTCGCGGCGAGATTTTTCTCATCGAGGGCCACACGGATGCCGTGGGCTCGTACGAATCCAATCAGATCCTGTCCGAGCAGCGGGCCGAATCCCTCAAGCGCGATCTGGTGCGTTATTTCGGCATTCCGCCACGCGCGCTTGAAACGGTGGGATATGGCGAGGAATATCTTCTGGTTCAAACGGAATATGAGGACTGGCGCAATCGCCGGGTCACCATCCGCCGCGTTACCGATTTCATTCGTTAATATTGGGAACATGACGATACGTGACAGTGATGCCACGTATCGTCTCAATCATTTCGGAAAAGTTTTACAAGCATATCCGTGATCATTTAAAATTCATTCCGCCAATATTTCTGTGATTTTCCTGTGTAACACGCCGGCACCAGGATTTGTTGGCAGCGATAAGGTGACCATTTCCGCTCAGTTGGCAGGTCAACCGCAGAACTTTGACTTCTTCACTTTCAACATCACTGTCACACAATAGTCCGCAAGGCGGCGATGCTTCTGGGCTCGCCAGCCGATGCCAAGCGTGTGTCTGCCGCAGGCCCGATGGCAGCTGGTGAGTGCTGAGACCGGCAGGAATCGGGTGGTTCGCAGGCAGATTTGGGTGTTTGCTTCGGGTCAACGAAGGAGATTCCCATGAGCACGATCCGCTTTATTGCAATGCCGACGACGCTGGCCCGCCACTATCAGGCGGGCGGTGCGGATGCGAACGGCCAGACGCCGGAGACGCATGTTTCCGATGGCGACGGCACGCCGTGCCGCCACTGCCTGCAGAATGTGAAAGCCGGCGACAAATATCTCATCCTGTCGCACCGGCCGTTCCCCGCACCGCAACCCTATGCGGAAACGGGGCCGAT
>Ga0126362_10000427_pt1 | contig 19973 bp, 15 predicted proteins | sample ANMtaG_FD_126269 | JGI IMG/M metagenome (GOLD analysis project Ga0126362, IMG submission 126269) | Continental margin sediment microbial communities from North Pacific Ocean - ANME2c_DSS_Sorted | ecosystem: Environmental > Aquatic > Marine > Continental margin > Sediment | place: Pacific Ocean... | reverse complement strand
TTGTGGCTGACACGGATCGCCCACAAGGCGGCAAGCGCTGCCACGACATTCACGATCGATTCCAGTGCGTCGGAGTAGAGCGCAACAGAACCGGTAACGTGATAGGCGGCATATTTCAGTGCCAGCACGCCCATGCCGACGAAAATCGACCAGAATGCCAGTCGCTGGACGACGTTTTCACCTTCCATCAGGCAGCTCGCTCCTTGGCCTTGCGCGGCAGGTGCGCCACGATGTTTTCAATCATGCGCATGCCCGCATTATGCCCGAGGGTCATAATCGATTCCGGATGGAATTGCACCGCCGCAATCGGTTCGCTCTTGTGTTCGAAAGCCATGATGACCCCATCTTCGGTCTCCGCCGTCACGATGAACTCATCCGGCAGCCGCACGGGATCGGCAAAGATCGAGTGATAACGGCCAACCGTGACCTCCTTCGGCAGGCCCGAAAAAATCCTGCCCTGCTTTGTAATCCGGATACGTGACGGTTTTCCATGCATCGGAACGTGCAACTGCCGCAGCGTGCCGCCATAGGCTTCCGCCAGTGCCTGCAAGCCGAGGCAGACACCGAAGATCGGCAGGTCGCGCTTGCGTGCGTTCTTGATCGTTGCCTTGCAGTCAAAATCCTCCGGCGTGCCCGGCCCCGGCGAAAGCACCACCAGATCAGGTTTCAGCCGGTCGAAGATTTCATCGGGTACCGGCGTGCGAACGGTGGTCACGGTGGCGCCCGTCTGCCGGAAATAATTGGCGAGCGTATGGACGAACGAATCCTCATGGTCGACAAGCAGGATCGACAGCCCCTCGCCGACCCGCGCAACGGCGCGTTCTTCCACGGGGATATTGCTCTTGTGCGCCTCGCGCACCGCCGCAATCATCGCGGAAGCCTTGAGTTCGGTTTCAGCCTCTTCCTCTTCCGGAACGGAATCGAACAGCAGCGTCGCTCCCGCCCGTACCTGCGCGATGCCGTCCTTGATGCGGATGGTGCGCAGGGTCAGACCGGTGTTCATGTCGCCATTGAAATTGACCATGCCAATGGCCCCGCCGTACCAGGCGCGCGGGCTGCGCTCGTTCTCTTCGATGAAGCGCATGGCCCAGAGCTTTGGCGCTCCCGTCACCGTCACAGCCCATGCATGCGACAGGAAGCCGTCAAAGGCGTCCATATCCTCGCGCAGACGGCCCTCGATGTGGTCCACGGTGTGAATAAGCCGGGAATACATTTCGATCTGGCGGCGGCCGATGACACGCACGGAACCCGGCTCGCACACCCGGCTCTTGTCATTGCGGTCCACGTCCGAGCACATGGTGAGTTCGGACTCGTCCTTCTTGGAATTGAGCAGTTTGATGATCTGCTCGGCATCGGCAATCGCGTCCTCGCCGCGCTTGATCGTTCCCGAAATCGGGCAGGTCTCGATGCGGCGGCCAACGACGCGCACGAACATCTCCGGCGAAGCGCCAACGAGATATTCCTTGTCGCCCAGATTGATGTAGAAGGAATAGGGCGACGGGTTGATGGCTTTCAGACGGCGCGAAATGACCGAAGGCTTGGTCTCGCAGCGCTCGTAGAATGTCTGGCCCGGCACCACTTCGAAGAGATCGCCGCGCTTGAAGCTTTCCTTGGCTTTCTTGACGAGTTCCGCATAGTCGCCGGGATTGTGGTCGCCGCGACCCGGAATCGTGCTCGTCGGCTTGAATGCCCTGGCTTCGGTTTCGCGCGACAGGCCTTCCGTGGAAGCGCCCTCGAACGCGTATTCATACCGGTCGAGCCATGCCTTGGCGGCGTGGTGATCGACAACCAGAATTTCGTCCGGGAGATAGAGCACGATGTCGCGCTGGTCGTCCGGCCGCTTCAGCTTGTACTGGATCGGATCGAACTGGAACGCGAGATCATAGCCGAACGCGCCATACAGGCCGAGATTGGCATCCTCCTCGCTGAAGAACAGGGCGACGATGCCGCGCAATACCGTGAAAACCGAAGGGATGCGCGAGCGTTCTTCTTCGGTGAACGGACGGCTCGGCAGGGCGATTTCAAGGTCGAGCTTCGTTGCGCCTGCGGCAGAAATCGACACTTCGGCAAGGGCCGAAACCGCTTTGTGGATCGGGCGCAACAGGATTTCACCGCGCTTGTTCAGCGCCTCGATCGTCATATGCCGGCCGTTGGAGGTGATGACAACCGGAGGATCGATAATGGCCGTATCCCACCGCGTGTAACGGCCGGGATATTCATAATTGGACGAGAAAACTGCCCCGCGCCGTTCATCCAGCCCGTCGACATAGCTGTCGATGGCGCTGGCATAGGCAGTCGCAATGCGTGACCGGGAGATGGTAACACCGCCTGCCGTGTCGAATATTTCCACGTCGCCCTCAATTCTATGCATCATCATTTCCACTCCGTTGCATTTGGCTTTGCGGGCTTCTGGCGGTCAAACAAAAAGGCCGCCCGGAAAACCCGTTGCGGCCCTGATCCCTTTACGTGCGTGCAAAAGGCTGCGTGGCCGCGATCAGCGAGCCCACCACCAGCCATTTGACATCATAACGCGCGTGTTCATGGCGGTGATTGTTAGCGTTACGCGGCGGCGCTTGCAACAGCAAAAATCACCGGCCTGAAAATCGCTCAGAACAGCCCTTCGATCAAACCTTGCCCGTTGAGATGAATGCGTTCCGCCGAAGGCGATTTGGGCAGACCCGGCATGGTCATGATCTCGCCGCAGATCGCGACGACGAAACCGGCGCCAGCCGAAAGGCGCACCTCCCGCACATGCACCACATGATTGACCGGTGCGCCGCGCAGGTGCGAATCCGTCGAGAACGAATATTGCGTCTTGGCCATGCAGACGGGAAGATGGCCGTATCCGGCGGCCTCCCACTGCCGCAACTGCTCCCGCACGCTGGCATCGGCATCCGCCTCCGCACCGCGATAGATGCGCTTGACCACCGTCTCGATCTTGTCGAACAGGGAAAGCTCATCCTCATAGAGCGGCGAGAACTGGGCTGAACCGCTCTCGGCGAGAGACACCACCTTGTGCGCCAGCTCTTCGATCCCGGCCGATCCCAGCGCCCAGTGTTTGCACAGGATGGCTTGCGCGCCATGGGCCGCGACGAAGTTCTTCACGGTTTCGATCTCGGCATCCGTATCGGCACTGAAATGATTGATCGCCACGACAACAGGCACACCGAACTGCCGCACATTTTCCATGTGGCGGCCAAGATTGGCACAGCCCGCCTTCACTGCAGCAACATTCTCAAGACCGAGATCGTCCCTGGCAACGCCGCCATGCATCTTCATGGCGCGGACCGTGGCAACGATGACGGCGGCGGCCGGTTTCAATCCCGCCTTGCGGCATTTGATGTTGAAGAATTTTTCTGCACCGAGATCGGCACCGAAACCGGCTTCCGTCACCACGTAATCCGCAAGCTTGAGCGCGGTCGTCGTGGCGACGACGGAGTTGCAGCCGTGGGCAATATTGGCGAAGGGGCCGCCATGCACAAAGGCTGGATTGTTTTCCAGCGTCTGCACCAGATTGGGCTGCATGGCATCCTTCAGGAGGACGGCCATCGCCTTGTCCGCCTTCAGATCCCGGGCGTAGACGGCGGTCTTGTCGAAACGATAGCCGATAATGATATCGCCCAGCCGCCGCTCGAGATCTTCGAGATCGGTTGCAAGGCAGAGAATGGCCATGACTTCCGAGGCCACCGTGATGTCAAAACCCGATTCACGCGGAAAGCCGTTGGCCACGCCGCCCAGGGAAGACGCGATGTCGCGCAGCGCGCGGTCGTTCATGTCCATGACCCGCCGCCAGGTCACGCGGCGCGTATCGAGATTGAGTTCATTGCCCCAATAGACGTGATTGTCGATCAGGGCTGCCAGCAGATTGTGCGCCGCAGTGATGGCGTGAAAATCGCCGGTGAAATGCAGGTTGATGTCTTCCATCGGGATGACCTGCGCATAGCCGCCGCCGGCAGCGCCGCCTTTCACGCCGAAACAGGGCCCGAGCGACGCCTCGCGGATGCAGACAATCGCGCTCTTGCCGATGCGGTTGAGACCATCGCCGAGACCGACGGTCGTCGTCGTCTTGCCTTCACCGGCCGGTGTCGGGCTGACCGCCGTCACGAGGATCAGCTTGCCATCCGGAGCACCGCGCTTCGAGCGGATGAATTCCGCCGAGAGTTTTGCCTTGTCGTGCCCGTAGGGAACGAGGTGTTCCGGCGCAATGCCAATCTTTGCACCTATCTCGAAAACCGGTTTCTTGGTTGCAGCGCGGGCGATCTCAATATCGGACTTAACGACAGCCATCGGCATGTCCTCCCCTAGTGGTCCGATTCTGACATTTGCATCCCTTTGATACAAGCCATGGAGGCAAATGTCAGAATCAAAGGACCACTAGCAAGTATATGACTCCAGTGGAACTTTGAATTTGACATTCGCATGTTCCGCGTGATGTCAAATGGGGTGCGAATGTCAAATTCGTTCCACTCGCGTAGATACGCCAAATAGCATCGCAGAAGCGAAATGGGGATAGTGAGCAGCCCACTATCCCCAGTTGCACATCTCTTTTCGGCGGTTTTCCCGCTTATTCGCCCATGGCGATCAGGCTGGCATTGCCCCCGGCCGCGGCCGTGTTGACCGACACCACCTGTTCCAGCGCGAAACGCGTCAGGTACGACGGACCGCCCGCCTTGGGACCGGTGCCGGAAAGACCCGAACCGCCGAAGGGCTGTGTCCCGACAACCGCGCCGATCGTGTTGCGGTTGACATAGACATTGCCGATGTCGAGCCGGTCGATGACTTTGGCGACCGTCGCCTCAATGCGCGTGTGCAGACCGAAGGTCAGGCCGTAACCGGTCGAGGCGATCTGGTCGAGCACCTTGTCCAGATCCTTGGCTTTCCAGCGCACCACGTGCAGAACCGGCCCGAACACCTCCTTCTCCAACGCTTCCGCATGATTGAGTTCAACGATATGCGGCGCAAAGAACAGGCCCTCGTCCGGTGCAGTACCAGCATAGCGAACCTTCTGACTCTTGCGCATCGCGGCAATGTGGGCTGCGAGCATGTCGCGCTGCGTCTGATCGATGATCGGGCCGATATCGGTGGAGGCCAGCGACGGATCGCCAAGCGTCAACTCACGTGCCGCGCCTTCGATCATCTCGAGCATGTTGTCGGCGATATCTTCCTGCAGGTAGAGGATTCGCAACGCAGAACAGCGCTGGCCAGCAGAACGGAAGGCGGACATGACAACATCGTCGGCAACCTGTTCCGACAAGGCGGTGGCATCGACGATCATCCCGTTGAGGCCGCCGGTTTCGGCGATCAGCGGAACAATCGGGCCTTTCTTCGCCGCCAGCGTGCGGTTGATGGCCCAGGCCGTATCGGTCGAGCCGGTAAAGGCAACGCCGGCAATATCCGCGTGGGATGTCAACGCCGCACCGACCGAGCCGTCACCCGGGACATAAAGCACGGCATCTTTCGGCACGCCCGCTTCGTGCAGAAGCCGGATGGCTTCATAGGCAATCAGCGGCGTCTGTTCCGCTGGCTTCGCCACCACGGTGTTCCCCGCAGCAAGGGCCGCGGTGACCTGACCCAGGAAAATCGCCAGCGGGAAATTCCACGGGCTGATGCAGACGAAGGCACCGCGACCGCGATGACGCAGCTTGTTGTCTTCGCCTGTCGGGCCGGGCATGGCCTTGTCGGTTGCAAACTGACGGCGCGCCTCGGCAGCGTAGTAGCGGCAGAAATCCACCGCCTCGCGAATTTCGGCAATGCCATCATCGAGCGTCTTGCCCGCTTCACGGGAGAGAAGGTCCATCAGCGGATCACGATTGTTCTCCAGAAGGTCACCCGCCTTTTCCAGGGCCTTGGCGCGGGTTTCCACCGGAACACGCGACCACGAGACGAAAGCCCTTTTAGCAATGCCGACCGCCTTTGCCGCTTCGTCCGCCGTCGCAAACACAACCGTTCCGACGGTCGCGCCATTGACCGGCGAAATCACATTCTGGGCCTTGCCCGCAGCTTTCACGCCGTCGATCAGCGGAACAGCGTTGACCGTGCGGGATGCCTTGGCGATGCCGCCCAAAAGGGCAGCCAGTTCCTTGCGGTCACCCAGTTCCACGCCGGCCGAATTGATGCGCTTGCCATAGATTTTGGCAGGCAGCGGGATATGCGGGTGACGATAGCCTTTGCCGTCATTGAGCTTTTCCGCCGGGCGTACCAGCAGGTCCGCTATCGGTACATTGCTGTCACCGACCACCGACACGAAAGACGAGTTGGCGCCGTTTTCGAGCAGGCGGCGAACCAGGTAGGCCAGGAGGTCGCGGTAGCCGCCAACGGGTGCATAGATGCGGCAAGCGATTTTCTCGTCCTTTTCCGTGATCTGCTTGTAGAGGCTTTCTCCCATGCCATGCAGCCGCTGGAACTCAAAACCGGTCTTGTCGCCGCCAGCCATTTCCAGGATCATGGCGACCGTCAGCGCATTGTGGGTGGCAAACTGCGGGAATATGCGTGGCCGGGCGTCAAGCATGCGCTTGGCGCAGGCCATGTAGGACGCATCGGTTGCAGGCTTGCGGGTGAACACCGGGTAATCGGGCAGACCGCGCTCCTGGGTCCGCTTCACTTCCGTATCCCAATAGGCCCCCTTGACCAGCCGCACCATCATCTTGCGGTTATGCCGTGCTGCGAGCCTGTCGATGTGGTCGATCACCTCAAGCGCACGCTTCTGATAGGCCTGAATGGCGAGGCCGAATCCATCCCATCCATCCAGCGACGGATCGGCAAAGACGCGGTCGATCACATCCAGCGACAGCTCGAGCCGGTCGGCTTCTTCGGCATCGACGGTGAAATTGAGATCGTAGGATTTGGCCTTCTGCGCCAATGCCAAGAAGTCCGGCACCAGTTCGGCCATGACCTGATCATGATGCGTGGCGAGATAACGCGGATGCAGGGCGGAGAGCTTGACGGAAATGCCCATGCGATCCGGCAGCTTCTTGTTGCCCGTGGCCCGGCCGATCGCGTCGATGGCATCGGAATAGGATTTGAAATAGCCGCGCGCGTCCTTGCGCGTGCGGGCACCCTCACCCAGCATATCGAAGGAATGGCGATAACCCTTGGCTTCATTCGAGGCAGCGCGCTTCAGCGCATCCTTGATGGTTTCGCCGAGAACGAAATGGTGGCCGAGATAACGCATGGCCTGCTTGGTGGCGGTGCGGACCGTGGGAAGGCCGATACGTTTGACGAGCGAGGAAATCACCCCTTCCGGCGTCTCGCCCGGCTTGATCACCTTGGCGGAAAGGCCGAGCGCCCAGGCCGATGCCGATACAAACCACGTATCGCCGCTCGGCTCGTGCTCCGACCACTTGCCCTGCTTCAGCTTGTCCTCGATCAGCTTGTCCTGCGTTGCCGCGTCCGGCACGCGCAGCAGGGCTTCGGCGAGAACCATCAGCGCCAGCCCTTCACGGGTGGACAAGCCGTACTCGCGCAGGAAATCCTCGACACCCCCGATGCCACTCGCTTCCTTGCGAATCGTGGCGATGTATTTGCTGGCACGTGCATCGATACGGCGGTTGACGTCTTCCGGCAGGGCGATGGTTTTCAGCAAAGATGCCACCAGTTGCTGATCATCGACAGCATATGGCGCAGTAAAATCGTTTGAAGACGGCAATGGTCTGGTCATCAGGCTTCCCCTTATTGATTTTTCCCATATAATCTATTCCACTTGGTTCTTCTCACCAATGAACGCTCACAAAGCAGCGCAAAAAACTAAAAATATGGGGTATTTTAGAGATGAAAAACCTGGACAGCCTTGACCGGCGCATCTTGCGCGAGCTGCAGAAGGACGGGCGGCTCTCCAACACCGAGTTATCCGAGCGTATCAGCCTCTCGCAAACGGCGACCACGGAACGGGTCAAGCGCCTGACAAGAGACGGCTATATCCTTGGCTACACCGCCAGACTGTCGCCGAAAAAGCTCGACCGCGCAATGCTGGTCTTCGTGGAAATCAAGCTGGACCGCACCACCCCGGATGTTTTTGCCACCTTTGCGGCTGCGACACGGCGCAACCCCGACGTGATGGAATGCCACATGGTCGCCGGCGGTTTCGACTACCTGATCAAGGCGCGTGTCGCGGACATGGAGCACTACCGCCGCTTTCTCTCCGATGCCCTGCTGTCGCTGCCGGGTGTGCGCGAGACGCATACCTATGCCGTCATGGAGGAAGTCAAGGAAACCACGCACCTGCCGGTTTGATCGACCTGCAACCTGATACCTATTGCGACACAACTCCCCGTTCGTTGCCGAACCGGTCGCATTTCATCATCAATGGATGTGTTGAGGGCAAAAGCACCGGCACCGGGCCAGCGGTGTATCGGAGGAGATGGGCTGCTCCGGCTGCGGCATCAGCCATGCTCTCAAACTTGGAGGTGATACGATGTGGTTTAAACCCTTCAGCATCACCCTGGAAATGAAAAGGATCCGGAATCGCTGGCAAGTGACCATCCGGATCCGTTTCATGTAACCAGGAAAGAGGGTGGGCGAAAGCTCGCCCTCACTCCAAGGCCAAATATAGCATTTTACCCGCCCAAGTCCACTTATTGCTGCAGCACCTGCTTGATATCGATCAGGTTGGAACGCACGCGCAAGATATAAAAACCCATGGTTGTCAGATGGTTGGGCAACAACCATCCGCCCTCGCTGCCATTGGCGATGATCCATGGTGTTATGTTGAGCGCCGAACGGAGCTGTCCGTCCATGCCATCCCATAGGGGGGCCAGGTTCTTCTGCTGCACGACCTGCTTGAAGTCGACCTTTGCCGCATTCATCAGGCCGTAATAGGCGTAGAGCTGGCCATAGGCGAACCAGAACCGGTCATCCGCACGGGTATCGAACCAGCCATAATTGTTCTTCTCCGAGCGATCCTTCAGGATGGCGGAGGTGGAGCCGATATCATTGGCAATACGGTCGACGAACTGCATGAGGTTGTCGGCACGTGCATCGAATACGGCATTGCAGGCTTCAAGCTTCGAATTGAAAGTCCTGAGGTCTTTGACCGCCGAACGGTAATAGCTCGGGGTCGGGGTCTTGGGGCCAAAGGGGTTCAGGCCAAAATACCATGCATCCTCGGTGAACTGCAGATTGCCGCGGGCCTTCTGCAGATCATTGTCGATCTGCGATGTGCCGCGGATACGGCCAAGCGTGTCGACAAGCTCGACGGCCGTACGGCGCACGGCGGAGTTGATGCCGCGCTGGAACGCCGCCTTGTTGTCGAGGAAAGGCGTATCGTCCCATGACATGCCGAAGAAGCCGAGCTTGAACAGCAGCATCGAGGAAATCCAGGCATTCTGGTTCACGTTGAAATCGGTGAGGTCAGCCGTGACTTCCACAATGGCCGAACGGGCGCAGCTCTTGGGCGCCGTTCCGACGGCTTGCGCAGCAACCGGTTCGCCAGCGGCAACGTCACGCTTGTCGAAATTATAGACTGCGACGTAGTCCGGATTGAAATTCGTCCAGACCTGCGTGACCCAGAAAAAATAGCCGTAAAGCCCGACCCAGAGAATGAGTATCGCACCCACGATTGTCTTCAGGATCCAGCCGCGCTGGGTGTACCAGCGCCCTGCCCACAGGAACGGCCACAGGAGGATACCGACCGCATAGCCGATGCCACGTCCGATCAGATAGAAAATCCGGCTGAAGAAGTTGATGACGGGATCGAGCATTGTGCATCCTTGCTAGGAGGTGAGACCGTAGAGCCGCCTGCGCAGCCCTTCCTTGTCCTTCAAATAGGTTGTTTTGAGTATATCGACAACGTGTTCCTGATAGGCAAGGCTTCGATCTCAAATATCCAGCACTAATTCCCTCTGCATATTGGTAGGGGATGAGGCAAGAGATCCCCTACCAAAGTAATATTGACGGCCGCATCCGGTTGACCTCTTCATGGGCATCATTTGCGAAAGATCGAATGGAGTCCGCATGTCTCGTTTCCATCTTTTTATCGCAGCCTTCGCTGCCTGCAACCTGCTGATCGCAAGCGGCGCTAAAGGGGATAGCGGCTGGACTTTTTCACTGGCGAGCGCTCGCAGCCCCAACCAGGAAAAGGGATATCCCCTCACCGTGGTTTTATGGCCGATAGCTCCCATACCGACTTGCTGGAATATGCAGCCCCAAACATTTAATCAATATGCAGTGCAGCGGGAAATCGTAAGACAAGCGGTGGCTGACACATGGGAGGCTGCCTCGTCGATCCGCTTCATCGGATGGGATCGATGCGTGGGTGAGGTCCCAAACGGTGGAATTACAATCATTGTCAACGAAGAGGGTCCGGCAACTTACGGCTTGGGGACCCGATTGAAAAACTTAAATCCCGGCATTCAACTGAATTTCGAGTTCACACAATGGAGCCCTGGTTGTCAGAGGACAAAGGCCGACTGCATCAGAAAAATCGCCGTCCATGAATTCGGACATGCCCTCGGGTTCGCCCACGAACAAAACAGACCGGATACCCCACCAGGCGCGTGCGACCACGACCAGGGAGCGCAAGGTACCAATGGAGACCTGCTGGTTGGCGCGTGGGATTTGGCTTCTGTGATGAATTACTGCAATCCGAAATGGATCGGCGATGGCAGGCTCAGCGCGACGGATATCGAAATGGCGCAACGCTTTTATGAAGAGCTGAACGCCAATACCGACATTGGGCCAAGCATATATCTATTGCTGAATTAGATCTTCTCGATTGGTTCATAATATAAAAAGGAGAATATTAATGGGGGCCCTAAGGTATATCACTATTTCAATACTATCCATACTACCCATCTCTGCGCACGCGGGATCAGGTTCAGGGCTGGTTCACAACGTTTATGCTTTTATCAACGGTATCATAATATTCACTGTAGACACCCATAACGATGCCCCTCCCTGCGGGTCTGGTGCGTTCAGCAGGGATTTTGCCTTTGATAGCACTACCCAAGAAGGAAAAAACAAATACGCCCTATTGCTTATCGCCGCTAATAGTAAGAAACGCATTACAGTTACTGGAGATTCTACTTGCAGAGTGTGGGGTGATCGAGAGACTGCCTTATGGTTCGTAATAGATTTTTAATTGTTTATTCAGATTACACTTGCAACAAGGAGTAGATTAACCGTTCACCTCAAGACCATACAACCGCCTGCGCAGCCCTTCCTTGTCTCTCCCATATTTGTTTTAAACTTAAGGCCATCATTTTTTCATTACAAGTTTTGGAGAATACCAATGAGATATTTGAGGAATATAATCGTTAATTGTGCGGTTGTTTCGACGCTTGCAGCTTCAACATTTCCGGCACCCGCTGGCACGGGAGAGGGGTTGGTTCACGGAATCGCTGTCGTAAATACTGCCGTCGTCATCACTGTCGATACGCACGTGGATAAGCCAGTTTGCGATAAATACACCAACCAATTCGAGTTCGATGTAGGTACAGATTCCGGGAAAGCTTATCTTGCAACAGTGCTTGTCGCAGCAAATGCAAAAATAAGAATAAGAGTAATTGGAGCAGGCACTTGTGCTGCGCCTGCAGGACGTAGAGAGAATGTAGGCTACATAGAGACGTACTACTGATGTTTATTGATCAAGTGACAATGCATCAACCAATTCATGACCAGTAGCGTCCTGGCGCTCCCTACCCCAACCCATACAGCCGCTTCCGCAACCCTTCCTTGTCCTTCAAATAGGTGGTTTTGAGTATATCGACAACGTGTTCCTGATAGGCGGGGCTCCAGCGGCCGTAATCGGCGTAGAAGCCCTGCTTGTTGAAGATGTACCGCGACAGGAAATCCCACGGGACAAAATCACTGATCAGCTGATTGACCAGCCACGCATCGGGATGGCTTGGGAGCGCCCGCACCACCAGAAAACGGCGCGCCGGGTCGATCTCGGAGAGGTTGATCTGCCCTGTCTGAGCAATTTCACGTTTCACGGCGTTCAGGAACGGCCATGTCCCGTCATGATTGATCAGACTGGCATTGGCGTGAATCCAGGTCTGCAGCCAGATACGATCGATACCGCTCAGATTGCGTTCCGGTTCAAGCGTCCGGATGAGATGGCGGATGATCATCTCACCGCGGTTTTCCAGATAGCCCGACTGCTCGATCCACGAGCCGCGCGGCAACTCGATGCGCCCCGTCGCGGCAAGAAACTGGAACACCTGATCGGCGTCCTTGATCGAGATGTAATTGACCTGCCAGGGGCGCGAGCGCCGGAAACCGGGAGCGGCGGGATCGCCGATGACCGTTGTCGTATTGTCATCGACAAAGATATAGATGCCGCCGAAATGGCTGGTCCAGAAGGCGCTGTGGCGGAACACCACCTTGTCGGGCACCAGTGAATTCTCGCGGATATCGCCGGTGACCTTGGCAAGTTCGACCATCCGGTTGAGGAGATCGTCGTCGCGCCAGGTGTTCGGCTCGTTCTGCAGCCGGTCCACCAGCAGACGCAGTTCCGCCGCCTGCCCCATGACGTTTTCAGCGGAAAGGACGCGGAACTCGACCTGATTGATCGACAGCAGATCCTCGATGTCGTTGACGATGGAAACACTGTCCTCGATCTCGCCGAAGATCACATCCTTGATGGTCAGCGCGTTGATCGCCCGCGCATTGCTGCTGAAGAACTCGTACATCAGCTGCGACGTATTGGAGAACTGCGTGTGAACCACCGGCAGCATCGCCTGATCCGGCGTCAGAATGATGAAACGGCGGTTGACGCCATTGGGATCGAGATAGGACGGGTCCTTCAGCTCAGCGGCGATTTCCGGCGAGAATCCCGTCCGGTCAATATTGAACCGCGCAAGTTCGGTTGCCTTGAATCCAAAAGCCGTCAGTGCCCGGTTGTAGCGTTCGATCAGATGTGGCTGGTCGATCGTCAGCAGACGCCCGTAGATCAGTTCGTTTTCGTAGAGAAGGTCCATCAGGCGTCCCACTGCCCCCTGGCTTTCAGAGATTCCACTTCCCGGATCGCCCGTTCGCGCAGGCGCGCATCGCGGACGATCTTTTCCACGGCGGCATCGTCCGACTTGTCGGCATAGCGGAATTCCGAATCCGCATACCGGTTGGTTTCCTGCAGCACCATCTCCATGGTGAAGGGCTTGCGCAGTTCCTCCACCATCGCCTTTTTCTCATCATAGGGCTTGTGCATGAAGGTCTCGGGCTTTTCGAACCATGCATCCGGCAGTTCGATGTCCATGGCGCGCATCTTGATCGCATCCGTCACATTCTTGATGGCGCGGCCGGTGAAACGCGGCTCGCGCTCCTTGATCATGTGCAGATAGGTACCGATATCGGCAAGCGTTTCCGGCTCGCCGTTCTCGGAAATGAAGCGCTCATACACCGCTTTCAGCCCGTCTTCCTGCGGCTTCGACAATTGTTCATAGGCGGCATCCACGGCGCGTTCGATCTGCTGGTCTTCGAACAGCTTGTGTTCGCCGAGCGGAATCCTGTGGTTCTTGCCGGCGAGCAGCGCAAAGATATCGATGTAATCGTTGCGGGTCTGCGGCCCATCCACCAGCCAGCGCGCTCCGGCGCGCTGGCGCAGCGCATCGTCGACGTTCTCCGGATAGTTGGAGAACATGCCGAACGCGCAGTTGCCGCGCACCACGGTGGATGCACCCGCAAACGCTTCCATCAGCACGCCGGTGATTTCCTGCTGGCCGGCAGACGCCCGGTCATCGGAACGCCGCGCGGCAACCTGATCGATATCATCGATGGTGCCGAAGCCGATCACGCGCGGATTGAGCACGTTGTTGACGAATTGCCGGCAGTTCTGTCCGGATTTTCCCTGATAGGAGGAAATCTGGTCGACGCCGAAATTCTCGTAATGGAAGGCATAGCCCGCCACCTGGCAGTAATCGTTGACGAGACCGGCAATCATCTGGATCAGCGTCGTCTTCCCCGTCCCCGGCGCGCCGTCGCCGATGAATGTGAACAGAAAGCCGCCAAGTTCAACGAACGGGTTGAGCTGCTGGTCGAAATCATAGGCCATCAGCATTTTTGACAGCTTCAGCGCCTGATATTTGGCAATGTGATTGCCGATGACTTCACCAGGCTTTTTGAAGGTCATCACCAAAGGCGTGCGTTTCTTGCCCGGCGCCACATCGAAGCCGTCAAGCGTGAAATCGTCGCTATCAAGACGCATATGCGTGTCTTCAAAGCTGCCGAGCCCGTCAAAACGGCCCTTGCGCTGCAACAGGCCTTCAATGGCCGCAGCAGCATAGGCTTTCGCCCGCGCCAGCATGGTCTGTTCACCGGCGGCACCGGCAATGGCCCGGTCCAGACCGCCGACGATCGATTTCAGTGCATCCTGCGCCGTATCGAAATTGAATTCCGGAACCGTCACGTCATTGGCGGCCTGGCTATCCGCTTCGATCAGCTGCGAGAGGTAGGCAGCAAGCGCAAAAGCCGAGACATAGGCGGCGGCGGACAAAAGCTTCTTGAAATGGCTGGCATCCTCCCCCTGCAGGGGCGCCGAGGCATTGCGCGCCAGAAGGTTCTCCAGATCGCTCTGGCGGCCAAAAACATCGGCAACGGCCAATGCGACTGCCACGCCACGGCGCACCCGGAACAACAGCGTGTGCTGCGCGATGGACAGCATCTGGTCATCGGGACGCACGGCCTGGATCGTCCTGATCAGGTCCACTTCACGCGTTGAGCGCAGACCGCCGGTCGAAACTGTCGAGACGAACCGCCGCCCGGTACCGGCAAGCTCGGTCCCGGATTTCGCATCGCCCGATTCCAGCACGACAAAACGCGTGACCATGGCCTGGGCCACCGGCAGATGCTTGGTGATGTCCTTCTCGTCGATGGTGGTCAAACCGACATCCATGATCGTGCTCCCCTAAATGTCGCTGATGACCTGGCCGTTGGACAGGATATGGGTTTTGAACCCGCTGAAAATGCGACTTGCCTCGCCCGAGGCATAGAGCGCCTGATAGGCCTCATGCGGCACCAGCGCATGCTGTTCGTAGCTGCTGACGCCTTGCCGGGCCGCCTCCAGATCATCCGTATTGATGTAGAACTCCTCGCGCGACGGCTCCGAAGACCAGAGCCCGCGCTTGCCCGGCCGTTCCGCCTTGGAGAAAACCTCCTGCATGGTCCATGTCAGAAGCCAGGCATCTTCCGGCTTGCGCACGCGTTCCAGGACATCGGCAACCTTCTGGTTATGTTCGGTAATGCCCGTCGTGTAGAACGGCCCGAGAACCACACGCCGCAACTGCTTGGGGTGGAGTTCCGGAAAATCCGTGTCGAGGCTTGTCGCAATCGTGATCGGCGACAGCGAATAGGCCGAATTCTTGGCGGCGAAATCGTCAAAGCGCCGTGCCAGCTCCGGATTGAGCAGGCCGCCGACGGGTAGCGGGATCCGCACGCCGGGATTGAGCTTGCCATCCTTGCCCACAAGGGTTTCCACGAGGCCCTGCGACGAATCCTCGATGATCGCCATATAGATCAGCGGCAAGTTGGAAGCGCCGTCAAAGGCGCCCCAGTGCACCACGTAGAGCGGACGCATGGTCTTCGGATTGACCGAAACGCGGATGGTCACCGGCAGGATGAACGGCGAGAAAACCTCTCCCTGCTCGACCGTTTCCAGATAAATCCGCTCCGCCATCGATTTTTGCAGATCGCGCGGAAATGCGCGATGCCGCAGGATGAAATCGGCCATTTCATTGCGCAGCGCTGCCGCTGGCGGAATGGCTGCCAGCCGGGCCCTGGTGTCCCGCTTGTCGTTTTCCAGTTCCAGCACGTTCTGGAAAACCGGAAAGCCGCTTTCGGCGCGCGAAATCTGGAACCGGTCGGTAAAACCGATCCGGTTGCGCCAGCATTCGAAGGAGGCTTCCAGCCGCCGCAGATATTCCGATACGGTCTGCGCAACCAGATCGTGCTTGTAGAGCGGCGACTGCTGGTTGTTGAGAAAGATATCCAGCCCGTCCAGCGCAGCACGGATCGCACCGAAATAGCGTTCGGCGGCGGTCAGATCAGCATTCCCGGCCATTAATTCTGCACGTAGTCGGCGGAATTGTGTTTCTTCAGGACTTCCGAGAAACGGCGCGAGAAAGCGTCATCCGCGAGCTTCTTGCGGCGCTGGATATCCTGGGTGCTGACCATGTTCTTCTCGTGCATCTCGAGCAGGTCGCCAATGTGTTTCTGCGCCGCGGCCCCGACACCGGCCATGGTCTCTTCCGCCGCCGTATCGACCCGGCTGCCAAGGGTGTTGATCTTGTGGGCCACGTCCTGCTGGGCCGCCGTCTTCAAGGAATCTTCCAGCGCCTTGTAGAGAACGATGCGCTGTTCCGTATCGATGGAGAGCTTGTTGATCAGCGTGCTCTGCGCGGCGATCTGGTTGTTGAGCGAATCGACGAATGTCTGGAACATCGAGGTATAGCGTTCCAGCGTCTGGCTTTCCGCCAGGAGTTCCTGCTCCTTCGCCTGGCGCTCATTGTATTCCGTCGCCAGTTTCGAGCGGTCGCCTTCCAGCGTGGCACGGGTGCCCTGATCGGTGGAGGCGGCAATCCGGTTTTCAATGTCGAGCAGCAGCGGGTTCAGCTCTTCGATGCGCTTCTGCGTGGCTTCAAGTGTCGCCACCGCCGTCTTGCGGCGCTCGATCACATTGGAAAGGCTGGCTTCCGACGTCTTGTAGCGCGCATCGAGAATGGTCTTCTGCTCTTTGAGAATGCCAACGATCCGGTCGGACTTCGACAGCAGTTCCTGCAGGTTGCCGGCCAGCGACATGTTGCGCACGCGATCCGTCCGCAGGCGCTGCATCTTGTCCTTGGAGAAAATGCCGACCAGCTTTTCCCAGCCGGAATAGCTTTTCATGCTTTCAAATTCGGAACCGAACACATTGGTCGCGTCTTCCAGACCGATGATCAGGTCGGCAATATTGCCTTCCATGACTTTCTGCTGGCGCAGGACATCGTCGATGCGGGCATTTTCAATATCGAAGTCAGGATTTCCGATCGCAGCATCCGCCTTGGCGAACTTGTCGAGAACGACGCTGGACTGGTCAATTTTCGTCCGCATCTCATTGACCATATTCCGGGTCTTTTCGATCTCGGTATCAAAGCTCTGCAAGCTCGCCATTGGTGTCTCCCCTAGATGCCCAAGATAAAATCATAAATATATCTGCCGTTCGAATATAGACACGGCATTTAACGAAAAAAAGCCTATAGAAAAATGACAGGCTGTATTAGGCCGGAACAAGCTCTATTGGTCCGAAACAATCCGCCCGGTTTCTTCTTCCCAATGCTTGCGGCAAAGCGAGACATACACGGATTTTTCGATGGATACCTGGTCTCCTTCAGTGATCGCCTTGCCCGTCGAATCGTGCCGGACCACCATGGTCGCCTTCGAGCCGCAATGACAGATGGTCCTGATCTCCCGCAGCGTATCGGCGATAGCCAGCAATTCGGCCGAACCGGGAAAGAGCTTGCCCTGAAAGTCCGTGCGAAGCCCGAAACACATCACGGGCAGATGCAGCCGGTCGGCAACGCGTGCCAGTTGCCAGACCTGGTCCCGGGTGAGGAACTGCGCCTCATCCACGAAAACACAGCTGAGTGCATTCGCGCCATGCGCCGATGCGATGCGGTCGAAAAGATTGTCCTCGTCACGGTAAAGCTCGGCGGCCGCCGTCACACCGAGGCGTGAAGATATGACGCCGACGCCGTTTTCCGCATAATGCGCAGCCGTGAACATCATCGTCCGCATGCCGCGTTCCTGATAATTGTAGGACGCCTGCAGCAGCATGGTGGACTTGCCGGCGTTCATCGTCGAGTAGCTGAAATAGAGTTTTGCCATAAGGGCGTTTAATCAGAGTTGAGGCCAGGCTTGAAGCCTCTCCCGTGCAGAGGGTGCAACTTTTGCCGGAATATCAACAACTGTCGCGAATTGACCGGATTTATGCGCGGCTATGCTTGAACCCCTGCGAAATTGGTGCTTGGTTCATGCCCTTAACAGCCGGTAGAAAACCGGAGAGGGAGAACAATCGATGAAAATGTTGACCAAACTGACCATTTCACTGGCTCTCACGCTGACCGCCGGCACCGCCTTCGCCGCGGAACCCGCGAGTTGCAAGTCCGTTCGATTCGCTGATGTCGGCTGGACCGACATTACCTCGACCACGGCAGCGGCCAGCGCCGTGCTCAAGGGACTGGGTTATTCCACCGATACGAAAGTCCTGTCGGTTCCCGTGACCTATGCGTCCCTTGGCAAGAAGGACATCGACGTATTCCTCGGCAACTGGACACCCAGCATGGCTGCCGACCTCAAGCCCTATCTCGACAACAAGACGGTTGAAGATCTCGGTGTGAACCTTACCGGCGCAAAATATACGCTGGCCGTGCCGCAGTACCTCTATGACAAGGGCCTGAAAGACTTCAAGGATATCATCACGTTCAAGGACGATCTCGGCGGCAAGATCTATGGTATCGAGCCGGGCAATGACGGCAACCGCCTAATCCTCGACATGATCGCCAAGAACGCCTTCGGCCTGAAGGGCTTCGAGGTCGCCGAATCATCCGAGCAGGGAATGCTGGCGCAGGTTGCCAAGCAGACGAAGACCAAGGGGCCCATCGTCTTCCTCGGCTGGGCGCCGCATCCGATGAACACCAACTTCAAGATTCAGTACCTTTCCGGCGGCGATGACTTCTTCGGCCCCGACTTCGGCGGTGCAACCGTTCATACCAATGTTCGCGCCGGCTACACGACCGAATGCCCGAATGTTGGCAAACTTCTGGCCAATCTCAAGTTCGACCTGAAAATGGAGAATGAGATCATGGGCAAGATTCTCGATGATGGCGAAGACGGCCCGAAGGCAGCCTCCGAATGGCTGAAGGCCAATCCTGCCATTCTCGACACCTGGCTTGCCGGCGTGACGACGGTTGACGGCAAGGACGGTCTGCCAGCCGTCAAGAAGTCGCTCGGTCTTTAAGGCCTGCCGATATTGTCGCCCGGTGCACGCACCGGGCGATTCTTTCGCCTGATACTGCAACCGACAGAGGAATTTTCGCTTGGACTGGCTGACACAAGACAAGATTCCGGTAGGCAAGACGGCAAAGGCCGTCGTCGACTGGCTCACGAACAATTTCGCCGGGTTTTTCGATGGGCTCGCCTTCGTCATGCAGTCGTTCATCGACGGCCTCATGTTCGTCCTGAAATACCCGCACCCGCTGATCATGGTCGCCATCTTTTCCGCGGTTGCCTATGCACTCCGCCGCTCGATTGCCGTGACCCTGCTCACCCTGTTCGGCTTCCTGTTCATCCTCAATCAGGGCTACTGGAAGGAAACCATGGAGACCCTGACGCTGGTGCTCTCCTCCTGCATCCTGTGCATGGGCATCGGTGTCCCCGTCGGCATCATCGCAGCCCATCGCCCCCGGTTCTACGCGGCGATCCGGCCTGTCCTCGATCTGATGCAGACATTGCCGACCTTCGTCTATCTCATCCCGGCCATCGTGTTCTTCGGTATCGGTATGGTTCCCGGCCTGATCGCAACGGCGATCTTCGTTCTCCCTGCCCCGATCCGCCTGACGCATCTCGGCGTGTCCTCCACCCCGCAGCATCTGGTCGAGGCGGGCGAAGCCTTCGGCGCGTCGTCGCGCCAGCTTCTGTGGAAAATCGAGCTGCCCTACGCCATGCCGCAGATTCTCGCGGGCCTGACCCAGACCATCATGCTGTCCCTGTCCATGGTGGTCATTGCCGCCCTGGTCGGTGCGGACGGACTCGGCGTTCCGGTTGTCCGCGCGCTCAACTCGGTCAACACGGCGCTGGGTTTCGAAGCCGGGCTTGTCATCGTGGTCGTCGCCATCGTGCTTGACCGTATCTTCCGTCCCGGCAAGGAGCCTGGTGAATGACCGCGATCACCCTCGAAAACGTCTGCATCATTTTCGGCAAGAAGACGGACGGCGCATTGGCGCTTGCCGACCAGGGCAAGAGCCGGTCGGACATCCAGGCGGAAACCGGCCATGTGCTCGGTTCCCTCC
>Ga0126362_10000425_pt1 | contig 20187 bp, 17 predicted proteins | sample ANMtaG_FD_126269 | JGI IMG/M metagenome (GOLD analysis project Ga0126362, IMG submission 126269) | Continental margin sediment microbial communities from North Pacific Ocean - ANME2c_DSS_Sorted | ecosystem: Environmental > Aquatic > Marine > Continental margin > Sediment | place: Pacific Ocean... | reverse complement strand
GACTTACGACTACGCGTGCGACGCGTGCGGGCCGTTCAGGGCCATGCGCCCCATGGCGCAGTTTCAAGACCCCTGTGCCTGTCCCGAATGCGGGACCGGGGCCGCACGGACAGTCCTGAGCGCGCCGGCCCTCGTCAGCGGCCACGCAGGTCGCGGTGTCGCCCGCGATGCGACCGAGCCAAGCGCGGCCCACTCGCAACGGGCTCCGGCTGCCCATCCGGCCGGCTGTGGCTGTTGCATGCGCCGCGCACCACTTCCGGGCGCCCTGTCCGCGGGCGGACGGGTCTTCACGGCGCACGGGCCGATCCGGCGCAGCAGTCCGTGAGGGCACCCGCATGAGGCCGCATTCTTCGCGCGCGAACCCAGCCTGACCGAGGAACAACCATGGCTACCGACACCCTCAATGGCCTGAAGGTCGCAATCCTGATCACGGACGGTTTCGAGCAGGTCGAGATGACCGAGCCGCGCCGGGCGCTCGACCAGGCCGGTGCTGAGACCCAGATCGTCTCGCCCAAGGACGGCGAGGTGAAAGCCTGGAACTTCACGGAGTGGGGCGACCGCTTCCCGGTGGACGTGCCCCTGAACAGGGCGCGACCCGAAGACTATGATGCCTTGCTGCTGCCGGGCGGCGTGATCAACCCCGACACACTTCGCGCGATTCCCGCAGCCGTCGCGTTCGCGAAGAGCTTCTTCGACGCGGGCAAGCCTGTCGCCTCGATCTGTCACGGCCCCTGGACCATCATCGAGGCGAGTGCTGCGCGCGGGCGACGCCTCACCTCCTGGCCCTCGCTCCGAACCGACCTCAGAAACGCAGGGGCCGATTGGGTGGATGAAGAGGTGGTGGTTGACGGGAACTTGGTCACCAGCCGCAAGCCCGATGACATACCGGCGTTCAATCGGGCGGTGATCACGCTGTACGCAGATGCACGCGGGGGCGTTCGGCCCGCATGAGCCGCGACAAACGCGACCGGGTCGCTCCACTCCGGTATCGCCGTCCGGCCCGCGGTTGACGCAGCCCGTCGCGCGAGCGAAGCGCTGCTCCTGCCGCCCCCTCCCCGGATGGCGCGTGCAACGGGAGGCGCCCGGCGGCGGTGCGCGATCACTCTGCGGCAGTCGCCCGTCTCCGCACCTCACCGAAAGTCCCGCGATAAGGCGGACCAAGGTCTGTGGCGGTCGGCTTGGCAGGCGTGCGGCTCATCCGGTCGGAGGTCCATGCTTACGGGGGAGCCCGCGAGCGGGCTTCCCGAGCGGCCCCCCTTGAGACCCGCGGAGGGCCGCGAAAGCCCCCACGGGTTGATCGCCCACAGCGGTCATCGATCGTCGAGATACTGCTGGAGGCGTTCGGCCGCCGGCCCGGACGAGGCCGGGTTCTGGCCTGTGATCAGCAGCCCGTCCCCAACCACGTAGGGCTGCCAGTCGGCGGCCTTCGAGAACACGCCGCCATTCCGCGTGAGCTCGTCCTCGACGAGGAAGGGGACGATGGCGGTCAGGCCGACCGCCTCCTCCTCGGTGTTCGTGAAGCCGGTAACGGCCTTGCCCTCGACGAGCGGCTTGCCGTCGGGTGCCTTGGCATGACGCAGCACGCCGGGGGCGTGGCACACGAGGGCGACGGGCTTGCCGGCCCGGAGCGTCATCTCGATCAGCCGGATCGAGGCAGGGTCCTCGGCCAGATCCCATAAGGGGCCGTGTCCGCCGGGATAGAACACCGCGTCGAAGCCCTCATGGGTGACGCCGTCGAGCCGGCTCGTGTTCGACAACGCGGCGTTGGCTTCGCCATCCGCCTCGAAGCGTCGGGTCGCGTCAGTCTGAGAGCCCGGTTCGCTGCTCTTGGGATCGAGCGGCGGACGCCCTCCCTTCGGCGACGCGAGGACCACCTCCGCGCCCGCATCCTTGAACACGTAATAGGGCGCGGCGAGCTCCTCCAGCCAGAACCCGGTCTTCCGGCCGGTGTCACCGAGCCGGTCGTGCGAGGTCAGCACCATCAGGATCTTCATCGTCGGTCTCCGGGGCCGGTCTCAACGTCGTTCGTTCTGGATGCCGTCATTGTCTTCTGGCGCGGATCGAGCCCGGCATCCGTGTCGACGCGGGGCCATCACGGATGCCGGGGGCGCTGGCCCTCGCCTTCCTGGGCGTCAAGCTCCTCTCGGAGGTACGGGGCCGTGCGGCTCGCCCGCGCGCTGGCCACCAGCTCGGGACGGCCGGCCGCAACGACAGTGCCACCCAGGTCTCCCGCTCCGGGCCCCACGTCGATGACGTGATCGGCCCCCGCGACGACGCGCATGTCGTGTTCGACCATGACGACCGTGTTGCCCGCATCGACCAAGCCGTTGAGCTGCAGCATGAGGCGATCCACGTCAGTCGGGTGCAACCCTGTCGTCGGCTCGTCGAGGACGTAGAGCGTGCCCCCGCGCTGCCCCCTCTGCAATTCTGTCGCGAGCTTGATGCGTTGGGCCTCTCCGCCGGAGAGCTCGGTCGCCGGCTGGCCCAGGCGCAAGTAGCCGAGGCCGAGATCCAGCAGCACGCCCAGCGGCCGCAGAACGGAAGGCTCGTCCGCGAAGACCTCGCAGGCGCGCTCGACGGTCAGGCCGAGCACGTCGGCGATGGTCAGCCCATTCCAGGTGACCTCCAGCGTCTCCGGCGCGTAGCGGGAACCGTGGCAGGTCGGGCAGGGGGCGTAGACGCTCGGCATGAACAGGAGTTCGACGCTGACGAAACCCTCGCCCTCACAGGCCGGGCAGCGGCCCTTCGCGACGTTGAAGGAGAAGCGGCCGGCGTCGTAGCGGCGCCGGCGTGCCTCGGGCGTGGCGGCAAACAGTTTGCGGACGGCATCGAACAGGCCAGTATAGGTCGCGAGGTTCGAGCGGGGCGTGCGCCCGATCGGCTTCTGATCGACCTTGACCAAGCGCCGGACCCCTTCCATGCCGCCGACGATGCGCCCCTCGCTTGGGCCTGGCGCGTCGTCGAGGGGATCCTCCGGCTCGTCGTTGGTGTCGACGGGTTTGCCGAGTCGGTCGCCGACGAGCTCCAGCAACGTTTGGCTGACGAGGCTCGATTTGCCGGAGCCCGAGATGCCCGTGACAGCGGTGAGACATCCCAGCGGGAACGAGGCCGAGACGCCGCGCAGGTTGTTGCGGACGATCCCCTCCAGGCGCAGCCATCCCGAAGGCTCGCGGCGCGGGCGCGGCGGCGGCTCGGCAAGTCCGAACAGGTGAAGGCGCGTGCGCGACGCCTCCACCTCGCGCAGCCCCTCCGGCGGGCCGCTATAGAGCACGGTGCCCCCGTGCTCGCCCGCCTCCGGGCCGACATCGACCAGCCAGTCGGCGCGACGCATCGTGCCGATGTCGTGCTCGACGACGAACAGGGAATTGCCCGAGGCGAGGAGCCCAGCAAGCGCATCGTGCATGGCATCGCCGTCGGCGGGGTGCAGCCCCGCGGTGGGCTCATCGAGCACATAGGCCACGCCGAAGAGTTGCGAGCGGAGCTGAGTGGCAAGGCGCAGGCGCTGCAACTCGCCCGACGACAGGGTCGTGGTCACCCGGTCCAGCGACAGGTAGCCGAGGCCCAGATCCGTCAGCGTCCCGATCCGTTCGATGAGATCGGCGGCGAGGCGCTGGGCGGCGAGCCGCTTCTCGATGGAGAGGTTTGGCGTCGCGCGCACGTCCGGTGCACCGGCATGGGCGGACGCCCCAGAGGCGGCACGCTGCGCTCGATCCCGCCGGCCCACTTCGCGATCGAGCGTCCCAGGGTCGGCGTTGGCGGCGGTCTCGTCATCGGGCAGCCGGTCCTCGGCGACCGGCCGCATCACCTCGGCGAGGCCGGACAGCGGCAGGCGCGACAAGTCGCCGATATCGAGCCCGGCGAAGGTGACCGAGAGTGCCTCGGGCTTCAGGCGCTTGCCGTGGCAGGCGGGGCAGTCCTCGCTGACGAGGTAGCGCGCGGCGCGGCGACGCATGAGCGCGCTCTGCGAGTTTGTGAAGGTGCCGAGCACGTGGCGGCGGGCGCTCGTGAACGTGCCCATGTAGCTCGGATCCAGGCGGCGCCGGCGGGCTGCCTGCGTCTGCTCCGGGGAGAGCCCGGCATAGACCGGCTCCTGTGGCTGGTCGTCCGTGAACAGGATCCAGTCCCTGAGCGCCCTCGGCAGATCCTTCCAGGGCGTGTCGACATCGACCCCCCGGCTCACCAGGATGTCCCGCAGGTTCTGCCCGCCCCAGGCTTGTGGCCAGGCTGCGACGGCGCGCTCGCGGATCGTCAGAGACGGATCAGGCACCATGGAGGCTTCCGTGGCCCGGTAGACCCGTCCGAGCCCGCCGCAGGACGGACAGGCGCCCTGAGGTGTGTTGGGCGAGAAGTCCTCCGCGTAGAGCATCGGCTGGCCCGGCGGGTAGGTGCCGGCGCGCGAATACATCATCCGCACGAGGCTCGACAGGGTGGTGACGCTGCCGACCGAGGAACGCGCGCTGGGTGTGCCGCGCTGCTGCTGCAGGGCGACGGCCGGAGGAAGCCCCTCGATGGCATCGACGTCGGGCACGCCGACTTGGTCGATCATCCGCCGCGCGTAGGGGGCGACCGACTCGAAGTAGCGACGCTGGGCCTCTGCGTAGAGCGTGCCGAAGGCGAGGGAGGACTTGCCGGAGCCGGAGACACCGGTGAACACCACCAGGACATCGCGCGGCAGCTCCACGTCGACGTCCCGCAGATTGTGCTCCCTGGCGCCCTTGACCGTGACGTAGCCCGGCCGTCCCGCCCCTGATCGCGCAATCCTGACCAGTTCTCTGGGCTTCGGCTGATCCATGGAGATCTCTCTCGACGCGCCCTTTCCCGCAGGACGCCGAGCGTTGCTGCGCCGACTAGAGGTTCAGCAGCGGGGGAGCTACCCCCCGCGGGATACTGTCGTCCGGCTGGAGCCGACCTCTCGCGCGACGAGGTGGATGGTCCGGAAGGGGCCAGGCGTTCGCACTCGCCTGGTCCAAGAGTCTCGCGATCGTCGCGCTCGGCTGCAGATTTCCCTTTTGCGGCCTCGGCCGCCCTCCGATGCACGCGCAGGTTGGTGCCATCGAGGAACACCGTGATACCGTCATCCGATGGGCCGGCTTGCGACGGTCGGCGGCTCCTAGGGCGCGAACACCGCGCGCACGCAGCCGTCCGTCTTGTGCTTGAACATGTCGTAGCCGTGCGGTCCGTCCTCCAGCGAGAAGCGGTGGGTGGCGAGGTAGGCCGGGTTGAGCTCGCCTTTCTGCGCATGCGCGAGCAGCCGGTCCATGTAGGCCTGCCCGTGCTGCTGGGCGCTGCGCACCGTCATGCCCTTGTTCATGATGACGCCCATCGGGAACTTGTCGATCAGCCCGTAGACCCCGAGCACCGACAGCGTGCCGCCCTTGCGGCAGGCCATGACGGCCTCGCGGAGCGCTTGGCCTCGGTCCGTCTCCAGGCGCAGCGCCTGCTTCACGCGGTCATAGGCGTATTGGGACCCGGTGCCGTGCGCCTCCATCCCGACGGCGTCGATGCAGGCATCCGGCCCGCGCCCGCCCGTCATCTCCTTCAACGCCTCCAGGACGCTGTGCACTTGCGTGTAGTCGATCGTCTCAGAGCCCGCGTGCTCGCGCGCCATCCGTAGCCGCTCGGGGAAGCGGTCGATCGCGATCACCCGCTCGGCGCCCATCAGGCGCGCGCTTTGCTGCGCCATCAGGCCCACGCCACCACAGCCCCAGACCGCGACCGTGTCGCCCGGCTGGATACCGCAGAAGTCGGCGCCCATGTAGCCCGTCGGTGCAGCATCGGAGAGGAACAGCGCCGTCTCGTCCGCGACACCATCGGGAACCTTGAAGCAGTCCACGTCGGCATGAGGCACGCGGATAAACTGCGCGTGGGATCCCGCATAACCCCCAAAGGCATGCGTATAACCATAGATGCCGGCTGTCGGATATCCGAGCAGCGGCTCTTGGAGTTCCGGCTTCGGGTGGGTGCAGTCGCAGAGTGAAAAGAGCTTCTGCTGGCAATACCAGCATTGACCACAGGCAATGAACGAGGGGACGACGACCCGGTCGCCCTTCTTCACCTGTTTCACCTCCGGCCCGACCTCGACAACCTCGCCCATGAACTCGTGGCCGATGACGTCGCCGGCTTTCATGCTCGGGATGTAGCCGTCGATGAAATGCAGGTCCGACCCGCAGGTGGTCGACAACCGGACCTTCAAGATGGCGTCGTGGGGGTTGACGATCTCGGGGTCCTTGACGGTTCCGACGCGCAGGTCGTTGACGCCGTTCCAGTAGAGCGCGCGCATGACTAGGCTCCTCAGCGGGGATCGCGCCGTGCCGCCGGCTGACGATCGGTGGTGGGAATCTCGCCTGTCAGGACAAGGCTCTTGAAAGCGTGCAGCGCTTTCGATGCGAGTTCCTTCGGCACGATGCCGTTGAAGAAGCGGGCGGCCACGTCGCCGAGCATGCCCCCGGGCGGATCGAAGCGGACGCGCAATGTGGCGATCGTGCCGCGACCGCCCGTCGCCGCGCGGAAGCGGACCTCGCACTCCGTCACGAGTGCGCCACCTCCGTCCGAGCTCATGCGGATCAGTTCGCCAGGCCGCTCTTCGGTGATCTGCATGACCCAGGTCCGGCTCTGGCCGAGCGGGCCGTCGGCACGCCACTCGCTCCGTCCGTCTCCGGCGGGGCGAATGTCGGCCAAGAACGCCATCATGCGTGGGAGGGTGGTCGGATCGCGCCAAGCCCGAAAGAGCTCTTCGGCGGAGCGCTCGATGGTGATGGAGTTCTCGACCTCGGGCTCCAGGCTCCAGCCGTTGGCAGCGCCGGTCCCTCCTGCGCGTCCTCGACCCGGCGGACCGAGCCGCTGCGCGCCGAGGACAGAAAGAGCAGCCACGCCTGTTGCAACGGCCAGCGCCCACCCGACGCCGCTGGAGCCGCGCCCGGCGTGCTCCTGCTCCGTTTGGCCGCGCGTTCTGCCGGTGCCATATCGATCAGCCATGGGTCATCCCCTTGGTCGGATTGCTGCGACGCACGGATTCGCGTGTTGGTCGGCGGCGGATCAAACCGCGCAGCCACCGGCTCCGACCAGCCGGACCGTTTCGCGGTTGGACAACGTCGGCTGGAGCACCTTCGCTTGTGGACCGCACAGGATGCGCAAGCCGTTGGTTCGCTCAAAGCTGCCTCAAGCGGAGGATGCACGCTGCGAGACTGCAGCGAGAGGCGGGGCGTGCCTCAGGTCGGGCGGTGTCTTGAAGTCCCGAGCAGCGCCCCGTGACCCCTGAACACCGCGCGGAAATCCACTGCGATCCCGGTAAGATCTTTTCCGGCCCACCCCACGGCTGTGTCGCGCCGTGCTGGCCTGGGCATCGATCAGGTCGATTGCCGTGATGCCGAGCAGCAGGGCCAGAGCGATCACGACATTGTCGCGCTTCGGGTTGTCCGACCGCAGCGCCGTCATCACCGTCGCGATGTCGAGACCATCGCCAGCGACCCGGCTCCAGAGGCCGAGATTCTTGTCGACCGACAGCGAGAGGATGCCGCTGCCGATCTCGCGAGCCCCGTAGACGCGCACCAAGGCTTCCTTGCCCTCCATCCCGAGCGCCCGCGTGATGCGCTGGGGAGCTAGGAGTTCGGTGAAACCAAGGCCCAGGCTGAACCAGCCGAGCCCCTTCGCGAGGCTGTCCGGTACGCCACGGGAGCTCGGCCCGGACCGGAGCACCTTCGGATCACCCTCGGAACGCGTGAGATTCGAGAGGCTCGCAATACTGGAGATGTTCGGCATGGTTTCTCTTTCTCTCGAAATGTCAGGGTTTGAGAACGACCTTGATGCAACTGTCCTGCTTGTCCCGGAACATCCGATACATCTCGGGTCCCTTGTCGAGGGAGACCTCGTGCGTGATGACGAAGGAGGGATCGATCTGCTCCTCCTCGATCCGACGCAGAAGGTCGGCGGTCCAGCGCTGGACGTGGGTCTGTCCCATGCGGAACGTGAGGCCCTTATTCATTGCGGCGCCCATCGGGATCTTGTCGGCCAAGCCGCCGTAGACGCCGGGAATCGAGATCAGGCCGCCGGGTCGGCATACATAGATCATCTCGCGCAGCACGTGCGGCCGGTCACTTTCGGCAAGGAGGATCTGCTTGGCGCGGTCATAGACTGTATCCGGCATACTTGGCGTCACGTGGCTTTCCATGCCAATGCAGTCGATACACTTCTCGGGGCCCTCGCCACCGGTCAGCTCATTGAGTCGTTCGACGACGTCCTCCGTCTTAAAATTGATGGTGATGGCGCCCCCTGCCTCGGCCATCTCCAGCCTCTCCGGCAGATGGTCGATGGCGACGACCTGCTGGGCTCCGAGGAGAACGGCTGAGCGGATCGTCATCTGGCCGACAGGCCCGCACCCCCAGATCGCCACGGTGTCGGTAGGCTGGATGTCGGCCTGCACGGCCGCCTGCCAACCGGTCGGGAAGATGTCTGAAAGGAAGAGCAGCTTTTCGTCTGGGATACCCATCGGCACCTTCTGCACCGTCGTGTCGGCGAATGGCACGCGTAGGTACTCGGCTTGGCCACCAGGATAGCCGCCGGTGAGGTGGGAGTAGCCGAACAGGCCCGCAGTGGTGTGGCCGAAGACCTTGTCTGCGAGGTGCTTCTTGCGGTTGCTCCGTTGGCACACGGAGAAGTAGCCGCGCTTGCATTGGTCGCACTCGCCGCAGACGATTGTAAAGGGCACCACGACCCGATCGCCCTTCTTCAGCTTGCTGTTAAGCCCGCGCCCGGTTTCGACGACCTCGCCCATGGTCTCATGACCCAAGACGTCGCCGGGGAGCATGGCGGGAATGAAGTTATGGAACAGGTGCAAGTCCGAACCACAAATCGCGCAGCTCGTGACTTTAACGATCACATCGCGCCCGTCTTCGATCTCCGGGTCGCTGACGGTATCACAGCGGATATCTTCCTTCCCATGCCAAACCAGGGCTTGCATTGCCGTCTACTCCCATCGGTTGAGAAGCGAGTGCTCAAGTCCGGGCGGCGCGTCGCTCCGGACTTGAGCACTCGCGGAGATGGTGGGTGGGATTGCAACGAAGCGAACCGAGCCGGGATGCGCCCCGTTCCTGCGGGCAATCCCCTAGGGAACCCCCGGCTTGAGCGGGTTCTTCCGGCCGTGTCATGCGCGTCGCGGGTCTGAAGGGCTCTCGGACCGCCCCCGAGACCGGCTGCGCCGACGGCGAGCCTTGACCTTCCCCTGAGCGCCCCGCCCGGCACGACCGCCGGGCGGGTCTTAGAGGCGGCAGGACGCAACCCGCCGTCGAGGCTTGGACTATCGCGTGCCTGATCCTGCGCTCTGGTCGCCGCTGCCTTGGCCGGGGGCCGCGTCGGACTTCGCCGAGCCGGCGTCCGTAGCGCCCGATCTGGAAGTGCCCGCGCCAACTGCGCCATTGAAGGACCCGGTCGTCTGCGGGTTCGGGTTGCCCGGCGTGTTCGCACGCGCCGTCATGCCGCCCATGAACTCGCCCCGCTCCCACCGCGACATTCCGACCGTGGCAAGCAGGTTCGTGGTCAGCGTGCCGGTGGGCTCAAGGCCCTGCGCTTGCTGGAAGTGCGTCGCGGCGATTGTCGTGTCATTGTTCCAATTGCCGTCGAGGTGGCCGGCCGCATAGCCCCGCTGATTCAGCACCTGCTGGATCTGGCGCACGCCGTCCGCATTCATCCAGATCGGCTCGCCGGGACTATCCGTGCGCTCCACCGCGATGCGCTGGTTGTCGACTTGCCGATCGCCTCCCGGGCCAGCCGCTTGTGTTGGCTGCGGCCGTGCCGCGTTGGCGGCTTGTGGGCCCGTGCCGTGACCAGCGGAGAAGATGGAATCGGTGAGGCCGAGCGCGGCGACGAGGCCGACTTCGAGCCGTCCCGTCGGCTCGAGCCCATGCGCCTGCTGGTAGCTGCGTGTCGCCTGAACGGTCGCGGGCCCCCAGCGTCCATCCACCTGCCCCGTATTCCAACCTTGCTGGTTCAGCGCCTGCTGAAGCTGCCTGACGCCGGCTGGGCTGACATAGAGCGGCGTGCCGCGGCTATCCGCGCGCTCGACGATGATACGCTGATTGTCGGCCTGCTTTGTCCCCTGATCGCCGCCTTGGCCGCCGCTCTGCCCACCCCGATTGCCGAAGACGATGTCCTGCTCGAGACCGAGACCGTAGACGAGCGGGATGGTGAGCGTACCGGTCGGCTCCATGTTCTGCGCCTGCTGGAAGCTGCGTGCCGCCGCCGCTGTCTGGGGATTCCAACGCCCGTCTACGGTACCCGTGCTATAGCCCTTCTGGGTCAAGGCCTGCTGGATCTGCCGCACGCCTGCCGAACTCACGAAGATCTGTGTCCCCTGTCCATCGGGCTGATCCTGGGTGACGCGTTGATTGCTGACAGACGATTGTTGAGCGTGTGCGTAACCACCGGCTAACGCCGCGACCATCGCGCTCACGAGGAAGATTTGTTTCAGTCTCATGAAGACCTCCTTGTATGGACATAGAGCGATACCACACCAGGATGCGCAAGTTTCCGCGGATGAACCCGTAGGAATTCTCCGGTATGAGCCGATTTCTTAGATCGAAGAATGAGTTATTGAAAAATCCGGTCGCATCCGCGTCGAACTAGGGGAGATGCCGGGATAGCGCAGCGAAGGCCCGACGTTGCCTTTCCGCGCTCGTAGCGGCCCGACCGGCCGCTGGTCCGGAGTGGTGCCATGATCGACGTCTTTTCAGATGCAGACCGCGATGCCTGCGCACGCGAAGCCGCGGAGGCTATCGAGGTTGTTCTCGATCAGCGGTGCCCCGACATGAAGATCGCCTTCTGGAGCGCCGTCGAGAGGCTCTATCGGCTGGATGCTCTGCCCGACGAGCCACTACCGGCAGCGCCAAGCCCAAGCCTGTACGCTCAGCCGCCCGCCCGGTCTCGATAGGAATTGTCCTAGGGACGTATCGCAGGAACGGGGTCCATAGCGGCGCATTCGCGACGAGGGGTGCCTGCGACGCATCGGGCCCTGCGATAGGTTTATGATGATGATGTCTGTCCTCGAACGCGCGTCAGGCGTCCTAGTGATGGGGGTTGTTCTCCTCGACATCTTCCTGACGGTTCTCTACGCCCGCATTGGCACCGGCCTGATCGCTGAGCGTGCCGCACATCTCACCTGGATGGCCTTTCGCCGCGCTGCCGAGGCAGCTGGGACGCAACGCGGGGTCGTGCTGTCCTTCTGCGGACCGGTCATCCTCCTCCTCTACGTCCTGCTCTGGGCCGTCGGGCTGACGCTCGGCGCCGGGCTCATCATCCATCCCGGTCTCGGGACGGGCGTGCAGGCAGGCAACGGTCCGACACCTACGGACATACTCACCGCACTCTACGCGGGGGGCAGCAGCATGGCGATCGTAGGGGCAAGCGACTTCAGGCCCGCGACCGATGCCTACCGACTGATCTACCTGGTGAATTCGCTGATCGGGATGTCGGTGACCTCGCTGGTCCTGACCTACGTGATGCAAGTCTACGGTGCCCTGCGACAGCGCAACGCGCTTGGCCTTCAGCTTCACATCCTGTCGGCGGAGACCTCGGATGCGGGTGAACTTCTGGCGCGGCTCGGACCGCGCGGGCAGTTTAGCGCCGGCTACAGCCATCTTATCGCGATAGGCGACGCGATGGCCGCGATGAAGGAGGCACACCATTTCTACCCGGTGCTGTTCTATTTCCGGTTCCAGCAACCGTACTATTCAGTCTCGGCGCAGGCTCACCTCGCCCTCGACACTGCGTCGCTGATCCGCAGCACGCTCGCGGGCGAGGATACGGCTTGGTTGAAGGAGGCTGCGGCGGTCGAGGCACTCTGGCGCGTGGCCCAGATGCTGGTCGTCACCCTCGAAACGACGTTCCTGACGGGTGATCCGCCATGCGCGAAGGCCGTCGATCCGCGCGAGCGGCAGCGCTGGCACGTCCATTGGGAGAGGGCCGTGTCCCGGCTTGCCGAGGCGGGCATTGCGATCGCCCCAGAGGAGGCGGCAGCGCAGTCCTATATCGACCTGCGCGCACAGTGGTGGCCGCACATCGCCCGACTTGCCCCGGCCATGGCCTATCGGAGCGAAGACCTCGAAGCGCGCTGATCGGAGGTGTCCTAAGGAACGGGCCGGATGTACGCGCCGCGTCGAGACAGGTGAATAGGGTCCCCATCTTGGAGCAAACCCAATGGAGACAGTTGTCCCGATCACCGTGATGGATCCCGCCATATCCGGGCGTGTTCGTCCACCGCGGCGCGCGGCTCGCGAAGAAGACGGCCCCATCTCAGCGCTGAGCCGCAAGCTCGATGGCTTCGCCCCGCTCGCGGAAACGGATAGAGCGGCGCTCGCTAGCCTGACCCGTTATGTCCGGTCCGTCGAGCGGCACACCGTTCTCGTTGAGCAGGAAGGCGTAACAGATCACGCCCTCATCGTCATTGCCGGGTTTGCCAGCCGGTCCAAGCGCCGCGCGTCCGGTCGGCGCCAGATCCTCGCCTACCTCATCCCTGGTGATCTCTGCGACCGCGGCGCGCTTCACGGATACCCCCTCGACCACGCGATCGAAGCGCTGACCCACTGCCGGATCGCCAAGGTGCCGCGCGCGGCCTATTTCGACCTGCTCGGTCAGCACCCTCGCATCGCGCTCGCGTTGCAGCGCGCGAAGCTCGCCGAAGAGGCGACAGCCCGTGAGTGGATGGTCAATATCGGCATGCGCTCGGGACCCGAGCGCATGGCCCATCTCCTGTGCGAACTGCTGGAACGCCTCGGGTCGATCGGTGCGGTGGCGGCTGGGCAATTCGATATGCCGTTGACCCAGATGGAGCTGGCCGACACCCTCGGCCTGTCGACCGTCCACGTGAACCGTGTTCTGCAAGCCCTGCGGCGCGACGGACTGATCACGCTGCGGAACCGTCGCCTGCAGATCCTCGCGCCGCGGCAATTGTGCGAGCTTGCCGAGTTCGAGGCGGGGTATCTCTAGAACATCATCCCGGGATGGGGCTGGCGGCCTTCGGATCGCTCCCCTCCCGGCTTCGGAGACGATGCACCAGTATTTGCCGCCGTCTCACGGTCCGGAGCGGCCTGAATTCTACCGTTCGCCGGACTGGACCGCCTCGCAGCCCTGCTCGGCGGGGCTCACCCCGGCGGCCGTCGCGATGAGGACGGCCTCTGGCAGGGTATGGGCGCCGAGCGTCTCCATGACCCGCGCCCGGTGAATCTCCACCGTGCGCGGACTCAAGCCCAGCGTGCGCGCGATGGTCTTGTTGGTGCCGCCTGCGAGCAATCCCTCCAGTACCGCGCGCTCGCGCCCCGACAGAGCTGCAATTCGATCCCGAGACTCGTCGTGTGCGCGTGTCCGCTGAGCAGCATCGCGGATTTCGGCGAGGGCTGTCCTCACCGCGAAGAGCAGCCCTTCCGATGTCCAGGGTGACTCAAGAAAATCGATCGCCCCCGCCTTCATAGCGCGAACACCGAAGCCGACATCGCCACCGCTCGCGCCAATCGCGACCACGGGCAGATGCGAACGGTAGGCCTTGAGCTCACTTGCAGCTACGAATCTGACGGCCTCCCCCAAGTCGAGCACGACGCAGCCTGGCATCAGAGAGCCTGCGATCTTGAGAAAGGCCTGATCGCTCGTGAAGGCCTGAACGGCGTACCCGCCGGCCTCCAGAGCACCGACGAGCTGATGCCGAGCGTCTGCCCGGCCCGCAACCACGTAGGCGCGCAGGCCGGTATCGATGCTGACATCCTGCGCGATCCCACCCACCAGGCGAATGCGGCCGTCCTCTGCCGGGACTGGGAAGAACGTATCGCGGATCCGGCGTACGGCCCCGTCCGACGCGCGCAGGATGCGGTACTCCAGAACCAGCGTCTCACCGCCGCCGACCCGCTCCAACGCTTGCGCCGCGGCGTCTCTGTCCTCCGGGTGGACGCTCGCGAGCCAGTTCGCGATATCCGGCATCTCTTCGGCCGGCATGCCCCAGACCTGCGTGAAGGCCGGACTGAGGTAATCGAGGCGCCCGCTCTCCAAGTCGGCGAGCCAGAGCACGTTCGCCGAATTTTCGGCATAGCGCCGGAATCGCGCCTCGCTTTCCCGCAGGGCCGCCTCGGCGCGCTTCTCCCGATCGACGTCCTGCGCCACCACGATGGCCTGCCGAATTCGTCCATCGCTTCCGCGGACCGGAATGCCGCTGATGCGCATCCAACACTCGTCGCCTTCCCCGGTCCTGTGCAGGAAACTCATGTTCTGCACGATTTCGCCCCGCATCGCGCGCGCGAAGGGGTAATCGTTCGGGCTCACAATCCGACCCTCCGAGTCGAAGCCGGTCCAGTGCGCCTGCACCTCTGAATCGAGGGAGGGTGGCCGGCCACTGGGAAGAAACTTCCGACACAGCGGATTGGTGAGCAGGGCCTGCCCGTCTGTCCCGAAGAGCCCGGCTCCAAAGGGGAGATGCTCGATCAGGGCATCGAAGCGCGCCTGTTGCGCCTCGATCTCGCGCAGGGCTGTTCGGAGCCGCTGCTCCGTGCGGATCCGGGCGGTTGTTTCGTGAACCTGACAGAGCACGCCCTGGACGCTGCCGCTTGCGTCCCGGATCGGCGAGTAGGCAAACGTCCAGAGACTCTGCTCCCGAGTGCCATGCCGATCCATCGTAACGGTGTAATCCTCCAGATAGCTTGCCTCACCCTGCAGGGCACGCTCCGCTACCGGTCCCACTTGATCCCAAGACTCCTCCCAGACGTCGGGGAAGGGGCGCCCGAGCGCCTCGGGCTTGATGCCAAGAATGGGCAGGTACGCGTCGTTGTAGAAGCTGATGAGGCCCGGTCCCCAAGCGAGGTAAGTGGGAAAGGCCGAGTTGAGCATGCTGCTCAGTGTGTATCGCAATGCGTCCGGCCACGCTTCGATCGGTCCGAGTGGAGTGGGCCTCCAGTCATGCTCACGGATGCGGGTCGCGACTTGCCCGCCACCTGTGAGAAAATCTCCGGGTTCCAAGTCGGCCTCCTAGGCTCGTGTCGAACCGGCGGATCGAGGTCGACCCTGGTGTCGGCTCGTCATCGTCCGTCACAGGATCGGATCCGAACACAGAGGCATAAAATCAAATAGGTTAGAAAGACGATCTTGGCATTGAAAAACGCGGTCTATGGCCAACCGCCCGATGAATGAGATCGTCTGCCAAGGTAAAGCAAGCTTGCTAAGCTTGGCATCGACCGTGATCTTGGTGATTAATTTCTTGAACTTAGATTGGAACTGTTTTCGAGCGCTCACCTGCTCAGACCTTGATCGCGCCGCGACGTAAGCGATTCGGCGCCCATCGCCTCGAAGCCTCGGATATTTCGAGCCGGGACAGGTTCGGCAACCAGATAGGGTTTGCTGAGAAGCAGATCACCGGGTTTCGACCAGATTGGCTACGATCGATTATCCTCTGGGCGTCTGGAGAGGTTGGATCTCCGCCGGTCTGCCTCCGAGACAGCGATCCATCGCACACCCGATGGGCTCTCAGATCGGCCCAGCTCCATCTTGCGGCGGCTCAGTCCGTCAAAGCCGAACAGTCGCCTACACATCGAGCTTTCCGGTGGGTCGCACACCAGCTGCGGTCGCAATGAGAACTGCTTCTGGCAGGGTGCGAGCACCAAGCACTTCCATGACTCGAGCCCGATGGATTTCAACCGTGCGCGGGCTCAGGCCCAGCGTCCGGGCGATGGTCTTGTTGGTGCCACCTGCGAGCAAGCCCTCAAGCACCTCGCGCTCGCGCATGGAAAGCGCCGCGATCCGGTTACGGGCTTCGTCCCACTCCCGAGTACGATCCGCCTCGGCATGAATCTCGGCAAGCGCAGTCCTCACTGCGAACAGCAGAGCTTCCGTTGTCCAAGGAGTCGCAAGGAAATCGACCACCCCCACCTTCATGGCTCGTACCCCGAGGCCAATGTCGCCCCTGCTCGAGCCGATCGCCACCACGGGTAGGTACGCGCGCGCAGCCTTCAGCTCGGCCGCAACGAACAGGTCCTCATCCTCCAAATCAAGGACGACACAGCCTGGCATCAGCGCCCCAGCCAGATCCAGGAAGGCTTGACCGCTCGCGAAGGCCTGCACCTCGTAGCCAGCGCTTCGTAGCGCGCCGATAAGGTCGCGCCGCGCGCTGTCACCGACCGCGATCACGTAGGTGCGCAGGCCGGCATCGGTGGTGACGTCCTGCGCAATCCCGCCCACAAGCCCGAGGCGCCCAATCTCTGCGGGGATCGGGAAGAAGGTATCACGGATGCGGCGCACTGCACGGTCCGAGGCGCGCTGGATGCGGTACTCGAACACCAGTGTCTCGCTATCGCCGGCACGCTGCAATGCACGCGCTGCGGCGTCGCGATCCTCTGGATGAACGCTTGCGAGCCAGCTCGCGATATCCGGCATGTCCTCGGCGGGCATACCCCAGACCTGCGTGAAAGCCGGGCTGAGATAGTCGAGCCGTCCGCTCTCCAGATCGGCGAGCCAGAGCACGTTCGCCGAATGCTCGGCGAAGCGTCGGAATCGCTCCTCGCTCTCATGCAAGGCGCGTTAGGCACGAGCGCGCTCCTCATTCTCCTGATGGCGCGAGATGATGATCGCGGCAGTCTGGGTGAGTGCGGCGGCCAGTTCGCGGTCGTGCGGCGTCGCTTCGCGCGGCTCGCGGAAGTACATGGCCAAGAAGCCGACCAGCGTTCCCGTTGCGGTCTCGACGGGAAAGGACCAGCAGCCGCGAAAATCGAACTCCCGCGCCATCCAACGCCATGGCGCCCATCGCGGCTCCTGCTCGACATCGGCCGTGAGGACCGGCTCCTTGAGCGCGGCCGCCAAGCCGCAGGATAGTGACTCGGCCGAGATCACGAAACCGTCCACGTGCCGGGCATAGGCCTCGGGCATGCCGACCACGTGCCGCAGCGTCTTGCCCGCGCCGTCTGCCATGTAGAAAGCGCACCTGCGCTCACTCTCGGCTTGCTCGATGGCTGTGAGGACGAGAATGCCGAGCGAAACCTCCAGCGGCGCACCGTTCATGGCAGCTCGGAACGCCTCGTTCTGCCCGGCGAGCCAGGCCTTGCTCTGGCGCAGCGCCGTACCGGCACGGGCCAGCTCGATCTCAGCCCAGGCGCGGTCGGCGAGAGCTTCGACGAAGGCAACCTCCTCGGGATGCCAGCGGCGTGCCGCAAGACCCTGGCTCGTGCTGAGGACCGCACGGAGTTTCCCGGCAACGAGGATGGGCACCGCAATGCCGGCCCGAAGCTCGCGCCCTGCCATCGCGATCTTCAACGATGCCGGGAAGCGCGGGTCGTCTTCGCTGTCATTGTACACGACCGAACGTCCGGCAAGGTGTTCTGCGCTGAAGAGTTCGTACGCATCGAAGTGCCAGCGCGTGGGATCGGCCTGCGTGCCGTCCGCGAGGAACACCCACTCGATGACAAACTCCCGCCGGTCCCAGTCGATGACGGCCCAGAGCGCGCGCTGGTTGCCGAGTTGCTCGATCAGAAGGCGACAAGCCGTTTGCGCGACCACGGCGGGATCGGAGACGCCTCGCACCGCGTCCGAGAAGCGCACGAGGAGTGCGTTGCGCTCTTCACGCCTCCGCAGGGCGGCACTCTCCGCCTTGGCGGCAGCCAAGCGGTGCTGGAGTTCTTCGATCCTCGCGTGGTCGTCCATTGCCCAAACAACGTTGGGACGAGCGACAACGTCACAGTCATGAGATACCCTTTTTTGAAATATCTTGCCGAGGTTGGCTCACCATCCCTGAGAGCCATTGCGTTCGTCCAGGACAGACGAGGCTTTCGACAATCGGCTTTCCATGGTCGCGAGCGGGCGTCACGAAGCCGTCCGCCCTTCCCTTGTCCCATCCAGAAGCGGTCGGGCCGATCGGGGGCCGTGCCACCGGCAACGGCTCTGATGGCTGCACCCAGGAGGGTTGCTCGCCTTCGGCCCTTTGGGTCAGGAAGGCTCGGCCGGGCCATCAAAAAAAATTCGGTCGCCCTGTGACCGGGGATGCTCCGGCGGCGAACAGCACGTCATGAGCTTTCGATCCGCCTTGAGGCTGATGGGCCGGCCGCACGATCCACCGGATCGCACGAAGGATCGTGCCGCGGACCCGGCAGCCCCCGACGCCTGGAGCGCGCTGATGGCGGCCGCGCAGGATGGGCACGGGGGTGCCTACCGCCGGTTGCTGAATGAGACGTCCGATTGGCTGCACCGGTACTTCCGGCGCCGACTGCCGCCCGGCGACGTCGACGATGCCGTGCAGGAGGCGCTCCTCGCGATCCACCGGCGACGCCACACGTTCGATCCCCGTCACCCCTTCGGCCCGTGGATGGCAGCGATCGCCAAGCGCAAATGGGTCGATCAGCTCCGCACCATCGCGCGCCGCCCAACCGAGGAACTGTCGGACGAGCTTGCGGTCGCCGATCACGAGACCGCGGTGACGAGTGCGACGACGCTGGCCAGCTTGCTCGTGCAGCTTCGGCCCGCACAGGCCCAAGCCATCATGATGGTCAAGCTGCAGGGCTACAGCATCGAGGACGCTTGTCGGGAAACGGGCCTGACAGCATCAGCCGTCAAGATGAACATCCATCGTGGGCTCGCGCGCCTGACCGCCCTGATCGAGGATGCCGATGACTTCCACTGACGCCCTGATCCTCACCCTGTCGACCAATCTGGGCCCCGTGCGGCGGCGCAGCGTGAGCCGCGAAATCGGTGCGCTCGTCGTGCTCGCCGCCGGTGAGCTGGCCCTCATCCTGATGGCCGGCGGTATGCGACCGGACATGGGTGGGGTGATCCTAGCTCCCTTCATGGCCTGGAAGATCGGCGGCCTCGCCCTTCTCGCAGGCGTGAGCTGCGCGGTCGCGATCCGGTCCTTCGCACCGCCGGCGGCCTCACGCCGCGACCTCGTGTACGCCTTGGTTCTCACCGTCTTCGTGATGGCCGCAGGTCTCTTCGTGACGACCGCCGCCGAGAGTGGCCAGCCGCTGATCGAGCGCTTGTCCCCGGCACGCGGTCTGGGTTGCGCGACCGCCATCGTCGTTCTGGCGTTGCCATTGATGAGCTTGCTTGCCGTGCTGATGCGCCGCGCGGCACCGGTTCATCCCAAGCGCAGCGCGCTGGCGTCGGGCCTTGCCGCAGCGACTTCCGGTGCGCTGGTCTTTACCGTCTGCTGCCCGGCAAACGATCCGCTCTACATCGTGGTCTGGTACTCGGCTGGGATCGCGGCCGTCGCAGCCGCGGCGCGATGGCTCCTGCCCCGCGGCTACCGCCTCTAGCCCCCGCGCGACCCGCTCGACCGCTCCTCTTCGTCTTCGACGCCTGGCCCGACGCCTTGTCGCGCTCGGGACCGTCGCCGCGCAACCTCCCTCGATCGCCCTTGAAAGGACGCCACCATGACCGCGACCACCTCGCTCTCCGACGCTATGATACTCCAGCCGACATCGTCGTCCTGGTTGAAACGATACTACGGCGCCCGAGCGCTGTTCTCGGTCGTGTGGGTCGCGCTCGCCTTCACGATCGGCAGGGGGGCGGGCGTCGGGATCGCCTTGCTCGTCGCCTATCCGCTCTGGGACTGCCTTGCGAACTATGTCGATGCCGTGCGCACCGGCGGCTTGCGCAGGAACCCCACACAGGCGCTCAACGTCCTCGTCAGCGCGGTCGTCACGCTCGCGGTCGTCGTTGCCATCGCCGTCCGTCCCGACCTCCATGCTGCTATCGGCGTGATTGGGATCTGGGCCGGCCTTTCAGGCCTCCTCCAGCTGTCGACCGGCATTCGCCGCTGGCGCGGCGCGCGTGGGCAGTGGCCCCAGATCCTGAGCGGCGCGCAGTCCATCCTTGCCGCTGCGCACATGATTGCGAGGGCGACCAGCCCGGGGTCGGTCGTCGGCGCGGCCGATATCGGGCTCTATGCTGCCTTCGGTGCCTTCTACTTCGCCGTCTCGGCCGCGACACTCCAATTCACGCGGTGAGCGCGTTCATTCCGAGCCATTGCCTCTTTGCACCGAAAGCATGACCGTGGAGCAATCGACGATGAACCGTAGAACGATGATCGCCGGCTCGTTAGCGACCGCAGCGTCCCTCGGGCTGCCGGCGCCGGCCCGGGCGAAGAGTGAGACGAGGCCCGCCCGCAACGTCGTGCTCGTGCACGGCCTCTTCGCGGACGGCTCCTGCTGGTCGGACGTGATCGGCCGCCTCCAATCGGCG
>Ga0126362_10000424_pt1 | contig 20299 bp, 19 predicted proteins | sample ANMtaG_FD_126269 | JGI IMG/M metagenome (GOLD analysis project Ga0126362, IMG submission 126269) | Continental margin sediment microbial communities from North Pacific Ocean - ANME2c_DSS_Sorted | ecosystem: Environmental > Aquatic > Marine > Continental margin > Sediment | place: Pacific Ocean... | reverse complement strand
TGCTTTCGGCTATTGATGAGCTGACAGACGAGCAGTGTGCGGCGTTAAGTGCGCTGGAGCCCAAGTTGCACGAGCTGTACGGGGTGCAAGGCAGTTGGAGTGATGTCGTCGCGTCTCAGATGGGTTTTCCGGAATCCCTCGTGGAGAAAATAAAAGAAGTGTGGCGCGTGAATTCGGAAAAATTCGCGCGAGCTGGTGCAAAAATAAACGCAGAAGATTTTGCTAGAAACTTTGTGGATACCAATTTTCCTTGATGATGATAAAAGGAACAGATTTGAATGGCACTTACTTAGCAGCTAACTAGCTAGTGTGACTGAAAAAACAGAAAATAGTGGGCAGACCCTGAGGATTCCCACAAATCTACCCTAGCCTCTGAGCTTGCCGGTGTACTTCATCGCGCACCAATAGCTCCATATCCGCCAATCTCGAGCAGGACAATCCGGTGGGTATTCCTCAGGGTCTGACACCAGCAGAAAAGGGGACAGATTTATTTAATACTGACCAGCGCCAAACCTAAATAAATCCGTCCCCTTTTTCGTCACTTTTTCCACAGAACAGCCACAAACACCATGACGTTAAAGCCACAGCGTATGGACGCGAACGGGCACGTACAACATGTGCCGGCCTCAATGACATCTCTTCGACTTTTGGATAAATGACTGTATGAGCGAATCAGTATCGACCGCAGGCACCTGGAACCTCGCCAGCCCAGGCAAGCGCCTGCTCGGCTATTTCATCGATATAGCGGTGGTGCTTTTCCTGCTGTTTTTGAACAGAAACCTGGACTACGCCTATTTCTATCTGGGTTCTGCAGGAGGCCCGGCATTGTTTGATGGCCTCCACTATGTGCTGCTGTTTTCAGCCTTCGGGTACTACTTGTTTTGCGATGCCTTGCCCAATGGCCAGAGCCTGGGCAAGCGGGTGTGCCGCACGGCCGTGGTGGGTTACCCGTACCCCACGAACTGCACGCTGTTCCAGTCGTTCCTGCGCAATTTTCCGAAGATGCTGTTCATAGTGCTGGACGGTCTTTTTGTACTGTTCGGCCTGCGCCGTCGCTTGGGCGATATGTTGGCCAAGACGATCGTGATCAATCTCTGAGATTTACCGTCTACTGCATCCCGTTGACTGTATGGAAACCTGTCTATGACGCTGAAGTCCCTCGCCTTGATCAGTTCACTTTTGCTGTTGGGCGCTTGTAATCGTCAACCCTGGGTGGCCTATGTCGAGCCTGCCAGCGGTACTGACACCGCCCGGTTACGCGTGATCACCAACGGCGAAGTGCGTGGCGGCAGCTATGTGGGGTGTGTGGGCAATGAGCAAGGCTTGGCCAAGGCCGGGCGTTTTTATGACGGTGACAAGCCGAGCATCAACTACCCACAGTCACCCCTGATACCGCCTCGGTTAGGCATGGCGCCGCGCGTGCTGCCGAAGATGGCCGAGTACCTGGGGATGACCCGCATGGCCGAAGGGGTGTATGCCGAGATCGTGGCCGAGTACCGGGTGCCTGCGGGCAAGCCGTTCCTGTTGGTACGCGAAGAATTGGGGGTGGGCAGCTACGGCAGCACCTACAGCAAATGCCCGGCGCTGTCGCGGGTGTACACCTTTGAAAAGGGCAGGCAGTACGAGGCCTATGTCGGCATGGTCTACGGCGGTGATGTCGAGGGCAAGATGGGCGTGCGTTGCCCGTTCTTTGTCTACGAGTTGCAGGCGCCGAACCAAGCCATCCCCCAGGCGATGCAGTCGACACCGGCGGCGGATCGTCCTTGTCGTTGAGAGGCGGGTCAATTTCGTAAACGTGCATTAACCCGAACCGCCCTAAGCTTGCGTCTGACCTTGTGAACGGATTATTCATTCACGAGGTTCAGCTCATGTCCCACACTCTGCTGTTGTTGCGTCCTGCGGCCCAGGGCTTTGCCGTTACCTTGCTGGTTACACTGGCCGGGTGCGGGCTGTCGTCAGCCCCTGAGGTCGCCCAGCCGATTGAGCCTGCGCCCATCGCCGAGCTGCACAGTGCGCAGGTCCAGGGCGCTTTGGTCAAGCGCGTGGCGATGCCTGCGCCGATGCTCGTGCAGGAATCCGCCGTGCTGGACTATCGCAGCGAGCCCCGTGAGCAATACGAAAACCTGCCGGACAACCCCGTGCACCGTGTAGCGGAAACGCCCGTCTCGACGTTCAGCGTCGATGTCGACACCGGCAGCTACGCCAACGTACGACGTTTCCTCAATCAAGGCAGCCTACCGCCCGAAGGCGCTGTGCGATTGGAGGAAATGGTCAACTATTTCCCCTACAGCTACGCGTTGCCCACCGACGGCTCACCCTTTGGCGTGACCACCGAAGTCGCCGCCAGCCCATGGAACCCCCGCACTCAACTGCTGCGCATTGGCATCAAGGCCTCTGACCGCGCTGTGGCCGACCTGGCGCCGGCCAATCTGGTGTTTCTGGTGGATGTGTCCGGCTCCATGGACCGCCGCGAAGGTTTGCCTCTGGTGAAAAGCACCCTGAAAGTGCTGGTAGATCAACTGCGCGACCAGGACCGTGTGTCGTTGGTGGTCTACGCCGGCGAGTCCCGCGTGGTGCTCGAACCGACTTCCGGTCGCGACAAGGCCAAGATCCGCAGTGCTATCGACCAGCTCACTGCCGGTGGTGCCACCGCCGGCGCATCCGGCATCGAACTGGCCTACCAGATGGCCCGCAAGGGGTTTATCGACAAGGGCATCAACCGCATCCTGCTGGCCACCGACGGTGACTTCAACGTGGGCGTCAGCGACTTCGACAGCCTCAAGCAAATGGCCGTCGACCAGCGTAAAAGCGGCGTTTCGCTGACCACCCTGGGCTTCGGTGTGGATAACTACAACGAACACTTGATGGAACAACTGGCCGATGCGGGCGATGGTAACTACGCCTACATCGACAACCTGCGTGAAGCCCGCAAAGTGCTGGTGGATCAACTCAGTTCGACCCTGTCGGTGGTGGCGCGGGATGTGAAGTTGCAGGTGGAATTCAACCCGGCGCGTGTCAGTGAATATCGCCTGCTGGGCTATGAAAACCGTGCGCTGAAGCGTGAGGATTTCAACAACGACAAAGTCGACGCCGGCGAAATCGGCGCGGGGCACACGGTTACCGCGCTGTACGAAATTGTGCCGAAGGGCGAGAAAGGTTGGTTGGAGCCTTTGCGTTACACCCGCGAGCCGAAGGCTGAACACAACACGGGCGAACTGGCCATGGTGCGTGTGCGCTACAAGCCTGCTGCGGGAGGTGACAGCCAACTGATCGAACGGCCCGTCAGCAACGTAACCACCAAGGCCAGTGACGACCTGCGCTTCTCCGCGGCCGTGGCGGCCTTCGCCCAACAGCTCAAGGGCGATGGCCGCTACACTGGCAGCATGAGTTTGCAGGACACTGCCGCACTGGCGCGCTCGGCCCGTGGCGATGACCCGTTCGGGCTGCGCAACGAGTTCGTGCAACTGGTGGAACTGGCCCAAGGTCTCAAACCCTGATCTCGAACATGACACTGATCAAATGTGGCAGGTCCCGATAAATCTCCGGCTTGGCGCTGTGGCGCAGCAAACTGGAATCGCCTGTGGCGAGCGGGCTTGCCCTAATGCCATTCAGTTAAGGCTTTTTTGTAGGAGCGAGGGGGACGCCTAGTTCTTGCTCGCGAAAAACGTCAACGGTAACGCGTGTTTCCTGAGAGAACGCGGCGCCTGTGAGTTTTTCGCGAGCAAGCTCGCTCCTACAGAAGGCGATGTACGCTGAACTGAACGGCATCGGGGCAAGCCCGCTCGCCACAAAAAATGCGGTTGTTTAAGGAAAAGTTTTGATCCTTCCACATTTAGATCGGGTTCAACTTTAAAAAGGAGTTCGCCCCCTACATGGCTGTTCCAGATGATTCACCCAGCGACGAATCGCTGCTGGCCCGCTACCGAACCGGTGACGCCGCCGCATTCGAAGCCTTGTACGCGCGGCACCGCCAAGGTCTCTATCGCTTCCTCGTGTCCCTGAGCAACAAGGCCGAGCTGGCCGAGGAAATCTATCAGGACACCTGGCTCAGCCTGATCCGCAGCACCACCCAGCCACAAGGCCGGGCGAGTTTTCGTACATGGCTGTTTCAGATCGCCCGCAACCGCCTCATTGACCATTGGCGCAAGCACGGCATCCACAACCCGTTGCACGACAGCTACGATGAGCAGTTGCACGCTCAGCCCGACGACACGGCCGGCCCCGAGCAGCAACTGAGCCTGAGCCGCGACCAGGCGCGCCTCGAAGCCGCGCTGCAAGACCTGCCCGAAGACCAGCGCGAAGTCTTCCTGCTGCGCTTGCACGGCGACCTCGAAGTGCCGCAAATCGCTGCCCTCACCAAAGCCCCGCTGGAAACCGTAAAAAGCCGCCTGCGTTACGCCCAGCAGAAACTCCGGCGCCTGCTGGCCGAGGAGATACCCGCATGACCGACTCCCGACACACCCCGGATCCCGACGACTTGCTGCTCCAGCATTTTCGTCAGCACAGCGGCGGCGAACCGCCAGCGTCCATCGACGCCTTCATCCTCAACGCCGTGCGCCGCGAGGCCCCAGCGCCGCAACCGAGCTTGTGGCAACGTTGGTTGCAAGCCTGCCAACGCCCGCGCTGGCAGATGGCATTCGCCACCGTGGCCGGCCTGGCGCTGATGATCGGTGTGGTGATGCGCTCGCCAGTGCCGCAACCCGAAATCTCCACGGCGACCTTTTCCGCCTTGCACGAAGAAGCTGCCCGTCCTGCGCCGCAAGCGTTGCCTGCACCTGCGCCGATGGCTCGAATCGCCGCCGCCCCCCAGGCTGAGCGTGCACCGGTTCAGGCTGAGATTGCCGGAGCGCTGGCGGATCAGTCGGCGGTGAGGCTGAGCAAGCGCGCGCCGGTGGCAGTGCCTTCGTTGGAGGAAGGGTTGCAGGAGATTGTGAACCTGCGTCTGGCAGGGGAAACCAAGGCGGCGGATGAGAAGCTGCTGGCCTTGCATGAGCGATTCCCCGAGGAAGACCTGCCGGCGCGGTTGGAGGCGTTGCGCAAGCGTTGATCCAAAAATAATGCCAGCCAGTTAAGCGTACATCGTCTTCTGTAGGAGCGAGCTTGCTCGCGAAAAACTCACAGGCGCCGCGTTGATTCAGGAAGCACGCGTTATCGTTGACGTTTTTCGCGAGCAAGCTCGCTCCTACAAAAACGCTTTAACTGACTGGCGTTGGGCTTTTTGGCCTGGTTTTTACCCCCTGCCGTGTTGCTGGTACCAAGCCACCGTGTCGGTGAGGGTCTGTTCCAAGGCACGAAAACTCAGGCCCAGCTCATCTTCACTCTTACGGTGGTTAAAGCAGGTGCGGTGCTCTTCTCGTATCAATAGTCGCAAGGTCGCCATGCTCAGCAAAATGGGCTTGCCGGTCAGGTAGGCATAGGTCTCTTGCACGGCGGCCAACAGGTAAAGCGCCGGCAGGGGCAGTTGCCGGGAAGGTGTCTTGACGCCCGCGATACGCCCCAGCAGCGGGATTAATTGGCGCATGGTCAAGTTGCGGCCAGCCGCGAGATAACGTTCGCCTCGTCGCCCGTTCTGGGCGGCGGCAATGAGTGCCCAGGCCACATCGCGGGCGTCGACCAACGAAAAAGTGCCGGGGATCAGCCCCGGAAGCTTGCCGTTGATGACGTCCTTGACCAATTGTCCCGAGGACGTCGGCCCGAGGTCGCCAGGCCCCCACATCCAGCCGGGCAGCACCATGCACGCGTGCATCTGCGGATGGGTTTGAAGAAACGCCAGCACCTCGCGGTCAGCGAGGATCTTGCTGCGGTAGTAGGCGTCCGCATCGGCTTCGGCCCGCAGGCACGTTTCATCGATAAGCGTATCCGGCGCACCGTCGAGCACGGCAATCGAAGAGGTATGCACAAACCTTCTGACACCCGCGTCATAGGCATGCTGGAGCAGCGCTCGGGTGCCGACTACGTTGATCCTTTCGAGGGCTTGCCAATGGCTGCCGCCCTTGTAGTTATCGCGAAAGAACGCCGCGCAATGGAACACCGTGTCGCAGCCTTGCAGGGCCGCCGCGAACGTATCGACGTCAGCCATGTCACCCACCACCCGTTCCACGCTCGGCAGGTCGTTGAACTGCTGTTCGCCCTTGGCCTGCGAGCGCACCAGCGCCTTGACCGCATAGCCGCGTGCGACCAGCTCCCTGACCAGGTTGTTGCCCAGCAAGCCGGTGGCACCTGTCACAAAGGTGCTGCGCAAGCGGTTGGGGTTCGTGTTCATACAGGCCATATCCATGGTTTGAAAGGCCGCTAGATATACCGCTGAGACCGCGCTCGGAAAACGGCGACTGCTGCATAATGGCTTTGCACATTTGCAGACCAGGGAAGAGCAAGGATATGGCGCTGCAAGCAAATTGGGATGATCTGCGCCTGCTGTTGGCGGTCTCGCGGCGGGGCAGCTTTCTGCAGGCAGGCCAGTTGCTCGGTGTCGCTGCGTCGACCGTTTCCCGACGCCTGAGCCAACTGGAAGCGGCCTTGGGTGAGCCATTGGTCGAGCGCGGGGTCGAGGGCTGCTGGCTGACCTCGCGGGGGCAATCCCTGGTGGCCGTGGCGTTGGCGGCCGAAGCCGGCCTGCGCCGCCAGACGACGGTGGAAGGGGGCGGGGCGCAGGCAGCGCTAAGCGGCACGGTGCTGATCAGTGCGGGAGAAGGGTTTGCGACCTGCATACTGGAGGCCGCGAATCGTTTTACCGCGTTGCACCCTGGCTGCTCGGTGGAACTGCAGATCACCACCGACTTTCACAAGATCGTACGTGGCGTGGCCGACATCGCCGTGCGCACAGCGCACCTGGGGGAGCCCTCGCTGATTTATCGAGCGCTGGGCACGCTGGCCTATGGCGTCTTCGCCGATGCCGGTTACCTGCAACGTTTTCCGGCGATGACGCCGGCCACGACGGCCTGTATCGCCTTGCTCCCGCCGTTGGACCTGCTGCCGCAAATGCGCGCGGCAAAGGCCGCCGGCCTGGACCATGCGCCGATCCGCGTGAACTCATTTGCCGTGCAGCTGGAATCGGTGAGGCGCGGCATGGGCGTGGCGGTGCTGCCGCGTATCCTGGCCGAGGGCCTGAGCGAAGTGTTCCAGGAGATTGAACTGCCGCCGATGGAGGTCTACCTGGTCACCCGGCCCCAGGCGTTGAAACAGGCGCATATCCACGCATTCTTTACCCAGCTTGAACAGGTGCTGCGCGCGACATTGCAGGACACGCCAACCGAGTGAACGCGTCGTTGCGCTGGTTGGCTGCGCCTGATGGTCGGGCGGGGGCAGGGCGCGCGGTAGACCGGGGTGGGCTGACAAAACGTCATAGCGGTGGCTTGGCCTGATCGAGCGCCGCTCGTGGACGCCGGGGCTGGCGATGAGACGCAACGTCTCACGGTCTCGTCGCTATCGCGTGCTGTCTGGCATGGCGCGTCTCATTTGAACGCGATGGCGGCCCTCCGTGGTTTCCATTGGGCCGCTCTAAAAAAGGGCTGTGCAGGCGTTCTTGCGGAGCTGGCACCGGCCTTGCTCTGGCTCTGGCAAACCGTCCGGCGCGTCAGTGCCAACCGTATCAAGGAGCCTTCGCTATGACCCTTTCGCTCAACTCGCAACGCAGCATGCGTGCCGCTGTCTGGCACGGTCGTAACGATATCCGCGTCGAAGACGTTCCACTGCCCGTTTCGCCGCCTGCCGGTTGGGTGCAGATCCGAGTGCAATGGTGCGGCATTTGCGGCTCGGATTTGCATGAGTACGTGGCCGGCCCGGTGTTCATACCGGTTGACGCCCCGCACCCGCTGACCGGGATAAAAGGCCAGTGCATTCTCGGTCACGAGTTTTGTGGCGAGATCGTCGAACTCGGTGCCGGCGTGCAGGGCTTCAGCGTCGGCGAGCCGGTGGCGGCCGATGCGTGCCAACATTGCGGCACCTGCTACTACTGCACCCACGGGCTATACAACATTTGCGAGAACCTGGCCTTCACCGGCCTGATGAACAACGGCGCCTTCGCCGAACTGGTCAACGTACCAGCCAACCTGCTGTACAAGTTGCCGGCGAACTTTCCGGCTGAAGCCGGCGCACTGATCGAGCCTCTGGCGGTGGGCATGCACGCGGTGAAAAAGGCCGGAAGCCTGCTGGGGCAAAACGTGGTGGTGGTCGGCGCGGGCACCATTGGCCTGTGCACCATCATGTGCGCCAAGGCGGCGGGTGCGGCTCAGGTGATCGCCCTGGAGATGTCCGGAGCGCGCAAGGCCAAGGCCCGGGAAGTGGGGGCGACCCATGTGCTCGATCCCAATCAATGCGATGCCCTGGCCGAGGTACGACGCCTGACGGGCGGGCTCGGCGCGGATGTCAGTTTCGAATGCATCGGCAACAAACACACGGCCAAGCTCGCGATCGACCTGATCCGCAAGGCCGGCAAGTGCGTACTGGTGGGCATCTTCGAGGAGCCCAGTGAGTTCAACTTTTTCGAGTTGGTGGCGACGGAAAAACAGGTACTCGGCGCGCTGGCCTATAACGGTGAATTCGCTGACGTGATCGCTTTTATCGCCGATGGTCGGCTGGACATCACGCCACTGGTGACGGGGCGCATTCAGTTGGAACAGATCGTGGGCCAGGGCTTCGAGGAACTGGTCAAAAACAAGGAACACAACGTGAAAATCATCGTGTCACCCGCTCGGGTCTGAAGCGAAGGATGAGCGTTGCGGTCTTTGCCCCGCCTCTACAAAAGCCCCAGGTTCTTTGACCTGGGGCTTTTTCGTGTGTAAGTGATGAGCTTGCCGCTGAATCGATGCTCAGGGTGACAGTGCTGTCGATCGCGCGATTTTGGCAAACAATTTGCCTATGCTATGCCAGCATGCCAAGACGGTTTTCAAATGCATTGCCTTTAGAACCAGGAACGGACACCCATGACGAATGCTGCGCCCGCCATCAGACTCAGCACACTCAGGCAAGTCGCCCCCTATCTGAGTATGCGAGGGGTGTCGCCACTGGAGTTCTTTCGACGGTTCGGTATTTCCCCGCATGTTTTTCAAAACCCAGAAGCTTGGGTACCGCGAGCGGCCTGCTTTCATATCGCCAATGAAATGGCCGCTATCGCACAGGACCCCTTCGGCGGGGCGATGATAGGGCACCTCACCGATATGCGCTCAACCGGCATGTGGGGCGAATTGATATTGGGCTCGACCAACCTTGCTCAGGCGTGTGCGGCGGCGGCGGTGCACACGGATTTGCTGCATCAGGGAAGCGAAGTAAAGATCGTCACCGAAGGGCGCACGACGAAACTGATCCAACACTTTACCGGGCACCACGGGGCTGATCCGAAGCAGGTCATTTTCGGCACCCTTGCGGTGCTGAGAAAAGTGCCGCTCATGTCCGGCGCGCCAGGCGCTATACGCGTACATTTAAAAAATCCGCGAGAACGAGGCGACGAGGCGCTTGAAGAGCACCTGGGGCCGAACCTGGTAATGAACGCTGAGCACAACATGATCGAATTTGATCGTGAGTTGCTCGAGATCTCCCTGCAGCCTTTCCGAGATGTTGCCTGGAAAACCACCCAAGCCTTGAAGTCGACCGCTGACGCAGCTGACGTGCTCGCCCAGCAGATAGCCGATCAGGAGCTTTCCAAACTTGCCTCTATTTCAAGAAAAATTGGGCTGTCTGCTCGAACGCTACAGCGGCGTCTCGAACATTGCGGCATAGACTTCGACGCTTTACGTGACGAGACACGTCGCAGTGAAGCCCTTCAGTTGATTGCCAGCGGCAGATACAGCGCGACCGAAATTGCCTATATGGTCGGCTACAGCGACCCTGCGCACTTTACCCGCGCCTTCAAGCGTTGGACTGGGAGCCCGCCGTCGCACTATCGCGCGCTCTTGAAACAGGATCGTTAACACCCTCTTCTAACACCCACCCCCTCAAACACTTCACCCCTTTCCGGGGCGGCCTTCGCGTACGCGCTCACCTTGCTTTTGGCACCAAATGGCAAGTTTGCGCCTAGGCGTTCTTATACAGTCAAAAAATTAACGCCAACTAATAAAACCAAGAGGTTTAAATGTCCCATTCATCCACGGCCTGTGCCCTTGCGATGGCGCTGGTGGTTTTTGGAAGTGCGAATGCTCAGTCATCCCCGGAGGTGGCGATACCGGTAGGTGTAGATAACTTTGTCCGCGCCGAGTCCGACCTCTACTTGGGAAAAATGGTCGCAAGTGGCAGTTTGGGCCGCTTTGTTCATAGCCGCGAAGCGGTGGCCATTGACGCCCAGAATGTGGTCCGGATGAATCGCGACACGCTCTATTCGTCAGCCGTGTTCGATCTCGAAGCAGGCCCCGTCACGATCACCTTGCCTGAGGCCGGTGGGCGGTTCATGTCCATGGCGGTGATCAATGAAGATCACTACGTGCCCCTCGTCACTTATGGCGCCGGCCGCCAGACACTGACGAAAGAGGCCATCGGCACACGCTATGTGTTTGTCGCTGTGCGCACGTTCTTCGATCCCGCGGATCGCAAAGACCTTGAAAAGGTCCATGCACTGCAGGACTCCATCGCGGTCAGCCAGGCCAAGGTTGGCGAGTTTGTAGTACCTAAGTGGGACCCGGCGAGCCAGGCCAAGGTGCGTGAGGCGCTGGAGGTCCTGGGTTCGACGATTCCTGACTACAACCAATCCTTTGGCCCCAAGGGCGCGGTCAATCCCATCCATCACTTGATCGGTACCGCGACGGGCTGGGGTGGGAACCCCGCCAAGGACGCTATCTACCTCGGCGGTGTGATGCCTGAGAACGATGGGAAAACCATTTACCGGCTCAAAGTCGGAGAGGTCCCGGTCAATAGTTTTTGGTCTGTCAGTGTTTATAACGCCGACGGTTACTTCCAGAAGAACCCCTATGACGCCTATTCGTTGAACAACCTCACCGCGAGGAAAAGTGAGGATGGCTCGATTGTCATCCAGTTCGGCGGTTGCGACGGGAAGATTGCGAATTGCCTGCCTACCACGCCTGGCTGGAACTACACGGTCAGGCTTTATCAGCCGAAAGAACAAATTCTGAATGGAAAGTGGAGTTTCCCGAAGCCGCAGGCCGTCGAGCTCTAACTCATAACGTTCGACTTTTATAACTGGGCACCCACGCCAATAAGTTTGGTTTTACACCCAAGGAAAGAAGCAATGACAACCATCGGTGGTTCAAACTTTTTCAAATATAAAGCGGCGCTCATGACCAGTGCGACCCTCGCCTTTGCGATGGCGTTGCCTGCACACGCAGACGACTCAAGTGAGCCCTCGGTGACCGTCGGTGGTGGACTCGCCGTCGGCCCCTTGTATGAAGGTTCTTCACACTACGCCGCGTTCCCGTCACTGAAACTCAAAGCGGTTTTGCCTACCGAAAACTGGGGCAAGTTTACTGCCGCGTTCCCCGATGGTCTGCGTTGGGACTTGCCGGGGTTGTCGCCTTTTGGAGTGGCCCTGCTGATTGGCTACGACCAGGGCCGCAAGGAAAGAATCCACACCCTGGGCGGTCGTGATGACTACCTCAAAGGCATGGGTAACCTGGACAGCACTGCCCTGGTCGGGGCGGAAGCGTACTGGGTGCTGCCGGCCGGCCGCCTGTTTGTTCGTGGGCTGCAAGCCAGCCAGAGCCGCGATTACGGTGGCGAGAGCCTGGGGCGTACCGCGTTCCTGGAGGCCGGTTTCGCCACAGCCTACGCGCTGTCTTCCACCTTGACCCTGGACTCGACCCTGTACGGCACCTGGAGCAATGAGAAAGACATGATGGCGCGCTTCGGCGTCACCGCCCAACAAGCCGCGCGTACCGGCTTCGAGGAATATCACCCAGGTGTCGGGATGCGCGACGTGACCCTGAGGCTGGGCCTCACCTGGCAATGGCAGCCACAGCTGGCGTTGGAAGGCGGCATCAAGACCTACGCCCTGGTCTCCGACGCCCGCAACAGCCCGCTGACGGGTGAGAACGTGGGCGCAGGCGCCTATCTGAATGCCCTTTACCGGTTTTGATAAGGGAACACCCGATGAAAACAGTACATAAGCAGTTGGGGCTGGCGGGCCTGCTCTGGTCGGGGCTGGTGCTTGCCGACGATGCTGCGCCCAAGGTCACGGACCCTCACTTCAAGCTGGCCCCCGGCTATCTGAACTCGGCAGACTTGCCATTGCGCCTGGCGTTGCTGGGCGCCCCACCAAAGCCTGATTCTGCGGCGCTGGCACGGGATGAGGAAGCACGGCGAGCAGCGCTGTCTCTACGCGGCACGGCTCGGGAGAAACTCGCCGCGGCGGATGCGGAGCTGGCATTCCCAGGCCCGGCCAACGCATTCGCCTGTGCGCTGGGCACGCCGATCACCGAGAAAAATACACCGCATCTTTATACCTTGATGCAGCGCACCCTGTCGGATGCGGGCGGTTCCACCTATGCCGGGAAGAATGCCTACAACCGCACTCGACCCTTCGTGGCACATAACGAAGGGACCTGTCGCAAAGACATGGAACCGCTGCTGCGCACGGATGGTTCCTGGCCTTCCGGCCACTCCGCCGCCGGTTGGGCCTGGGGGCTGTTGCTGGCCGAGATTCAGCCTGCCCGTGCAACCGAGTTGATGACCCGAGGGTTGTCATTCGGCCAGAGCCGCGTCATCTGCGACGCCCACTGGCAGAGCGACGTCGATGCGGGCCGCATCATGGGCGCTGCGACGGTTGCGAGCTTGCATAGCAATCCGGCGTTCCTGGCGGATCTGGCGGCGGCGAAGGAAGAGGTCAAGGCCGCACAAAAAGCTGGCTTGAAGCCCACACAGGACTGTGCGGCCGAGGGCGTGGCGCTCTCGCTGACTCAGCACTGATCGGGGACACACCATCATGCACAGTGACAACCCCCGCTCGGCTTTGTGGCGCAAGCACGCCCATCTGGCGCTGCTGGCTGGCGCCTTTGTCGCCGCCGGGCCCGCCATGGCGGCAGACAACGATGACTGGACGTTCAACGGCGGCCCTTACGTATGGGGCGCCGGCATTCGTGGGCACGTGGGTCATAGCAGCACGGGCACCCAGTTCATAAAGTCCGACTTCTCCGACTTCTCCGACATCGCCAAGACGGTCGATATGTCGGTGATGCTGATGGGGGAGGCGCGTCGGGGCCCCTACAGCGTGCTCGCCGACCTGATGTACATCGACACCGACACCCGCAACCGCCTGCCGGGGGGCGCCAAGCTTGAGGTCGAAAGCAAGACAGCCTCCGGGTTCCTGGGGGGCGGCTACACAGTGCTGGGTGATGAAAACCGCCGACTGGATGTCGCCGGCGGCGTACGTGTCTGGTACAGCGGCACCACCCTCACCTTCCATGGCGGACCACTCGGTGGCTTATCCGGCTCTGACAACGCCACATGGGTAGACGCCATGGCAGGCCTGCGTGGGCACTATGCCGTGAACGATCGATTCTGGCTGTCATCCTGGGGGATGGCGGGTGCCGGGCAGTCTCGGGAAGACTGGGACCTGGCAGCGCTGGCCGGCTGGGAGTTTTGGCCCGGGTTTTCAGCAGTGGCCGGTTACCGGGCGATGGGGGTGAATTATCGCCATGATGGCTTCGTCTACGACATCGTCCAGAAGGGGCCTTTGCTGGGTATCAGTGGGCGATTCTGAAGCTTGCACCGTCAAGCTCCCCAACAGCCCAAGCGGCTGTCTTCCCACCTGAAAACAGGACGGATGCCCGCTATTCGGGGAGGCCCCTCGGCCACCCCGAAAAGCGAATGCCCCGACAAGTCGGGCACTTACTTTGAGCTGCGCCTGAGCGCGTTCCACACAGCCTGGAACGCGGGCTTTTTTGCTGCCTGGAATTGACCCTGGCCGCCAATAGCCGTCGGGCCAAGCCGTAACATCGTTTTGATTTCACTCGAAAGGACTGTCGTGGAGACCCGGCCTATGGTTCAAGAATTCAATCACCATCGTGAATGGGTAGCGGCGCTTGATAAGTACGAGAAACGCCTGATTGAAAACCCCGACCTCCGCTGGGAAGGGCAGCCGCGCGATCAACACACCCGCATGGCACTCGGGCTATACAAACTCAAGTGTTTCGCCGAGCGCATGCGCAAGGACAGCACGGCAATCTGGACCAGACTGGAAGCCATGGACGAACTTCGGCTCCATCTGATCAGCGAACATCACTGGACCCTACAGGACGTGCGGCGAATACAGGACGAAGAGGATTTTGTGTTCCTTCTTCATGATGAATTGCAGCAGATGAAACTCACCGAGCAAGAGGCCGAACCTGTCCGGCAGTGGACGGATCATCTTGGGTCAAGGGGGGAGTTCCAGCAGCACTACCGGGATTGCGTTTTATAGGGCGGGGGCAGGGGATTCGTGGAGAGAAGATGGGGCGGCGGCGGTAGCGGTAAGTTGTCATGGGCAGCGAGGAGATAATCGACGGCAAGGCATCTCCGGCCCTTAGCCCATGCCGTCCCGAGCGCTGCTTTCAAACCTGGGTCAGCCCGGCACTGGTGATCAGCAACTTGAGTTGGAGTCTGCCCTTTACAAGCGTCCGATTTTTGGCCGATAGCTGCCTGTGTTATGAGGAGCAAAGGCGCTCTGCGCGGTCAGAGCCAGGGCTATCAATCAGCAACTGGAACAAACTAAATGTCGTGTTGGTCTCAAGTGTGCCTCCTGGCAACGAACTGTTCTTACGTGGGGGGCAGTCCGCAACGTTGGGGTATTTTTTCCATAGGAGGTTTAGCGTGCCCTGGAAGTCAAATCTGGTAGTGCTCGCCCTATCTGCCGTTGCCGTTTCGGCGCAGGCCCAATCCGATCTTGAAGTGGTCGAGGCGATGGTTACTCGCTCGGCCAATGTCTGCCCAGGCCACAGCACCGAACGCACCAAGCCCACGGTGAAGGCGGTACCTGTTGGCGCGTTGCGGGTTATGCTTGACCGCGGTTTGGTCATGTGCCCCGACCGGCGCCTCGATAACGACGCGCCGGCTGTGTTCTACGGCAGAGTTGGCGTATTCGAATGGAACCCGGAAGTGCCTGCAAGCTCAGAGGTGATCGCCAAGCAGATCGACACCATGACCCGCAAGGACGAGTACCCATCGGACACCTTGGTTTGGGATGCCAAGGGTATGCCACTGCAGCAACGCACTGTACCGGCTTTCGAACCCAAGCCAGGGGCTGCTGTGCTGTACCAGATACGGTAAGCCCAGTGTTCGGGGATCGGGGGGGTCATTAACGTTGTGCTGGGCTTTGGCTTGAATCGCCAGGTCCACGCCGAGGGTGGGCGCCATCCGTTCTTTTTCGTGCCCATGCCTGAGGTACGAGAGGGTTGTTAGGCTCAACCTGAAGCTGATGGCAGGTTGATGTGGGTACCTTCGATGTATCTGTGAGGTTGGCTTAGGTCGGGGCTGCTATTTGGAAGCTTCGGGGAGTTCAAATTGAATGCTCATGATGAGCTGTCCACGCCGTTAATCTCACTGCTTTGATGTGATTTGCTCCGTCGAAAAACGCATCAGCCAATCGCCCACGAAAAAGCCCCGGATCTTTTGATCTGGGGCTTTTTCATTTCTATATATGGTGCCCCGGCGTCGTTTGAACTGGGCGGTAAGATGCCCGGTTTATAAGGGTTCTTGTGGTGGTATTTCGGTTAGGCATACACGAGGGCATACACGGCCTCCCGTGCTGGGTGTGCATCTAGCTTGAAATACGCCTGTATGCCCAGGTCTAGCACTGGTACCGATCCTTGATCATCCTATCGAAATAAGTACCTTTCGAGCCGGCCCCCATGAGGCCCTGATGGATGTTAGGTGGGACGCGGCAGTAGTCGTAAGTACGCCCTTGCTTGAACGTGATTTTCATCCTGCCTGTAGCGGGGTCATAGCCGACAGCTGTGATAGCCGTCGAGTTGACACGAACCATATCCATAGCGCTTTCCCTACTCCTGATTGATCACGTTCTCTGTTCTGATACTAGTCGGTGTTTCGTTCGGCGGTGCCATTGCGTCCGTGAAAAAGGTGGGAGGGGCTGAAAAGCTGCTGGGGACCCTGAGGTTTTTCTTCCAGCACGCGGCATGAAACCCGCGGGATCGAGTTAGTGGGAGGTGCCGGAAGTTACTGAAATTTCAATCGTTGAAATTGAAAGGATCTTGAAGAAAAAGGGCCATCGTTACAGCTTCGGTAAAGGTGGCCGTATCTGTTGCTGATAGTGAACACCTGTATGGCGTCAACCATGTCGATGGGTGTCAACCACGTCAACCTGTCAACCAACTTAAAAAATCCATCCGCTAACACGAACGCGCGGGTTCTATGCCCCGTGTCTATCCGAAATGCCCAGGGTCCCAAGCGGCTTTTCGATTCATAGGACAAATGCACTGGTGAACAGCAGTTCACCAAGCTGGGCACCTTTCCGCTGACACGATCACGCGGGTTTCCTACCCCGTGACAAACCAACATGCGCAGGGACCCCGCTGTCTAATCAAAGCCAAGAACATGATCGATCTCCTTTCGCTGGAGGAGCAATACTGATGGGGCTAGGGGGATACCCTAATAAAACCGTGTTACGGGTGTTACGATATTTATTAAGTATATGTTTTTAAATGATTTATTTTGCGTTACACAGCTGTGTTTCGTTTGCCGATAGACGTGTTACAGGGCAAATAGGTGTTACATCAAGAACTGCTCTGCGAGGAGCGGCTTATGATGATCGGACTACAGTCTTTAACTTAGAAGGGGGGCTACCGGCCAAAAGCGGACTTTGATGGCGTGTTCGCTCAAGATAGCCTACGCAAGCTGGTACTGGCAGAATGCATCCACGTTTTGACAAGGACAGGTCCTATGCAAGTTACCAAGCAGTCGTCCCCCAGCTGGCACGCTTCACCCAGGTGCGAAACAATCCGCTTCGTCTGTCTTCACCGATAGTCCTGGCGATCGGGCCGTTTTCGCCGCGGAAGGCATCTGAATATGTAGCCAAGAGCTAGAAAACATTACAAACAGCATGCTCTTGCATCACTACAGGACACCAAGCCAGCATCACCCGCTAACTGGAGGGAATCATCGATGAACAACCTAATTCCAAAACCACAAATGCAGCTAGTTGATCCACAAGCACAGATGATCGTTGAGGTCCTGCAAAGCATTGGGCTCCCACATGACAATATTATTGCGTCCGCTGAAGACAGAGCCATTATTGGGCATAGCTTGCTGGCACTTATCGAGTCACTTCCTCCCGAAGCGAAGCAAGGAGCTAGATATCTCTCAAAATTTGTGGTGGGCGCAGGATTCGGTCTTTTCGATTACTCCCTCAATGCGATCTGGAATGAAGTAGTCCTAGACCTTCACAAAAAAGTCGTAGCTTACGGTCTTGATATATTCTACGACGCAGCTATTGGCGGGAAAAACAGAGAGTTTTATCAAACAGAGGAGGATCTTCGCTCCGTAAAAGATTCAACCCTACTTGATACCTGTCGTAAGCTTGAACTAATCAGCGAGACCACATCAAAAAAATTAAAGCATATGCTCGATATGCGAAATGACATAGGTATCTCGCACCCCACTAATTACACCATCAATGCTTACGAACTATTAGGCTGGCTAACAAACTGCATCAAAGACGTCCTGAAAGACCGACCTACAGAGTCTGCACTACAGGTTCAGGCATTTATTCAAAATTTACGCAGCTATACGCAACCATTAGACGCCGCCAATCTTGCAGGAATAACCGGAAAAATCAACGAGCTCGCTTCTCACCACTGCGGGAACGTACTGAGAACAATGTTTGGGATATACGTCGCTCAGGATACGGATCCACAGGTCCGAAAAAACATTTCACTTTTATCTGTATCTGTTTGGCAAGCGAGCAATGACGATTTCAAATACCGCTTAGGCTTAACATTAGAAGGATATAATACAAATCTTCACAAGGATAAATATGATCTCGGTGCTCAGTTTTTCCAAGTCGTCAACGGTAATGCCTTCCGCTCCAACGCAGAGCGGGCAATAATAGTTGATGGTTTGGTCGATACATTGCTAGAAAAACATCATGCTTGGGATAACTATCATCATGAAGCACCCGTAGCTGCCGAAATCATGTCGTATATCCACAACCAGCAAGATATCCTGCAAAACTTTGGCCCTAAACTCATAAAAACTTTTCTCATGTGCCGTATCGGGAATGGGCGAGCCTATTACAACGGAGTTTCACCAAGAGGTGCAGGGTATTACGACCAGCTTCTTGTTTTACTAGGCGACACGTGGGCTCCATCGGCACTGGTTGCTTTAACCTCCTACGAAATACAGCTTCAGCTAAGCCAAGAAGTTTGCAGAAAACAAGCATGCATCGCGCTAGAAAAGCTAAAATCAGGTGTAGTCAATCAGCGATTACTTGAATGCATCGACTTCCTCATCGCCAATCTGCCTGGTAATGGCAAAGCTCCACTTGATAGCCGGTTCAAGCAGCTGACTGCGGGATACCTAACTTGGTCATAATGCTGTGTCATATAAACAGCGCACTCACCTAGATAAAGCAATTTCAAGCGTCTCAACACATCGATTGTGCTTTCGAGTCACCGGGAAAAGCCTCTCAATCCATTGAAAACTGGTGCGAGAGGCTTTTTTTCCACCATCACATGCGGGCTCCGATTTGGCATGGGTTGGTCTTGCCATAACTGTTTAACGACCGAATCTGTTCTACCATCTCTGATGGCCGAACATCGCAACACTGCGTCTGAAGTGATCATAAGTTCATCGCCCGTTTTTGGCCGTGATCTGTCATTGTGCTAGGTGACTTTCTCGCCGCGAACATGGGGGGCTTGGACAAGATGACGGCCATTTACTACTGTCACCTCTTGAAAAGGTGATCTCTGCCAACGAACGCGTTCAAGGAGGGGCTAATGAAGTCAGCCATTGCGGCAGCTACGATCCTGCTTGCTGCCAGCGTGCAAGCACAAGACTGGGGAAGATTCTCGGAACCACTGAACGTGGAGCTTTTGAACGAAAAAAACCATGCCAGGCTCTTGATAGACTTCACATACAAGGGGCCGGGGCCGGAGGAACTTTTCTGGTTGGCGCCTAAGGACACTATCACTGACGGAGCTTCGATCCCTCGCGTTGCTTGGAGTGTAATAGGGGCGCCGTTCGAAGGTCAGTATCGAAAAGCTGCCATCATTCATGATGTCGCATGTGTGGAACGAACCAGGGATTGGCGAGCCACACATCGGGCGTTCTATACCGCCATGCGGGCTGCTGGGGTGGGTGAAACTCAGGCAAAGATCATGTACGCAGCGGTGTACCATTTCGGCCCTAGATGGGCAGAGCCGAAAAGCATAATGCTACCTCGCACTGAGGCGGCGTTGATTGCGCCGAAGCTGGAAAAGCTGAAAGCAGAACTTCCTGTTGGTATGGAGGCCGTTCTCGCAAGCGACGGAAGGCTCGTTTCGAGGACAATTTCAACTGGTTTGCTGAAGCGCGAGAAGGTGGAAGAAGTTGTAGGTGCGGTCTTCGAGGTACGCGTGGTCCAACCCTCATCATCAGAGGCAGAGTTCCAGCGGATGAAGGCTACGATTGAACAGAAGAACCTGAGTCTCGCAGAGATCGAAGATATCCAAGTCGCCGAACTGAGCGAAATCAGATAGCGTGGACCTGTGACGCTATGCACCGACGTTGTCCATTTATAGTTAGGCGCTAAATATGATCGAGTCCTATTACTGGCGCGCAGAGCTTAGAAATGATCTCATTTGGCTCCGCAAGAAACGTAAGTACAAACGCTGGTCTGAAAAACAGCATGTTCTCTATGAGAGAAAACTGATGATAGTTGCTTTCCAGGTTCGCTCGCTCCTGGAACGACCAAAAGTAAATGATCAAGCCCGCGGAACTTGCCTCCCAGTACTACGTTACAAAAAGATCGGAAATCGACCGTTTACAATCACGGGTGCGGGCTGGCCTGAAGAACGATTCGAAATGGAGCATCCGGAGCCTCATACCCTCTCTGCACTTGAGGTGTGCAACCAGCTAATTCATTACTACTGGATGCAAACAATTACTGAAGGTACATCCTTTGCATCGATGCTAGTTTTCTCAGACTATCAGCGGCATAAATGGGCATATGAGATTAGAATCGACGCTCTTTTGAGTTTCTTTGGTGTATTCTGTGAAGAGTCATCTGCGATAACTAGCGCCTCATTTAAGTGGTGCGAAAAAAAGCAGCCTGAATTCATAGAATAAGCGCAACGCTTGAAACGAGAGGCAGAGAGCCAGCCACCGGTAGAATCCAGGCTCTCACACCGAAGGATTCAAGCGCAGATGACTACGCATTACCGGCAGCTGA
>Ga0126362_10000421_pt1 | contig 20423 bp, 17 predicted proteins | sample ANMtaG_FD_126269 | JGI IMG/M metagenome (GOLD analysis project Ga0126362, IMG submission 126269) | Continental margin sediment microbial communities from North Pacific Ocean - ANME2c_DSS_Sorted | ecosystem: Environmental > Aquatic > Marine > Continental margin > Sediment | place: Pacific Ocean... | reverse complement strand
GACTCATCGAGGTCCGCCCGCGCGCAGTGGGACGGATCTTGGCGGCGGCGGTCGTCCGCCGGACCTCGTTGATGCCGACCACCGGTCGGCATCAACGAGAGCTTGGTATAAGCCACCCGGGGCCCGATCGGCGGCTCTCGAGGAAGGCAGCGGATGTCTGCAGGACCAGCGCGCCACGTCGTCATCATCGGCTCCGGCGCCGTCGGAACCGTGAGCGCGATCGAGTGCCTGCGGGCCGGCCATCGCGTGACGGTGGTGGATCCCGGCCAGCCGGGCGGCGAGCAGGCCTCCAGCTACGGCAATGCCGGCTGGCTCTCCTCGCATTCCGTGATCCCGCCGGCCGAGCCCGGCATGTGGAAGAAGGTCCCCTCCTTCCTCCTCGATCCGCTCGGCCCCCTCTCGATCCGCTGGACCTACCTGCCGAAGGTCCTGCCCTGGCTGATCCGCTTCCTCCTGGGCGCCCGGACCACCGCCCAGATCGAGCGGACGGCCCAGGCCATGCGGACGCTCCTCGTCGATGCGCCCAAGCTCCATGCGGGCCTCGCCGCCGAGGCCGGCGTGCCGCAGCTGATCGAGCGGCGCGGCGTCCTGCACGTCTATCCCGACCGCGCGGCCTTCGCGGGCGATGCCCGGTCCTGGGCCATCCGCCGCAAGGTCGGCGTCGCCTGGCTCGAGCTCTCGGCCGAGGAGTTGCGGCAGCGGGAGCCCCACTTGCATCCGCGCTACACCTTCGGCCTCGTGGTCGAGGAGGCGGGCCATTGCCGCGACCCCGGCGGCTACGTCGCCGCCCTGTCCGAGCTGGCCCGCGCGCGGGGCGCCACCTACCGGGAGACCCGGGCGACGGGCTTCCGCCACGAGGGCGGGCGCCTCCGGGCGGTGGTGACGGAGCAGGGCGAGATCGCCTGCGACCGGGCCGTGGTGGCGGCCGGGGCCCGCTCCAAGGCGCTCGCCGCCGCGCTCGGCGACCCGCTGCCCCTGGAGAGCGAGCGCGGCTACCACGTGATGATCCCCGATGCCGCGGTCGGCCCGCGCACGCCGGTGATGGCCTCCGACGCCAAGATGATCGCGAATTTCATGAACGGGGGCCTGCGCGCCGCCGGACAGGTCGAGTTCGCCGGGCTGGCGGCGGCGCCCAACTGGAAGCGCGCGGAGATCCTGCGCGACCATCTGCTCACGATGTTCCCGGATCTGGGCGGGTCCGTCTCCGCGGACCGCCTGCGCGTGTGGCTCGGGCATCGCCCCAGCATGCCGGACGGGCGCCCCTGCATCGGACCGGCCCGGGCGACCGCCGACGTGGTCTATGCCTTCGGGCACGGCCATGTCGGCCTCGTGGGCTCGGCCCGGACCGGGCGCCTGGTCGCCCAGCTCGTCGGCGGTGCGGAGCCCGAGATTCCCCTCGCCCCCTTCGATCCCCGGCGCTTCCTCTGAAGCCGGGGGCCTGTCGCGTGATCCCGGGATCACGCGACAGGCCCTTGCAGCCCCTCGGGCCCTTGCGTGACGGGCGATGATCGCGGTGGTTTTGTATTTCATAGTCAACCGGTCTACTATGAAATCATGGCATCCGAATCGGCCCTGTCCCCCGCCCCGCGCCGACGTGGCCGCCCGCCCCGGGCGGCGCCCGCCTACGGCACATCCCGGGAGGCCCTGATCCGCGCCGGCGTCGCGGCTCTGTCGGAGAAGGGCTATTCGGCGACCGGCCTCGAGGAGATCCTGCGCAGCGCGGGCGTTCCGAAGGGCTCGTTCTACCATTACTTCCCCGGCAAGGACGCCTTCGGCGCCGTGCTGATCGACAGCTACGCGCGCTATTTTGCGCGCAAGCTCGACCGCTGGCTGCGCGACGCAGGCACGGCCCCGCTCCAGCGCCTGAGGAATTTCGTCGCCGACGCGCGCGCCGGCATGGCGCGGTTCGGGTTCCGGCGCGGCTGCGTCGTCGGCAATCTCGGCCAGGAGATGAGCGCCCTGCCGGAGGCGTTCCGGGAGCAGTTGCACGGCGTCCTGCTCGATTGGCAGGCGCGGACGGAGCGCTGCCTCCGGGAGGCGCAGGCCGCCGGGGAGATCGCGGCCGAGGCCGATTGCGCGGCGCTCGCGGCCTTCTTCTGGATCGGCTGGGAGGGCGCCGTGCTGCGCGCCAAGCTCGAGCGGAGCCCGGCCCCCCTCGACCTCTTCGCCAACCAGTTCCTGGCCTGTCTGGCGCGCTGAGCGCCGTCTCGTGGAGTGCACCGGATGTTCAAGGCGATCCTGATCGAGAAGGACGAGGCCGGCGACCGGGCCGCCCTGCGCGAGATCGACGAGGCGCAGCTCCCCGAGGGCGACGTCACCGTCGCGGTCGCCTACTCGACGCTGAACTACAAGGACGGGCTGGCGATCACCGGCAAGGGCCCGGTGGTGCGCAGGTTCCCGATGGTGCCGGGCATCGACATCGCCGGCACCGTGCGCGAATCCCGGCATCCCGCCTATCGCCCGGGCGACCAGGTCGTCCTCAACGGCTGGGGCGTCGGCGAGACCCATTGGGGCGGCCTGGCCCAGGTCGCGCGCCTCAAGGGCGACTGGCTGGTCCCGCTGCCGGAGGGATTCACGCCGCGCCAGGCCATGGCGATCGGCACGGCCGGCTACACCGCCATGCTCTGCGTGATGGCGCTGGAGCGCCACGGGATCAGCCCGGACAAGGGCGAGGTGCTCGTCACCGGGGCGGCCGGCGGGGTCGGCAGCACGGCGGTCGCCCTCCTGTCGGGCCTCGGCTACACCGTCGCCGCGGTCAGCGGGCGCCCCGAGGAGGCCGCCTATCTGCGCGGTCTCGGCGCGGCCGAGATCCTCGACCGGGCCGCGTTCTCGGAGCCCGGCAAGCCGCTCGCCCGGGAGCGCTGGGCCGGCGCCGTCGACGTGGTCGGCAGCCACACCCTGGCGAATGTCTGCGCCGCCACGCAGTACCGCGGCGTCGTCACGGCCTGCGGCCTCGCGCAGGGGATGGACCTGCCGGCCTCCGTCGCGCCCTTCATCCTGCGCGGCGTCAGCCTGATCGGGATCGACAGCGTGATGTGCCCGCGCCCCGAGCGGCTGGAGGCCTGGAGCCGGCTGGTCCGCGACCTCGACCCGGCCAAGCTCGACACGATGGCGCACGAGATCGGCCTGTCGGAGGCCGTGGCCACGGCCGGGCAGCTCATGGCGGGCCGGGTGCGCGGCCGCGTGATCGTCGACGTCAACCGGTAGCCGGTCCCGGAGCGGAGAGACGGACGGAACAGGTCACGTCACGATGACCGCGAGCGCTTCTCCCCGGCCTGGTTGCCGGTGCGGCGAAGGAGAGCGCCTCAGAACAACGGCTCAGGCCGATCGACACGCCGCCCGCTCACCGCGGCGCCCTTCCCGTGCCCGGAGGGCGTCGCGCTGCCGGACGGCGCTCCGGCGCCATCGTGAGCGCGGCGGTGGGCGCGGTGCGGCCGGGCCCTCAGCGCACGATCACCGTCGCGCCCGTCGGCACGCGGTTGAACAGATCGACCACGTCGATGTTGCGCATGCGGATGCAGCCGGAGGAGGCGGCCTGGCCGATCTTCTCGGGTTCGTTGGTGCCGTGGATGCGGTAGAGCGTGTCGCGCCCGCCCTCGGACAGGTAGAGGGCACGGGCGCCCAGCGGGTTGGCCGGCCCGCCCTCCATGGCGTGGACATGCGGCCAGCGCCGGATCATCTCGGCCGGCGGGTGCCAGGCGGGCCACTCGGCCTTGCGCGAGACCGTGGCGCGGCCGGTCCAGCCATAGGCCTCGTCGCCCACGGTGACGCCGTATTGCAGGGCCTTGCCGTCGGGCAGGACGAGGTAGAGCAGCCGCTCCTTCGTCTCGACCACGATCGTGCCGGGGGCCTCCTTGGTCGGGTCGCTCACCAGCCAGCGGCCGTAGCGGGGGTCGTCCTCGGCCTGCGGCACCAGAGCCATGAAGGCGGTGTCCCGAGCCGACAGAGTCGGATCGGGCACCGCCTTGAAGTTGCAGCCGCCGAGGAGGATGGCACACGCCATGATCGGGACGATGCGCATGTCATCCGCCTTTCGAGGCTACCTCCCCGATCCCATGCCACATCTCATGGCGGTTTCAGGAGGCTGGATAACCATAGCCGCTCGCGGCACCGGGCCGTAGCCTTGGACGTTGGCCCCGTGCCACATTGCCCGGCGCTGTTGCAGGTGCGCGACAGGCCACGCGACAGACGTGACCGGCGTATCCCGGCCTGCCGCCGGCCTTCGGGAGGGTTCAGAGAGCCGTGACGACCCTGTATGTCAGCCACCCCTCCGCCCTGGACCACATCGTCCCCGAGGGGCACCCCGAGCGGCCGAGCCGCATCCGCGCGGTCGAGCGCGTGCTGGAGAACGAGCGCTTCTCCGGCCTGGTGAGGGCCCAGGCCCCGAAGGCCGAGGCCGCCGTCGCGACCCTGGCCCATCCGGAGGCGTACGTGGAGGCGATCGTCGCCGCCGCGCCCAAGGAGGGCATGGTCGCCATCGACGGGGACACGGTGATGTCGCCCGGCACCCTCGAGGCGGTGCTCCGGGCGGTGGGCGGCGCGATGCACGCGGTCGATGCGGTCGTGGCCGGGGAATGCGCGAACGCCTTCGTGGCGATGCGCCCGCCGGGCCATCATGCCGAGCGCAACCGCGCCATGGGCTTCTGCGTGTTCAACCAGGCGGCCATCGCCGCCCGCCACGCGCGCAAGGCGCACGGGCTGTCCCGCGTTGCGCTCGTCGATTGGGACGTGCACCACGGCAACGGCAGCCAGGACATCTTCTGGGACGACGGCGCGGTGATGTACGCCTCGACGCACCAGATGCCGCTCTTCCCCGGCACCGGCGCCGCCTCGGAGCGGGGCGCGCAGGACACCATCGTCAACGTGCCGCTCCGGCCCAACGACGACGGCGCGGTGTTCCGCGAGGCCTTCGAGACCATCGTGGCCCGCGTCGACGCGTTCCGGCCGGACCTGATCCTGGTCTCGGCCGGATTCGACGCCCACCGCCTCGATCCCCTGGCGAATCTGCGCCTCGACGAGGCGGATTTCGGCTGGGCGACGCGCAAGCTCCTCGATCTCGCCGACCGCCACGCGGGCGGTCGCCTCGTCTCGATCCTGGAGGGCGGCTACAGCCTCGAAGGGCTCGGCAAGTCGGTCCACGAGCACGTGGACGCCCTGATGGGGCATTGAGCGCCCGTTCGGGCGGCGGCCGGCGGCTGCCGTCGTTCGGCGCGACCCCCTGCCCCGTCCCGAGACCCTGCCTGCGAGACCGTACGGGTCTCCGCCCCGTCGATCCGCTCCATGCGCCTCGGAGCCCCTGCGAGCGGGAACGGCCGATTTCGAGCTGGGCGTCCGGCGCAGGTTTGTATCCTTAAAACCTTACATTTTTTCATGCTGCGCTGCGGCGATAAAGTTTTAACGTCTTCACGGCCACATATTCCCCGGTCGATGCGCAATAGTGCATGCTTGATCGAAGGAGTGGAATTGCCATGCTTGGGTTTCTGTCCATAAGAGGCAAACTGATTGCTTCTTTTGGCCTGATGTTCGCCTTGGTTGTCGCGCTCGCAGGTCTTTCGTTCATGCAGATCCGGGCGCTGTCGGGCTCCGCTGCGGAGCTGGGGCAGGTCCGGCTTCCGGCCACGCAGGCGCTCGGCAAGATCCAGGCCCTCGCCCTGCGGATCCGCATCAATGGCGGCCGCCTGCTCTCGGCCCAGACGCAGCAGCAGAAGGCGGATGCCGCCCAGTCGCTCCAGCAGCGCCTCGCCGAGCTGAAGGTCCAGCAGGCCGCCTTCCAGGCCCTGATCGCCGCGCCGGAGGAGGTTGCGCTCTATGGGCGCTTCGAGAAGGCCTGGTCCGGCTATCTCGCCCTGCACGAGGCCACCATGGCCCAGGCCGATCGGGGTGACCTGTCGGGCGCGACGCAGAGCTACGACACGCAGATGTCGGACGGCATCCGGCAGGTCATCGCCATCCTGGCCACCCTGACCGAGCGCGTCGATGCCGCCGCGCAGGCCAGCCGCGCCGAGGCGGAGACCACCGCCGCGCGGGCCAACACGCTTCTGGCGGGCCTGACTCTGCTGGCGCTGGCCCTCTCGGCGGGCGCGGCCCTGCTCCTCGTCCTGGAGGTGAGCCGGCCGCTCGGCGTCATGACCGCCGCCATGCACCGCCTCGCCGGCGGCGACACCGGCAGCGCGATTCCGGCCGCCGGCCGCCGGGACGAGATCGGCGCCATGGCCGGCGCGGTGCAGGTCTTCAAGGACAACATGATCCGCGCGCGGGCGCTGGAGGCGGAGGCCGCCCTGGCGCGGGCCGGTGCGGAGGCGCAGCGCAAGGCGGCGATGCGCGAGATGGCCGACGGCTTCGAGGCCGCGGTCGGCGGCATCGTCACCACCGTGACCAGCGCGTCGAGCCAGCTCCAGGCGACGGCTGAGACCATGACGGCGACCGCGGCCGAGGCGGCGAGCCAGTCCACGGCGGTGGCCGCGGCCGCGGAGGAGACCACCACGAATGTCAGCACCGTCGCCGTGGCGGCCGAGCAGCTCGGCAGCTCGGTGACCGAGATCGGGCGGCAGGTCGGCGGCTCGGCCGACCTCGCGCAGCTCGCCGTCGGCGAGGCCGACCGGACGGCGCACCTCGTTCAGGACCTCGCCCAGGCCGCCGGCCGGATCGGCGACGTGGTGGCGCTGATCTCGCAGATCGCGGGCCAGACCAACCTGCTCGCCCTCAACGCCACGATCGAGGCGGCGCGGGCCGGCGAGGCGGGCCGCGGCTTCGCGGTGGTGGCCGCCGAGGTGAAGGAACTCGCCAACCAGACCGCCAAGGCCACCGAGGAGATCAGCCAGCAGATCGGCCGGATCCAGGGCTCGACCGACCAGGCGGTCCAGGCCATCACCGGCATCGCCGGCCGCATCCGCGAGATCAGCGGTGTGGCCACCGGCATCGCCGCGGCGGTGGAGGAGCAGGGCGCGGCGACGCAGGAGATCGTGCGCAACGTCGCCCAGGCCGCCACCGGCACCCGCGAGGTGACCGCCAACATGGCCGGCGTGGCCCAGGCCGCCGACGAGACCGGGGCGGCGGCCACCCAGGTCCTCGCCGCGGCCTCGGAGCTGTCGCGCCAGTCGGAGCACCTCAACGCCGAGGTCGCCCGCTTCCTCGCCGGCGTCCGCGCGGCCTGAGCATGCGCCGGTCCCGGCCCGAGGGCCGGGGCCGGCCTCGCCTCAGCCCTCCAAGAGCTCGTCGCCGACGAGCTCGATGCCGAAGCCCGAGAGGCCGACATAGGCGCGCGACGAGGTCGAGAGATTGCGGATCGAGACCACGCCGAGATCGCGCAGGATCTGGGCGCCGAGCCCCACCTCGCGCCACTGGCGCACGCGCTGGGCCTCCGCGCCCTCGTCGGCCACCCGCTGCAGCGGTACGCCCGCGGTGCCGTCGCGCAGATAGACGAGGACGCCGCGCCCTGCCTTCGCGAAGCGCGCCATCACCTGCTCGATCTGGCGCCCGCCCTCGATCACGTCGGCCACCACGTTGGAGCGGTGGAGGCGCACCAGCACGTCGCGGCCATCGCCGATCTCGCCCTGCACGAAGGCGAATTGCTGGATCGACTCGAAGGGCGTGGTGTAGGCGTAGCCGGTCATCGTGCCGAACTCGGTCTTGACCGGGAACTGCCCGACCCGCTCCACGAGCTTCTCGCGGGCCTGCCGGTAGGCGATGAGGTCGGCCACCGAGACGCGCTTCAGCCCATGCTGGTCGGCGAAGGCGGTGATCTGCGGCCCCTTCATCACGGTGCCGTCGTCGTTGGCGAGCTCGCAGATCACGCCGACCGGCGGGAGCTTGGCCAGCCGGCACAGATCGACCGCGGCCTCCGTGTGCCCCGAGCGCATGAGCACGCCGCCGTCGCGGGCGATCAGCGGGAAGACGTGGCCCGGGCGCACGAAATCGGCCGCGCCCATATTGCCGTTGGCGAGCGCCCGCACCGTGTTGCAGCGCTGCTCGGCCGAGATGCCGGTGGTCAGCCCATGCTTCACGTCCACCGTGACGGTGAAGGCCGTGCCGAGCGGCGCGTCGTTGGCCGCCACCATCGGCGTCAGGTGCAGCCGGCGCGCCTCGGACAGCGTCACCGGCGCGCAGACGATGCCGCAGGTGTTGCGGATGATGAAGGCCATCTTCTCCGGCGTGCAGAGCGAGGCCGCGACGACGAGGTCGCCCTCGTTCTCGCGGTCGTCGTCGTCGGTGACGACCACGATCTCGCCGCGGGCGAAGGCTTCGATGCACTCGGTGACGGAGGCGTGGGACACGGGCGGTCTCGGATTGTTGTCAGACGGGCGAGCCGGGCACCGGCCCGACCTGTCCCCGGTGGCGCAGAACGTGATCGGCGAGCACGCAGGCCATCATCGCCTCGGCCACCGGCACGGCGCGGATGCCGACGCAGGGGTCGTGGCGCCCCTTGGTGACGATCTCGGCCTCGTGCCCGTCGCGGGTGACGGTGCGGCGCGGCGTGAGGATCGAGGAGGTCGGCTTGACCGCGAAGCGGACGACGACGGGCTGGCCCGTCGAGATGCCGCCCAGGATCCCGCCCGCATGGTTGGCGAGGAAGGCCGGGCCGTCATTGCCGGCGCGCATCTCGTCGGCATTGTCCTCGCCGCGGAGCGCCGCGCTCGCGAAGCCGTCGCCGATCTCGACGCCCTTGACCGCGTTGATCGACATCATCGCGCTGGCGAGATCCGCGTCGAGCTTGCCGTAGATCGGCGCGCCGAGCCCGGCGGGCAGCCCCTCGGCCACCACCTCGATCACGGCGCCGATGGAGGAGCCGTCCTTGCGGATGCCGTCGAGATAGCCCTCGTAGAAGCGGGCCATCTCCGCATCCGGGCAGAAGAACGGGTTCCGGGCGACCTCGTCCCAGTCCCAGCGGGCGCGGTCGATCGCGTGCGGGCCCATCTGGACCAGGGCGGCGCGGATCGTCACAGCCGGGATCACCTTGCGCGCGACGGCGCCGGCGGCGACCCGCGCCGCGGTCTCGCGGGCCGAGGAGCGGCCGCCGCCGCGATAGTCGCGGATGCCGTACTTGGCGTCGTAGGCGTAGTCGGCATGGCCCGGCCGGTAGCTGTCGCGGATCTCGGAATAATCCTTCGAGCGCTGGTCGGTGTTCTCGATCACCAGGGCGATCGGCGTGCCGGTGGTGAGCTGGCGCCCGCCCGTGCGGTCGTCGCCGAACACGCCCGAGAGAATCTTGACCTGGTCGGGCTCGCGGCGCTGCGTGGTGAAGCGCGACTGGCCGGGCTTCCGCCGGTCGAGCTCCGCCTGGATCTCCTCGGCCTCGAGGGGCAGCCCGGGCGGGCAGCCATCCACCACGCAGCCGAGGGCCACGCCGTGGCTCTCGCCGAAGGTGGTGACGCGGAACAGGTGGCCGAAGGTGTTGTGCGACATGGCGCTGCGTGCCTTAGCGCCGATTGGTGCGAGTCACAAACCGGGCCGGTCCGCGATCTGGAGTCCGCCCCGCGCCTTCAGGGCCCGGTAGGCGGCCACCCCAGTCGCGAGGTCGGCGATCAGGCGCCGCTCGTCGCCGAGATCCGCGAGGCCGTAGCTGAGGCCGAGGATGTGGGCGGCCTCGTAGCCCTCGGGCAGCGCGCCCGCGCAGCCGAGCCGGATCGCGCGCTCCGGCAGGCGGTCGGCGAAGTCGGCGAGCCTGTGGCGCAGGACGTCGCCGCTCGCGCGCAAGGCTGCCCCCGCCCCCGGCCCATGCGCGCGGATCGCCGCCACCGTGCCCTGCGCCAGGGAGAGATGCACCGCCTCCCGGTCGGCCGGGACGAGATAGACGAGGTAGTAGCCCTGCGTGGCGCTCGTCGTGACCGCGGGGTCGAAGGCGGCGAGCCAGGGCACGGCCGCCCAGCGCGTGCCGCGGCCCGGGCTGCCCTTGACGAGGAAGGGGCCGTCGATCCCGGCGAGCGCCCGGCGCAGCTCGTCCGGCGCCCCGTTTCGGATCACGGCTGCGAGCGGGTGGCCGGCCGGCGGGTCGAGACGCGCCAGCGGGTATTCCTCGGCGATGCGGCGGAGGGCGTATCCGAGAGTCATGGTCCGGCATCGACCCCAGGGCTCCGCCCTGGACCCGCCAAAGGGATGATCCCTTTGGGATCCCGGACTCCGCTCACGGCCGCGACAGGACCCCGCCGGAGATCGGCTCGCGCACGCCCGTGGTCGCCGGGAAGGTGATCGGCAGGCCCCGGAGCGAGCGCACGGCGAGGAAGGCGAAGGCCTGCGCCTCCAGATAGGCCGAGGACCAGCCGATCGCGTCCGCCGTCGTGATCTCGGCGCGGAGATGATAGGTCAGGAGCCGCACCAATTCGCCGTTGCGCGCCCCGCCCCCGGCCACGATCCAGCGGGTCGGGATCTCGGGAGCGTGGTCGAGCGCCCGCGCCACCGCCCGCGCCGTGAAGGCGGTGAGCGTCGCCGCCCCGTCCTCCGTGGAGAGCTGGCCCGCGAGCTTGTGCGAGAACCAGTTCCGGTCGAGGGATTTCGGCGGCTTCCGGAAGAAGAACGGATGGGTCAGGAGCCAGGCCAGCAGCGGCTCGTCCGGCCGGCCCCGGGCGGCGGTGCGCCCGCCATCGTCGAGGTTCTTGTTCTCGCGCTCCTGCATCCACTCGTCGATCAGGGCATTGCCCGGCCCCGTATCGAAGGCGATCACGCCGCCCTTGGAATCGACCAGCGTCGCGTTGGCGACGCCCCCGATATTGAGGATGCCGAACGGCCCCTCCATCCCCGAGGCCTCGGCCAGCGCCTTGTGGAAGACCGGCACCAGCGGCGCCCCCTGCCCGCCCGCCTCGATATCGGCGCGGCGGAGATCCGACACCACGGGGATCCCGAGGCGCGCGGCGAGCGCCGGACCGTCGCCGATCTGGATCGTGATGCGGTGGTCCGGCCGGTGGATCACGGTCTGGCCGTGGAAGCCGATCACGTCGATGTCCGAGGGGGAGAGTCCGTTCTCGGCGAGGAAGCGCTCCACCGCCTCGGCATGGGCCTGCGTGACGAAGGCCTCCGCCTCCGGCAGGCGGCCCGGCCGGTCGTCGGGCCGGACCACGCTCTCCGCATCCTTGGTGGCGGCGCGCAGCAGGGCCTTCTCGGCATCCGAGTAGCCGCGGTAGCCGGTCGGCCCCAGCGGCTCGAGGAAGTTGTTGTGGCCCTTGGCGACCTTGAGCGCCTGCCCGTCCGTCTCGATCAGGGCGATGTCGACCCCGTCGAGGGAGGTGCCGCTCATCAGGCCGATCGCGCGCATCATCGCCATGGCGACTTCAATCCCCTCGCCCCGTGCCTTTCGCGGGGCGCCCTGCTAAGAGCGCCCCGAAACCTCATGCAACCCGGCCGAGCTAGCATGCGCGCTCCCGGCTGTCGCGCGCCCGACCTTCCGAGACCCCGACCATGACCTCTGAGAGCTTCGCCCCGAAATCCGACTTCCTCCGGATCCTGACGGAGCGCGGCTACATCCACCAGGCCTCCGATCTCGCCGGGATCGACCAGGCGGCCCTGGAGGGGCGGCTCACCGCCTATGTCGGCTACGATTGCACCGCGGCCTCGCTGCATATCGGCCACCTGCTGTCGATCATGATGCTGCACTGGCTGCAGAAGACGGGGGGCAAGCCGATCGCGCTGATGGGCGGCGGCACCACCCGCGTCGGCGACCCCTCGGGGCGCGACGAGGCCCGCAAGATCCTGACCCTGGAGCAGATCGAGGAGAACAAGGCCGGCATCCAGAAGACCTTCGCCCGGTTCCTGGAGTTCGGCGAGGCCGGCAACGGCGCGCGCATGGTCGACAACGCCGAGTGGCTGACCAAGCTGAACTACATCGAGATGCTGCGCGATATCGGCCGGCACTTCTCCGTGAACCGCATGATGTCGATGGACAGCGTGCGCCTGCGCCTGGAGCGCGACCAGGAGCTGTCGTTCCTGGAGTTCAACTACATGATCCTCCAGTCCTACGACTTCGTGGAGCTGAACCGGCGCTACGGCTGCATCCTGCAGATGGGCGGCTCGGACCAGTGGGGCAACATCGTCAACGGCATCGATCTCGGCCGCCGCATGGGCACGCCGCAGCTCTACGCCCTCACCTGCCCGCTGCTGACCACGGCGTCCGGCGCCAAGATGGGCAAGACCGCCTCCGGCGCGGTCTGGCTCGATGCCGGGATGCTCTCGCCTTACGATTACTGGCAGTTCTGGCGGAACACCGAGGATGCCGACGTCGAGCGCTTCCTGAAGCTGTTCACCTTCCTGCCGCTTGCCGAGATCGCCGATCTCGCCGGCCGCGGGGGGGCGGCGATCAACGAGGCCAAGAAGGTGCTCGCCACCGAGGCGACGGCGCTGATGCACGGCCGCGAGGCGGCGGAGGCGGCGGCCGAGACCGCGCGCAAGACCTTCGTGGAGGGCTCGCTCGCCGCGGACCTGCCGACCGTCACGGTGCCGCGCGCCGTGCTGGAGGCCGGGCTCGGGGTGCTCACCGCCTTCGGGCCGGACCATGCCGCCCTCGTCCCCTCCACCAGCGAGGCGCGCCGCCAGATCAAGGGCGGGGGCCTGCGCGTCAACGACGTTCAGGTCGCCGACGAGAAGGCGAGCCTGAGCCTCTCCGACCTCACCGCTGACGGCGTGATCAAGCTCTCCTTCGGCCGCAAGCGGCACGTGCTGCTCAAGGCGGAGTGAGCTCCGCGTACTCCCTCCCCCGCAGAGGGGGGAGGGAGACCGTGTGAAGCGCGGAAAACCCCTGCCCCCGTGCAGGAAGGCAACGGACAGGCCTGCGCCGGTCCGGCATACTAGCCGCCCGGCCCGTATGGCCGGAGCTGTGACGGAGACCCGCGTGACCCTCGCTCCCCGACACGTCCTGGCCGCCGGCCTGACCGCTCTCGGCCTCGGGAGCGCCGGGACGGCGCTGGCGCAGCCGGCGGCCTACGTGTTCCACGCCCCCGAGGCGCCGACCGTGCTGCAGACCGACGCGGGCGGCCGCGTGATCGTCCCGGCGGGCCGCCCGGACCTCGCCGTGCCGCCGCTCCCGGTGCCGCACGTGATGAACGGCGGCGGCTTCGGGCTGAGCGGGTTCGACTACTACAACGACCAGCTCTCCGAGGGCCGCGTCGGCAGCCGCAAGCGGCCCAGGAGCTACGTGCTGGCCCCGGCCTATATCGCGCCGCCGCTCCCGCCGCGCTGAGATTTTACGTTCCCTCCCCCCTCTGCGGGGGAGGGAATGGGTGTCCTCAATCCTTCTCCGGGTCGTGGCCCCAGTTCATCAGGGACATGCGCCAGGCGGATTCGGGGTCGGAGCGCGCCTTGCCGCCCTGTTTGAGGTGGCGGTGGACGTAGCCCACCACCTTGCGCATCGCGGCGTAGTCGTCCTCCGTGAGGTCGGCCTTCGCCTTGTCCTTGATCGCGAGGATGCGCCGGCCCATCGCGTGGCCGGTGGATTCGTCCCCGTCCGATTTCTGGCCGACGGCCTGGCTCGCCTCGCTGTCGAGGTGCTTCCTGAGTGCGGCCGGGGTCATGTTCACGGCCGCGTTGAAGTCCTTCCAGGTCTCGGCATGGTCGATCTCGGGCATGGGATCCTCCGGGGCTGATGTCCGGCCACCAACGCGCTGCCGGGGCCCCGGTCCTGCGCCTGCCCCCGCCCCGCCCTGCGGTCCGGCGACGCAGGCCGGGGCGGCGGGGCGTTTACAGCGCGGGACGCCGCCGGTATCACCCGGCACCGGCCCCGATCAGGGGGCCCGCCACCATCAGCGAAACACAAGATGCGCGCCGAGATCGAGCAAGCCTCGGATGCCGCCAAGCAGTCTATAGGGCTGCTGAGGAGGCATCTTTGACTGGGACACCGTCGATAAACGCCTCGCGGAGCTGAACGCAGCGTCCGAGAACCCCGAGCTCTGGAACGATCCGGAGGCCGCGCAGAAGGTCATGCGCGAGCGCCAGCAGCTCGACGAATCCGTGTCCGCGATCAAGAAGCTGGAGCGGGATCTCGAGGATGCCGCGACCCTGATCGAGCTCGGCGAGATGGAGGACGACGCGGCCTCCATCGCCGAGGGCGAGGCGGCCATCAAGGCCGTCGAGAAGGAGGCCGCGAGCCGGCAGGTCGAGACCCTGCTCTCCGGCGAGGCCGACGGGTTCGACACCTATCTCGAGGTCCATGCCGGCGCCGGCGGCACCGAGAGCCAGGACTGGGCCAACATGCTCCAGCGCATGTATGCGCGCTGGGCCGAGCGGCGGAAGTTCAAGGTCGACATCGTCGAGATGACCGACGGCGAGGAGGCCGGGATCAAGGGCGCCACGCTCCTGATCAAGGGGCACAACGCCTATGGCTGGCTCAAGACGGAATCGGGCGTGCACCGCCTCGTACGGATCTCGCCCTACGATTCCAACGCGCGCCGCCACACCAGCTTCGCGAGCGTCTGGGTCTATCCGGTGATCGACGACCGGATCGAGATCGAGATCAAGGAATCCGACTGCCGCATCGACACCTACCGGTCGTCGGGCGCCGGCGGCCAGCACGTCAACACCACCGATTCGGCGGTGCGCATCACGCACAACCCGACCGGCATCGTGGTGGCCTGTCAGCAGGAGCGCTCGCAGCACAAGAACCGGGCCACCGCCTGGAACATGCTGCGCGCCCGCCTCTACGAGCTGGAGCTGAAGAAGCGCGAGGAGAAGGCCAACGCGGAGGCCGCCGCCAAGACGGATATCGGCTGGGGCCACCAGATCCGAAGCTACGTGCTGCAGCCCTATCAGCTGGTGAAGGACCTGCGCACGGGCACGCAGTCGACCGACCCGGACGAGGTGCTCGACGGCGACCTCGACCCGTTCATGGAAGCCTCCCTGGCGCAACGCGTCTATGGCGGCAGCGAGGCGGTCGAGGACATCGACTGACGCTCAGGGTGTCGAGAGGGATCATCCCTCTCGCGGGTTCGAGGCGCGGAGCCCTGGGGCATGCAGGTCAGGGCTTCGCCCCAACACCCCACCAAAGGGATGATCCCTTTGGGATCCCGAACCTTAGGGGCTGCCGGCGGCGAGCCGGCGGCCGGCATCGAGGAAGCGCGCGGGATCGACCGGCTCGCCGTCGACCCGCGTCTCGTAATGCAGGTGGGCACCGGTGGAGCGGCCGGTGGAGCCGACCCGGCCCACCACCTCCCCGGCCGCGACGAGCTGGCCCGGCACCACCGCGATCCGGGCGAGATGGGCGAAGCGCGTGCTGAGCCCGTGGCCGTGGTCGATCTCGACCATGTTGCCGTAGCCGCCCGCCGCCTCGGCGAGGCTCACCCGGCCCGGCGCCGTGGCGCGGGCCGCCTCGCCGAACTCCGCCTTGAGGTCGAGCCCGGTATGGAGGGCGAGCCCGCGCGTGAACGGGTCGAGGCGCCCGCCGAAGGGGCTCGACACGCTGCTCGGCCCGAGAATCGGCCGGCCGAGCGGCAGGTTGCCGGCGAGCCGCCGCAGCCGCTCGGCCTCGTCCAGGGCGCGCTGCGCCGCCTCCAGGGTCTCGGCAAAGGCGTCGCCCGAGACCGGCACCAGCGGACCGCCCATGGCGGCCGGCGCCCCGCCCTCGAAACGGGCCGGATCGAGGCCGGCGCCGCGGATCACGCTGCGCAGGCGCTGCATCCGCCGCGCCGCGCCAGCCGCGACCCGGCCGAGAGCGCGGGTCTGCGAAGCCTGGACCGCGTCGAGGGCGGATTCGAGTCCCTGAAGCCGCTTCGCGGCGGCGCGGTCCGGCTGGCCCTCTGCATCGCGCAAGGAGAAGGGTTCGGGCGCCGGGGCCGGCTCGGCCGGGCGCGGCTCGGACTCGGGCAGGCGCGTCACCACGGCCTGGCGGCGCTCCAGCTCCGCCTGCCGGTCGAGGGCGGTGGCGAGGCGCCGCTCCAGCCCCTGGCGCAGGGCCGCCTGTTCCCGGCGCCCCTGCTCGACCTCGGCCCGGAGCGCGCCGAGGCGGGTCTCGTAATCGGCCTGGATCGCCCCCTGCCGGGCGAGCAGGCCCGCCATCAGGTCGTCGTGGAAGAGGAGGCCGTAGGTCGCCGTCCCCGCCCACAGGCTGGTGACGGCGAGGGCCGCCCCGAGGAGGGCCCGGCCGCGGCGCGGCATCGTCTCGGTCTGGCGGGAGCGGCGCATGGCGGGCGGGGTTTCGAATCGCCCGCCCATTCAGGGCCCGGTAAGGTTAAGGAAGCGCGAAGGGGCTGCCCGTCGCGCCGGCCCTCACGCCAGCGCGCGGGCGGCCTCCAGCACCGCCTCGGCATGGCCCGGCACCTTCACCTTCGGCCAGACCTGAGCGATCCGGCCCTCGCGGTCCACGAGCACGGTGGTGCGCTCCACACCCATGTATTTGCGGCCGTACATGCTCTTCTCGACCCAGACGCCGTAGGCTTCGAGAACCGCCTTCGATTCGTCTGATGCAAGTGGAAATTGCAGCCCATACTTGCTGCAAAACTTGTCGTGGCTTTTTACCGGGTCCGGCGAGAGGCCGATCACCCGGGTATCGGCCGCCGCGAAGTCCGGCAGCAGGCCGTTGAAGCCCTGCGCCTCCAGGGTGCAGCCGCTCGTATCGTCCTTCGGATAGAAGTAGAGCACGACTTTGTGACCGCGCATCGCGGCGAGCGCGATGGCCGCCCCGCCCGAGCCGGGCAATGTGAAGTCGGGCGCCGGATCGCCGGTATTCAAGGACATCGTGCCTTCCTTTCGGCCGATTGATGGTGTGCCTCTGTCGGACGAGCGCAAACAACGGCATCGACAGCCGGTCCGGTCGGATCGTCCGTGCTCGTCTTAAGGTCCGCGGGGGCCGCGATCCAGCGGTCAAGCTTCGAATGCAAGGTCTCGATGGCTGAACAACCCGAGGGACTGAAGCCGCCTCGGGCGGGGCGGCGCTGGGGCTGGCTCTGCCTGTTCACGGCGCTCGGCCTCGTGCTCCTCGTCGGGATCGGCGGCGGCCTCGCCTGGCTGCGCCTGGCCTGGGGGCCGATCAGCCTCGACGCCTTCTCGGGCCGCGTCGCCGCGGCGGTGGCCGAGCGGATCGGGCCGGGCTGGCGCATCGACCTCTCCGACAGCTCGCTGGAGCTCGATGCCGAGCATGCCCTGGCGCTGCGCGTCGCCGGCCTCGACATCCGCAATCCCCAGGGCGCCCTCGTGGTGCGCGCGCCGCTGGCCGTGGTCAGCCTCGACGGCTGGAGCCTGCTCCGCCTCGCCGTGCAGCCGCGCTCCATCGAGTTCCGCGACGTGGAGATGATGGCCCTCGTCCACCGGGACGGCTCCATCGCCTTCGCCTCGCCCGATGCGGGCAAGGCCAGCACGCCGCAGATCCTGCCGAGCGTCGATTCCGCCCGCGGCACGGTGTCGCCGCTCTCGGCCGGCATCGCCTCGATCTTCGGCGTGGTGCTCGATCCGGCGGGGGTGGTCGGCGCCCTCGACCGGGCCCGCGTCACCAATTCCCGCCTGACCCTCCTCGACGAGGACGGGCGGGAGCGCGCGGTGTTCGAGCGCGTCAACGGCCTGTTCGGGCGCGACGCCACCCAGGATGCGCGCATGTTCGAGTTGCGCATCGACGGGCCGCACGGGCAGTGGCGCTTCGGCGGCACCCTGCGCGAGGCGGAGACCGGCGAGCGCACCGGGGTGATCACCCTGGACGACCTGCCGGCGACCGACCTGCTCCTGCTCTCCGGCCAGTCGAAGCTGCCGCTGACCACCGACCTCAAGCTCTCGGCCCGGGCCGACGTGCGCCTCGCCGCCGGCCGGATCGAGGCGATGGATCTCTCCGTGCATACGGGCGACGGCTCGCTGCTGATCGAGGAGAAGGACTTCAACCCCGTCACCGTGGACAGCGTCACCGCGCGCGGGCGCTGGGACGAGGGCGCCCGGGCGATGACGCTCACCGACCTCGACTATCGCGGCGCCGGCAACGCGGTGCGCCTGACCGGTTCCTGGCAGGCGAGCCCGGCCGGCGCCGACACCGCCTGGACGGCGACCCTGTCGGGCCGCGACGCCACCCTGCGCGGCGCGGCGCCCAAGGACCTCCCGGTGAAGATCGACGCCCTCGCGGCGCAGCTCTCGGGGCGGGCCGGCGGCGTCTCCATCGACGCGCTGACGCTGGCCGGGGCCGGGGTGAAGGGCCGCCTCAGCGGCACCCTCGGCACCAGCGCCGACGACGACGGGCTCACCTTGCGCATCACGGCGAGCGACAGCGAGGCGCGCACGGCGCTGCGGCTCTGGCCGGAGAACATCGCGCCGGGCGCCCGCAACTACCTCGTGGACGAGCTGCGCGCCGCCCGCATCGAGACCCTCGACATCGCCGTCGACATGTCCGGCGCCGAGCTCGCCGCCGCGACCCGGGGCGACCCGATGCCGGACAACGCGGTGCAGATCGACTTCCGCATCGCCGACGCGACGCTGGAGATCTCGCCCGACGCGCCGCCGCTCACCAACGGGCGCGTGGCCGGCACCATCACCGGCCGCACCACCCGCATCCGCGATGTCACCGCCGACCTCCGCCTCGGCGAGGGCCGCACCCTCTCCATCGGCGAGGGCAGCTTCGTGATTCCCGAGATCACCCCCGACACGGTGGTGGCGCAGATCGGCCTGCGCCTGTCCGGGGGCGCCGACGCCCTCGCCGCCCTCCTCCAGACCAAGCTGTTCCGGAACCTGACCGGGGCGGATATCGACCCGGCGACGGTGAAGGGCGCGGCCGACCTGCGCATCGCCTTCCCGCTCAACCTCAAGCACATCCCCGACCTGCCCGACCTGCCGGTGACGCTGACCGGCAGCCTGACCGACCTCGCCGTGGACAAGGTGGTGGGCAAGGATCGGCTCGAAGCCGGCCGCTTCGCGGTCTCCTACGGCCGCGACGGCTTCGGCCTGAAGGGCGAGGCCCGCATGCTCGGCGCGCCGGTGGCGATCGACCTGCGCCAGCCCAAGCCCGGCACGGACAAGACGACCGGGACGGACAAGGGCGGCGGCGAGGTGCAGGTGAGCCTCGTCCTCGACGACGCCTTCCGCGTGAAGAAGGGCCTGCCGGCCGCGCCCCAGCTCTCCGGCGCCATCCCCGTCAAGGCGGTGATGCCGCTCGGGCGCGCGGGCAAGGCGCCGGTGCGGGTCGAGGCCGACCTGACCCGGGCCGGGATCGACGGGCTGCTGCCGGGCCTCGCCAAACCGGCCGGGCGGCCCGGCCGGCTCAGCTTCACCCTCACCGACACCGGCAGCGGGGCGGATCTGCGCGACATCGTGCTCGATGCCGGGCCGGCCTCGGCGCGGGGCAGCGCGTCGCTCGGGGAATCGGGCCTGGAGCGGGCCGAGTTCGCGAGCCTCAAGCTCTCTCCCGGCGACGACATGCGCGTGGTCGTGGACCGGGCGGGCTCCGGCTACAAGGTCAGCGTGCGCGGCGCGGTGGCCGATGCCCGGCCCTTCCTGAAGGCGATGCTCGGGCCCGAGCAGAAGGGCAAGGATTCGGGGCCCAAGGACATCGACGCCGACATCCAGCTCGGCATCCTCACCGGCTACAACGAGGAGGCGCTGACCAATGCGAGCGTCAAGGTCTCGCTGCACGGGCGCGACCTGCGCTCGGCCGCGATCACCGGCCGTTTCCGCGCCTCTCCGCTCGCGGTGAGCGTCGGCCGGGCCGAGCGCGGCGTGCCGGCCCTGCAGGTGGAATCGGCCGATGCCGGCGCGACGCTCCGCTTCGTCGACATCTACAAGCGGATGTTCGGCGGCCGGCTCAATGCCGGGATCAACCTCAATGACGGCCCGCAGGCCGGCGTGATCCAGATCCGCAACTTCACCCTCCGCAACGAGCCGGCGCTCTCCAGCATCATGGCCAAGGGGCCGGAGGCGCCGGATACGGTCGATGCCCGCGGGCGCCGCCGCCCCGCCGTGCAGCCCGCGAGCGAGGTCACCTTCGACCGGATGCGCGCGAACTTCGTGCGCACCGGCAGCCGGGTCGACTTCACCGACGCGGCGATCTCCAACGCGGCCATGGGCTTCACCCTCTCGGGCTATCTCGATACCGGCCGCGAGCGCACGGACATCAACGGCACCTTCGTGCCGCTCTACGGACTGAACAACGTGGTCGCGCAGGTGCCCCTGTTCGGGCCGCTGCTGGCCGGCGGACACAATGAGGGGCTGTTCGCGGTCAATTTTCGGGTGCAGGGCAAGCTGAGCGCCCCGGATGTCAGCGTGAACCCGCTCTCGGCCGTGGCGCCGGGCTTCCTGCGCAAGCTGTTCAGCGCCGGCGGCCCCATCGCCGACGGCGACGGGCAGGCGCCGCAGAGCGACCGCTGAGGGATCTCATCTGGTCTCAGGCCGCGGGATCCGCGCCTGATCCCGAGACGATGAAGACCTGCGTCCGCCGCCTCTCCCTCCCCCTTTGCGGGGGAGGGTGGCCCCTGCGTCAGCAGGGGTCGGGAGAGGGGTGCGACGGTGCAGGAGAATGCTCGGCATCGACGTGACGCCTCATTCGG